>Ga0256832_1001186_pt1 | contig 17536 bp, 15 predicted proteins | sample 134614metaG_FD_190534 | JGI IMG/M metagenome (GOLD analysis project Ga0256832, IMG submission 190534) | Hydrothermal vent microbial communities from Lau Basin, Pacific Ocean - 134-614 | ecosystem: Environmental > Aquatic > Marine > Hydrothermal vents | place: Pacific Ocean: Lau Basin | collected...
GAAACCATGCTCAAAGAGATCGACCGCACCCAACTGCCGTCGTACGAACTGGGGCTGGAGGATGGTATCGAGAAGGGCCGTCAGGAAGGTCGTTTCGAGGGAACGCTCGCGGTGGCCCGCAAGCTGTTGCCCAGGCTTTCCGATGAAGATATCGCCGAGACCACCGGCCTGGAACTCGACCTGATCCGCCAGTTGCGGCGCGAAACCAGGAGCGACTGAGTCGGTCTGTTTCACTGGCCCGGTCGGCACTTATCCGAGCTAACTTCGTGCGCCGCCTGAACGGCCACATCCGTCTCCGCCTTCGGTTACGCTTTATCGGAAAAGACATCCTGAGCCAGCTTGACCCCGATCACCTCGAAACCAAAGAACAACACATCGAATGATGATAGCGCTGTTGCCCGATCCGCGGTACTTGATCCGGTCTATGTCTTGTCAGGCCAATGGCATTATAAGCGCGATTGCCTTGCCCTGAGTCGCGGTCGTTATTCTGGTTGCGTGCTTTCCCTGCTAGAATAGCCTCGTCGCCGGCGTAGCTCAGTTGGTAGAGCAGCTGATTTGTAATCAGCGGGTCGGGGGTTCGACTCCTCTCGCCGGCTCCATCTCTTTCACCTCTGTGGAGCGAGACTCGTTCCCGCGGGCGGCATTCGGCTCATTCTCCCCGGTTTTACGCTGGCTGGCGGCGCTGGCCAGCTGTCCTTCGATGATCTTCACTACGGCATCGCTGTCCCAGGCGAGTCCACCACGATAGGCATGGCTGATATGGCCGTCTGCGGCCACCAGAAAGCTGCTCGGGTAGGCGTAGACGCGCCACGGGGCGATGCCTTTGGCGTTCGGATCGAGCAGGATCGGGTAATCGATCTCGAAATCCCGCAGGAAGGCGCGCACGGTGTCCGCGGGTTCGCCGATGTCGACTCCGAGGATCTCGAAGGCCTTGCCGGCAAGGCGGCGTTTCAGGCGGATCAGCGATGGCAGTTCCTCGACGCAGGGCGGGCACCAGCTGGCCCAGAAATTGACGAGCACGACCTTGCCACGGTAGCCGGCGAGATCATGCACGCGGCCATCGAGGTCGGGCAGGCGGAGCGGCAGGCGCCGAAGCGCGCCGCGCCAGGCTTGCAGCATGGGTTCGCCTGGGTTGGTGTCGACCTGGCCCGGCGTGCTCGCGAGCGGTGCCGCGTGGTTCGCGCGCGGCGCGCGGGCGAGCTGGCGCATCGCATGGTCGATGCGTGCGGCGAGGATGTCGCGCGCCGCGCGGTCGCCGGTTTCGAACTCGCTTTCGGGCCGCTCCTGGAAACCGCTGTGGGCCTTCGGGATGACATGCGCGAACAGTGGCGCGCCGCCCGCGAGCAAGGCTTCGGCAATCTCGAGACGATGCGGGAAACGGGTCGATTTCTCGGGTTGCAGCAAGAACACCGGCAGGTTGGTGGCGCGCAGGATCGGCGCGAAGTGGGCCGGCTGGCCCGGCGCGGGTGGCTCGTCATAGGGAAGCGGGTCGAGCAGGATGACGCCGTCCAGCGGTCGCGCGTCGGGCCTGGCGAGTTGCCAGGAACGCGCCACGCGCAGCGCCAGCAGGGCGCCGCGATCGGAGCCGATCAACGCCACGCGGCGCTTGCCCCGGCGGCGCGCGGCTTCGAGCAGGCGCGCGACCACGGCGGGGTCGAACTGGCGTAGGCCGGCGCGTCCCGGCGGCGCGAACCAGGCGGCGTGCAGATCGGCGTTCCAGACCTCGATGCCGCGGGCTGCGAGCGCGCGCAACAGCACGCGACGCGCCGGCTGTGGTCCGGCCTCGTTGGGCAGCCAGATCAGCAGGCGCGGGCTGTCGCCGAAGGCCTCGATCGGGATCGCGGGTTCGTCGCCGATGGAGAAACGGCGTGGCTCGTCGGCGTCGGCCGGCGACGCCAGCACGAGCAGGACGGCCAGGAAAAGACTAGTCCGCCAGTGTGTGTTCACCGGCATAGAGCGAGGCGATGGTTTCCCGTTCGCGCACCACCTGCCAACGCGCGCCATCGACGAGGACTTCGGCGGCGCGGGGTCGCGAGTTGTAGTTGGAGCTCATCGTGAAGCCGTAGGCGCCGGCCGAGCGGATTGCGAGCAAGTCGCCGGGTTTCAGGTTCAGCTCGCGATCCTTGCCGAGGAAATCGCCGGTCTCGCAGATCGGGCCGACCAGATCCCAGCGCGCCTGTTCGCCATCGCTGCGGGGACGCACCGGCACGATCTCCTGCCAGGATTGGTACATCGCCGGGCGCACAAGGTCGTTCATCGCCGCGTCGACGATCGCGAAATGGTGACTTGGGGTGGTTTTCAGGTATTCCACCCGGGTCAGCAGGATGCCGGCGTTGGCGGCGATCGCGCGTCCCGGTTCGAGGAAGATCTCGAGCGAGCGCGCGCCGAGCCGCTCGATCAGGGCCGTGGCGTAATCGGACGGTTCCGGCGGGTTCTCGTCCTGATAGCGCACCCCGAGGCCGCCGCCGAGATCGAGGTGGTCGATCGCGATGCCCTCGCCGGCGAGCTGGTCGACCAGTGCCAGCACGCGCTCCAGGGCATCGAGGAACGGCGCCATCTCGGTCAGTTGCGAGCCGATATGGCAGTCGATGCCGGAGACCCGCAGGTGCGGCAGCCCGGCGGCGCGGCGGTAGGCCGCGGGCGCTTGTTCGAAGTCGATGCCGAACTTGTTCTCCTTCAGTCCGGTGGAGATATAAGGGTGGGTGCGGGCGTCGACGTCCGGGTTGACCCGCAGGGCCACCGGGGCGACCTTGCCGAGCTCGCCGGCGACCTGGTTCAGGCGTTCCAGTTCAGGCAGGGATTCCACATTGAAGCAGCGGATGCCGACCTCCAGTGCGCGCGCCATCTCGTCGGCGCGCTTGCCGACCCCGGAGAACACCACCTTGCCGGGATCGCCGCCGGCGGCGAGCACGCGCTCGAGTTCGCCGAGCGAGACGATGTCGAAGCCGGAGCCGAGCCGCGCGAGCAGGTTCAGCACGCCGAGATTGGAGTTCGCCTTGACGGCGAAGCAGACATTGTGCGGCCGTTTGGCGAACGCCCGGTCGAAGGCGTGCCAGTGGCGTTCCAGGGTGGCGCGCGAATAGACATAGGTCGGCGTGCCGACCGCCTCGGCGATCTCGCGCAATGGCGCTTGTTCGGCGTGCAGTTCGCCGTGATGGTAGTCGAAGAAATCCATGATTCAGCGGGGTTGGGGTTGTTGTTGCGTCGCTTTGTCAGGCAGAATCAAGGGGCCTTTCTGGCCGCAGGCGGCGAGCATCTGTCCGCAGCCGAGCGTCGCGACGATGAGCCAGAAGAGCAAGGTGGGCCAGCAGCGCATGAGGGATTCCGTGGAATGAGAAGCCACGATTGTACCAAAGACGCGATGGCTCAACATGCCGGTTCGTCCGCCGCCATGGATCCGATACCCGAATGAATGGAGAATTCCGCATGAATCTTTCGCGTTCCCTGCTGGGCGCCGCCCTGGGCGCCATGATCGCTTTCCCGCCGGCCTGGGCCGGCGTCGACGTCGGCGTGTTCGTCGACAAGTCCTTCGTCGAGCCGGGCGGGGACGTACCGGCGCTGTCGATTTCCGGTTTCAACGATGGCGCGGCCACCCCGGTGGATGTTCACTTCGGCTTGATCGCGCCGGACGGCACGGTGTACGAGTATCCGGATTGGAATACCCGGTTGCGTCCGTGGCTTCCGTCGTTCACCTTGCCGGCCAATCTGCGTTTTCCGGCGACGCGCATCGCCGATCTCGATCGTCTGCCGGGGAATCCGCAAGCCGGCACCTGGTATGTCGCCGCGGCATTGACCCGGCCCGGCACCTTCGATTTTCTCGCTGTCGACTTGCAGCCGTTCACCGTGGTCGACGCCAACCGCGCGGCCGCCGCGGGCACGCGTTACGGCTCGTTGACTCTGTCGGTGTTCACGGGCGCGACGGGCGCGCTGCAAGACAAGTCCGTCGCGAGCGCGTTCTTCTTCGGCTTGGATACCCAGGCGGCGCTGAGCCAGCTGGTCGACGTTTTCCAGGGCGAGGAGCCGGCGCTGGAGAGTTGCGACTATCGGGAGCAAGCGACCGATTTCAGCAACGTCGGTTCGATCGATGGCTTGTTGCCACGGATGTTCGATGCCGGCGCCACGCTGACCCTGAGCGGCGGTGGCCAGAGCCTGACACTGCCGCGTGATTCCCAGACCCTGGGCGGTTTTACCGCAGTGTTCTACAGCGCCTCGGCATCGGCCGGATTCTATCAGGCCGGCGTCGAGTACCGTTTTCACGGCGATGGCGGTGCCGGGATCGGTCCGTTCACCGCCAAGGCGACCGCGCCGGCGCCGTTGGTGCTGACCCAGCCCGCGCCCTCCGCGGTGTTCTCGCAGCCGGCCGGCGCCGACATGACGCTGGAATGGAACGGCAATCACGGGCGCGGCGTCGTCGAAGCCAGCCTGACCAGCGTCGCGCTCGGCAGCACCAGCAAGGTGTTCCTGATCGATTGTCGTTTCGCCGACGATGGCAGCGGCGTGATCCCCGGCGCATTGATCGCGCGGGTGAAGGCCGGCGTCGAGGCCAATGGCACGGATCTCGCGGGTCTGCTCGAGTCGCTGTCCAGCGGTGGCGAGATCGACGGCATCGATTTGTCGAACGTCGACCTTTCCAACCTGGACCCGGGGTCGATCGATCTGTCGTCGCTTGGTATCTCCGGCAAGCTGGCGCCGGTAATCCTGACCGTCGGCCGCCATGTCGTCGCACCGTTCAACACCGATGCCGGCGATCTGACGGCGGGCTTTTTCGGCATCAGCTCGGGCGCCTCGGTTTCGGTAACGCTGGAGTAAATCGGCTACACTCGCGGGTTTTCCGACAGCGGAAGCCGGCAATGACCGATGCTTTGATCCACACCACCGCGCCGCGGGCCGATGCCGCCGTCATCTGGCTGCATGGTCTTGGCGCGGATGGCCATGACTTCCTTCCGATTGTGCCGCGTCTCGGTCTGCCGCCGACGGCGCGTATCCGCTTCGTGTTTCCGCATGCCCCGCGTCAGGCGGTGACGATCAACACCGGCTACCGTATGCGCGCCTGGTATGATATTCGTTCCCCCGATCTGGAGCGCGAGGTCGATTACGCCGGCATCGCGCGCTCGGTGGCATTGCTCGATGGGCTGATCGAGGCGCAGCGCGCCGCCGGGATCGAGGCGCGGCGGATCGTTCTCGCGGGATTTTCGCAGGGCGGCGTGATTGCCTTGCATGCGGGTTTGCGCGCCGGTTTCGACGGAGCGGGCGTGCTCGCCTTGTCGACCTATCTGCCGCCGGCGCCGACGCTGTGTCCCCGCCCCGGCCTGCCGGTGTTCCAGGCGCATGGGGAATGCGACGAGGTGGTGCCGCCGGCGGCCGCGCTGGCGGCGCGTGACTGGATGCGCGCCGCCGGTTGCGCGCTGGAGTGGCATGCCTGGCCGATGGGACATTCGCTGTGTGACGCGGAGATCGATGCCATCGGTCGCTGGTTGAGCGCGCGCTTGGCGCTTCCCGGATAAGGGGCTCAGAGCCGCCGCAGGGCGTCGTTGAGATGGCGTTCGATGTGGGTCTTGCGCGCCATCAGCGCAATCGTGTCGGTGAGCTGGCCCAGCGGGCCGTTGGCGACGCCGGTCAGGTAGATCGGGTAACGCGCGGCGTTGCGGCGCGCGGCCAGTACCGCGCGCGCCACGGTGGGATAGAAGGCGTCGCCGAGCACGATGGAATCGAAGATGCGCTGGTCGAACAGCAGTTGCAGGTGCTGGTTCTCATCGTTGGCGCTGAGCAGCTCCAGCGGAACGAAGTCGACGCACAGGTTCTCGGCCATGAGGTCGCAGCGTTGGCTGTGCCAGTGCCCGCCCGCGCGCGCGCGCGTGAGTTTGTGGATCGTCGGCGCCAGATCGAGTCGCGCGCGGTTGCTGGCCAACTGGCGGCGCAGCATCAGATTGTCGAGGAAGCGTCGCTGGTGGGTGACGAAATGCGGTTCTTCGCTGTCGCGCTGGCGGCCGTGAAAGAGCGCGCCCTGTTCGTCGAGCAGCCAGTATTCGAAATCCTGGCCGCGCGCGCGATAGAACAGTTGCAACTGTTCGTCGCGGTGTTGCGAGAAGAGATGGGGCAAGGGGCTGTCGTCGCCGAATTCGGGATCAAAGCGGGTGAGGCAGGCTTGTCCCGGCGGAGCACCGAGCGCGCCGGCCAGGTCCGCGAGATCGTCGTGCGCGGTCCAGCGGTAGCGCGAGGCATCGGGGCGGGCCGCGTCGATGGCGCGTCGGCCGTTCAACAGGACGATGCGCCGGCCGAGGCGCAGAACATAGCGCCAGCGGGGCGCGGTGATGCCCGCGACCCGCGTGAACAGCTGTCGCACGCGGCGCGCGATCAGGTCGCCGCGCGGATTGGAATGGCTCCATGCCGACACCGCGCCGACATCCGGCGCGCGTGACGCGAGGAACTCGCACAGCAGCTCCAGCAGACCGTCATCGCCTTCGTGGTGGGTCACCAGCAGCTCGCCCCAGCTGTTGCCCCGGATGCAGTCGATATCGCGAACCAGGTTACGATGCGCGGCGCCGAAGCAGAACGGGTCGGCGCGGTCGCTGGTCAATTGCAGGCCGCGCTCGCTGAGGCGGGCGAGAGGATCGCGGCCGACATTCACCAGCAGCGCGCAGCCCTGGATGCGCGGCGCTTCCTTCAGCGCCTCGATATCGGCCTGGTCCTGGTCGATGAAGTCCATGCGCGCCAGGCTGTCGAGGATGGCGCGCGCCTCGCGCGCATCGAGTTCGGCGTTGTCGTCGAGTTCGAGCCGGGTGGCGGTGGTGATCACCCGGTTGGCGCGGCCCCAGGCGAGCAACTCCAGTACACGGGGCGCGGCCTTCAGCGGCGAGCCGGGCGGCCGATCGGGGTCGTCGGGATGGTCGCGATAGAGCAGCCAGCCGTGTTCGGCGGAGCGGCTCACGCGCACGCAGGGTTCGGAGAGATCGCTGGAGAGCCGGGGGTTGAGGCGCTCGATCTTGCCGGGGCGTTGTTCGAACGCGGTATGCAACCTCTTGCCGAGAAGGTTGAACTCGTCGGTCTCGCACAGCTCCGTGGCGTGGTGGCGATGGGCGAACCGGCGCAGCAGGCGATAGCCGCGCGTCAGCTCGGCGACCAGCAGACGCGTCTCGCGCTGCACCTGGTCCACCTTCCAGGCGCGGCGCGCGTCGAGATCGCGGATCTCGTCCTCGTGCCATCCCCACTCATCGCACAATGCGCGCCAAGCCTTGCCGCGCCAATCGTCGCGCGCGCCGGCGTCGCTCAGACGGATGTCGGCCTTGATGTAGAGGCAGCGGCGGATCAGGTCGATGCGACCGTCACGGGGCGTTGTGGCCAGGTGTCGCTCGATGCGGCGGTACATCAGCAGGTAGGGGTCGAGCCGCGCGGCCTCGCTCTGACCGCGCCAGATCGCGCGCTTGATCTCGAGGGCGAGCCAGTCGATGCGTGGGAATTCGCTCGCGAAGGCCTCGATCAGCAGCAGCTTCAGCACCGATTTGTACGGCGACTTCAAGCCCTTGTAGAGCTGCCATTGCGCGGCCCCGAAGAATTCCGCCGCGCCGATGTGTTCGAGCCCGCCGAGGTCCAGCCATTCGTTCGGATCGATGAAGCGTTGTTCGATCAGGCGGCTGGCGTGGCGGGCATGTTCGTGCTCGTGCTCGGGCGCGACCAGCCACCACAGCGGCAGTCGTCCCGCCAGCCACACCGCGCTGCGGTAGAACTCCTCGAGCAGCAGCAGCGGCTGGGTGGCGCCGCTGCTTTCGTTCGACAGAGCATCGCGCTGGCCGTCGCGGAAGCGCGCCGGATCGATCAGAAAGGTATGCATCTCGAGGCCGAGGCTCTCCGCCCAGGCCTCGATCGCGGCGGCTTTTTCACGCAGCTGCGCGCGCTGGCCGTCATCGAGACCGGCACGGTGACACAGCCAGACATCCAGGTCGCTGTCATGGGATTGGCCGATCGAGCCGATCGAACCCATCAGGTAAAGCCCGCTGAGCGGGAAGCGGCGTAGCGCGCGCCGCTTCCAGGAAAAGCCCTTGGCGAGTGAGCGCGCGGCGCGCAGACAGGCGGCATCCGGCTGGTAATCGGCCAGGCCATGCGGGGTGTCGCTGGCGACGAAGCCCGGCAACAGCGGGTGATTGACGTGGTACAGCAGCGGCAACAGCTCGACCACGATCCGTTGCCACGGCTGGATGCCGTCGAGCAGTCGGTGGCGTCGCTGGTGGTTGAGATGGTGGATGCGGCCGACGAGGCGCTCGATCTCCTTGCGACCGATGCCCGGGGTCGTGGGCGCTTCCGCGGCCGGTCCGGGCGTGGGCGCGGGGGGGATCGGCGGTTTTTTCGATCGTGACAGGCGCATGGCGCGGGACGGGGTGGATCGGAAGCGGCAAGGCTCCTTCCAACCCCGACCGGCTTATCCGGTAAGCGACAGGGTCTGCCGGCTGTCGTCCAGCGCGCGGAGCACGTTGTCGAGCAGGATGCGCGCATCCATCCGCGGCTTCCATTCGGCCTGACCGATGTCGACCTCCACCGGAAAACGCTGATTGATCAGCTCCTGGCTGGCGACCAGGCCTTGCTCGATTTTGCCGATCAAGGCGTCGACATCGCGCAGCGAGGTCTCGGGCAACGCGATCAAGAAGGTGGCATCGTCCCAGCGGCCGATGCAATCGGCCCAGCGCATGCGATCGCGCAGGGATTGCGCCGCCGCGAGCAGCGCGCCATCGGACAACGGTGGAACAATCTCCGCGTGCCTGTTCTCAACGCGCAGGCGCACCGCCATCAGGCTCAGCGGGTTGTCGTAGCGCCGGCTGCGGGTGACTTGGTGATCGAGCAGTTGACGAAAGCCGCGTTGGTTCGGCAGGCCGGTCAGCGGGTCCTCGAGACACTGCGCGGCCAGGGCATCCCGCAGCGAGGCGATCTCGGCTTGCAGAATCGTGATCTCGCTCAGATCCTCGAAGAACAGCACGCGGATCGGTTGGCCATCGGTCGAACGCATGGTGCGCGCGTGGCGGCGCAGCCGCAGCGGGCGGCCATGACGCATCAGTGGTGGTGGATCCTGTTCGCCGAGCAAGGCCTCGAGGCCTCCCGCCTGGGGCGAAACGAGCTCTTCCCGCCCGATATCGAGCAGTTCCAGCAGGGTGCGGTTGACCCAGAGCACCTGCTCGTCTGGGCCGAGCGCGAGCATCCCGAGCGGATGGTTCTCGATCCAGTCGTCGTGCGGGTCGATCGATGGGAGTTCGGGCATCGTAGTCCTCTCCGTTGGCAGGGAAGTTGAAGATGACCAGCGAGATTCTGGTTCGATTATTCTACTCGTCGCCCAGAAATTTTCGGCCACCGCGACCGTCCGTCGCGCTTGCGGAAACTCGCCATGAAATGGGCTATGACCCGCTTCCGCGCCTGGCCCGGGAACATGAGGCCCCCCTGGGCGACGAGGAAGGTGGGTGGGCGACATCCAGCCTGATCGCAACGACGGCGGGGCGCGGAATGCGCCCCGCCGTCCGGAAACCGGTTGGCGCATCCTTGCGCCGGGAGGGCACTAGAGCGGAGTTCGTGCCCATGTAAGCGGTAGCGGCGGGGTGGTGGACTCCTTGAGCTGCTACTCGTCGCCCATGAATTTTCGGCCACTGCGACCGCCTCTCGCACCCGTGGGCATCGTTGCGGAAACTCGCCATGGAATGGGCTATGACTCGTTTCCGCGCCTGGCCCGCGAGCGCGGGGAACGGCCTCGAAAATCCGAAAATGCATGGGCGACGAGTATAACTTGGACGTTTAGACGACGTGGCCCTGATGCCAGTGCAGGGCAATCGCGCTTCAATTTCATTGACCTGACAAGGCGTAGGCCCGATCAAGTAGCGCGGATCGGGCAGCAGCGCCAAGCCTTTGAAATCGGGAAATGTCAGGCGAAATCAAGTGCGATTGCCCTGGATGCCACGGAATCCGGCCTTCACAATCCTCCCGTTTCGGGTACAATGTCCGGCTTTATCGGCGACCGCTGAGGGTCGCTCTGTGCATTATTTTCAGTATCTTTGTAAGGTTAAAGGCATGGTAACAATCAGACTTGCGCGTGGCGGTTCCAAGAAGCGGCCTTTCTATCATGTGGTCGTCACCGACAGCCGCAACTCCCGCGATGGCCGTTATATCGAGCGCGTCGGCTTCTTCAATCCGATTGCCGAAGGCAAACAGGAAGAGTTGCGTTTGGAGCGTGAGCGCATCGACTACTGGATCGGGCAGGGCGCGCAGCCCACCGATCGGGTCAAGTCGCTGATGAAGCAGCACGCCAAGATGGGCACGGCCGAAACCGAAGCCGCCTGACGGCATGGGCGAGACCCGCGTCCGGTCCAGCGCCCGCGAGCGCGGGCTGGTGATCCTGGGGAAGGTCTCCGGGTTGCACGGGGTCAAGGGCTGGGTGAAGGTCTATTCCGATACCCGGCCGCGCGAGAATATTCTTGCTTACTCGCCGTGGCACCTCTTTCATGAGGGAGACTGGCGGGTGGTCGAGCTGACCGGCGGACGCCCACATGGCAAGACGCTGGTTGCCGGGCTGGCCGGTTGTAACGATCGCGATCAGGCCGCCAGGCTGCTGGGCGCGACCATTGCGATTCCGCGCGAGCGACTGCCACGGCTGGACGAGGGCGAATACTACTGGACCGATCTCGAAGGCCTGCGGGTGCGGAATCTCGATGGCGCGGATCTGGGGTTGGTTTCGCATCTGTTTGCGACCGGGTCGAACGACGTGATCGTGACGCGCGGCGAGCGTGAGCGGATGATCCCGTTTTTGCAACCGGATGTGGTGCGCGGGGTCGATCTGGCCGCGGGCGAGATGCTCGTCGATTGGGATCCGGATTTTTGAGATTCGATGTCATTACGCTGTTTCCCGAGATGTTCTCGGCGTTGCGTCATGGCGTTGTCGGGCGCGCGCTGCAACGTGGCCTGATCGAGCTGCGTTGCTGGAATCCGCGCGACTATACCCGGGACGCGCACCGCACGGTCGATGATCGCCCGTTCGGCGGTGGTCCGGGGATGGTGATGAAGTATCAGCCGCTGGCCGACGCGCTGGCGGATGCGCGCCGCGCCGCGCCCGGTGCGCGCGTGGCCTGCCTGAGCCCGCAGGGGCGGCGGTTGGATCAGCGCGCGGTCGATGAGTTGGCCGCGCGGGGTGAAAACCTGATACTGGTCGCGGGCCGCTACGAAGGGCTGGATGAGCGTTTCATCGAGACCCATGTCGATGAGCAGTGGTCGATCGGTGATTATGTGCTCAGCGGGGGTGAGCTGCCGGCGATGGTGCTGATCGATGCGGTAACGCGCTTGCTGCCCGGCGTGCTCGGCCATGCCGATTCGGCGGCGCAGGATTCGTTCAGCGCCGGTTTGCTGGATTGCCCGCACTACACGCGGCCCGAGGTCGTGGCCGGCCTCGCGGTTCCGGCGGTGTTGACCAGTGGCGATCACGCCGCGATCCGCCGCTGGCGGTTGCGCGAGTCGCTGGGACGCACTTGGCGGCTGCGCCCGGATCTATTGGAAAACCGAAGCCTGTCGGATGAAGAACGACGGCTTCTCGATGATTATATTGCCGCGCTGAGAAGCGCCGAAACCCAGGAGTGAAACCATGAGCAATCTCATTGCCGAGCTGGAATCAGAACAGATGAACCGTGAACTGCCGGAGTTCGGCCCCGGTGATACCGTTATTGTTCAGGTACGCGTAAAGGAAGGGAACCGCGAGCGTTTGCAGGCCTTCGAAGGCGTGGTCATCGCCAAGCGCAACCGTGGACTGAACTCCTCGTTCACAGTGCGCAAGATCTCTCACGGCGAGGGTGTCGAGCGCGTCTTCCAGAGCTATAGCCCGCTGGTGGCCGAGGTCAAGGTCGTGCGTCGTGGCGACGTGCGTCGCGCCAAGCTGTACTACCTGCGCGGACGCACCGGCAAGGCCGCCCGCATCAAGGAAAAGATCCGCTGAAACGGATCCGCCTGGCCGCGCGCCAGGCGGCCTCTCCGAAAGCCGCCGCGTAACTACTCAGCGAGTAGTTCAAACGGTGGCTTTTTTGTATCTGGAGATCGGTTTATGATGCGCCATGCCTGCTGAAACCCGTCCCCCGGATGCCAAAGCGAAGCTGCTTGCCGGCTTGCGCGAGATCTTGCCTTCAGAAGCGATCATCGCTCAACGCGAGGCGCTGCGGCCGTATGAATGCGATGGCTTGCCGGCCTACCGTCAGACGCCGTTGGTCGCGGTCTTGCCCGGTACCATCGCCCAGGTCCAGTCGATCATGCGCCTGTGCTCGCGCCTTGCCGTGCCGGTGGTCGCGCGCGGCGCCGCGACCGGCTTGTCTGGTGGCGCCCTGCCACTGGCCGATGGCTTGTTGCTTGGGCTTGCGCGCTTCGACCGGATTCTGTCGCTCGATCCGTTGGCGCGCACCGCGCGGGTGCAGCCCGGGGTGCGTAATCTGGCGATCAGCGAGGCCGCTGCCGCGCACGGACTGTATTACGCGCCGGATCCCTCGTCGCAGATCGCCTGCACCATCGGCGGTAATATCGCCGAGAACTCCGGCGGCGTGCATTGCCTCAAGTATGGCTTGACCGTGCATAACCTGCTCGAACTGAAGCTGGTCACCGCCGATGGCGAATTGCTGACCATCGGCGGTGAATCCCTGGACGCCGCCGGTTACGATCTGCTTGCGTTGCTTACCGGCTCTGAAGGCATGCTCGGTATCGTTGTCGAGGCCCTGGTGCGTCTGCTGCCGAAGCCGCCCGTGGCGCGCGTGCTGCTGGCGGCCTTCGACGAGGTCGGGCGCGCCGCCGACGCGGTGGGCGAGTTGATCGCCGCCGGCATCGTGCCGGCCGGGTTGGAGATGATGGACCGCCTGGCGATCCGCGCGGCCGAGGATTTCGTGCATGCCGGCTACCCGGTCGATGCCGGGGCGATGCTGTTGTGCGAGCTCGATGGCACGCCGGAAGAGGTTGCCAGCCAGCTCGAATGCGCGATCCGGGTGTTGCGTGCCGCTGGGGCCAGCGAGTTGCGCGAGGCGCGTGACGAGGCCGAGCGCGCGCTGTTCTGGAAAGGACGCAAATCGGCCTTCCCGGCGGTCGGGCGACTGGCGCCGGACTACTACTGCATGGACGGCACGGTGCCGCGGGGGCGTCTGGCCGAGGTGCTGGAGGGCATCGCCGAGCGTTCGCGTCGTTACGGTCTGCCAGTGGCGAATGTCTTCCACGCCGGTGATGGCAACCTGCATCCGCTGATCCTCTACGATGCCAACGATCCGGAACAACTGCGCAAGGCCGAGGACTTCGGCGCGGAGATCCTCGAGCTCAGCGTCGCCGTGGGGGGCAGCATTACCGGGGAGCACGGGGTCGGGCAGGAAAAGCTGCACCAGATGTGCGTGCAGTTCGGGCCGGCGGAACTGGCTTGTTTCCGCGATCTCAAGCAGGCTTTCGATCCCGCCGGGCTGCTGAACCCCGGCAAGGCGATCCCGCAACCGCGTCACTGTTCCGAGTACCGCGAGCTCGGCGGGGACACTCTGACCCCGCCGTCCCGGAGAGGGGGGCTCGATGGCTGATCTCTCCGCGCGGCTCGCCGCGCGCGTGCGCGAGGCCAGTGAGCAGCGCCAGCCGTTGCGCCTGGCCGGCTCCGGTAGCAAGGCGTTCCTGAGCGACGCCGCGCATGGTGAACCGTTGGAGCTGCGCGGTCATGAGGGTATCGTCTCCTACCAGCCGCGCGAGCTGGTGGTGCGCGCGCGCGCAGGAACCCGGCTGGCCGATCTCGAAGCCTTGCTGGCCGGGAACCGGCAGATGCTGGCCTTCGAGCCACCCGCCTTCGGCGCGGATGCGACCCTGGGTGGCGCCATTGCTTGCGGCTTGTCTGGCCCGCGTCGTCCCTATGTCGGCGCGGCGCGTGATTTTGTGCTTGGCGCACAGCTCATCGATGGTCGCGGCCAGCGGCTGCGGTTCGGCGGCGAGGTCATGAAGAATGTAGCGGGCTATGATGTCTCGCGCCTGATGGTGGGGGCTTTTGGCTCGCTCGGCGTGCTGCTCGATGTCAGCCTGAAGGTGCTGCCCCGGCCGCAACAGGAAACGACCCTGGTGCTCGAGCATGCGCTCACCGACGCCCTGGCCCGGATGAATCGATTGGCTTCCCGCGCGTTGCCCCTGTCCGCCGCGAGCTGGCACGCCGGGGTGATGCGTCTGCGCCTGTCTGGCGCGGCGGAGGCGGTGGCCTCCGCCGCGCGCGAGATCGGCGGCGAGCGCCAGGCCGATGGCGAGGCCTACTGGCAGGCATTGCGTGAGCAGCGGTTGGAGTTCTTCGATCCGGCGCGTCTTGGCGGCGCGCGCCTGTGGCGGCTGTCACTGCCGCCGACCCGCCCGCCGCTGGATCTGGAGGGCGACTGCCTGCTCGACTGGGGTGGCGCGCAACGCTGGTTGATCAGCGAGCTGACGCCTGAGGTGGTGCGGCGGGCCGCCGCCGAGGCCGGTGGTCATGCCACCTGTTTTCGCGGCCCCGCCCCTGAAGACGGTCGTTTCCATCCGCTGACGCCGGCGATGCGGCGTTTGCATCAGCGGCTGAAACAGGTCTTCGACCCGCGCGCCATATTGAATCCCGGTCTTCCGTGCAGGACGCCTTGACGATGCAGACCCGCTTGTTGCCACATTATCGGGAAAGCGCCTGGGGCGGGCAGGCCGAGCGCATCCTGCGCGCCTGCGTGCATTGCGGTTTCTGCACCGCGACTTGCCCGACCTACCAACTGCTCGGCGATGAACGCGATGGTCCGCGCGGACGCATCTATCTGATCAAGCAGATGCTCGAGGGGGAGCCTGCGGGCGTGACCACGCGCCGCCATCTCGATCGCTGCCTGACCTGCCGCGCCTGCGAGACCACCTGTCCCTCCGGGGTCGAATACGCGCGTCTGCTCGACATCGGGCGTGAACAGATCGAACGGCTGGCGCCGCGTCGACCGACGGATCGCGCGATGCGCGCGGCCTTGCGCCGGGTATTGCCGTGGCCGCGCCGACTGCGCGCGTTGGCGCGGCTCGGCCAGGTACTGCGTCCGCTGTTGCCGGCGCGGACACGCGCCAGGCTGCCGCGGATCGGCGAGGACAGACCCTGGCCCCACGCGCGTCATGCGCGATGCGTGATCATCGCCACCGGTTGCGCCCAGCGCGCCTTGCGTCCGGAGACCAATGCGGCCTTGGCGCGCCTGCTCGACCGTCTCGGGGTTGGCGCGTTGGCGGCTCCCGCTCAGGGTTGCTGCGGCGCAGTCAGTCATCATCTCTCGGCAAGCGAAGAGGCGCGCGATTTCGCGCGGCGCAACATCGCCGCCTGGTGGCCATCGATCGAGGACGGCGCCGAGGCGATCCTCATCGCCGCCTCGGGCTGCGGGGTGATGGTCAAGGACTATGGCCAGCTGTTGGCGCATGATCCAGCCTGGAGCGAACGCGCCGGGCGCGTCGCCGAGTTGGCCCGCGATCCGGTGGAATACCTCGCGGATTTCGACCTCTCCGCGTGGCGCATCGATGCCGCGCGCGCCGGGCGCATCGCCTTCCATGTGCCCTGCACATTACAGCATGGCCAGCGTCTCTCGGGCCGCGTCGAAGCCCTGCTCGAAAGCCTGGGGCTGGAGCTGACGCCCGTGGCGGACGCCCATCTTTGCTGCGGTTCGGCCGGGACCTATTCGATCCTCCAGGCGGAGCTGGCCGAGGCGCTGCGCGCGCGCAAGTTGGCGGCTCTCGAAGCCGGCCGGCCGGAGCGACTGGTGAGCGCCAATATCGGCTGTCAGTTGCACCTGGAGGCCGGCGCCGGGCGTCGCGTCTGGCACTGGTTGGAGTTGCTCGACGAGCTTGCGGAATGAACGATTTCAGCTTCTATTGGCACGATTACGAGACCTGGGGCGCCGATCCGCGGCGCGATCGCGCCGCGCAGTTTGCCGGGCAGCGCACCGATGCCGATCTCAACCCGATCGGCGAGCCGCTGGTGCTGTATGCGCGTCCGAGCGACGATATGCTGCCCCAGCCGGATGCCTGCCTGGTGACCGGCATCACCCCACAGCAGGCGCTCGAGCGCGGCGTGCCGGAGGCGGATTTCTTTCGTCGGATCCATCGCGAGATGGCTCGTCCCGGCAGCTGCGTGGTCGGATACAACAATCTGCGCTTCGACGACGAAGTTACGCGCTTCGGCTTCTATCGCAACTTCATCGATGTCTATGGTCGCGAATGGCAAGGCGGCAACTCGCGTTGGGATCTGATCGACGTACTGCGCCTGGCCCACGCGCTGCGTCCCGAGGGTATCGAATGGCCCCGTGACGACAATGGTGTCGTCAGTTTCCGCCTCGATCGCCTGTCCCGTGCCAATGGCCTGACGCATGAGGATGCCCACGACGCGCTTGGCGATGTCCGCGTGACCATCGCGATGGCAAGGTTGCTGAAACAGCGCCAGCCGCGCCTCTATGACTACTGTTTCACCCACCGCGGCAAGCAGGCGGCGGCGAAACTGCTGGATCTCCGCAATCGCACGCCGTTGCTGCATGTCTCCGCCAGGTATCCGGCGGCGCGGGGCTGCATCGCCCCGGTAGCCCCGGTTGGCCGGCTGCCCGGCAACCGCAACGGCGTGGTGGTGTTCGATCTGCGCGCGGATCCGGCGATGCTCGTGGAGCTGTCGCCCGAAGCGCTGCGCCAGCGCCTGTTCACGCCGAGCGCCGAGTTGCCGGAAGGGTCCGAACGGGTGCCGTTGAAGACCGTTCATCTGAACAAGTGTCCGGTCTTGGCGCCGCTCAACACACTGACCCCGGAGGCCGCCGAGCGCTGGGCGATTGATCCGGCGCGGGTGGAGGCGCATGCCGCGCGGCTGGCGGCGCTCGGGGACTTGCAGCCGCGCCTGGACGAACTCTTTGCGCCCGATGAAGGGCAGACTTTCCCGGACGACCCGGACCTGAGTCTCTATGGCGGTTTTTTCTCGAACCACGACAAGCAGCAGATCGAAGCCATCGGCCGTCTCTCAGCGGATGCCCTGGTCGATTATCATCCCGTTTTTGACGATGCCAAGCTGCATGAATTGCTGTTTCGCTACCGTGCGCGCAACTGGCCCGATACGCTGAAAGCCGATGAATGTCAGCGCTGGGAGGAGTACCGCCAGTGGCGGCTGCGTGACCCGGCCGGTGGTGCCAGCATCGTCGCCGAGACCTACCACGCGCGGCTGGCCGAACTGGAAAACGAACACCCGGATGACGCGGCGGTGCGTGAGTTACTCGCGGCGTTGCGGGCATGGGGCGGGCGCGTGCTCGGTGAGCGGCTCAGTCCCAGGGCAATCGCGCTGAAAAGCCATTGCCCTGACAAGGCGTAGGCCCGATCAAGCGCAGTGGATCGGGCAGCGGCGCAATTGCGTGGCGCCGCCGCAGCCGGTTTCGCGGTACTTGAACCGGCCTACAGCGGTTTTTTTGCCATAGGAACATGGGTCCGATCCACCATGCTGGATCGGGCGACAGCGATAAGCCTTTGAAACCAGGGAATATCAATCGAAATTAAGCCCGATTGCCCTGGGTTCAGTCTGACTTCTGCT
>Ga0256832_1001187_pt1 | contig 17525 bp, 14 predicted proteins | sample 134614metaG_FD_190534 | JGI IMG/M metagenome (GOLD analysis project Ga0256832, IMG submission 190534) | Hydrothermal vent microbial communities from Lau Basin, Pacific Ocean - 134-614 | ecosystem: Environmental > Aquatic > Marine > Hydrothermal vents | place: Pacific Ocean: Lau Basin | collected...
TCATGAGTTGGTCATTTTGCAGCCATAGGGGGCCATGCACTGCCGCACACGGCCCCTTTCGGCAAGGGTTTAGGTGTCTATGGGCTGCATAATCGGCCAAGAGAGGCGATGCGGGGTGTTTTTTTCAACGAATGGCAAACTCTACTCAACGAAAAGCAAAAAGGGCAGAGGTGCAATATCATACACCTCTACCCTTTAACCGGTAACTTAAGCCCACATATTAGGGCCCTCAGTGCCTGCCTACCCTAAGCCTTCCCCCTCAACATCAGCTTCCAATACATAAACGGAAGCATGTACTTTTTCAGCAGCCACATGGCATAGCTGTCTTTGCCGGTATCGAAGAATTTGGAGAGCAGCGGGTCGGAATCGCGCACATTGTCGTACTTAAATTCCGCCAGCAACATGCGGCCGTAGCCCGTAACGATGGGGCAGGAGGAATAACCCTCATAGCGGGCCGTAAGCGGCTTGCCGTGCATGAATGCCCGGAGGTTTTCCACCAGCACGGGAGCCTGCTTGCGCACGGCAGCGCCGGTCTTGGCCGTAGGGAGTGCAGCCACATCACCGAGGGAAAAGACGTTGGGATAGCGCTTGTGCTGCAAGGTGTAAATATCCACCTCTACCCAGCCCTTATCGGGGCCTTCCTGAACGGCGAGCTTGGAGTTCATGATGAAATCCGGAGCCGACTGCGGTGGGGCGAGGTGCAACATTTCAAAGGGGAGAGAAACCCGATTGTCGCCCGCATCCTCATAGCCCATGTCGTTTTTGAAGTTGTAGAACAACTTGTCTTTGTCGTTCTCCATAAGCTCAAAGTAGATCTTGTGTCCGGGCCCGTCAATCTTCACCGGCTTGTGGAAGAAAAAGAGCGAGATGTCTTTCTCCGTAACAATTTCCATCAGGCGGTCTTTGAAAGGGTCCACGCCAAAGATGACCGAGCCGGGCGTGGCAAAGGCTACGCGGGACTTGTCTTTCAGGCCATGCCGGGCAATGTAATCGGCAGTCAGATACATGATCTTCTGGGGCGCACCACCACACTTGATGGGGGTAGCCGGCTGCGTAAAGACGGCATTGCCGCCTTTGAAGGATTGCAGCACTTTCCAGGTGTATTTGGAGTCTATGTAGTTGCTGCAAACGTTGTTTTTGCCCATGGTCTCAGCCAGGCCTTCAATCCAACTCAGACGATACTGCACACCCGGGCAGACGATGAGATAGTCATAGGTCATTTCTTCCCCCGACTTGGTCCTGACCTTGTTGTTGTCGGGGTCCACCTCCGTTACATAATCTTTCACCCAGCTTGCACCGCGCGGGATGTAGTCCCTTGTATTCCCCACGGTTTTTTCATACTTGTAGGCACCCCCGCCCACGAGCGTCCAGGCCGGTTGGTAGTAATGCTTTTCGGAGGGGTCTATGAGCACCACATCTAATTTGCGGTCTTTGTTCAACAGACGTGCGGCCGTAGTGATGCCGGCCGTTCCGGCTCCAATGATAACGATTTGATGGTGAGCCATGATGGTTTTGTTTTTTGTTTTCAAAAAAGGATTCTTACCGCATATTTAATGCGGCAATTTGTTTCTCAGCAGGCCATACACAAAAGTGCCCAGCATGGCACTGGCCAGAAAAACGACCAAGACCGTATATCCCGCGCCGAGGAGGATGAACATCGGCCCCGGGCACACACCGGCCATAGCCCATCCCAGGCCGAAGATGATGCCGCCAAAAATATAGCGCTTGTACTGAGGTGCCTTGGGAGGCACATTCAACTCCTGGCCTTTAATGTTGTGTAAGTGCAGGCGCTTGATGAGCTGCTCGCCCACGATGCCAAAGGCCACAGCAGAAAAAATGATGCCGTACATGTGAAAAGACTGAAAGTGGAACATCTCAAAGATGCGAAACCAGGAAACGGCCTCAGACTTGTACAAGGTCATCCCAAAAAGAAAGCCGATAACGATATATTTGAAGAATCTCATGGTTGCGAATTTCTAATGTTGGAAGAAAGCAGTTAACCAACGTCTCTGACGCTACAGGCTGAACAGGTAAGGGAAAATCAGGTAGGTCATAATAAGCCCTCCCGTAAAGAAGCCTATGACCGCGATCAGAGACGGCAGTTGTAAACTGGCAAGGCCACTGATGGCGTGGCCGGAAGTGCAGCCGCCCGCATAGCGAGCGCCAAAGCCAATCAAAAAGCCACCGCCTACGATGATGATGAAGCCCTTCAGCGTAAAGAGCGATTCCCAGGTGTAAAACTCAGGCACCAGAGGCACCTTCCCCACTTCGTAGTTCATTCCCAAAGCGCGCAGACTGTCCACGGTAGCTGCCGATACGTGGGCAATGTTGCCCTCTGCTCCGGCAAAGTATTGCGAAGTCATGTAGCCTCCAAACATTGCGCCGAGGACGACCATGAGGTTCCAGCCGTCGCGCGTCCAGTCGTAATCGAAAAAATCGGCAAACTTGCCGGCGCCTTCCGCCGCGCACATGGTGCGCAAATTGGCAGAAATACCCAGTTCTTTGCCAAAAAACATCAGCGCAAACATGATAAATGCAATCATAAAGCCCGCAAGCCACCACGGCCAGGGCTGGCTGATGAAGTCTTTCACTTGCAGCAGGAAGTCTAACATATTTCAACGATTTTGTGGTCTGATCTGACAAAATGCCCGGCACCGTACTATGCCCGTTGGCACCCTAAAGGTGGCCGGAGCGAGTATTTCCAACAATGACCTTTATCAGCCCGAAGAGTGATTTTCATCCGCCTGACAGCAATAAAAAAACGGGGGCAATGCCCCCGTTTTTTTATTGTATTTGCAGATGTGCGCCAGCCGTTCGCTCAGGCGTCTTCAGCAACAACTCGTACTGCCCTTTACACAGCGGCGGCAAACTCAGTTGAGCAGGCTCTGCTCCTCCACCCAGCATCAGGCTGGTGTGCAAGACCTCTTTGCCCGCCATGTCGTAAAGCAGGCAGTCCACCTGTTGCCGTTGCTCCAGCGCGGGCCAGGAAACCTGTAGCTCCGTCCGGGCAGGATTTGGCGAAAGCCCCAACTCATCCCGGACAGGAGACACTTCTTTTACATGGACGAGCGGGCGGCTGCCCGTACCAAACCACACGCCCCAATGGCCGCCATACACAAAATCCTGCGGGGTACCCGAGGCCGTAATCTTATCGGCATTCAAATCAATGATACTGATCTGCAAATCAGCCCCATACCGATCAAAAATCAGCGCTCCATCGTCTATGCTGTAGTTTGGATAGCCCAGGGTGTTGTTTTGCAAAATCGTACCCACATCCCCCGTCTCCAGGTTGACGCCGAGCAAATAGTACTCCGTACCAAAACTCTGATCAAGGAAATCAAGGGAAATGATGTAGGGGCTGTTTTTCGAGAAGGCCGGATTGCCCACGCTGCTGTTTTCGGGAAGGGCATTGAAGAGTTTGTTGATAAAACCGTCGCCAAAGCTGTTGCTGCTCTTGTCCCAAACCCTGATGAAGCTGATGTCCCAGTAATCAATGCCGCCGGCGAGGACGTTATAGGCATCGTACATGATGTACTCGCCCGAATAATCCCACTCCAGCACATCGGCATACTGCACGTCGTAGGTAATCGTACCGCCACTGGTAGGCGTGTAAAGCGTAAAAGTCTGGCCCTGTGAGGTGTTGTAGTCGTACACAAAAATGCTGTTGTCGTAATCTGTCGTCAGCGCGGCGATTTTGGAGCCGTCTTTAGATACAGCAATGTTCCTCCAAATAGTTTGGGGGTTGTTCTCGAGGTAATACTCCTCATACAGGCCCGTATTTTGATTCAGGATCAAAGCCCTCAAAGTCTGATCGGCAGCGACAAACACGATGGCCGAGCCGTCATCCGTAACGCTGGGGCGGCTCAGGATCGAAGTCGTACTCAACTGCGGAAAATTCTGCCCGTCGTACAGATAGATGCCCACATCGCTCAAATCCGTGAGCAGGATATAATCCGCCCCCGGGTTGGTTTGCAAATCGCCCGGGCCGGAGGAACCGCCGCCACCGCCGGTGATGCCCACCTGGTCAAAAGCCGATGCTGCCGCATTGGCCTCCGAAGAGCCCGCGCCGTACAAATCCTCCGCAGCCTGGATAACAGCCAAACGACAATCAATGAACTGAGAAGAAGCCGTGAGGTACTGCGTCAAAGCCCGGTAATAAACCTGCTCGGCCTTGCTGTTGCCGACGGAGGTGGCAAAGAGGTAAAAAGCCTTATTTGGTATGCCGCTGTTCACATGCACCCCGCCATTGTCATTTTGGGCATTGACAGGCAGGTTTTGGTACTCGCTCATGTGTGCCGGTTGCCAGCCCGGATCATTCGGGCCGCTGCCGCCATTGTGCGGATTCGACATGTCGCGCAGCGCACCACTGGTAAAAATAGCCGTATTCACCACGTCTTCGCCGAGGAGCCAGTTGGCAGGGTCTATCATCACGCCGAAGACGTCGGCGAAGCTCTCGTTCAAAGCGCCCGATTGGGCTTCGTAAATCAAGTTGGCCGTGCTGCCAATAACGCCATGCGTCATCTCGTGCCCGCCCACATCCAGGGACTTGCAGAGAGGCGCTGAAAAAGCCTGGTTGCCATTGCCGTAAAACATGGCCGTACCGCTCCAAAAGGCATTGTCCATGCCCGAGCCATCCGTCTCGCTGACGTTGATGAGGGAAATGACATTGCCCCCCTGGCCGTTGATGGAATTTCTGCCAAATTTGTTGAAGTAATATTCAAAAGCAGTTTCCGCATTGTAGTGCGCAGATACGGAGGTGGGGTTATTCCATTGGTTGTTGCCCGTCGTTACATGCGAGACGGTAAAATTGCCGTTTTGCGGATTGGTGTTTTGCGCGTTCAGGGTCCAAATCACGCCGGCGGGTTCATCGGGCAGATTGGAGGCTGCGGCACTGTACATATCCCGCGAGGCGTCTATCATGTAATAGGTGCCGGAGAGCTCATAGACGTGCAGCGTGCGGGTGATGCCTTTTAAATCCGTGGCCATAGCAGTTACGGGGCCGGGCGGAAGTAAGGCAGAAGGCGAACGACTTACGGAACACGACTGCTTGTTGCCGGCAGGCTCCTCTTCGGCATCGGGCAACTCATATATGCCTTTCGGCAAAAACGAGCAAGAGCGTTTATAGCTGTGCAACAGAGCTCCGGACTGCGCATCCACAAAAAACACATAGCGTTCGAGGGCATTTGGCGAAAGCTCAATTTTCCAGCACAGCAGCGGGGCAGACTCATCTTGCATGGATGTAGCGCCTTTCGGCAAATAAATTTGCGGGGCAAAGATCACGAGCTCGGCTTCGTCTTCCTCGCGGAGGTAACCGGGCAGGTTGGCAGGAGAAAACGCTGTATAAGCTTCTACGGCATGTCTTGCCAGGGAGAGGGCGCTTTCGAGGGTAATCTGCGGCTGCACACTCAGGCCGGAGGGCGTGGGCAGATAACGGCCATTCATGGCGAAGACCTCGCCCTCGCGGGCGTGTAAGACGAGCTCGGAGGCGTAAACCGGCACGCCCTGATAAAACTGCTTGTAGCGCAAATGCTCCATACCCAACTCATCGGTATTGCGCTTTTGAAGGACGAACTCCGTCTCCGGGTCGGTCGTGCCCATGCGTTCGGCATTCATTTGGAGGAAGTACATGGCCTGGGTCTCCACTTCCTCCCGGCGCACATCGCGCGGCAATTGCCCTTTGACGAATATGGGCAAGCCCCGCTCATCGCGAGCCACAACCTGCATGTAGCCGGTCGAAGCCGGACGCTGCAGGGCCGGCAGGGTCTGTGCCGGCAAAGGAGCCGTAAAACGGGGCTGCGTGGCACGACGCAAATCCACGGCAGGATGAAAATTTTCAGGAGAAAAGCCCGTAGGCTGTATCTGTGCAGGGGCTTGGGGCTTCTGGGCTATGATGCTGCCCGCCCACAATGTCAGGACGAAAAGAGCATAAAAAAAACGCATAACAATTGGGGTTTAGTGATTAGAACAGCCTGAACGACAACACCCCAAAGATAAGAAAAATAAAAAAGCCGCTCCGATTTGCCCGAAGCGGCTTTGCAGACCCACCAGGACTCGAACCTGGACTGACGGAACCAAAATCCGGAGTGCTACCATTACACCATGGGTCTAAGCCATCTTGCATCCTAAGAATGCGGGTGCAAAGATATGAACTTTCTGTTTTTTGTGCAAATTTTTTTTGGTTTTTTGCTTTGGAGTTCAAAAGTCCGCTCCCCGATCTTCCGCTTTGGCTCCAGCTCGGGGATCGGAGATGGGCTGTTTTTCAAGCCACCCGCACTTCCTTGGGCCTTTGGCCTGCTTTGAGTTGGTAAAAGAGGTCTTCTTTGTTCAGGATGTCGTACAGCCACTCGTGGTAGGCTGCAAAGTCGGGCAGGTTGTTGTGGCCGGCACCTTCGATGGAGATCAGGCAGGTCCATTCGGGATTGACTTTGAGCAGCATCTCGCTTTGCTTGTGGGGGATGAGTCTGTCTCTGGTACCGTGTAAAATGAAGATGGGGAATTTGATCAACTTGATGTACTGGTCCGTGCGAATCTTATAGCGCTGCAGCAGCTTCAAGGGCAGAAAGAAACCGTAGCGGCGGATGTTGTACAGGAAGCTGTAGTAGGGAGAGTCGAGGATCAGCATCCGGGGCCTGTTCCAGGAGGCTATGCGGGCGGCGATGCCGCTGCCGAGGGAGCGGCCATAGAGCACGATGTCCTTTTCGTCATAGCGCTCGGCCAGCCACTTATAGACCAATTGGGCATCGCTGAAGAGGGTGGTCTCCGTCCGCTTGCCGCGACTCTTACCAAAGCCCCGATAATCAATCATAAAAAAGTCATAGCCCTTGCTGACAAAATCTTTGGCAAACTTGCCCCAGCCCTTCACGCTGCGGGAATTGCCCTTCAGGTAAAAGACCACGCCTTTGGAGTTGGGCACCCGAAAGTAAATGCCGTTGATCACGCCGCCATCCTCCATCTCAAAGTCCACTTCCTGAAAGGGAAAGGGGTAGCGATACTGAAAATCCCGCGGCAGGATCTCCGGCCGGAAGAAAAAATAGTGCTGGAAAAAGTAAAACAGCAAGGCCAAGGCCAGATAAACGACGGCGATGATTCCCGGTATGTACATCCAGCTCATAGGCAGTTGTTTGGAGTGGTGCATTTGCCTGCGGCAAATGGCTTATGGCTTCAAAAATAGTATTTTTTAGCTTACCCCACCCCCAGCCACTCCAAAGTATTGTCCCGAAAGATGGCCTGTGTGGTTTCGGGGGGCAGGTCTGAGTCTTCGATGAAGGCGCCTATGGTGAGGTCGCCGAGGGGGAAGGGGTAGTCGGAGCCGAGGGTTACGCGCTTGGGGCCGACGAGATCGAGGATGTATTTCAGCATTTTGATGTCGTGAGTGATGCAGTCCACCCAGAAGTGGCCGAGGTAGGAGCGGGGGGGCTTGTCGTTGTCTATGGCGACCAGGTCGGGGCGGCAGTTAAAGCCGTGCTGTACGCGGCCTATGGTGGGGAGGAAAGAGCCTCCGGCATGGGCAAAATTGACGCGCAGGCGGGGGAGGCGCTCAAAGACCCCGCCAAAGATCATGGAGCATATCGCGCGTGAGGTTTCGGCAGGCATGCCCACCAGCCAGGGGAGCCAGTACTTTTCCATGGAGTGGAAGCCCATCATGTTCCAGGGATGTACAAAGACGGCCATATCCAGCTCTTCACAGGCCTGGAAGATGGGGAAAAACTCCGGCTCGCTGAGGTTTTTGTCGTTGATGTTGGAGCCTATTTGTATGCCTCGCAAACCGATTTCCCTGCAGCGCTGCAACTCCCGTATGGCCGTATCTGCATCCTGCATGGGTATGGTGCCGAGGCCGAGATAGCGGCCCGGATACTCCTGCACCAGGCCCGCGATATGGTCGTTGAGGAAGCGGGAGAGCTCGAGGCAATCCTGGGGCTTTGCCCAGTAGGAGAACATGACCGGCACGGTACAAACCACCTGCGTTTGGGTGCCGTGCTCTTCGTATTCCCTCATGCGCAACTCGGGGTCCCAGCAATTGGCCTCAATTTCGCGGAAGAACTTTTCGCCCTTCATCATGCGGGCCCTTCCCGGCTTGTGGTGTACCAGATGGATGAAATCTCCATAGCCAAATTTTTCCGCGAACCTGGGGAGCTTTTCCGGCAGAATGTGGGTGTGCATGTCTATTTTCTCCATATCCCTGAATTTTTGATGGAGCAAATAAACAAAAAAAGCGGCGCTTTCGGATGAAAGCGCCGCTTCTCGTTCTATTATTTGGCGAAAGCCAAAGAGCTTATCCTTCCAAGGCAGCAGCGCCGCCCACAATTTCGGACAATTCTTTGGTGATGGCTTCCTGGCGGGCCTTGTTGTAGCTGATGCGCAGTTCGCGCAGCAACTCATCGGCGTTTTCGGAGGCCTTGTCCATGGCAGTCATGCGGGCGCCGTGCTCGGAAGCATGGGTATCCAGCATGTACTTGTGGAAGTTCATGCGCAGGATACTCGGGATGAGATGCTCCAGCAATTGCTCCTGGTCGGGCTCGAAGATGTAGTCGGCTCTCTTTTTACCGGCATCTTCCTCTTCATCGAGCTCGATTTTCGGTACCGGCAGGAAGGTTTCCGTCATCGGGTACTGCATGGCAGCATTGCGGAAGTGGGCATAGACTACGGAGATGTGGTCGTAGGTGCCGTCTTCAAAAGCCTGCATCAGGCGGTCAGCTATGGGAGCTACCTGGTCGAAACGCAGGTCGTTGAAGAGGTCCACATAATCGTCAATGATCTCACAGTCGGCATAGCGCTTTTTGAAGAAGTCATACCCTTTTTTCCCGATACAGAGGATGCTCAACTTTCCTTCGGCCCGAAAGCCGGGATATTGTTCATCTATGCAGCGCACGGCTGCCTTGATGATGTTGCTGTTGAAGGCACCGCAAAGGCCGCGGCTGGAGGTTACCACCACGAGGCAGGCGCGGTCTGTTACTTTGCGCTCTTTGCCATAAGACAAATCCACTGAGCCATCTAAGTTGGAGAGGATGTTGCGCAACATCTCGTCCATCTTATTGGCATAGGGACGCATGTCCTGAATGGCCGATTGTGCCTTGCGCAGCTTGGCTGCAGACACCATTTTCATGGCGCTGGTGATCTGCCGCGTGTTTTTCACCGAGGCGATTCTCTCGCGTACCTCTTTTAAGTTTGCCATAAGTTATGCTTCTTAGGCGTTGCCGCACAGCGGCAGCGCTGCACTTTTGTTCTTGTTACTTGTACTGCAAGCTCATTTGTTTTGCCAGCGTTTCCAATTGCTCGAGGTCTTCCTTTTCCAGCTTACCGCTGCGGAAGCGATCCAGGATATCGGAATGCTGTTGCTCCAGGGTAGCGAGGAAGGCGTGCTCAAACTCCTGCACTTTTTCCACGGGCACATCCATGAGCAGGCCTTTCGTTCCGAGGTAGATGATGGCGATTTGCTTCTCCACGGGCACCGGCGAGTATTGCGGTTGCTTGAGGATTTCCACGTTGCGCTTACCTTTTTCGAGTACGGCCTGGGTGGCAGCGTCGAGGTCGGAGCCGAATTTGGCGAAAGCCGCCAATTCTTCATACTGTGCCTGGGCGAGTTTGAGGGTACCGGCGACCTTTTTCATGGATTTGATCTGGGCCGAACCACCCACACGGCTTACGGAGATACCCACGTTGATGGCGGGGCGCACGCCGGCGTTGAAGAGGTTGGATTCGAGGAAGATCTGGCCGTCGGTAATGGAGATGACGTTGGTCGGGATATAAGCGGAGACGTCTCCGGCCTGCGTCTCAATGATGGGCAGGGCCGTCAGGGAGCCGCCGCCTTTGACGAGCGGATTGCCGTTTTCGTCTTTGGCATTTTTCAGGCTTTCCGGCAGGTCGTTCATCTTGCGGGCGATCTCATCGTTGGCGATGATTTTGGCTGCGCGCTCGAGCAGGCGCGAGTGCAGGTAGAAGACGTCGCCCGGATAGGCTTCGCGGCCCGGCGGGCGGCGCAGCAGCAGCGAGACCTCGCGATAAGCCACGGCCTGCTTAGACAGATCGTCGTAAATGATCAGCGCCGGGCGGCCTGTATCGCGGAAGAACTCTCCTATGCAGGCGCCGGCGAACGGTGCCAGGTATTGCAGCGGAGCCGGATCGGAAGCCGAAGCAGAGACGATGATGGTGTAATCCATGGCGCCGTACTCTTCGAGGGTGCGGGCTACCTGGGCTACTGTAGAGGCCTTTTGGCCGGAAGCTACGTAGATGCAGTAAACCGGCTCGCCCTTTTCATAGAACTCGCGCTGATTGATGATGGTATCTATGGCGATGGCGGTCTTACCTGTTTGGCGGTCGCCGATGATGAGCTCGCGCTGTCCGCGGCCGATGGGGATCATGGCGTCAATGGCCTTGATACCCGTTTGCAGCGGCTCGCTTACCGGCTGGCGGAAGATCACGCCGGGGGCCTTGCGCTCAAGGGGCATTTGGTATTTGGTACCCTCAATGGGGCCCTTGCCGTCAATGGGCTGCCCGAGGGGGTTGACTACGCGTCCGACATAGCCTTCGCCCACCTCAATGGAAGCGATGCGGCCGGTGCGCTTCACGCGGGAGCCTTCTTTGATGCCCTCGCCTTCCCCGAGCAGTACCACGCCCACGTTGTCCTCCTCGAGGTTGAGGACGATGGCACGGTCGCCGTTGTCGAATTCGACCAACTCGCCGGCCTGGGCGTTGTTCAGTCCGTAAATGCGGGCGATACCGTCACCTACCTGCAGGACGGTACCCGTTTCTTCCAGCTCGGCAGCCGTGCTTACGCCGGCCAGTTGCTGTTTGATAATCGCTGATATTTCATCTGGTTTTACATCCACCATGGCGGTATAATTTAAAGGTGTTTTTGTCTAAGTCTGCACTCCTGTCTTAGTGCGCAATGATTTTTGATACGTACAGGTTGTCTTCGAAGGCCTTGCGCAACTGCTCCAAGCGGCGGCGCACACTGGCATCATAGACCGTGCCGTCGAATTCCAGTACAAAACCTCCCAGCAGAGAGGGGTCTGTTTTGGTTTCCATTTCCACATGCTCTTCTACTTTACCTGCTTCCTTCAGCTTCCGGCTGATCTCCTGAATCACAGCCTCCGGCAGCGGCTTGGCAGAGCGCAGCAACACGCTGCTGATGTGTTTGCTCTTGCGGTATTGCAACTCAAATTCGGCAGTGATGGCCGGCAGGTACTTCTCGCGCCCTTTGCGGGCCAGCACTTCGAAGAAGTGCATCGTCAGCGGGTCAAAAACCTGGCCGAAGCCCTGCTTCACCACAGCCATTTTCTTATCGGCTTTGACGACGGGGCTCTTCATCAGTTGCTCCAGCTCTCGCGTCTCCTTCATGGCCTTGCGAAAGGCCTGCAAATCTTCGCGCACGCGATCCAGTTTATCCATTTCCCCGGCCAGGGAAATCAGCGATTTGGCGTAGCGCGAGGCGATTCTTTGTACGGACATAGTCGGTATGTTTTTGTGCGCTCAGGCTTTTGCTTAGTTCAACTCCATTTCGTTCACCAACTTCTCTACAAACTCCACTTGCTGTGCATCCGAAGCCAGGTCTTTTTCGAGCACTTTGGCAGCCACTTCGAGGGCGATGGAGCCTACCTGGTTTTTCAGCTCGATAATGGCTCCCGTTTTCATGTTTTCGATTTGCTCCTTAGCGGTGGAGATGATGCGGCGGGCTTCTTCTTTGGCCTGTTCGCGGGCTTCGGAGATGATGGAGTCTTTGGCGGCTTTGGCTTGCGCCAAAATTTGCGTGCGCTCCTCCTGGGCCTGAGCGAGGAGGTCCTCGTTTTGGGCCTGCAGCTGTTGCATTTCCTCGCGCACACGCTTGGCTTCGTCAAGCGAGCGCTGAATGCCTTCTTCGCGCTCTTTCATCATGTTGGCGATCATTCTGATGATGCCTCGACCGACAGTGAGCCAAAAGGCTACGAAGATAACTATGGTCCAAAACAACAGGCCCGGCTCGGGGCGTATGACGGTAAAACCTGATAAGAACATGGCGTCCATTTGTTTCTGTCTTTTTTGCTTTGGCAGGCTGTTTGCTGCCTTTTTACAATAATCTGGCGTAAAGAGTGTTTTAGTGCCAGAGTGAGGGGCAGAGGCCAACCGCCTCCGCGCCCTTCACTTTTTCGTGCGGACTTTGCGTCTGCGCAATTAGCCCAACCAACCCAATACCACAGCGATGAGGGCAACACCCTCGATCAAGGCAGCGGTAAGGATCATGTTGGCGCGAATGTCACCCACAGCCTCAGGCTGACGGGCGATGGCATCCATGGCGCGACCACCGATTTGACCAATGCCGACGCCGGCACCCAAAACGGCCAAACCAAGTCCAAGAGCAGTTATTGATCCGGTCATGATTCAAAATGTTTGTGTAAAAAAAATCTTATAGTTCGTTTGGCTTTCGCCAAATGTTACTTTCTCTTTAATGCGCTTCCTGGGTGGCATCGCCCAGGTAAGAAGCAGCAAGCAGGGTAAATACAAAAGCCTGAATGAGAGCTACCAGCACCTCAATGGCCATCATAAAGCCATTCAACACAAAAGCTGAAAAGATTCCGGCTGTTGCTCCGGCTATGCTTTCGCCCATTTTGCCAAAGATGAAGATCAGGCCCACGAAGCTGATCAATACAACGTGGCCCGCCGTGATGTTGGCAAACAAACGCAGCATGAGGGTAAAAGGCTTAATGAGCAGACCCAGCATCTCCACCGGAGTAAGGATGACCTTCACCCAGGCAGGTACGCCCGGCATCCAAAATACGTGCTCCCAGTAGTGCTTGTTGGCCGAAGTGTAAACCCTGAAGGCCGTAACCAATGCCAGGCCTGCCGTGGCGCTGATGTTGCCGGTTACATTGCCCGAACCCGGGAAGAAAGGTATCTGCCCGATGAGGTTCAATGCCAGGATGAAGAAAAACAGGGAAATCAAAAAGGGCATGTAGCGAAAGTAGTGCTTGCCGATAAAAGGCTTGGCCACTTCTTCCTGGATAAACATGATCATCAACTCTACCAAATTCTGCAAACCGGTAGGCGCCATGCCCTGACGCTTTTGATAGGCCTTGCGTACTGAGACAAACATCCAGCCCAACAGGAAAAAGACCAAAAGCATGGTGAAGACGTTCTTCGTAATCGAAAAGTCGTAAAACGAAGTCGGCCCTCCGCCGGTAAAGCCCCCGTCCCAGGTCGTCTTAGCCTCCAGCTCATAGCACTGCCCCTTGTAAACGATGGCGGGGTGCTTCTCCCCTTCGTGCTCTGTTTCTGACACGCAATCCACCTGAACTTCTTCGGCGGGGAAATGCTCATCGGCCACTCTGTACACCACGCCCTCCACCAAGACATAGCGATTGATGGCCTTGCGGCCATTGCCGTGGTTGTGTTTGTAATCGAAGCGAGACGACATCATCACATCCCACTTGCCGCCCTGGCGGTCGTAGAGCATCACAGGCAAAGGGAAGTAAATATCCCCCCAGATGTGAAAGGCATTGGCATCGCCAATGTGGTGGAAGGCTACAGCGGCCACATCAAACTCGCCTTCTTCCTTTGGCTCGCAAGAGCAGGTAGCGTGATGGGCTTCGCCTTCCTGAGCGTGCTCTTCCGTAGCGGCCTCTGCTTCGTGAGCAGCTGCCGTATGCTGTCCTCCTTCGTGCTGAGCCCACAGCGGCCAGCTCAAAGCGAGCATCAGGCATGTCAGAATTCCTGTCGTACGAATGCGCATGTACCTCTATATTTAAGCGGCAAAAAACAGTTTCCTCACCGCAAATTCTTCGATTCAGGGAAGTTATTTCATTTGGCGAAAGCCAAATAAATGCCCCCCTTTCAGAAAATCGGGGCAAAGGTATGACTAATTCTTCATACTAAGTACATCCGCAAAAAAGATTTTTAGTGGGAAGCGTAAAGGGCAGATTAAAAATTGAAGCGGAGGTCGAAACTCAGGCTGTTCATCCAGATGCGATCGCGGAATAGCGTTTCATTAGGCAGCTCAAGAATTCTCATATAAGACTGTATGCGATAGCCTGTTGTCAATTCTACAGTATTGCTTCTTTTGGTAAAAAACAACACCCCGAGGGAAGGATGAATTAGCCAGGAGCCGATATAACGAGCCATCTGTGACCTTTCAAGAGGTGCGGGCACATTATACCCCAGTTGGAATTTCCAAGAAACAGGCAGGTAAGTTTTTTGTGGATGAGTTGATTTGCCATAAGCATAAGAAAAAGAGCCTCCGGCCTCCACAAAAACGGGAATTAACAGTACCCGATAGTGCAAAGAGGGCTCGCTTCCAAAACCTATACCTACGCCTAACTCTGGTGAAAAGCGATAGCCTTCGCTGCATGAAATGCCGAGAAAGATGCGATAGCTTCGATAATTAAAGCTGTTTTTCTCAGCCCCCATCATGCGAAAAACTGTAGAAAAATACCATCCCTGCTTGCGCAATATCCGGCCATTGGGCAAAAGCATCCACTCATTGGCGGAAGGCAGAATACTTGCCACCTCTTCAGCCGGCAGTTTCAACAACACCCCACTGACCAACAGCAACTCCAAGCTGTCTCCAGCCAGACTGTCCACTTTTTGGCAGACTAATACGCCTCCGGAATTCTTCAAATACACCAAGCTGGAGCCCGATTCAGCTCCCTTTTGAGCGCCGGAAAACGGCAAAAACACCAAAAGGAAAAGCAAAATCAGGCTCCACCGGTAAATACGGGTCATAGCAAAAAAGCTCACTATTGTATTTTGACAGGCAGGTAACTCACAAGATTTAGTTCATCGCCCTCTGCATAACTGTACTGATAAAACCCATCAGCGCCAATAACCAGGACTAAGGAGAACTCCGGCGACAAGGCAATGACATCAAAAGCGTTAATGTCTTTTTCCGTTAGAAGAGGCAATTCGCCATCTCTCACCTCTGACGCATCAAAGCGTTTAAAGCCATACTTGCCATCGCAGAGAAACAAATCCGGCCCTTTTACAGCCAGCCCATGAGGGTTGCCCATGGGAAAACTGTGTAGCAACTTCGGATTAAAGATGTCAGAAACATCCACTACATCCAACTGATTGCTATAGCCCTCGCAGGTGTTGCCATCACGCAGCGTAATGTAAGCCAGCGTGCCCTCCACATAAACAGGATCGCAAGCCCGTGCATGCGCAAAACCCGAAATCAAAGAAGGCGCTGCCGGATCTTCATTGCTGTAAACGTACATGCCGCTTTCTGAGCCGATAAAGAGGAATTTCCCTGCGGGGAAAATGGTTTCTATGTTGCTGCCCACGTAAACGTCATACACTTTTTCCGGCTGGAGAGGCTGCGCCAGGGAAAAGACATTCAAATTCCACTTATCAATCACGTACAAATAATCCGCCACCACAGCATAGCGGGCCATACTGCCACCTATGCCTGTGCCTCCGGAATTGCCAAGAGAAGAAGCTGCAACCTCACTTCCTGCACTAAAAAAGTAAGCACCCTGTGCATCCATATCTATGCTCTCTGTAAACATAACAGGCCGCCCGTCACTTAACCAGACCAATCGCTCTTCGTCATAGCAATCCACATATTTAGTAACGGGTGTTTCCGTAAATCCCACCAACAATTTTCCATCTTCCTGATTCATGCCGAAAGGCCGGAAAGCATTTTCCTGGCGCCCGACGACCTGTAAGGTGTTCAGGTCTATGATCAGCAGATCGGTATAGATGTTGGCATACAATAAACCATTATAAACAGCCATATTTTCATTGCCCGGAAGCTTGAGAAAAGCCTCCTGGACGGGGAAATACGGATTGCTGTTGTCTATGATATGTATGCCCTTTTTCAGCTCATTGACAAAAAGGAGGTCTCCATAGTAATAAATCCTACCCGGATTTTCCATGCTTCGGGGCGCTTCTACTTCAAGAGTAGAGGCGTGAATTTCTTCAGGACTTAGATAGATCGGGTTTACTTCGATGTAGCTCATCTTGCGGCTGCAGGAATCTTTAAAGCAACCGCTGAAGAAAGGAGAGAGCAAAGCAACTAAGAAAAATGCGGAAAGAACTCTCATAAGAACCATTTTGCGTTAAAAAATCAATTCTGATCATTATACCCAATACTCATAAAGCGTTTTGGGGAAACAAACTCTTCGAGCCATAGTCTTAGGTGATTAGGACACCCAAGCGACTTCGTTTCGGGTATAAAACGCACAAAGGGCTTTTTTAAGCTGCTTTAACAAATGTTAAAAAAGCACCTCTGCCAGAAACTCACTCGATGACTCTGCTCCAAAGCAGCTCTCCTGCAGAGTTTTTCACCTCAATGGTGAGCTTGCGGGCTTCACGCGGGCCGCTGACAGAGAGGATGGCGTAATTGCGCTCGAACACTGCCGTACCCTCTACGCGCAGGGCATTCTCCTGGTCTTTGTAAACGGAGTGGCCGGAGGTGAGAGGAGAGACTGTGAGGTCATAGACCTCTATGCCGGCCTCATTGGTGTAGCGGCTCAGCTCGGAGAAATGGCGATCGCCGGTGAGGAAGACGACGTTTTCGATGCCTTCGGCAGCGATGCGGGAGAGCAGGCGTTGGCGTTCTTTGGGGCAAATGTTGATGTAGGTTTCGTGATGTTTTTCCGTCGTCAGCACCTGACCGCCTATGGCAATCATTTTGAAAGAGGCCTGACTGTTGACCAGGGCCTCGATCAACCAATTGAGTTGTTCTTCGCCCAATATGGTGCAATCGCAGGTCTTGCAGTCGTTGGGAGAGCGGAAGTAGCGGTTGTCGAGCAGGAAGAAATCCAGATCGCCCCACTGAAAAAAAGTGGTGGTGCCGTGCTGCCCGTCCAACCCGTAAGTGGGGTTGGCCCAAAAGAGTTGGAAGACCTCTCGAGACCGGTCTTTGTGGATAAAACTGCGGTCGGAATTGTTGGGCCCGTAATCGTGATCGTCCCAGATGGCGTAGTTGTGGGTATGTGCCAGCAGCGGCTGCATTTCCCGCACGGAGCGCGTATGCGTGTAGCGCTTGATCATGGATGAGCGCGCAAACCAATCCACCTCGCGCAAGTAAACATTATCGCCCAGCCACAGCATAAACTCGGGCTTGTCGCGGTCTATAGACTTAAAAATGTAGTAGTCGCCTCCGTAGCTGTTGCCCGGGCGGTCGTATTTTTCTTCATTGATATAGGCACAACTGCCAATGGCAAAGCGAAAATCGGGCGGGTCGGTACGCCACTGCCATAGGGTCTGAGTGCGGAAAGTGCAGGGGTAGGGCAGCTTTACGGCCTCCTCATTGATGTAGAGGCGGTAGTTGTAAACACCGCCGGGCTCCAACTCATCGGCAATGAGGTGAGCTGTAAAGCCCGTTTCCCTTTGCGTCTGCACGGCAGGCGTGAAAAACTTTTCTCTGCTGCCTTGCTGCCAATAGGCAATTTTTACGGAGGCAGCCTCGGTGGTTTGCACCCAAATCATCACTTCTCGCATTTCGGAATAACCCAACATGGGGCCTGCCTGCAACAGAGATTTTTGGGCAGACAGGGGGGTGAGGAGGAGGATTAGGAGGAGTGTCGGGATGTGGTGTAGAGGTTTCATGGGGC
>Ga0256832_1001188_pt1 | contig 17525 bp, 13 predicted proteins | sample 134614metaG_FD_190534 | JGI IMG/M metagenome (GOLD analysis project Ga0256832, IMG submission 190534) | Hydrothermal vent microbial communities from Lau Basin, Pacific Ocean - 134-614 | ecosystem: Environmental > Aquatic > Marine > Hydrothermal vents | place: Pacific Ocean: Lau Basin | collected...
CCATGCTTTGATTTTCATTCCCATACTATTGATAATAATCGTTTCGGGTAGATGACCAAAATCCCAGCTAGTAATCCCTTGTCGTTCTATGTTTTTCTCGCCTTGTTTCGCACTTTGTTGGGTTAAATGTGTGGATGTTTTATCACTTGTAATTCTTTTCAGTTGCTCTAAATCACGTCCTGCTTTAATCACCTTGTTATTTTCATCTACCACTTCAAAGCGCATCAGTAGATGCTCTTCAAAGCTAATTTGTTTAAGAATATTAGCGTTGATTTGACTTCCTGTCATGCGGTGTAATTGATGCGCAACGCTATTGATAAAAGGAGCATCATTAGGCTCAATGGCTTCTCGACAGGCTTTGGCATAATGTGGAGCAGGTACAAATTGTTTGCGTATTTGCTTGGGTAAACTGCGAATAAACTGGGTAATTTTTTCTTCTATCATCCCCGGTACAAGGTATTCAAAGGGGGCTGATTTTATTTGCCCTAAAACGCTGATGGGTACACGCACGGTCACGCCATCATCTTTTCTCCCCGGTTCAAAATGATAGCGTAATGGTAACTGCATTTCATTTATTGTGAGGTGATCAGGGTATTGACGTTGATCTATATGTGAATCATCGCGTTGCATTAATAATTCACGCTTTAAAAACAGGTATTCAGGGTTCTCTGATTCTTTTTGTTTACGCCATTTTTCAAAGGCTTTACCACTGTAAATCGTTTTGGGTAGACGTTGCTCATAAAAATCATAGAGCGTATCTTCATCCACCAAAATATCTCGACGGCGTGATTTCGCTTCTAGGGTTTCAATATCTTCAATCAGTCTTAGATTATGTAAAAAGAAAGGGGCTTTACTGTTGTATTCACCATAAACTAAGGCGTGTCGAATAAAAATTTGACGTGAAATAACGGCATCAATCACACCAAAATTAATGCGTCGTTGTGCAGTAATGGTTACGCCATAGAGTGAAGTACGTTCATAGGCAGCGACTTGTGCAGGGCGTTTTTGCCAATGCGGTTCGCTATAATGACGATGTAATAAATGTTTGCCTAATTGCTCAATCCATTGGGGTTGAATCATGGCAACGGTTCTCGCATATAAGCGTGAGGTTTCAACTAGTTCGGCGGCCATGACCCATTTGGGTGATTTTTTTCCTAAACCAGATCCCGGGAAGATATAGAATTTGCGCTGATTAGCGCCTAAATATTGATGTTTTTCTTCTTGAAAACCAATATGTCCTAACAAACCTGTTAATAAACTGCGATGAATAGCATCGCTACTGGCTTTTTGCTGGCTTATTTTTAGTTTAGCGTCTTGTAGACTGAAGCGTAGTTGTTTATGTATGTCTAACCATTCACGCAGTCGTCGGTAAGAGAGATATTCTTTTTTGCATAGTTTGCGTAAATGATTTTGTGATAACTCTTTCTTTTTTTGATGAAAATAGTCCCATAGTAAGAGATAACTTAAAAAATCAGACTTCTCATCTTTAAAACGACGGTGTTTTTCATCAGCGGCTTGTTGTTTCTCTAATGGACGTTCGCGTGGGTCTTGAATCGCTAAGGCACTGACAATAATCAGCACTTCACGCAATGCGCCTTCATTATTAGCGGCTAATAACATTCGCCCAAGACGCACATCAATGGGTAAATATGCAAGTTGCCGTCCAAGTGGTGTTACTTTATGACCAGCATCGACTGCACCAATTTCGTATAAAAGCTTAAAACCATCACGGATCATACGACTATCAGGTGGCTCTACAAAAGGAAAACGTTCTATTTTACCGAGGTTAAGGGTGGACATTTGCAAAATAACCGAGGCAAGATTGGTACGCAAAATTTCAGGCTGGGTAAATTCATCGCGGCTATTAAAATCCTCCTCACTATAAAGACGAATGGCAATGCCGTGACTCACTCGTCCGCAACGTCCTGAGCGTTGATTGGCAGAGGCTTGGGAAATCGCTTCAATTGGTAAACGCTGTACTTTTGAACGCCATGAATAGCGTGAAATACGTGCTAAACCTGTATCAATCACGTATTTAATCCCCGGTACAGTGAGTGAGGTTTCAGCGACATTAGTTGCAAGAACAATACGATGGCGACCACTTGGATGAAAAATACGATTTTGTTCAGCGCCAGATAAACGCGCAAATAAGGGTAATACTTCGGTGCTAGGTGGCTCAGATTTGCGTAAGGCATCGGCTGCTTCACGAATTTCACGCTCACCTGAGAAAAAAACCAGAATATCACCCGCCCCTTCACGGCGTAATTCATCGGCCGCATTCACTACGGCGGTTATCATATCGCTATCTTTACGATCTTCATTGTCATTAGTTAATGGATGATAGCGAATTTCAACGGGGAAAGTTCGACCTGTGACTTCAATAATCGGTGCATTATTAAAATGCTTAGAAAAGCGTTCAGGATCAATAGTAGCAGAGGTAATAATGACTTTAAGGTCTTTGCGACGCGGTAATAGCCAACTCAAATAGCCAATAATAAAGTCAATATTGAGACTGCGTTCATGGGCTTCATCAATAATTAGGGTGTCGTATTGATTGAGATAACGATCAGAACGAATTTCAGCTAATAAAATACCATCGGTCATCAGCTTGATATAAGTGGATTGATTGCTTTGTTCATGGAAGCGTACTTTATACCCTACATAGCTTCCTAATTCTGATTTTAACTCCTCGGCAATACGAACGGCAACACTGCGGGCGGCTAAACGACGCGGTTGCGTATGTCCGATCAAACCATCCACACCACGACCTAGTTCTAGACACATTTTAGGGATTTGAGTGGTTTTACCTGAGCCTGTTTCACCACAGAGAATCGTGACTTGATTCTCTGCAATAACTTTCATGATTTCAGCGCGTCTTTCACTAACAGGGAGATGTTGAGGGTATTCAGGGACGGGTAATCGATCAACTCGTTGTTGCCGTTTTATAACGGCAGCAGAAATTTGTTGTTTCAGTTGTTGGTATTTTGGATCAGAAAATTTTCGGTAGAGTTGTTGCAGACGGCGATTAAAAGAAAAAATTTGTGGGCGAGGGCAGGCGGCCAGTTGTTGTTTAAGCTGGCTGAGGTATATTTTCTGGTTCCGCTCTATTGGCATCTTTTAATGCTTCCTCGTGCAATATATTTGCTATTTTTTGTTCACCACAACCTTGAGTTGCAGTACGGTTTCGCCCCTGTCGCTTAGCTAAATACATGGCATTATCGGCTGAATTCATTAACATGGCGGGAAAAACAACATCAGTATTTGATTGATCATGTTGCATAGGATGACAGCTAGAAACACCAATACTCACCGTGAGTACTTTGTATTTTGAATCAGGATGTTTAATACCTAAGCGTTGAATACTAACGCGAAATCGTTCCGCAAGCATCAAGGCATTTTCCAGAGAGGTATTAGGGAGTAAAACTGCAAATTCTTCCCCGCCATGTCGTGCCGCAACATCCCCAGGGCGACGTGAAATACTACCTAAACGGCTAGCAACTTGTATTAAGCAATCATCACCTTTTGCATGACCGAACCGGTCATTATATTTTTTAAAATAGTCAACATCAATTAATAACATTGAAATGGGTAAATCTTCACGCGTACAACGTCGCCATTCTGTTTTGAAGGCTTGCTCATATTGGCGGCGATTAGGAATTCTAGTGAGTTGATCTGTATTTGCCTGTTGCAGTAACTCTGCCTGTGTCGTTTGCAGTTCAAATAATAGATCATAAATATAGTGTGAAGCAGCAAATAGGCTGATGGATGCGATGAATAATGCCAGAACCATTATATAATGCTCTTTATCGTCCATCCAAAGCATATAAAGTCCAAGGGGGAATAACACCACGCCAATTTGTAGATAATAGATAGCGCGTGATAGAGCAAGTAATGGCACGGAGGAGAGTAATACACTTAACAACGAGAGAAATAAAAAACCTTGGTAAAGCATTTGTTCTGGAAAGAATAAAATGCCAATACTTCCCCAAACTATGTTGATAATGGTACTGATAGTGACGTATCGACGCGCCCAATAATCAATTCTTTTTTTGCTAATAATAGGTTCGTGATGAAAATTAGTAATAAGAATCAGCCGATAAATACTGGTTGCAATAATAAGACCAAACCAGATAAATAGATGCGGTATTTGCTCTTCATTCATTTGCAAAGAAAGTACAAGAGCAAGAATGATGGCAATCATGCTATTCCCCCAAAAACTAAGCCCTGTTTTTGCATACAAATACAAAATTTGCTCCTGACGCACTGTAATTAAGGTGTCTGATTGAGTCTTATCAAAGTTCACGTATTTCAATTCCAAAAAGTAGGTGGTTTCCTCAATGGTGGTTGAAGAAAGGCATTAAACGTAAATTTGCTAGGGGGAGGCTCAAGTTATTTGGTGCTTATTTCTTGAGGAACAAATTTTACGGGTGAGAAAGATATTACCAATTAGCTTGAAATGCAAGAATAAATGTATATTTTTTAGCCATTTTATAAGTTGCAAAATATTTTAAATAGCCAATAATTAATGAACTATTTGATTGCAAATTAAACGAAAAAACCTCATTTCCTAGTTGCTAAGGACTCTGGAGTTCTTAGCAATGACTAATAACTATTATCAATTGTATTGCGTCTCTTTTGTACTTTTTTTAGAATAATTGGAATTTGTTTTTTAAGGGTTTTATTCATTGATTTTATTCCATAGTCATTCTTTTTTAACCCTAGCTTTCTGCCTAATAAAGCAGACTCCAGCGCATATAATAATTGATCAAAATAATGTCTTTCTACTCTTTCTGCCTCCTTCCAATAATCAATGACTTGAATTAATGGCGCTGATAAATCTTTGTTTTCTTCTAGATGTTGCCTGTTTTTTTCTTGGCGTTGTTTTGTTATCGCAATTTCATCTAGCAATGTTTGCATTCCTTGATATATTGTTGGATTAATTGTCTTTGAAAATGCTAATAATTTTCCTGTTAGATCAGTCGAATATTTAGCCGTATTTTGTGACAATTCATCCGTTTGTTGGTTTCTTTTGCCTAATTGCTTTTGACTATAGACAAGATCTTTACGAATCATGGCATGAATATCAATAATCAATGCTCTAAATTCTTTTAAGCCACGATTAATACGTCGATCTAGCTTAACCGCTTCTATTGAAAATTTAGTATCAATGGTTAGCTGATTCTTGGTGTCATGGGCAATCCACGCACGTCGAATTTCTTTTTGAATTGTCTTTTGCAACATTCGTAGCTTATAAGCACCTTCGTCCCATGTTTTTCTGGCATATCTTAACATCGACGCATGACGTGGATGTTCTTCGATCAAATCATCAATATCCTCTAATAATACCTTCATATTTTCAATTTCAGTATCAACTGTTTCAAGCGAAGAAGCCAAAGGCTTATAAACTTTTAAAGTAAAATCATGAATTTCAGCAGCATTTTCATCGCTAAAACCAAGATCTAAGCCCTTCCATTGCCAGTTTTCAACGCTATTTGAAACACGCCAAATACCAAATAGGATAAAGAGTAAAGTACCAATAGCAATCAAGAAAAGTTGCTCAGTCGGCATATCAGGTTTATTTCTACGAAGCCTTTTAATATAGAGATACCAGCCAATTAAAAGAGCGATAGCAACGATGACAAAAATACCGTATAAAAGGGTAGCAAGCATTGGTGAACCTATGGTTTTGATTGGGGATATTTAAGAAAATTTTAACTCGCTACAATACAAAAAAAGGGCCGATTTATCAGCCCTTTTTTAATATTATTTCAGGAATATCACCTAGATTAATTTTGATTGGCTATTTAGAAATCAAACAATGGATTATGTTCCTCATCATTATTTTGATAATCATTACGGTTTCTTCCTGGAGGATAAGGCGCATAGCTCTCTTCTGACCAAAAACGATTATGAGGTCTTATGGGAGTGTCATAACATTGAATTACGCCCCGCTTACATAAGGAACTGCGCCATTCATATTTATAAAAGTGTTTTGATATTGCTCGCTTTCTTGCTTTGAAATGTACTTTAATGGTGGGTGAGTATTCTTCACGCCCAAAGCCTGTCCCTGCATCAGCGGCTAGGGGAGCACTGCGTTTACTTTTTTTATTACTGCGTAATGAATTTCCATACTCATACATAATACGTGGTTTTTCATTAAATACTGCCAATGCAATCACTCCCATTGCGGAATTATCTCCCCATGCCTGTGCATACGAATTATCCTCCGCAGTGAAAAAGAAACGATTAACATGATTTTTAGCGGTTCTCCATCCTTTATAAGTTGCTGTTTCATAAGGATTAAGAATATACATTCTTTCATGCGAACGTAGCCAAGATTTTTTCCCTGTCAGAACGTTGCGTCCATCAATAGCGATCACAACACCAATACGTTGATTGGATGTATTGCGTAAACGTAAGCTATAGCGTTTTCCTCTTTTAGCTTCAACATAAGCACGTTTTACTTTGTATGTCTTACTAGTTGTTGTAATTTGTCGAAAAATCCTACCTCTATCATCAATAATATCCACCTGAATGGGGGAATAATTATCAATAAAGCCACGCGCCTCAACCGTTGTTAGTGTTGAAAGAGAGGAAAAGATTAAAAGGATAAGTTGAAAAAAAGTTAATTTAACCAGATTGGTTTTTGTATTATGAAACATAATAGAAACTCCTTGCTATTATTATTGGGGGGCGGGGAAAATAAGTGGCTATTCTCTTACATTGTAGAGAGGTGTTTCTTTCAAAACACTTAATAGTAAGGACATAAAGCATCTACTTTTGTTCCATTATCAAACGGTTTGATAAGATGGATATAAATAAAATTTAAGGGTACAATCATTATTTCGTTTTAAAATTATTGCTTTGGGTAAAGATTCATTTTTTTTGAACTGGTACACTTGGTAAATTTGGCAATAAGATTTTTTTACAGGGATTGAATATTAATGGAAATTGCGCTCACCCTCGCTGCTGTTTTAGGCGGATTACTCTTTATTTTTAGCTATCTAAAATTTGCCCTAACAGGATTTCGTTACCACCCAGTAACAGGGTTGCTTGCCTTAATTCCTGTTGTTAATTTGATTACATTGCCTACGTTACTCGATGGTAAATTGATTCGTATTATTCTCTTGGGCATTTTGGGTTTAATACTTGCCATTGGGGCTTGGTTTGTAGGAGCTGATAAAAGTTTACAACAGCATATATCCTTGTTACGTGGTCACCCAATACTGGTTTCTACAGCGGAACAAAAACAACGCTCTCTCTCTGGGGATGTTATCAATATAAAGGAACAATCTTCTAATGGGAAAGATAAAACAATCCTTAACGTAGCATCTGATAATGAAAAAATAGTAAAACATCCCGTACATTTAACTAATTTACCCAAACAAGCTCTTTACAGTATGGAATTTGTCGATGCACCTGTTGATCAAATTAATACCTTAAAAGGACGTATTGTCTACATCATCACACGAACAGGTTCAGTGGTAGAGGGAAGAGTGGAAGACATAAGCAAAGCGAGTGTCTTTATCAGTAAAAAAGGCGGTAAGAATATTGCTTATGAAATGTTGATTAGTAATATTAAGCAACTTAAAGTATTAGTTAAACGCAGTACTGCAAAATAAAGGTTTAAGAAAGCTCCTAATGTCAAAAACCCCCTTACCCCCAACAATGTTATGCTTTGTTTACCGCAGTAAAAAAAATTCCGAGATGTATTTGTACTTACCTGAAAAGGAGCAGTTTGAACGTATTCCTGAATCATTAATGAAATTAGTCGGTGCAGTCGAGTTTTCGTTTGAATTCGAACTCAATACCAAGCGCAAACTTTTACGCTATGAATCTGCGGAAGTCATGCGTAATTTATTAGACAATGGTTTCTTCTTACAAATGCCTCCTAATCGTTATCGTTCAGAAAATGATGGTGAACTAGGAATAAATCCTCAAGGATTTTGATGATTATTTAAACACGACTAACTTAAGTTTCGGAGTTCAAATCTACTCGATTTAGTCTGTCAAGAGGCATTCTCTTGGGCTTCTAGTTTCAATGTAAAGCTGTCAAGTTGTAGCGCTTGTTTGAAAAAAACATTTATGTTCTGCTCAAGGGGAGACATGATACGAACGATGGCTGTCAGGCTATTTTCTTCCGTCATACGAAGGGTGGATTTATTTCCGAACCAAGCAAGCATCAGCTAAGAAATAATCTGCTTCAAATCCGTTACCTATGGCACGCTTGACAGAAAGAGCCAGTAACTCTGGTTTAGTCATGTCTCGTGCCTGTTTGTAACGTCTGGCAGCAGTGCTGCGATTGTCATTAAACTTTTGGGGTTGCTGTGATATCAACCCTAAAAGTTGGCTTGAAGAGCAAAAAAACATGTGAAAAATAACGATTATTTGATTGTTATTGATAATTTAAGCACCTTTATTGAAGATGAATCTATTGATGATAAACAAGCACCTGTACGAGTTTGTCATTGTTATTTAAGCAATCGAAAGGATCAATTAGACTACAAAAGTGTACTAGGGAATGGCTTACCTGTTGGCTCAGGTGAAATAGAAAGTGCCCATCGATACGTGATTCAAAAACGTCTTAAGCTATCAGGTGCATGGTGGGAAGCATCAAATGTTAACCCAATGTTTTCATTATGTGTTGTCCGAGTGAATGATGAATGGAGCGATTATTGGGAAAATCTGCGTAAAGTTGCGTAATATCATGCAGAATTCCTCGTACTTTAAATCACACCTCAGGTAAAGTGTAAACTACTTTTTAGGTATATGAAGGATGCCCATTGTCTGTAGAATATTATAACATTGTATTGATGTATGGTTGATAGCCAAATTTAAGAGTGTCTGATTTACATGGTGGATGTGATTACAAATTCTAATTATTTTTTTATAAATTATATTGACATTAGAAAATTAGAATATTATTATATGCATATATTTAGTCAGTAGGTGGCTTAATATTCCTCCATCCTCCTTTGGTGGTATTTGTGCGACTCTTTCGAGTCGCATTTTTTTGCCTGTCATCTTTAAGTATTTCATGCAAATAGAGAATTCTGTAACTTCCTGACAAATTTTCGTAATAGAATATCAAAAAAAGTCAAAATTAATTCTTGAGTCAAACGATATATTCCAATAGAATGCCCCGTTCTTTGAATAGGCTCCATTTTGGGGTTTGTTATAACTAATTTGTATGTAACGATAATAGTCTAAAAAGGTGTTTGAAAAGCCTTGGAAAATTATCGTTTTCTAAAGCTTCATTTCTGGAGATTTTTGAGATGGGAACGTTTACTGCAAAACCTGCAGAAGTAAAGCGCGACTGGTTTGTTGTCGATGCTGAAGGTAAAACCCTAGGTCGTTTAGCGAGTGAAATCGCATTACGTTTACGTGGCAAACATAAGCCTATTTATACGCCTCATGTTGACACAGGTGATTATATTGTTGTTATTAATGCTGATAAGGTGCGGGTAACAGGGCGTAAGGCGAGCAATAAAATGTATTATAACTTTACTGGCTATATCGGTAATTTAAAATCTATTAGCTTTGAAAAGTTAATGGATAAAGCACCAGAGCGTGCTATTGAGCTTGCAGTAAAAGGAATGTTGCCTAAAGGACCTTTAGGTCGTGATATGTATAGAAAATTAAAAGTCTATGCAGGGTCTGAGCATAAGCATCATGCACAACAACCAATTCCTTTGGAAATTTAGTAACCCCTTGTAAATTTTATCAAGATAGAATTTAAGATTATAGAGATTATAGAGATTAAATAGAATGGCCGATACACAATACTACGGAACGGGGCGACGCAAGTCATCATCTGCACGTGTTTTTATGAAAATGGGAGCAGGTAATATTACTGTTAATAAACAGCCTGTCGATGAGTATTTTGGTCGTGAAACATCCCGTATGGTTCTTCGTCAAGCGCTAGATACTGCGGAAATGAACGATAAATTTGATATTATGGTGACAGTCAAAGGTGGCGGAGACAGTGGTCAAGCGGGGGCTATCCGTTTAGGTATTGCTAGAGCATTACTGACTTTTGATGAAGGTTTGCGAGGTGTGTTGAAAGCTGAAGGGCTATTGACTCGTGATGCACGTAAAGTTGAACGTAAGAAGGTCGGTTTACGTAAGGCACGTAGAGCAACTCAATTCTCTAAGCGTTAATATCACATTAACTTACAATTCAATGCTAGTTTAAAGTTTGCATTTTTCATAATGATTTTTTATAAAAAGCCACAGTATATTCTGTGGCTTTTTTGCATTTATAAATAAGCGTTAATATTTGAGTGATAGCTTGGTATAATAAATACGAAGTGAAATGTAGCAGTTGATCGAGAAGAATTAAGATTTTTGTTGCATTTTTGCAACACTGGTACTAAAATTCGTATCAATTCCGCTGGTTTTGTTGGAATAGCTGGAACTAGTTATCAAACTGGCTTTCAGATTAAAAGAATTATTTATATATTTATGACTAACTTTTTTAGGAGTCTCATGATGAAAAAATTGCTTGCAATCGCAGTAGCAGCAGGTCTAGCTGCACCAATGGCTGTAATGGCTGATACAACACTTTACGGAAAAATGAAAGTTTCTGTAGGTAGTAATAAAGATGCGGCTGGTGACAGTGTAACAACAGTAGAAGCTCACACTTCTCGTATTGGTGTTAAGGGCGCAACACCAATGGATAACGGTATGTCAGTAACTCATAAAGTTGAGTTCTCTACTAAAAATGCTATTGATAACGATGGTGGTGCTGCCCTTGGCGCTCGTGACGCTTGGGTTGGATTAAAAGGTGGCTTTGGTGAAGTTCGTGTCGGTCGTCATGCAACACCTTATGCTTTGGCATCTGATCCTCTTGATTTTATGAATGTTGGTGGTCAAAAAACGATAGAAGATGCCCCATTTCGCATCTCTAATGCAATTGCTTACTTAAAAGGATTTGGTCCTATTGGATTTGCAGCAGCCTATGTTCCTAAAGATCCTAACGGTAATGGTTTGGGTGTTGATGTTGTTAGTAGTTTAGTGAACTATAACAACAATGGTATTTATGCCGCTTGGGGATATCAAAGAGCTAAAGGCGGTCGTCCTGCTAATACTGTTGCTTTAGGTTATACAATGCCAGCGGGTCACAAGGTAGGCTTTGTATACAACAAAAAAGGTGACAATAAGAATACTGCACTTAACGGTAAATATAAGTTTGGTAAAGCTTATGTTCAAGGCGAAATTGGCAAAAGAAAAGATGTTGATGGAAGCTATAAAGTACTTGAAGCTGGCTATCAGTTAGGTAAGGGTACTAGCGTTTGGACTAGTTTTGGTAAAAATGATCTAAATAATGGCGATGCATCTCATGCTCGTGTAGGTATCACATCTAACTTCTAATTTTGATTAGATCTTTAGAGCTGAAAAAGCGAATATTCTTAAGCGAATGTTCGCTTTTTTTATACCTGTTAAAAATCGTTAGGCTAGGTTTGTTGTCTTTATGCTGAAATTATTTTTCACTGGATAACTTTCTTCTGTAGATATATAGTTGTTACTATTAGAATATTATAAAAATACCAAATAGTTTTCAACCATCTAAATAAAAGCTTATGCAAAAACGACTTTCGACCCAAGATTTTATACTTTATAGCTTTCTTTCTTTGATTTTTATTTTGATTATTGCAACGATGTATCAAATAGATCGTCAGTGGACAAAGTTATCAGAAACTGCTCAAGCGTTATCCGCACAGACAAAAGACGTGAGTCAGTTGCGAATTGAGATAAGCAAGCTTTCAAAAAAAATAGAGCAAGGTAGTTTTCAAAAACAAACTTCACTATCCCAGCCAATCACAGTAAAAAATAAAAATAAGGATGCTGATGATATAAAGGCCTTTAAACGAGCGAAGATTGCAAGTCAGCTTCCTGATTATGCGATGGGGGATTGGAAGGTTAATGCTTTTGGTGGTAATTTAAAAACAATTACAGCATTTATTTCTTCTGATGCGGATGCTTCAACCGTTCAAAGCTATGTTTTAGAATCTTTACTAACAAGAGATCCTGATACATTAGAATGGTCAGGTTTATTAGCAAAAAGCTGGGAGATTAGTGAGGATGGCTTAAAAATAACCTTTCAACTTAGAAAAAATGTTGTTTTTTCCGATGGCGAGCCGATGACAGCCAATGACGTTGTTTTTAGCTATAATTTTCTGATGAATAAAAAGATCAAAGCACCTGGAACACAGGCCTATTATGAGCCTTTAAAAGCAGTGATCGCAAACGGTGATTATGAGGTGAGCTTTGAATTTAAACGTCCTTATTTTGAAGCCATTGATCTTGCAGGTGGTTTAACTATTTTGCCTCAGCATTATTACCAGCCTTATATGGAAAAAACCGAAGAATTTAATGAATCAAAAAGTATACTCCTTGGTACAGGTCCCTATCGTCTTAGTAGTCCCAAAAGTTGGACTCCTGATAAAGGAAGTATTGAGCTAGTTCGCAATTCACGCTATTGGGGTGCAGTTCAAGCACCTTATGATAAAATTATTTGGAAAATTATTCAAAATGACAGTGCTCGTTTAACCACTTATCGTAATGGGGAGCTTGATGCCTATGGTGCGCGTCCTGTTGAGTATAAAAAGTTAAGGGTAGATCAACAGATAATGGATAAAAGTCAATATTTTGAATATATGCCACCTGTCGCAGGCTACTCTTATATAGGCTGGAATCAGGGCACTAAAGAGAAGCCAACTGTCTTTGCTGACAAACGGGTTCGTCAGGCAATGACCTATATCACCGATCGTGAAAAAATTATTAATGATATCTATCTAGGCTATGCCGAAGTGGCGATTAGTCCTTTTAGCCCAAGAAGCAAGCAGCACGATCCTTCCCTAGTGCCTCGCAAAAGTGATCTAAAAAAAGCTAAGTCATTGTTAGCGGAAGCGGGATTTGAGGATAAAAATGGCGATGGTCTTTTAGAAGGGTCTGATGGTAAAGACTTTGAATTTGAATTGGTTTATTTTCAAGGTAATGAAGATACTAAGCGTATGGTATTGTTATTAAAAGATATGTACGCAAGGGCAGGGGTTAAGCTCATTCCTAAACCGACTGAGTGGCCAGTGATGATTGAAAAGCTGGATAATAAAGATTTTACCGCGATCACATTGGGCTGGACCAGTGGTATAGAAACGGATATTTATCAAATGTTTCATAGCTCTCAAACGAAAACTAATGGTAATAATTTTATCAATTATAAAAGTGATGCATTGGATAAATTAATTGACGAAGCACGTCAGACTGTTGATGAATCTAAGCGTATGCCTTTATGGAAAAAAGCAGAGGCTATTTTTTATGAAGATCAGCCTTATACCTTCCTAAAACGAAGTAAGAGCTTATTATTTATTGATAAACGCTTTAAAAATATAGGAATGACAAAACTAGGCTTGAACAGCGGTATGTTACCGATAGAAACCTATGTACCCACTGTCATGCAAAAATACCACTAAATGTTAATCTATCTATTTCGCCGTATCTTATTGATGATTCCCACTTTGCTGGGTATTACTGTTGTGGTTTTTACTGTAATGGCATTAGCTCCGGGGGGGATCAGTTCCGACAGTTTAGTCAATGGCATGGATATGAAGCCTGAGCAAAAACAGGCTTTGCGTGATTATTATAATAAACGCTATGGTCTGGATGATCCAATGCCAGTTCAGTATTTGCGTTGGCTTAATAATGTCTCGCCAATCGGTTTTACCTTTAATGAGCAACGAGAAATAAACGGTTTTTCATTCACTAAAGGCTCTGATTTAGGGGATAGTTTCAATTATGGTCGTCCCGTTGCAGATCTTATTAGTGAGCGTTTACCGATTACTTTGCTACTGAATGTTATCACTATTCCCCTGATTTATATTCTCTCTATTATTATTGGTATGAATGCAGCGCGTGATAGGGGAGGGCGCTTTGATGTAACGTCCAATGTCATTATGTTAGCGCTATGGTCTATTCCCACAATGCTGGTTGGGGTTTTAATGATTGGCTTTTTTGCCAGTATTCAACATTGGCAATGGTTTCCAACTAGCGGATTAAGCGCTAGAGAAGCATCGGATATGCCCTTTATGCCGCACTGGTCATCGCTTTGGGATGTGGTAAAAGTCTTTGTTTTAATGATCTTGGGTGTTATTTCAGGCTATATGCTAAGCCAATGGCATCAAATAAAAACACGTATTGCCATTGCCGCATTAGTAGGAATAGGAATAGGTGCATGGATGGCTTATACCCATGCAAGTTTTGTACTTTTTAACTGGATTTTTTTCCCCCTTCTTGGTGCATTAACACTGGCTCTATTGGCATGGGTTAAGGTCGCGGCTTTCCGTGTGGGTGGCTTGACAATGTTTGGTGCAGGTTTAGGCTTAATGTTGGCAGTCCAAGTATCCTCTGATAATTTCGTGCGAGGTTTTTTGCTTGATCGTTCATGGCATCTGGTCTTGCCTATTATTGCACTATCCTATGGTGGTTTTGCAGTATTAGCTAAAATTATGCGTACCTCCATATTGGAAAATCTTAATGCTGATTATGCACGAACAGCTCGTGCGAAAGGCGTGGATGAATCTGATGTCTTATGGAAGCACGTATTTCGTAATAGTCTATTACCTTTAGTGACCATTTTAGCAAGTTTATTACCGAGTTTATTAGGTGGTGCTATTATTATTGAGGAAATATTTAGTATTGAAGGTATGGGGCAATTGGCTATTGAAGCAGTTAGATCGCGTGATCGGGAAGTTGTATTATCCATCACCCTTATTACAGGATTACTCACTTTATTGGGTTATTTAATCTCAGATTTTCTCTATACACTGGTTGATCCGAGGATTCAATATGACTAATGGTATAAATACAACAAAGCATATGAGTGAATCCCATGGTAAGCGTATCTTACGTCTGACGTTTTCAGGTTGGGGAGCAAAATTAGGATTGTTTTGGATATTTTTGCTTGTTTTTGTTGCAGTTTTTGCGCCTTATCTGGCTAATAGTATGCCACTGATTGCGAGTGAAAAAGGTGTTTTAACGCTACCTATTTTGCGTTATACCACTGCCGAAGATGTGCTAATGCTCTCTACTTTTTTTGGTGTTTTATTATTATGGCGTTTAAAAATAAATCTTCTTAAAAAACTTTGGATATTGGTCATTATCGTTTTGGGTCTTACTTTTAGCGCACAAATACTCCTAACGCCACCTAAACTGATTGTTTATGATACATTTCGTGACAAAATTACTCATGAGGACTATGACTGGGTGGTGTTGCCTCCGATCCCATATTCTCCTAGAGATTATTTGCGGGATTCAGGTGATACAAGCTTAGAAGCTCCCTTATCTGCAGATAAACGCATTCACATTATGGGAACAGACGATAATGGAGCTGATGTTGCTAGCCGTATGATTCATGCTTCGCGTATTGCCTTAATTATTGGTTTTGTAGCCACAGGCATTGCAATGGTTATTGGAATTTTTATTGGCGGTCAAATGGGTTATTTCTCAGGCTGGATTGATATGTTTGGCATGCGTTTGGTGGAAATATTTGAAGCAATTCCTGTGCTGTTTTTACTACTCACCTTCGTTGCCTTTTTTGGGCGTAGTATTTATATGATGATGATTATCATCGGTATTACAGGTTGGACAGGCTATGCCCGTTACGTGCGTGCAGAATTTCTCAAATTGCGTAAACAAGATTATGTGCAAGCGGCCATTGCCAGTGGTTTGCCGCTACACTCGATTCTATTTCGACATATTTTACCTAATGGGGTTGCACCCTTACTGGTTGCTATTAGCTTTGGTATTGCCTCTGCTATTTTAACAGAAGCCACGTTAAGCTTTCTTGGTTTAGGAGCTGTTGATGCACCCTCATGGGGACAAATGCTGAATCAAGCGGTTAAAAGCTCAACCTTTAACTGGTGGATGGCCGCCTTTCCAGGGGGGGCAATTTTTCTAACCGTATTTGCCTATAATCTTATTGGTGAAGCCTTGCGCGATGCGATTGATCCGCAATTGGCAGGTCGGGTAGGAGTGAATTAATGACGGAAAACACCCCGCTTCTCAATATAAAAAATCTTCACACCTATCTACAAACAGGACAAAGAACCATTAAAGCGGTTGATGGTATTAGTTTTAGCCTTAAACGCGGTGAAACCTTTTGTTTAGTCGGTGAATCAGGCAGTGGTAAATCCATTTGTGCCTTATCGATTATGCAGTTACTACCTGCTGCTATTTCCTCGCATCCGAAGGGAGAAATTCTTTTTAATTGGTATAAAAATAATGATACTCATCAAGTTATCGATACTTTAACACTACCAGAAAAGGAGTTAAGGCAAATTCGCGGTGCGCGTATTGCAATGATTTTCCAAGAGCCAATGACTTCACTGAATCCTGTGTTTACCATTGGTGAACAAATTACGGAGGCGTTACAACTACATCATCCTGAGCTATCCGATACAGAGGCAAAAAAACGCTCAATTCTAGCAATGAAACAGGTGAGATTGCCTCAAGCGAGTACTCGCTTTGATAATTATCCACACCAGCTTTCAGGAGGGCAACGTCAGCGCGTTATGATTGCAATGGCATTGGCTTGTAAGCCTGATTTATTGATTGCAGATGAACCCACCACCGCCTTAGATGTCACAGTACAAGCTGAAATACTGCGTTTAATGCAAGATTTGCAACAACAAAATGGTATGAGTATCTTATTTATTACTCACGACTTTGGCGTTGTGGCACAAATGGCGCATCAGGTCGGCGTGATGAAGCAGGGTAAATTGGTAGAAGTAGGGAGTTGCAAACAGTTATTACATCATCCAAAGCATGTTTATACTAAAAAATTATTAGCTGCTGTCCCAGATAATTTAAGTAAACCGATTAAGGTCGATACAGATCAGCTAAAAAATAATAATAACCTAGTTGAAATTAGCAAACTAAAAGTTTGGTTTCCAATTCACAAGGGGTTATTTCGGCGGGTTGTTGATCATGTGCGTGCTGTTGATGAGATTGATTTAAATATCAAAAAAGGCACTATTATGGCATTAGTTGGGGAATCAGGTTGTGGAAAAACAACCCTAGGTCGTGCAATTTTACAATTAGAACTCCCTACCGCTGGGAGTGTAAAAATCAAAGGAAAAGAATTAGTGGGGCTAACGCCTAAAGAACTGCGACCACTACGACCGCAAATGCAAATTGCTTTTCAAGACCCACAATCCTCCTTAAATCCACGTTTACAAATCGTCACTACCTTGACTGAACCTATGTCTGTGCATGGTATAGGTGAAAATCAAGAAGATAGAATAGAACGTGCCGCACAGATTTTAAAGCAGGTACAACTAGAGCCTGATTTCCTTTGGCGTTATCCGCATGAATTTTCAGGAGGGCAACGCCAACGGATTGGATTAGCACGAGCCTTAGTATTAAATCCCGAGTTTATTGTCTGCGATGAAATTACTAGTGCGCTTGATGTCTCAGTGCAAGCTGAAATTCTGCAATTACTATTAGAAATTCGTCAACAAAAAGAT
>Ga0256832_1001189_pt1 | contig 17520 bp, 16 predicted proteins | sample 134614metaG_FD_190534 | JGI IMG/M metagenome (GOLD analysis project Ga0256832, IMG submission 190534) | Hydrothermal vent microbial communities from Lau Basin, Pacific Ocean - 134-614 | ecosystem: Environmental > Aquatic > Marine > Hydrothermal vents | place: Pacific Ocean: Lau Basin | collected...
GCGAAGCCAGCTCGCGCCGCGGGTGATCGCCGTGCCGTTGACCGCCGCCAGAAGGTGGCCGATCAGGGATGCGGCGATGCGTTCGTCAAACAGCACCGGAAAGGCCCCGGTGGGCGGCTGGCGGGCGCCGGCGCGCGCGAGGGTGCGCTCGGCCGCGATCCGCCCGATTTCCTCCGGCGCCATCAGATCGGATTGAAACACCCGGGAATCGGCGAAGTGATCGCGCTCCATCGCGCTCCCTTCGCCGGTGATGGCAACGCAATAGAGGCTGCGGCTGGTGCGCTCGTAACCGCCGGCAAAGCCATTGGTGGCGGCAAGGTGAATCCTTGTGCGCCCATAGCCCGCAGAGGCGGTATCCACCTGGGATATGCCCTCCACGGCGCGCGCGGCGGCCTCGGCGCGCCGGGCATCTTCCTCAAGCGCGCAGGGGGCGGGCTCGGGCGCGGGATCGGCCATCTCGAGCGCTTGCAGATCCCACTGCCGGGCAAGCTGGCCCGGATCGGCAAGGCCGATGGAGGGATCTTCCGGCGCAAGCCGTGCCATGGCAACGGAGCGTTCGGCCATCTCTCGCATCGTTTCGGCCGTTGTATCGGAGGCCGCAACGCAGGCCTGACGCCTGCCGATCAGTACCCTGAGGCCGATATCCGTGCCCTCCGAGCGCTCGGCATGTTCGAGCGCGCCTTCGCGCACGTCCACCGAAAGCGACGAGCCGGCAACGGCGATCGCATCGGCTTGTTGCGCACCGGCGCGCCTGGCCGCATCGATCAGCGCAGAGGTGAGTTGCTCCAGATCCTTATCCATTTCGCCGCCTCGTGTTGCCTGCCACCGCAGGTAAACCCCGCACCGCCAGGGCGCAAGATGCGGGCAAGAGAAAAGGCCGCCCCCGGAGGAGCGGCCCTGATCTTCGGATCAGCGGGAGATCATTTCAGCCGTTGGCCATTGGCAAGCACCTGGCCATCTTCCGTGAACTCGATCTTCGAGACGAGCACATCCTCGCCGTCGCCCGGCTGGGCGAACATGCCGAGCATCATGCGAAAGCCCATGGCCTGATCCTCGGGCACGAGGCCCATCTGCACGAGCTTGTCAAGCAGGGCGTTGCCGCCCACGAGCATCAGGTTGATCTCGCCCACGGGCTTGGGCGTGCCGCCGTAGCTTGCAAGATCCTCGTTATCGATCCTGATATGGCCGTTGCCGGAAAGCTCGGCACCGGCAAGCTTCAGCAGCAGCGTATTGAGATCGACGGTTTCGATTTCGCCCGGGGGCTGATTGCCCATCTCCTCGGCCGCCTTGGGATCGAAAATATCGAAATTCAGTTTCGCCTGGCCCGAAATATCGAGCGCAAGGGTGACAGGGTCATGCGGCAGGGCTCCCATGGGATCAGCCATGCCCCAGATTTCATCCGGCAGCGCAAGGTCCAGAAACTTGATGGCGAAAGCGTAATCCTGCGGATCCTCGGACTTCATGACCGGGAAGCGGATCTTGGCGCCTGATTCGGCAACGGCGAAGGCGAGCTCCGGAAAGGGAAGCTCGGGGATCGACATGGTAATTTTCGTGTCTTTCGAACGCGCACCATACATCACGCCCTTCTCGCCGAGTTCGAACTCCAGGGAGCCTTCGCCGGAGGAAGATTGCGATGAGGTGATCTTGCCGTTGTCGTCCACCTTGTAGCCGCCGCTACTGCTTGCGTAGGAGAAGCTCCCGCTTCCGGAAAAGCCATTGCGGATCGCGTTGGCGAGATTGCTGAAATCAACCGAAGTCGGGATCTGGGATTGCCCCGAATAGGTGACGTTCTGCATGACGCCATCGCCGTCAAACCCGCCGCTGCCGTTCGGATCGCTGAAGGCAAGAACGTATTCGAGAGATCCGAAGGCCCCCTGCTGCTCGATGACGCGCAGATTGCCGAGGCGGCTCACGTATTTGCCGATGAAATCCTTGCCCGTGAGAAGGAATTTGGCATTGGGCAGCGGCTTGCCGTCAACCGTGAGCTTCTGGAGACCGATCCCGATCTCGCTGGCGGTGCTGGCGTAGGTCATCTCATCGGCGGTGCCGCTGACGATCATCGAAAGGCCGGTCTGGAAAAAGTCCAGCTCAAGGTGGACAGGTTCCCCGTCCTTGGGAGTGATGTCCAACATGAAGGGATTGTGCTGGGCCATGGAAACGGACACCGTGCCATCGCCCCGGTTTGTCAGTTCGAGATCGGGGAGATTGATGACCACCTGGCCGGAATCATCCGGGAGGGCATTGATCGCCGTGAAGCCGATGATCTTCAGGGTCTTTCCATCGCCCTGTTCCTCGGCGGAGATCTGGTATCCGAAACTCGAGAGATACCCGCTCCAGTCACTCCAGACTTCCCGGGCCGTGACATCCGCAAACGTGGCCGTTGTGCCGAGAAGCGTTGCAGCAGCCGAAGCTCCCAGATATTTGCACAGTTTCATGTCAAACCTTTCAATGTTATTTTCCCGCGGCACGATGACCGCAGGCTCTTCAAATATCAAGACGCCCCGGTGATACACATTCATCACGAGCTTGTGAAGCACAACAGGAGAAGAAATGGACCCTCTGAGAGGCAAGACGGCCATCGTCACCGGCGCGAGCCGGGGGATCGGCGCGGCAACGGCGCGCCATTTTGCCGCATCCGGCGCAAATGTGGTGCTGCTGGCGCGCACGCGCCCGGCAATCGAGGAAATTGCCCGCGAGATCGGGAGCCGGGCGCTCGCGATCTCCGCAGATACGAGCCGGTGGCCTGACATGGAAGCCGCAGTTGAAAAGGCCGCGCGCCATTTCGGCAAGGTTGACATCCTGATCAACAACGCCGCCGTGATCGAGCCCATAGCCCCCATCGAGCAGACCGACCCGGAGGCCTGGAGCCGCGCGATCGACATCAATCTGAAGGGTGTCTATCACGGCATCAGGGCCGTTCTGCCACGCATGATCGTGGCCGGTGGCGGCACCATCATCACCATCAGCTCGGGGGCGGCGCATAACCCGCTGGAGGGCTGGAGCGCCTATTGCGCGTCCAAGGCCGGAGCGGCGATGCTCACCGCCTGCACGGATCGCGAAGGGCGTGGGCGCGGATTGCGGGTGATGGGGCTTTCGCCCGGCACGGTGGCCACCGACATGCAGAAGAAAATCAGGAAAAGCGGGATCAATCCGGTGAGCCGGCTCGATTGGTCCGAGCATATCCCGCCGGAATGGCCGGCAAGGGCGCTGTTGTGGATGTGCACGCCGGATGCGGATGAATTCCTCGGGCAGGAAATATCCCTGCGAGATCCGGATATTCGCCGGCGGATGGGGCTTTCGGATGATTGATCTGGTGAAGGAAGGCGGGCTCTGGATCGCCACCATCAACCGCCCCGAAAAGGCCAATTCCCTCACCCGCGCCATGCTGGACGATCTGGCCGGCATCGCCGAAAGCGCGCAGGGCGAGGCGCGGGCCTTCATCCTCACGGGCGCGGGCAGGGTATTCAGTGCCGGCGCCGATCTCGATGAGGCGCGCGCCGGGCTGGCCACGGATCCGGTGTGGGAGCGCCTCTCGGGCGCCATCGCCGCCCTTCCCTGCCTCACCATCGCCGCAATGAACGGCACGCTTGCCGGCGGCGCCTTCGGCATGGCCCTGGCCTGCGATCTGCGCCTTTGCGTGCCGGAGGCGAAATTCTTCTACCCGGTGATGAAGCTCGGCTTCCTCCCCCAGCCTTCCGATCCAAAGCGCCTCGCCGCGATTGCCGGCCCCTCCACCGCCGCCATGATCCTGATGGCCGGAGCGAAGCTCACCGCCGGGGAGGCGCTGCAAAAGAGGCTCGTGGATCGCATATCCGATCCGGCCTCCCTTCTCGCTGACGCCCGCGCCCTCGCGGCGGACAGCCTTTCGGCTGATCCGACGATCGCGCGCCGGATCAAGGCGATGTGCCGCGGGGAGCATTGATTTTTCCCGCCAGATGGCCGATTGCAGGGCCTCAAGGCAGTGAATGGTGAGAACTGGCATGGCGGGCAACAGCCAACAATACACGGATATGGTGCTTGGCTATCTCCAACAGGGATGGGCGCAGGCGCAGGAGTGGCTTCTGAGCCCGGCGGCATGGTCGCAGTTCGCGCTCTTGGTGGCAGCCTGGCTTCTGGCGCTTGTCATCAGCCGGCGCGCTACCGCAGCTCTTGAGCGCCTGCTCACCCCGCCAGAGGGGCAGGATGGGGTTGTCGCCCGGGTCCGCCGCTTCGTGCTGATCTTTTTGCCGCTCATGCTGCCGCTGCTGGCCTATGGCTTCACCGCCATCGGCGAGCAGATCACGCGCTCCCTGTTTGGCTCCGGCGCCGTGATTGCGTTTGGCAAGCGCGTGTTTCTCTTTCTCGCGGCCTGGGCACTGGTGAACAGAATCATCCGGGAGCCGTTCCTGAAGCTTCTCGGGAAATACGTCCTCATCCCCGCCATGGCCCTGCATGCGCTCGGCCTGCTCGATCCGCTGGTGGCGCATCTCTCGGCCACGGTGATCCAGATCGGCAATATTTCCTTCTCGGTCATGGCTCTGGTGCGGGGGGTGATCGCGGGCAGCCTGCTTTTCTGGCTCGGGCGGTGGTCAAACGAACAGAGCGCCAGCTACATAACCCGCCGCGAAGAACTGCGCCCGGCCACCCGCCAGCTTGCCGTCAAGGCCGTGGAGGTGCTGATCTACGGCACCGCCTTCCTGCTGCTGATGAGCATCATGGGGATCGATCTTTCAGCGCTCGCCATCCTCGGTGGCGCGATCGGCGTGGGGCTCGGCTTCGGCCTGCAGAAGATCGCCTCGAATTATATCTCCGGCATCATCCTGCTTCTGGAAGGCCAGGCCACGGTGGGCGATTACGTGGAGCTTGACGGCGGGGAGGCAGGCACCATCATCAAGATGACGGCACGCGCCACCATACTGGAAACCTTCGATGGCCGCTGGATCGTCGTGCCCAACGAGGATTTCATCACCACTCGCGTGGTAAACTATTCCGATGCCGGCGCGGCGCATCGCTATGAAGCGCCGTTTTCGGTGAGTTACGAAACGGATATCAACAAGGTGCCGGCAATCGTGGAGGCGGCTGTGGCAAAGCACCCGGCCGTGCTCGAAAAGCCCTTTCCACCTGATTGCGAGCTGCGCGGCTTTGGCGAAAGCGGCGTCGATTTCGCAGTGGAATTCTGGGTGAACGGCATTGACGACGGTGAAAACAGGTTCACCTCCGATGTGCTCTTCCTGATCTGGAATGCGTTGAAAGACAACGGCATCAGGATCCCCTATCCGCATCGCGTGGTGGAGCTGAGGAACGCAGCCGAAAAGCCTGCGGGATGAAGCTGGCCCTGGTGATCGGCGCCGGGCCGGCCGGATTGATGGCGGCCGAAGAGATGGCGGATGCCGGGCTTGCCGTGATGGTGGCCGAGGCAAAGCCCACCATCGGGCGCAAGCTGCTGATGGCCGGCAAAAGCGGGCTCAATCTGACGAAGGACGAGCCCCTTGAGGATTTTCTTGCCGCCTATGGCGAAGCCACCCCACATCTCAGCCCGATGCTGGCAGAATTCGGCCCGTGTGAGGTGCGCCGATGGGCGGAGGATCTCGGGCAGAAGGTGTTTACCGGTTCGAGCGGGCGGGTTTTCCCCGAAGTGATGAAGGCCTCGCCCCTGCTGCGCAACTGGCGGGCACGGCTGATCGAAAAGGGCGTAACCTTCCACATGCGCTGGCGCTGGCGCGGGTTTGCCGACAGCGGCCTTGCTTTCGATACCCCGGAAGGCGCGCGCATCCTCTCGCCTTCGGCCACGGTGCTGGCACTTGGCGGCGCGAGCTGGCCGCGCCTTGGGAGCGATGGCGCCTGGGCGGAATGGCTGGCGGAAAAGGGCGTGCCGATAACGCCCTTCAAACCTGCCAACATGGGGTTTGTCGTCAACTGGAGCAGGCATATGGAAGGCCATTTCGGCCGCCCGGTAAAGAATGTGGCGCTGATCGCCGGGGGCGTGCGCGTGCGTGGCGAATTCGTGATTTCGAAGCGGGGGATCGAAGGGGGCGGGGTTTACGCCGTTTCCCGGGCGCTGCGCGAGGGCGCTTCGCTGACGCTCGATCTCCTGCCGGATGTTTCCGAGGAGGAGGCCGAGGCACGCCTTTCCCACCCGCAAGGCAAGGAAAGCCTTTCGAACACCCTGCGCAAGCGGCTTCGCCTCGATCCGGTGAAGATCGCGCTGATGCGCGAATCCATGCACCCCCTGCCCACGGGCCCAGCGCTTGCGGCACTTGCCAAGGCGCTGCCCGTTCCCCTCGCCGGGCCATACCCGCTTGCAGAGGCCATATCCACGGCCGGCGGAATCGCCTTCCGCGGGGTTGATAGCGGTCTTGGAATCCGCGCCCTGCCCAGAATTTTCGCCGCTGGCGAAATGCTGGATTGGGAGGCGCCAACGGGCGGCTATCTGCTGACGGCCTGCCTTTCCACCGGGCGCTGGGCAGGGCGCGCTGCGGCCCGGTCGCCATGGTGATTTGCTGCCTAACGCCCGGCAAGCATGGAAAGGCGGATCAGAGCGCGTTCGATCAGGGCCTGGGAAGGCGCACTGGATGATGATCTGAGCGCAAGATCCGTTTCGACAAGCAGACGGATCGCCTGTTCGAGCCGGTGCGGGCCCCATTTGCGGGCCTGGGCCTGCATGCGGTCGCGCCGCGGGCCGAAGAGGGGCGGGCGCGGATTCTGCCCGCTTGAGATCTGGTGAAGGGTGCGGAAATGGCGCATGGCGCCGATACAAAGCCCCACGGGCTGCGTGCCCTGCGCGCCAAGGCGCGAGAGCAGCGGGCCGATCCGTCCGCTCTGCCCCTCGGCGACCGCATGCAGAAGATCATCGAGCGCCGCTTCCCCGGCGGCGGGCGAAAGCAGGGCGATATCCTCACCGCTCAGCGGGGTTTCATCGCCGAGCTTGTAGAGCGCAAGCCGTGTGATGAGCTGGCGGAATTCGCCGGGATCGAGGCTGCGTGAAAGCGCGACCAGGGCCTCCATCGCATCACCGTTGATCGACGTGAGCCCCTGCCTGCGGGCCTCGGCCTCGATTTCATCGCGGCTCGGAGGATCGTCATAGATGCCGATCGCGACGGCATCTGCATGCCCTTCGAAAAGCTTGCGCAGGGAAGAGCGCGCGGGGAGCTGCTTCGCCGTCACCACGATCTGCGCATCGCCCGCGCGCCATTCATCGAGAGCGGGCGCGATGGCCCTGGCGAGCCCGTCGCCGGCATCTTCCACAAGGGCGACCCGCGCGCCGGGGAAGAACCCTTGTGCCTTGATGGCATCCAGCAGCAGCGCCGGCTCCTTGCGCAGATCGGTGGCCGCAATGCGGGTGAGGCGCATTTCCTCCTCGCCCTTCGGGCCGATGAGCGCTGCGATCAGATCCTGGCGCTTAAGGTCCACCCGCACCGGATCGGCGCCGTAAAGAAGAATGCCGCCCCTTGCAGGATCGGGGCGGGCGAGAAAGGCCCTTGCTTCGCGCCCCGAGAGTTTCACCCGGCCTCTCCGGGGGGCGTGGCGAGCAGGCGGGAGGTGATCTTGTCGGCAAGGATCACCATGAGGCGGCGATAGGCATCTTCCCGCGCGGCCTTGGTGCTGATGGTGGTGCCGATGGCGCTGTAGCCGGTGAAGCCATCGACCGAGCCGGAGGTGACGGCTTTGCCGCTTGCCGTATCAACGAGGGTGAAATCGGCGCGCCCCAGCACATGGAAGCGGGTTGTTTCCTGAGCCGGAGTGATCGCAAGGCCGCGCTCGCGGGTTTCGAGCTTGTAGTCAAGCCGGTAGCGCGCGCTCTCGGGGCGGCCGAACCGCTCTTCGAGCCGATGCAGCAGGAAGAATTCATCTGCATTCTTCGGCTCGCGCAGCCGGATCTGGCCGCGCAGCGCCGTGGCCGCGCCGGAAGGGCCATAGACAGGCTTGAAGCCGCAGCCCGAAAGCGCGGCGAGGGAAAGGATAAAACTTCGTCGGCTATACGACCACATTCACGATCCGCCCCGGCACAACGATCACCTTCTTCGGCGCCTTGCCATCAAGCGCCCTCTGCACAGCTTCATCCTGAAGCGCGTGTTTTTCAACCTCTTCGCGCGCAAGATCCCTGGCCACTGTGATCTGCGAACGCCGCTTGCCGTTGATCTGGATCGGCAGGGTCACGGTATCTTCCACGAGCATCTTCGCATCCGCCTCGGGCCAGGGAGCGTTCACGATCAGCCCCTCGCCGCCGAGCACGGCCCAGATTTCTTCCGCCAGATGCGGCGTCATCGGGCTCATCAGCTGGGCGAGCGTCAGCACCGCGCGTTTTTTCGCCTCCGCCCCTGCCTGCGATTTCGCGATGGCGTTGGTGAAGGCATAGAGGCGGGCGATGGCGGTATTGAAGGCGAAGCCCTCGATGCCGCGGGTCACGTCATCGATGGCGCGGTGGCGCTCGCGCTCGAGCGCTTCATCGTGCTCATTTGCAGGCGCATCGCTTGCGGCGATCTCATGCGCGAGGCGATGCACGCGGCCCAGGTGGCGGAAAGCGCCCTCGGCGCCGGCGGCCGTCCACTCCACATCGCGCTCGGGCGGGCTGTCGGAGAGCACGAACCAGCGCACCGTGTCGGCGCCGTAGCGGGCGATGATGTCCACCGGATCCACCACGTTCTTCTTGGACTTGGACATTTTCGCCGAAGGGATGATCTCCACCGGCTCGCCGGTTGCCTTCAGCACGCCCTTTTCGCGATCCACCTCCTCGGGCAGATGATAGACGGGGCGGCCGTTTTCATCGCGCGTGAGGTAGATCTCATGCGTCACCATGCCCTGGGTGAAAAGCGCATCGAAGGGCTCGATCGCTTTCCCCGGCAGGTGGCCGGTGAGATGCATGGCGCGGGCAAAGAAGCGGGAATAGAGAAGGTGCAGGATCGCGTGCTCGATACCGCCGATATACTGATCCACGTTCATCCAGTATTCGGCTTCCGCGAGATCCACCGGCACATCCGCATGCGGGCTGGTGAAGCGGGCATAATACCAGGAGGAATCCACGAAGGTATCCATGGTATCGGTTTCGCGCTTCGCCGGGGCGCCGCATTTCGGGCAGGGCACATCGCGCCAGGTGGGATGGCGATCAAGCGGGTTGCCCGGCTGATCGAAGCTCACGTCATCGGGCAGGCGGACGGGCAGGTTTTCCTTCCTTTCCGGCACGGTGCCGCAGGCCTCGCAATGGACCACCGGGATCGGGCAGCCCCAGTAGCGCTGGCGTGAAAGCCCCCAATCGCGCAGGCGATAGCGGGTCACGCCTCTGCCCCAGCCTTCGCGCTCGGCCTTCTCGATGGTGGCCTCGATCGCCTCTTCCCCGGTGGCCACATCAAGCCCGGTGAAATGATCGAGCCATTTCACCTTCTCGCTCTTGGGGGGCACGAAGGCCTCGTTCTCCACCGGCTTGCCATCCTCGAGCGCCACGAAGGTATCGATCACCGGCAGGCCGTATTTGCGGGCGAAATCGAGATCGCGCTGATCGTGCGCGGGGCAGGCGAAGATCGCGCCGGTGCCGTAATCCATCAGGATGAAATTGGCGATCCAGACGGGAAGCTCGCGCTCGGGGAAAAGCGGATGGCGCACGCGCAGGCCGGTATCGAAGCCCTTCTTCTCGGCCTTTTCGAGATCGGCTTCAGACGTGCCCATGCGGCGGCATTCGGCATTGAATTCGGCGATCTCCGGGTTCTCGGCCTCAAGCGCTTTTGCCAGCGGATGATCGGGCGAGATGCCGATGAAAGATGCACCCATGAGCGTATCGGGGCGGGTGGTGTAGATCTCGATCCTGTCGAACCCGGCCGCGGGCTCGGTGAGTGGGAAGGCCATCTCGAGGCCGCGTGATTTGCCGATCCAGTTCTTCTGCATGAGGCGGACCTTCTCGGGCCATTTCTCAAGGCCATCGAGCGCCTCCAGAAGCTCCTCGGCGAAATCGGAAATGCGGAAGAACCACTGCGTGAGCTCGCGCCGCTCCACCGGGGCGCCCGAGCGCCAGCCCTTGCCGTCGATCACCTGTTCGTTGGCAAGCACGGTCATGTCCACCGGATCCCAGTTGACCACGGCATTCTTGCGGTAGATCAGGCCCTTATCAAGCATGTCTAGGAAAAGCGCCTGCTGCTGGCCGTAATATTCGGGATCGCAGGTGGCGAACTCGCGCGTCCAGTCGATCGAAAGGCCCAAGGGCTTCATCTGATCGCGCATGTCGGCGATGTTCTGGTAGGTCCAGTCCTTCGGGTGGCCGCCCGAGGCCATGGCGGCGTTTTCGGCCGGCATCCCGAAGGCATCCCAGCCCATCGGATGCAGCACGTTATGGCCGGTGGAGCGCTTGTAGCGGGCCACAACATCGCCCATGGTGTAATTGCGCACATGGCCGATATGGATGCGCCCCGAAGGATAGGGAAACATCTCGAGCACATAATACTTGGGCCTGCTCTCGTCGCGCTCGGCCCTGAAAACATCGGCCTCTTCCCAGGCCTTCTGCCATTTCTTTTCGGTTTCGGCGGGTGCGTAGCGCGTCATTTCTCATTCCCTGATGTGAAAACACCGGGCGCGAGGCCCGGTGGTCGGTTTATTCGCTGATCTGCCCCGGGTCTAGAGCTTGCTATCGGCGATTCGCAGCTGGCGGGCGCGGGTCAGGATCGCATCCTCTATCGCGCGCACGGTTTCGGGGCTGACCGGCCCCGAGCGCGTTTGCAGCGCCACATGGAGCGAGCGCGCATCAAGCGCGGGATCCTTGATGTAGATGGTGGCCCGGTAGGCCTTGCCGCCGCCGGGCGGGCGGCCATAGCCGGTGACGATCACGCCGGTGAAGGGATCGGCCGCCTCGATGGGCAGGAAATCCAGCACATCGAGCGAAGCGTTCCAGATGTATTTGTTGACCTTAACGGTCACATTCGGATCGTCCTGATTCTTGAACAGATCCCAGATCGTGGAGCGCTTGGGCTCTGTGGCCTTTTTCTGCGCGGTTTTCTTTGCGCCTCCGCCGGAAAATCCACCCGATCCGATGGAGCCAGCCGAGCCGCTCCCCCCACCCCGGCTGAACCCGCCGCCGCAGCCCGCGAGCGCCGCAAGGGAGAGAATCGCAACCGCTCTTGTGAGAAGGCCCCTTGTTCCGTTTGCAATCGCCATGAAAAGCACACCCCGTTATCCGATTTATTCCCTAGTAAACAACGCCCATTGGGCGGGCAAGGCTTTTTGCCCGCACATTATAACAGGGGCCGTATTGCGTCCACGCCGCCGGACTGTGGCAAAGCTGCACCACGCGCGGCCTCTTTGCACCGAACACCCCGCGAAACCTTGAAAACCCGGCGGGAAAGAGTGAGTTAATCGCATACTCAATTCGGATTCCCCTGAATTGAGGTGCACCTTTGAAACACACGAGGGAAAACGAAATGAAAAAGATTCTCTTTGCAACCACGGCACTTGTTGCCTCCGCCGGCTTCGCAGCCGCTGGCGAAGTGAAGCTGACCGGCTATGCCGAAATCGGCATCACCGGTGGTGACGCCTTCACCGGCTTCACCGGCGAAACCCAGTACCACTCCGATATGGATGTGTCGTTCCACCTTTCCGGTGAAACCGACAATGGCCTGACCTTTGGTGCCAAGATCGATCTTGATGAAGTGGCTGGCGGCATCCCCACCGGCTACAACAACGGCGGCGTCGCGCAGGCTGTCTGGGTGAAGGGCGCTTTCGGCTCCATCACTCTGGGTGACACCGACGGCGCGCTCGACTGGGCGATGCAGGAAGTCGGCATGGGCACGTCCCTCGGCGATGAGCACACCTCTCACGTCGGCTACAACGGCAACTCCGGCCTTGACGGTGATTACGGTGGGGAAGTTCTCCGCTACGACAACACCTTCGGCGACTTCGGCGTGGCCCTCTCGGCCAACATCGACGATACCGGCGTTGGCGATGTCGCTTACGGCATCGGCGTCAAGTACAATGCCGCTCTCGGCGGTGTGAACCTCGGCCTCGGCCTCGGCTATCAGGACGATGGCGTGAATGACATCTGGGGCGTTTCGGTTGACGCCAAGATGGACAACGGCTTCCGCGCGATCCTGAACTACTCGGATCACTCGAGCCTCGCTGTCGGCACGCACTACGGCATCGGCCTTGGCTACCAGAAGGACGCCCTGCTCGTGACCGTGAACTACGGCAACTACGACGACATCAACCAGGATTCCTATGGTTTTGCCGTGAACTACGATCTCGGCGGCGGCGCCACCGTGATGGCCGGCTACGGCTCCGACATGGATGCCACCATGCCTGGCGATCAGTCCAAGTGGTCGATCGGTCTCGGCCTGTCCTTCTGATTTCGGAAGAACAGCCAACCAAAAGAGAGAGCGGGCCTTCGGGCTCGCTCTTTTCTTTTGGGCACGGATGATGTTTCTGTGAATCGGGCAACAGAGAAAGGTGTGTTTATGTCGCTCGCCGAGATCAAGGAGCGGATCCGCAAGGCGGAAGAGGCGGCCGGCCGCGAGCCCGGATCCGTACGGCTTATTGCTGTTTCCAAGATGCAGCCCGAGCCGCGCGTGCGCGCCGTGCTCGAGGAGGGGCATCGGCTTTTCGGAGAAAACCGCGTGCAGGAGGCGGCCGGGAAATGGCCCTCATGGCGGGAGGAGTTTCCCGGGGTGGAGCTGCATCTGCTAGGGCCATTGCAGACCAACAAGACCCGCCAGGCGATGGGGCTTTTCGATGCGATCCATTCCGTTGACCGCCCCAAGCTCGCCCGCACGCTCGCACGCCTTGCCGATGAGCAGGGCCATTGCCCCGATCTCTTCGTGCAGGTCAATACCGGCGAGGAGCCGCAGAAGGCCGGCGTGCTTCCCGCGGAGGCCGATGATTTCATCGCCGAAGTGCGGGGCCTCGGCCTGCCGCTCATTGGCCTCATGTGCATCCCGCCGGTAAACGAGGAGCCGAGCCTTCACTTCGCGCTCCTGCGCAAGATCGCGAAGCGCAACGATCTGCCTGAGCTTTCCATGGGCATGAGCCACGATTTCGAGCGTGCCATCGCCCAGGGCGCAACCCATGTGCGCGTGGGTTCGGCCATCTTCGGGCCGCGCGATTACGGCTGAGCCGCCTCACCAAGCCGGCGGCGCGTTTCGGTAATCTGAAGCGCCGCCTCGGCCGCTTCCCGCCCTTTCTCCACGAAATGGGCCTTGAAGATCGCGTTGTGATGCGCCGTATCCTGATACTGATGCGGGGTGAGCGAAACCGAGAGCACCGGCACGCCCGTATCGAGCCCGGCGCGCATAAGCCCGTCCACCACCGCCTGCGCCACGAACTCATGGCGGTATATCCCGCCATCCACCACGAAGGCCGCCGCGGCAACGGCGGCATATTTCCCACTTGCCGCCAGATCGCGCGCCAGAAGCGGCATTTCGAAGGCGCCGGGCACATCGAATACATCCACCTCTTCGCGTGAAATGATTTCGCAGAAACCGTCAAGCGCGGCATTCACGATCTCGCCATGCCAGCCGGCTTTGATGAAGGCGAATGTTGTGCGTGTCATGTGCTATCCTTTCCCGTTTGCGACACGTCACAGAGCGCAAGACATATCGGGAAAGGCAGCCGGCTTCTGGCCTGGCTGTCCCGCATGTCCTCTCCCATCCGGACTTTCACCGTCGGCCCCGGAATCGCACCGGATCTGCTGACCTTCCTGTAGGGAAGCGCTCGCGGGCTGCGGGGCGCGCGTGCCCCTCACCGCCGGTGGGGAATTTCACCCCGCCCTGAGAACGAAGCCATCTTCGGCCCGGCAGGGGAGAATGGCAAGGCGAAATTCCCCCGTTGGACAGGCGAGCCGGGGATGACTATATTTGCATTACAGGAAAGGAGATCCACGATGCCTCTGCCGCTTGCCCCCCTTGCCGGTTTTGCCCTGCGTTACGGGATGGTAGCCGCTGCCGCATATGCGGTTACCCGGCGCGTTGCGCCCGGCCGGCGCGATCAGCGGGCCGAGGATGCGCTTGATGCGCTTGACGAGGGCCTGACATACCGCCGCGAAGCGCAGCAGGCCAATGCAACAGCCCGGTTTCGCAGGGTCATACGCCTCGGCGAAGAAGGCCCCGGCCTTGAGATCGATCTGAGCGCGCTCGGCCGCCTGCGGATCCGCAGGATCTGAAGCGGAGCATTCCACTTATCCGGGGAATTCCCGATCTTCCCTGCGGCATTCCGTGCCTCGGGAACTTGACGCATATTAAAATGCGAATTCAAATAGATGACGGGATATTTTTCCATCCGTAAAAACCCGTCTGGACGAAGGTTCAATACCTGTCTAAACAGGCAGCGAAGCGCTGCGAACAACTCGCACCGGTCAGGCCGTTGCGGGTGTGTCGTTTTGAGATAGGCTACCATAGGAGGCTTCCCCGTGTCCCATGCAGAGGATTACGACAGCGACCGCAGGGATTTCCTGTATTACGCGACAGCGGGCGTCGGCACGGTGCTCACCGGAGCTGCCGTCTGGCCGCTGATCGATCAGATGAACCCGAGCGCGGATGTGAAGGCGCTTTCCTCGATCCGGGTGCCGATTGATGGTGTCGAGGCCGGCACGCAGATCACGGTGAAATGGCGCGGCAAGCCGGTTTTCATCCGCCGCCGCGATCAGGAAGATATCGAAAGAGCGCGCAAGACGAAGATCGAGGATCTCGTGGATCCGCTTGCCCGCAACGCCAACCTTCCCCCCGATGCACCCGCCACGGATGAAAACCGCACGCTCGATGAAAAGGGCGAGTGGCTGGTTGAAATGGGGGTCTGCACACATCTGGGCTGTGTGCCGCTTGGCAACAAGGCCGGTGATTTTGGCGGATGGTTCTGCCCCTGCCACGGCTCGCACTATGATAGCGCGGGGCGCATCCGCAAGGGCCCAGCGCCGCAGAATCTGCCCATACCCGTGGCAACATTCGTTGACGAAAACACGATCAAGCTGGGCTAGGGGGAGAGCGAAATGTCTGGAATTCCTCACGACCACTACGAGCCGAAGACGAGCTTCGAGCGCTGGCTGGATCAGCGCCTGCCGATCGTTCGCCTCATCTATGACACGATCATGATCCCCACCCCGAAGAACCTCAACTGGATGTGGATCTGGGGGATCGTGCTTGTTTTCTGCCTGGCGCTGCAAATCGTTACAGGCATCGTGCTGGCCATGCACTACACGCCGCATATCGATCTGGCCTTTGCCAGCGTCGAGCACATCATGCGGGATGTGAACGCCGGCCACATGCTGCGCTACCTGCATGCAAACGGCGCCTCGCTGTTCTTCTTCGCGGTTTATGTGCACATCTTCCGCGGGCTCTACTACGGCTCCTACAAATCGCCGCGTGAGGTCACCTGGATCATCGGCATGCTCATCTATCTCGCCATGATGGCCACGGCCTTCATGGGCTATGTGCTGCCCTGGGGGCAGATGAGCTTCTGGGGCGCCACGGTGATCACCGGGCTCTTCGGCGCCATCCCCTGGGTGGGCGAAGCCCTTCAGACATGGCTCCTCGGCGGCCCGGCGGTGGACAACCCCACGCTAAACCGCTTCTTCTCGCTTCACTACCTGCTGCCCTTCGTCATCGCCGCTCTGGTGGCGCTGCACATCTGGGCATTCCACACCACCGGCAACAGCAATCCGGCCGGCGTGGAAGTGCGGCGCGGATCGAAGGAAGAGGCCGAGAGGGATACGCTCCCCTTCTGGCCCTATTTCGTGATCAAGGATCTGTTTGCGCTGGCGGTGGTTCTGGTGGTGTTTTTCGCGATTGTCGGCTTCATGCCCAATTACCTTGGCCACCCCGATAACTACACCGAGGCCAATCCGCTGGTAACGCCGGCGCATATCGTGCCCGAGTGGTATTTCCTGCCCTTCTACGCGATCCTCAGGGCATTCACGGCGGATGTCTGGGTGGTGCAGCTGGCAAGCTGGATCACCGGCGGCATCGTCAATGCCAAGTTCTTCGGCGTGCTGGCGATGTTCGGCTCGATCATCGTGATGCTGCTCGTGCCCTGGCTCGATACCTCACGCGTGCGCTCGGGCCGCTACCGGCCGATGTTCAAGTGGTGGTTTGCCCTGCTGGTGCTCGATTTCATCGTGCTGATGTGGGCCGGGGCCATGCCGGCAGAGCCGCCCTATTCCACGATCGCCCTGATCGGAGCGGCATACTGGTTTGCCTATTTCCTCGTGGTTCTGCCGCTGCTCGGCGTGATCGAAAAGCCGCTGCCGCAGCCCAGCACGATCGAGGAAGATTTCATCGCCCATTACGGCGGCGCCAATGATACGCCGGCCGAGTGAGAAAGGATCAGAAATGATGATCAGGAAACTCACAGCAACCGCCCTGACCACCCTTGCCCTTACCACCGGCAGCGTATTTGCCAGCGGGGCCGGGGGGCATACGGAAGATGTCGCCTTCTCCTTCGAAGGCCCCTTCGGCACCTATGACAAGCTCCAGCTTCAGCGCGGCCTGAAGATCTATACGGAGGTCTGTTCGTCCTGCCACGGGCTGAAATACGTGCCTATCCGCACGCTTTCCGATCCCGGCGGCCCCGAACTGCCGGAAGATTGGGTGCGCGCCTATGCGGCGCAGTTCGAGGTGCCGGATGACAGCGAGGATGCCGAGCCCGGCGATACCCGCCCGGCGAAGCCCTCCGATCACTTCCCGGAATCGGCCGATCCCAATGCGCCTGACCTTTCGCTGATGGCAAAGGCGCGGGCGGGCTTCCATGGCCCCGAAGGCACCGGGATCAATCAGCTGATCAAGGGCATCGGAGGCCCCGAACACATCTACTCGATCCTGACCGGTTTCACCGGTGAGGAGAAGGAGGAAGCGGGCACAACCTTCTATGAGAACAAGGCCTTTTCCACCGGCTGGATTTCCATGCCGCCGCCGCTTTCGGGCGAGGATGTGGAATTCGACGATGGCGCACCCAATGATCTTCATTCGGAGGCCAAGGATGTGGCCGCCTTCCTGATGTGGGCTGCCGAGCCCAAGATGATGGCGCGCAAGAAGGCCGGTTTCGTGGCGGTGATCATGCTGATCATCTTCTCCTCGCTTCTTTACCTCACCAACAAGACCTTGTGGATGCCGGTGAAGAAGCAGGCGAAGGAAGCGGCGAAGAAGGCAGCACGAAAAGCCTGAACTCCCGGCTGATGACGAGATGAAAGCGCGCTCCTTTTCGGGGGCGCGTTTTTTCTATCGCGCACCGAGATAGCGGCGCAGCGCCTCGGGCGGGTTCTCGAAGATGTCTGTCGTCGGGATCGGAGGATGAGCCAGGCCCTCATCCACGAGCACGACAAGATCCGCGAACATGCGCGCGTCATCGGGATCATGGGTGACCATGAGCACGGTGTTGCCGGTTTCATCCGCGATTTCGGCAAGGAGCGAGAGCATCTCCCGCTTGAGCGCCGGGCCGAGAGCCGCGAAGGGCTCATCGAGCAGCATCAGGGGCTTGTTGCGCAGAAGGGCGCGGGCGAGGGCCACGCGGCTTTGCTGCCCGCCCGAGAGATCGGCCGGCCTGCGGTGGCCGAGCCCCTCAAGGCCGGTTCGCTTCATGGCCTGT
>Ga0256832_1001190_pt1 | contig 17516 bp, 12 predicted proteins | sample 134614metaG_FD_190534 | JGI IMG/M metagenome (GOLD analysis project Ga0256832, IMG submission 190534) | Hydrothermal vent microbial communities from Lau Basin, Pacific Ocean - 134-614 | ecosystem: Environmental > Aquatic > Marine > Hydrothermal vents | place: Pacific Ocean: Lau Basin | collected...
CGACCGGCAGATTATAGCGTTGCCCCAGCTCGGCGGCGAAACGGCGGATGGCGGCCAGCAGCGGCGCCGCCTCCGGGCGCTGCTCGGGCAGGCCCACCAGCAGGCGGCCCGGCCGCCACTCGCGCAGCAGGGCGTCGATGGCCGCCCAGGGCGGGGCGTCCAGGGCGGGGCAGGTGAGGGTGGTGAGGGGGCTGGCGGTGTGTGTGAGCGGGATGCCGAGGGCCACGCCGATGCGGCGCGCGCCGTAGTCGAAGGCCAGCAGCGGCGCCTCGGCCGCCTCAGGCATGTCCGGCGTCGGGATTGAGCAGGGTGAGGTCGATGCCCATCTGGCGCGCGGCGGCCTGCCAGCGCTCGGCGGGCGGCAGCTCGAACACGATGCGCGGATCGGCCGGGGTGGACAGCCAGGCGTTCTCGGCCATCTCCCGCTCCAGCTGGCCCGGCCCCCAGCCGGCGTAGCCGAGCAGGAACAGGAAGTGGCGCGGGCCCTCGCCGCGCGCGCAGGCCTCGATGATGTCGCGCGAGGCGGTGATGGCGAAGTGCTCGTCCACCGGCATGGTGGCCTCCCAGCGGCGCTCCGGGCTGTGCAGGATGAAGCCGCGCTCGGTCTCCACCGGCCCGCCGGCGTACAGCGGCTGGCGGGCCACCGGCGAGTCGGGATCGAACTCCACGCCCTGCTGCTCGAACAGCTCGGCCAGGGTCAGTTCGGTGGGGCGGTTGACCACGAAGCCCAGCGCGCCCTGCGCGTTGTGCTCGCACAGCAGGGTGAGGGTCTCGGAGAAGTTGACGTCCAGCATGCCCGGCATGGCGATCAGGAAGTGCCCCGCCAGGCGCAGCTCGCCGCCCGTCGCCTCAGATGCCATCGGTGTTGAAGGACCAGGTGCGCGTGATCATGAGCTGATCATAGGCCTTGCGCATCTCCGGAGGGAAGGGCGGGAAGGGCGAGGACATGTGCACGATGTTGACCGCCGCGTCGTCCAGCACCTTGCTGCCGGAGGAGACGGCCACCTGCACGCGCAGCACGCTGCCGTCGTTGTCCAGCAGCACGTTGAGGATCAGCTTGCCGCTGATGCGGTCGCGGCGCGCCTCGGCCGGGTAGTTGAGGTTGCCGATGCCCTCCACGCGCTGCACCCAGTCGTCGATGTACTTGGCCTCCACGGCGCTCTTGGCGCTCAGGGCGTCGATGAAGTGGATCTTGGGGCGCTCGGCGTAGCGCCGCTCGGCCACCTCCAGCTCGGCCGCCAGGCGGGCGATCTCCATGTCGTGCAGCAGCGCCTCGCGCTTGCGGCGCACCTCCTCGGCCTCCTGCTGCTGCTCGGTGCGGTCGCGGCTGGCCACCTGCTCGCGCGCGCGGGTGCTGTGCAGGTACTGCTCGGCGTTGACCATCTTGAACCGGGCCGGCTGCTGTTGCTGCGGCACGGCGGCGCGCCCCTCGCTCAGGGTGGGCAGCAGGCTGGAGGTGGGGTTGGAGGGGCGGTCGGGACGGTCGGCGCTGCCGCTGGCCTCCTGGTCGAACTGGGCGATGTGTTCGGCCTTGTCGGGGGCCTCGGCCGCCTGGGTGTGCACCAGCACCACGTCCAGCGGGTGCTGGCGGTTGTGCTGGCGGCGCAGCTGCTCGCTGAACGACAGGCCGAGGATGAGGATGCCGTGCAGCACGGCGGCCAGGAACAGGGCCAGCGCCAGCCGGTCGGAGGGACGGATGCGCGGCGTGGATAGGGTGTCGATCATGCCTCGGATCGCGACGGTCTGCTCAGGGAGGCGCCCATTGTACCCGTTGCACAAGCTTTGACCACGGCGCCCGGGCGGTTTTGCCAACCGGGTCGCGCCGGGCCCGTCAGCCCAGGTGCCGCTCGATGCGCGCCAGCAGGTCGCCGGCGATGTCCAGCCCGTACAGCCGGTCCAGCTCGCGGATGCAGGTGGGGCTGGTGATGTTGATCTCGGTGAGCCAGTCGCCGATCACGTCCAGCCCGGCGAACAGCACGCCCCGCTCGCGCAGCGCCGGCCCCACGCGGGCGGCGATCTCGCGCTCGCGCTGGCCCAGCGGGCGCCCCTCGTAGCTGCCGCCGGCGGCCAGGTTGGCGCGCCCCTCGCCGGGCGCCGGCAGGCGCGCCAGCATGTAGTCCACCGGCTCGCCGTCGATGAGCAGCACGCGCTTGTCGCCCTGCCGGTACTCGGGCAGGAAACGCTGCGCCAGGGCGGTGCGGCGGCCGTGGTCGAGCAGGGTCTCCAGGATGACGTTGGTGTTGGGGTCGCCGCGCTGGACGCGGAACACCGAAGCGCCGCCCATGGCGTCCAGGGGCTTGACCACGATGCGCTCCTGTTCCTCGAGGAAGGCCAGGAAGGCGTCCCGGTCGCGGCCCACCAGGGTGGGCGGGATGCAGTCCGGGAACCAGGTGGTGAAGAACTTCTCGTTGCAGTCGCGCAGCGCCTGGGGGGCGTTGACCACCAGCACGCCCTCCCGCGCGGCGTGCTCCAGCAGGTAGGTCATGTAGATGTATTCCATGTCGAAGGGCGGATCCTTGCGCATGAGGATCACGTCCAGCGCGCCCAGCGCCACGGTGCGCGGCGCGTCCAGCGAGAACCAGTCGTGCGGGTCGTCGCGCACCGTGGTCGGAAAGGCCTGGGCCTGGACGCGCCCGTCGCGCAGCATCACGCCCTCGGGCGGCAGGTAGTGGATCTGCCAGCCGCGCCGCTGCGCCGCCAGCATCATGGCCAGGGTGCTGTCCTTGGCGGGTTGGATGGTGGCGATGGGGTCCATCACCACGCCGAGCCGGATGGTCATGTGCCTCTCCCGGAAGGGGTCAGGCGCCCTGTATAGCACCAAACCGCCCCGCCCGCAGCGCCGGCCGCGGGGCGCCCCGGGCGGCTTTTGGCGAGGGCGTCACGAATCGGCCTCGGAAAACGATAACTGTATAGAAGAATCGCACTCTCGCGGTTGATGGCCCCTGGGGGCCACGATAGATTCGAAGATCACCCAGCCAGTCAAGTCAAGCAGGAACCTTTGCCCCATGTCACAAGCGGAACAGGCGCGCGCGCCGCAGGAGCGCCGCAAGGTGATGGTCATCGACGACAGCAAGACCATCCGCAAGACGGCCGAGACGCTGCTGTCCAAGCAGGGCTACGAGGTGTTCACGGCGGTGGACGGCTACGACGCGCTGGCCAAGATCGCCGAGCACGAGCCGGACATCATCTTCGTCGACATCCTCATGCCGCGCCTGGACGGCTACCAGACCTGCGCCCTCATCAAGCACAACCGGCGCTTCCGGAATATTCCGGTCATCATGCTGTCCAGCAAGGATGGGATCTTCGACAAGGCCAAGGGCAAGATCGTGGGTTCCGAGCAGTACCTGACCAAGCCGTTCACGCGCGACGACCTGCTGGGGGCCATCGAGCAGCACCTGCAGTGACCCGCGCCCGACCACCCGAGACCTGTCCCACCACCAGGGGAGCATGAACATAGATGGCACACATTCTGGTAGTTGACGATTCCGCCACCGATCAGCACGTGTTCCGCAAGGTGCTGGAGCGCCACGGCCACCAGGTGACCGTGGCCAGCGACGGCCGCGAGGGCGTGGGCCTGGCCGAGCGGCTGCAGCCCGACCTCATCCTCATGGACGTGGTCATGCCCGTGCTGAACGGTTTTCAGGCCACGCGCGAGCTGTCCCGCAACGAGTCCACGCGGCGCATCCCGGTGGTCATGGTCACCACCAAGGACGGCCAGTCCGACATGCTGTGGGCCAAGCGGCAGGGCGCGCGCGCCTACCTGGTCAAGCCCACCCGCGAGAAGCAGCTCGTGGAGACCATCGAGCAGATCCTGCAGGTGCACTGATGGCCGACGCCACCGCACCCGGTCCCTTCGAGCGCCTGCAGGCCATCGACCGCCGCTGCCAGGCCCTGCTCGGCACGGCCGACCCGGCCGGCGCGACGCGCGAGGAGTGGACCGGCGTGCTGTTCAGCCTGGCCGGCCAGCGCCTGCTGGTGGACATGGCCCGCCTGAGCGAGATCATCCCCCTGCCGGCCGTCACCCGCGTGCCCCTGCTCAAGCCGTGGGTGCTGGGCGTGGCCAACCTGCACAACAGCCTGCTCACGGTCATCGACCTGCGCGCCTTCTGGTTCCGCAGCGCCACCCCCCGCAGCGGTCGCGAGCGCGTGCTGGTGGTCAACCGGCAGGAGGAGCGCATCGGCCTGCTGGTGCAGGAGGTGCAGGGCATGCGGCATTTCTGGACCAGCGAGCGGTCCGACGAGCTGCCGCCCCTGGCGGAGGCGGTGCGCGCCCACGTGCGCGGCGCCTTCCGCCGGCAGGACGACCACTTCGCCGTGTTCGACGTGGACCGTTTGCTGGACGACCCCGCCTTCAGCCAGGTGGCCCTGTGAGCGGCCCGCACGGTCGCGGGCCCACCCACACAACCTCGGGTAACGAGCGATGAAGACAGAAAGCAAGAGAGGAAAGGTCAGGATCGGTCTGGGCCGAGGCTTCTATTTCTGGTCCGGGCTGTTCGTGGCGCTGCTGGTGCTCATGGCGCTGGCCTTTTACCAGGGCAGCCAGCAGGAGCGCCTGGGCCGCGAGTACGGCGTGCACGCCTCGGCCCTGCGTCTGCTGTCGCAGCAGATGACCACCCAGGGCCTGGCCGCCGCGCAGGGCTCGGACACTGCCTTTCTGCAGCTGCGCCAGCTGCGCAGCGAATTCGAGCGCCACCTCAAGGCACTGCTCAACGGCGACGAGGCCAGCGGCATGCCGCCCCTGCCGGCTGAGCTGACCCCGGAGCTGAGCCAGATCAACCGCCAGTGGCAGCGCTACCGGCGCGATATCGACGCCATCCTGGCCGGCCGCGAGTCGGTGGCCCGCGCGCGCGCCGCCATCCAGCAGGTCCAGGCCCAGCTGCCGGCCTTGGTGGAGGCCTCGCAGACGGTGGCCGACAAGCTGCGGCAGCAGCGCCGCGCCCGGCCGCAGGTGGTGTACCTGGCCACCCGCCAGCTGTCGGTCATCCGCGCCATTGAGAACGAGCTCAAGAGCCTGCTGAGCGGTGACGCCGCCTCGCTGGAGGCGGCCGACGCCCTGAGCCGCGACGTGGCCCGCTTCAGCACCACCGTGGATGCCCTGCTCAACGGCGATCCCAAGCAGGGCATCCGCCGCGTCACCGACCGCGACACGCGCGCCGCACTGGCCGACATCGTGAACGAATTCGGCGCCATCGCCGACGAGGCCGGCACGCTGGTAGAAGTGGCCCCGGCCCTGTACAAGATTCGCACCGCCGCCGCCCAGCTGGCCGCGGCCGGACGTAGCCTGTTCGAGGGCACCTCGCGCCTGGAGGGCGCTATCGTGGAACAGAACCGCGGCGCCCAGCTGTGGACCACCATCGGCTTCGTGCTCGGTGGCCTGGCCCTGGCCCTGTTCCTCTATCTGGTCAGCCTGGTCATCCGCGTCACCCGCGCCCAGCTGCGCCTGTCCAAGGAGACCAACGATCGCAACCAGCGTGCCATCCTCACCCTGCTGGACGAGATGGCCACCCTGGCCGACGGCGACCTGACCGTGAACGCCACCGTCACCGAGGACATCACCGGCGCCATCGCCGACTCGGTCAACTACGCCATCGAGGCCCTGCGTACCCTGGTGGTCACCATCCGCAACGCCGCCAGCCGCGTGGCCCGCACCGCCGAGAAGGCGCGCAACACCGCCATCCGCATGGCCGAGTCGAGTGAGAAACAGGCGCGCAAGATCGTGTCCGCCTCCGACTCCATCAACGATCTGACCGAATCCATCGGCCGCGTGTCGCGTAACGCCGCCACCTCCGCCAAGGTGGCCGACCAGTCGCTGGCCCTGGCGCGCAAGGGGGTGGAGACGGTGAACCTGACCAAGGAAGGCATGAACACCATCCGCGAGCAGATACAGGACACTTCGAAGCGCATCAAACGATTGGGTGAGAGCTCGCAGGAGATCGGCGACATCGTGGGCCTCATCACGGATATCGCCGACCAGACCAATATTCTGGCCCTCAACGCCGCCATCCAGGCCTCCTCCGCCGGCGAGGGCGGGCGCGGCTTCGCGGTGGTGGCGGACGAGGTGCAGCGCCTGGCCGAGCGCGCCTCCAATGCCTCCAAGCAGATCGAGGCGCTGGTCAAGACCATCCAGGCCGACACCAGCGAGGCGATCCAGTCCATGGAGAAGAGCACGGCCAACGTGGTGGCCGGCACCCGCCGCGCCGACGAGGCCGGCAACGCCCTGAGCGAGATCGAGCGCGTCACGCACCAGCTGGCCGAGCTCATCAAGGGCATCTCCGAGGAGGCGCGCGAGCAGGCCATCGTGTCCAGCGTGGTGGCCGAAGCCATGTCCACCATCCAGGACATCACCCGGCAGACGGTGGAGTCCACGCGCGAGACCTCGCTGTCGGTCAGCGAGCTGGTGGAGCACGCCAATGAGCTGCGCAAGTCGGTGGAGGGCTTCAAGCTGCCCGAGGACGCGGCTGACCAGCTGGAGGAAGGGACGGTATTCGCCATTGAGCAACAGTCGGCGGCCGCGGACGAGACCGAGGGGAAGTCCGGCGGCGAAGGCGAAGTCGGCGGCCTGCTGGCGCGGGCCTAGCGGCAGGTTGCAAAAATGCGTTCAGGCGCATGTGCGGCAGGGCGAAATGGAGTCGACCGAACGGGTCTGTCCGCGGGTGGCGGTGGCGCCGCAGTCCGAGGACGATCTCCATGCCGTATCGCGCCGCGTGAGTCGGATTTCAAAGGCCTGCTGCTAGGGCGGGGCAGGGAGTGGCCCGCATGCACGATCAAAAAGGGACGAGCGGTATCATGGCAAATCAAAAACAGTTCCGGTTAAATTCGCTTGCCTGGGTCAAGCACGAGATCGACGAATCACTGGCGCAGGCGCGCGAGGCCGTCCTGGCCTACGCCAACGACCCCGACACGGTGACCCACCTGGGCACCGCGCTGCCCCTCATCAAGGACGTGCTGGGCACCCTGGAGGTGGCCGAGCTGCAGGGCGCGGCCATGCTGGCCCGCGAGTGTCTGGAGGTGGTGCGGGCCCTGGCGGCCGGCGAGTGCCGCCAGCGCGAGGAGGCGGCGCGGCTGGTGGTGCGGGCCCTCATCCAGCTGCCGGACTACCTGGAGTACATCCAGTCCGGCCAGGAAGACATCCCCATCGTGCTGGTCTCCATCCTCAACGACCTGCGCAACGTGCGCAACGAGGAGCTGCTGTCCGATGGCGTGGTGGAGATCCCCAGCCTGGAGCAAGGCGAGGAAGACGCCCGCATCCTCGACGGCCAGCGCCACTCCGGCGAGGACCTGGGCAAGATCGCCCACCTCACCCGCCACGCCTTCGAGCTGGGCCTGCTGGGCCTGTACCGCAACCAGAACGTGGACGAGAGCCTGCGCAAGATGGCGCTGGTGTGCAAGCGGCTGCGCTTCGCCTCCGGCACCCGCGCCGGGCGTCGCCTGTGGTGGGTCACCGAGGCCCTGCTCACCGCCCTGCACACGCGCAGCCTGGACTCCTCGGCGGCCGTCAAGGCCCTGCTGGGCAAGGTGGCGCGCCAGATCAAGCTGCTCTTCGAGCTGGGCGAACAGGAATTCTCGGCCCAGATCCCCGCCGCACTGGTGCGCAGCATCCTCTACTACGTGGGCAACGCCCAGCCCGACCACCCGCTGGTGGCCGCCGTGCAGGAGGCCTACTTCCTGCACGAGGACCTGCCCAGCCCGGCCGAGCGCGCCGCCGTGCGCAGCAGCATGGCGGGGCACAATCGCGCCCTGTACCGCTCCGTGGCCAAGGCCCTCAGCGAGGACCTGGCCGACATCAAGGACCAGATCGAGGCCTACCCCGCCGCCGAGGACGAGGTGGCGGCGCTGCGCGCCCTGGTCGCCTCCCTGGCGCGCCTGGCCGACACGCTGGGCATGCTGGAACTGGAGGCCCTGCAGGACCGCGCCCGCCAGGAGCACGACGAGTTGCAGCGCCTGCTGCAGAACGGCCGGGTGCCGGATGCAGAGGTGCTGGCGCGGCTGGCCGAGATGCTGGTCGGCGTGGAAGGGGCCATCGCCGCCTTCGAGATCGACGGGCAGGGCGTGTTGCGGGGCGAGGACACCACCGAGCCGGCCGACCTGCGGGCCGTGCGGGCCACCGTGGTGCGCGAGACCCTGAGCGACATCGAGCAGATCAAGCAGCAGGTGCAGGCCCATGCCGAGCGGGGCGATGCCGAGGCGCTGGCGGCCGTGCCAGGTCACCTGACGCGCATGCACGGCGCCTTGGTGCTGTTGGAGATCGACGACGCCGTGACCCTGGTGGACGGCCTGCGCGCCTACCTGCAGCGGGCGGTGGCCGCGCAGGCGCGCCTGCCGCAGGACGCCCTGGAGCGCCTGGCAGAGGCCGTGGCGGCGCTGGAGGTGTTCCTGGAGGTGCTGGACAGCACTGGCCAGGCCCACGAGGAGTACCTGCAGGCCGGGCTGGAGGCGCTGCAGGCCCTGGAGCGCATCGAGCCGGCGCCCGTCGAGGCGGTCCAGCCCGCCGCCTTCGAGGCGCCCACCGCCGAGACCCAGCTGGTGGTGGACGACGGCCTGCCGGCCGGACTGGCCGGCCCCGACGAGAGCGTGGCGGAGGGCGTGGAACAGACCCTGCTCGACCTGGAGGCGCTCACCGAGAGCCTGCGTTTCGATGACGACGAGGAAGGCGCGGCGGACGAGCAGCCCTGGGCGCTGGAGGACGATCTGACCGGCACCGTGCTCATGGACGCCATCGAGGCGGCCGACGACGAAGTGGCCCGCATCGGCGAGGGCCTGGAGCCCACCCAGCAGGTGGAGGCCGAGACCGAGCTGGCGGTCTTCGAGGAGGGGCCGGACGCCTCCGGCGCGGCCCTCACCCTGGTGGACGTGCTGCCCGAACCGGAGCCCGCGGCCGCCGTCGACCCCTTCGCCGAGCTGCCGGTCATGCGCGAGGCCGCCGATCCGGAGATGCTGGAGATCTTCGTCGAGGAGCTGGAGGACGAGCTGGCACGCCTGCGCGAGGCCGTTCCGGCCTGGCGCGAACGCCCCGACGATGCCGAGTTGCAGACCGTCATCCGGCGCGCCTTCCACACCCTCAAGGGCAGTGGCCGCCTGATCGGCGCCGAGGTGCTGGGTGAGTTTGCCTGGGCCCATGAAAAACTGCTCAACGCCGTCCTGGACGGGCAGCTGGCACCGCGCCCCGAGCTGATCGCCTGCATCGCCGAGGCCGTGGCGCTGCTGCCTGGTCTGCGCGACGACCTGGCCGAGGCGCGCCGCCCCGGCCAGCCGGTGCTGGCGCAGATGGCCTGGGCGGCCCGCCTGGCCGAAGGCCGCTTCGATGAGCACTGGCGGGAATCCCCTGCCGGCACGCCCGATGAGACGGCGGCAGCCCCCGCCACGGAGGCGGCCGAGGCCGCGCCGGCCGCGGAAAGCGAGGACCTGTCGGTGGATCTCGACGCTCTGCTGGCCACCGAGGGCGGCCAGGCGGAGATGCCCGACGTGCCGGCCACGGAGGCGGCCGAGGCCGCGCCGGTCGCGGAAAGCGAGGAGCTGTCGGTGGATCTCGACGCCCTGCTGGCCACCGAGGGCGGCCAGGCGGCGGCCGCCACCCCGCCGCCGGCGGACGTGGCGGAGGCCGACCTGGCCGAGGACTTCACGGCGGCGCTGCGCGAGCTGCCGGAGGCGGAGCTGCCGCCGGCAACGGATGCCCCCGACGACAATGACACCGCCGCGCCGCTGCTGGCGGTGGGCCCCGAGGATCTGGACGCCCTGGCGGGCGACTTCGAGCGCGCCCTGGGCGATGGCGAGCCGGCCGAGCTGGAAGAGGCGCTGGAACAGGAGCCGGCCGACCTGACCGCCGAGCCGTTCGCCTTCGGTGGCTTCGGGGACGAGGCCGACGCCGATCTGGAGGCCCTGCTGAGCGAGACCGGCAGCGGCATGGCGCCGGAGGGCCTGGACGAGAGCGCCGAGTTCGACGCCCTGGAAATGCTCATCGCCGACGACACCACCGGCGACGCGGCGGCCCCCCTGGCCGACCTGCCGGCCGAGACGGCCGCCGGTGCACCGGACGAGGAGCGCCGCGAGCTGCTGGCCATTTTCGGCAACGAGGCCCGCCAGCACCTGGCCAGCATCGCCGCCGAACGCGAACGGCTGGCCGCGCTCGCGGCGGGCGAGCCGCCCGGCGAGGCCCTGCGGCGGGCCGTGCACACCCTCAACGGCAGTGCCCGCACCGCCGAGGTGCCGGCCATCCACACCGTGGCCAGCCTGTTCGAGCGCTACCTGCGCGACAAGCACGAGCGGCAGGCGCCCCTGGACGCCCAGGACCTGGCCCTGCTGGCCGACCTCGAGGCGCACGTGGCGGCGGTGCTGGAGGCCCTGGAGGCCGGCGGGGCGCTGCCCGAGGCCGACGCCCTCAAGGCGCGCATGGCGGCGCTGCTGGAGGCGGCGGAGCAGGCCCCGGCCACCGAGGCCCCCCCGGCGGAGCAAGCGCCGGTGGTCGAGACCCCGGCGACAGAAGCCCCTGGTGCGGCGTCTGGCGACGACGCGTCGGAGGTGGACGCCGGGGCGCAGGCCGAGCCGGTCGCGGGAGAGGAAGAGACCGTCGCACCCGAGGCCGGCGGCGAGTCGGCATCCGGGCCGGTCTCCGACGAGGGGGTGCCCGCCGCGGAGCCCAGCCCCACCGTGGAGGCGGCCGAGCCGGCCGACGCCCTGGTGGAGGTGTTCCTGGAGGAGAGCCAGGACATCCTCGACGTGTGCGAGGAGGCCATGGCCCGCTGGCAGAACCAGCCCGAGGAGCGCGCCCCGGTGGGCGACCTGCGGCGCGAGCTGCACACCCTCAAGGGCGGTGCGCGCATGGCCGGCCTGACCGAACTGGGCAACCTGGCCCATGCCCTGGAGACTCTGTTCATCGACGTGGCCGAGGAACGGCTGGCGCCGGGCCGCGGCCTGTTCAAGGTGATCCACGCCGCCTTCGACCGCATCAATGAGATGACCGAGGCGGCCCGGCAGGGCCACCCCCTGCCGGCGGTGGACGACGTGCTGGACCTGCTGGCCCGGGCCCGCCAGGACAGCGACTCGGCCGAGGCGGCCGCCAGCTCGGTGCTGGAGCAGGCCATCGCCGCGGCCCGGGAACGCCCGGCCCCGGGGGCCGAGACCCCCGTCGGCGAGGCGGCGGCCGCCGCCGAGGCACCCGCGGCGGGTCACCTGCAGGAAGCGGTCAAGGTGCCGGCCGAGCTGCTCGACCAGCTGCTCGACAACGTGGGCGAGGCCAATGTCTACCGTGCCCGCATCGAGCAGCAGATGACCTCCTTCGGCTTCAACCTGCAGGAGCTGGATCAGACCATCCGCCGCCTCACCGAGCAGCTGCGGCGGCTGGAGATGGAGGCCGAGGCGCAGATCCTGCACCGCCTGGAGGAGCAGGACATCGATCCGGACGAGAGCGGCATCTACGAGAAGTTCGACCCGCTGGAGCTGGACCGCTACTCCAACGTGCAGCAGCTCTCGCGGGCCCTGGCCGAGAGCACCAACGACCTGGTCAGCATCCACGGCCTGCTGAGCGCCGAGCTGGCCACGGTGGAGCAGCTGGTGGCCCAGCAGGAGCGCATCGGTCGCTCGCTGCAGGACGGGCTGATGCAGACCCGCATGTCCAGCTTCCGCGTCATGGTGCCGCGCCTGCGGCGCGTGGTGCGGCGCACGGCCCTGGAGCTGGACAAGGAGGCCGAGCTGCGGGTCCAGGGTGCCGAGGAGGAAATGGACCGCAAGATCCTGGAAGGCGTGGTGGTGCCGCTGGAGCACATGCTGCGCAACGCCGTGGCGCACGGCATCGAGCCGCCCGAGGTGCGCCGCGCGGCCGGCAAGCCGCCGGTGGGCACGGTGGACATCCACATCCGCCGCGAGGGGGCCGAGGTGGTCATCGAGGTGGCCGACGACGGCGCCGGCATCGACCACGACCGGGTGCTGGCCCGGGCGCGCGAGCTGGGGCTGGTGGAGCCGGGCCAGGAGCTGGCCGAGCGCGACATCCACGCCCTCATCCTGGAGCCCGGCTTCAGCACCGCCGAGACGGTCAGCCAGGTGGCCGGCCGCGGCGTGGGCATGGACGTGGTGCAGAACCAGCTCAACCAGCTCAACGGCGTGCTGGAAGTGGCCTCCACGCCCGGCAAGGGCACGCGCTTCACCATCAGCCTGCCCTACACGCTGGCCATCTCCCAGTCGCTGCTGGTGCGCATGGGCGGCGCCACCTACGCCATCCCCATGGCCTCGGTGGACGGCATCATCCAGCTCAAGGGCAAGGCCCTCAACGAAAAGCTGGCCCAGCAGCCGCCCGTCATCCGCTACGGCTCGCGCGACTACCGCCTGCGCCAGCTGGCGCGCGTGCTGGAACCGGAGGCGGCCGTCACCCGCTACGACGAGGCGCAGACCTACCACCTGATCCTGTCCCACGCCGGCGAGCACGATGCCGCCTTCGTCATCGACGCGCTGGAGGGCAATCAGGAGGTGGTGGTCAAGTCGGCCGGGCCGCTGCTGTCGCAGGCGCCGGGCATCTCCGGCGCCACCATCCTGGGCGACGGGCGGGTGGTGCTCATCCTCGACATCCCCGGCCTGATCCGCTCACTGGCCGGCCAGGCCGAGCTGCCGGCCGCGCCGCCGCCGGAGGTGGCGCCCGCCGAGCAGCGCAAGCCGCTCATCATGGTGGTGGACGACTCCATCACCATCCGCAAGGTCACGGCCAAGATGCTCACCCGCAGCCATTACGAGGTGGTGACCGCCAAGGACGGGCGCGACGCCCTGTCGCAGCTGCAGAACGCGCGCCCCGACATGCTGCTGCTGGACATCGAGATGCCGCGCATGGACGGCTTCGAGCTGGCCCAGCACCTGAAGGGCTCGGTGGAGTACCGCGACATCCCGATCATCATGATCAGCTCGCGGACCGGCCGCAAGCACCGCGAGAAGGCGCAGGAGCTGGGCGTGGAGCGCTTCCTGGGCAAGCCCTACCAGGACGCCGAGCTGCTGGAAACCATCGAATCCCTCCTCGACCGCACACAGGTGGCCCATGGAAGCACTCTCCACTGACGGCCGCCTGGCGGCGCTCATCGTGCCGCTGCGGCAGATGAACCTGGTGGTGCCGCAGTCGCTCATGGCCGAGGTGGTCATGGTGCCGGAGGTGGAGGAGGTGGTGACCACCGAGCCGTGGCTGCGTGGCCTGATCGAGTGGCGCGGGGCCATGCTGCCGCTGGTGGCGCTGGAGAGCTTCTGCCTGCCGCTGGTGGAGGACCGGCCCAGCCGCGCGCGGCGGGTGGCGGTGTTCCACGCGGTGTGCGGCCTGCAGGGGCTCACCCACTACGCGGTGGACATCCAGGCCATTCCCCATCCCCTGCGGCTGGGGCCGGCCGATCTGCGCGAGCTGGCCAGCGAGCGGCGCTGCGCCATCGCCGCCCAGGAGGTGCAGGCGGCCGGCGTGAAGGCCATGATCCCCGACCTGGACACCCTGGAGCAGCGCATCGCGCAGGTCATGCAGCGTGCCTGAGCCGCCGCTCAGGGCGGGGTCGTCTCCACCGCCCCCAGGTCGCCGCCGCTGGCCTGCAGCCAACCCAGCGCCACCAGCCCGGCCGTCTCCGTGCGCAGGATGCGCGGCCCCAGCCGCCGCCGCGACACGCCGTGCCGCTCCGCCAGGGCCAGTTCGGCCGCGCTGAATCCCCCTTCCGCCCCCACGATGAGCGTGATGGCCCGCGCCGGCGTCGGCCGCAGCGCGGTGAGCGGCTGGCTGGCGGTGGGGTCGAGCAGCAGGCGCAGGTCGTCACCCGGTTCGGCCAGGAATTCGGCCAGCGGCCGCGGCGACAGCAGGCGCGGCAGGCGGGTGCGCCCGCTCTGCTCGCAGGCGTGCACGATGACCCCCTGCCAGTGGCGCAGACGCCGGGCCAGGCGCTCGCCGCGCAGGGGGCGCTGCGAGCGTTCGCTGTAGAGGGGCTGGAAGGCCGCCGCGCCCAGCTCCACGCCCTTCTGCAGGGTGAAGTCCATGCGCTCGCCGCTGCTCACGGCCTGGGCCACGGTGACCGTGAGCGGCGACTCGCGCCGCACCGCCACCAGCCGCTCCACGGTCAGCTCGGCGCGCCGCCGGTCGGCCTGCTGCAGGGTGGCGACGGCCTCCTGGTCCGTCTCGCCGTCGAACAGCACCACCTGCTGGCCGGCCCGCACGCGCAGCACGGTGACCAGGTGGTGGCGCTGGGCGTCGGGCAGGCTGAGGCGCTGGCCGGGCCGGAGGGGGACGGGCAGGTACAGGCGCGGCAGGGCCACGGCGAGCGCCGCGTCAGCCGTCCAGGCCCAGGTTGCGCCAGATGCTGAGCACCGGCTCGGCGCGGTTCATGGTGTAGAAGTGCAGGCCGGGGGCACCGGCCTCCAGCAGGTCGCGGCACAGCTCGGTGACCACCTCCTCGCCGAAGGCACGCAGGGAGGCCAGGTCGTCGCCGTAGGCCTCCAGGCGCTTGCGGATCCAGCGCGGGATCTCGGCGCCGCAGGTATCGGAGAAGCGCGCCAGCTGGCTGTAGTTGGTGATGGGCATGATGCCGGGCACGATGGGCAGGTCCAGGCCCAGCTTCTCGCAGCTGTCCACGAACCACAGGTAGGCGTCCGGGTTGTAGAAGTACTGCGTGAGCGCGCCGTTGGCGCCGGCCTCCACCTTGCGCTTGAAGTTGGCCAGGTCGGTGAAGGCGTCCGGCGCCTGGGGGTGGAATTCCGGGTAGGCGGCCACGTCGATGTGGAAGTGGTCGCCGCTGTGCTCGCGGATGAAGGCCACCAGCTCGTTGGCGTAGCGGAATTCACCGGGCATGCCCAGCCCGGAGGGCAGGTCGCCGCGCAGGGCCACGATGTGGCGGATGCCGTGCGCCCGGTAGGTGTCCAGGATCTCGGCGATGCGCGCGCGGGTGGAGCCGATGCAGGACAGGTGCGGGGCGGCCTCGATGCCCGACTCGCGCTGGATGGCGAGCACCGTCTCCAGGGTCTTTTCCTGGGTGGAGCCGCCGGCGCCGAAGGTGACGGAGAAGAAGCGCGGCCGCAGGGCCGCCAGCTGTTCGCGCACTACCTTGAGCTTGGCCTCGCCCTCGGGCGTGCGCGGCGGGAAGAATTCGAAGCTGAATTCGCGGGGATACTTGCGTTGTGTTTCCATGATGGGTGCAACAGGCCGGGGCCGCGGCGGTTGCCGCGGCCATTGTGCGGGATGCCGTAAAGGGCCACAAGCGTTGCCGCCGGCGGTGTGTCCCGACCGGCGGTAACGGTCAGTAGCGGTAGTGGTCGGGCTTGTACGGCCCTTCCACCGGCACGCCGATGTATTCGGCCTGCTCCGGGGTGAGGCGCGACAGGTGGGCGCCGATCTTGTCCAGGTGCAGGCGGGCCACCTCCTCGTCCAGCTTCTTGGGCAGCACGTACACCTTCTTTTCGTACTTGTCCGGGTGGTTGAACAGCTCCATCTGCGCCAGGATCTGGTTGGTGAAGCTGTTGGACATGACGAAGCTGGGGTGGCCGGTGGCGCAGCCCAGGTTCACCAGCCGCCCCTCGGCCAGCAGGATGAGCTTCTTGCCGTCGGGGAAGATGATGTGGTCCACCTGCGGCTTGATGTTCTCCCACGGGTACTGGCGCAGGCTGGCCACGTCGATCTCGTTGTCGAAGTGGCCGATGTTGCACACGATGGCCTCGTTCTTCATGGCCTGCATGTGCTCGTGGGTGATGACGTGGTAGTTGCCGGTGGCGGTGACGAAGATGTCGCCCAGCGGGGCGGCCTCCTCCATGGTCACCACGCGGTAGCCCTCCATGGCCGCCTGCAGGGCGCAGATGGGGTCGATCTCCGTGACCCACACGGTGGCCCCCAGGCCGCGCAGGCTCTGGGCGCAGCCCTTGCCCACGTCGCCATAGCCCAGCACCACGCAGATCTTGCCGGCGATCATGACGTCGGTGGCGCGCTTGATGCCGTCCACCAGCGACTCGCGGCAGCCGTACAGATTGTCGAACTTGGACTTGGTGACCGAGTCGTTGACGTTGATGGCCGGGAAGGCCAGCTCGCCGCGCTCCTCCATCTGGTACAGGCGGTGCACGCCGGTGGTGGTCTCCTCGGTGACGCCGCGGATGGCGGCCAGGCGCGTGGAGTACCACGTGGGATCCTCGGCCAGCTTGGCCTTGATGGCGGCGTACAGGTGTTCCTCCTCCTCGGAGGTGGGGTTGGCCAGCACGCCCGGGTCCTGCTCGGCCCTGGCGCCCAGGTGCAGCAGCAGGGTGGCGTCGCCGCCGTCGTCCAGGATCATGTTGGGCAGGCCGCCGTCGCCCCATTCCATGATGCGGTGGGTGAACTGCCAGTATTCGGCCAGCGACTCGCCCTTGTAGGCGAACACCGGGATGCCCTGGTCGGCGATGGCCGCGGCGGCATGGTCCTGGGTGGAGTAGATGTTGCACGAGGCCCAGCGCACCTCGGCGCCCAGGGCCACCAGCGTCTCGATGAGCACGGCAGTCTGGATGGTCATGTGCAGGCTGCCGGCGATGCGCGCGCCCTTGAGGGGCTGCTGCGCGCCATAGCGCTCGCGCAGGGCCATGAGACCGGGCATCTCGGTCTCGGCGATGGCGATCTCCTTGTGGCCCCATTCGGCCAGGGACAGATCGGCCACGTGGAAGTCGGTGAAGTCGGCAGAGGTGACAGCGTTCATCGTTTCATTGCTCCTGTGGAATGAAGCGAGCGCCGTTGTCGTTAACGTACAACGAACCGGACCGAGCCTGGCGGTCGACAGGCGGCAGGGATTCCACTCATGGGTTGCGATACGGCGTTAAAAATGGCCTCAAAATGCGCATTTACTGCTTGTGAACTGCGCTCTTTCGGCCAGTTTTGCCTTGTCTCGCACCCGCCTGAGCGAATCTCAACGGCCTGTCACTCCCGTTGCAGCGCTCCTCGGTCCGGCCGGGAAGGGGGCTCCCCGGGTCGGGCGGGCAGGGCCGGGCGCGTCAGGCGCCGACCCGGGTGACGTTGTCCAGGCCGGCCGCACTGCGTAGGGCCTCGGCCTTGTCGGTGCGCTCCCAGGGCAGGTCCAGGTCGTCGCGGCCGAAGTGGCCGTAGGCGGCGGTCTGCTTGTAGATGGGGCGGATCAGGTCGAGCATCTGGATGATGCCGTAGGGGCGCAGGTCGAAGTGCTCGCGCACCAGCTCCACGATGCGCTCGTCCGGCACCAGCCCGGTGCCGAAGGTCTCCACCGAGATGGAGGTGGGCTCGGCCACGCCAATGGCGTAGGACACCTGGATCTCGCAGCGCGCCGCCAGGCCGGCGGCGACGATGTTCTTGGCCACGTAGCGGCCGGCGTAGGCGGCGGAACGGTCCACCTTGGAGGGGTCCTTGCCGGAGAAGCAGCCCCCGCCGTGGCGGGCCATGCCGCCGTAGGTGTCGACGATGATCTTGCGCCCGGTCAGGCCGCAGTCGCCCACCGGGCCGCCGATGACGAACTTGCCGGTGGGGTTGATGTGATAGGTGGTGTCGGCGGTCAGGAAGTGCTCCGGCAGGGTGGGCTTGATGATGACCTCCATCACCG
>Ga0256832_1001191_pt1 | contig 17509 bp, 9 predicted proteins | sample 134614metaG_FD_190534 | JGI IMG/M metagenome (GOLD analysis project Ga0256832, IMG submission 190534) | Hydrothermal vent microbial communities from Lau Basin, Pacific Ocean - 134-614 | ecosystem: Environmental > Aquatic > Marine > Hydrothermal vents | place: Pacific Ocean: Lau Basin | collected...
GGATAATCTTCTATATAGAAATAGATGCTGAGCATACTGAAAAGTACAAGAAAAAACAATCTTATAGATATGGCTATATTAAAATTCTTATATCCCATATTTCTTAAGTTTATTATAAAGGGTTTGCCGGGTTATGCCCAATTTTTTGGCTACATTGCTCATATTCCCTTTTTCTTTGTCAATGCAATTAGTAATCATTATTTTTTCCATTTCTTCCAAAGTGAGGTCTTGGAGACTTTTGTTTTTGATTTTTGGCTGTTGATTTAATGTAAAATTAGTATCATCCAAGGTGGAGTTATCAGAGAGTATGACAGCTTTTTCCACACTGTGTTGCAATTCACGTACATTTCCCGGCCAATTGTATTTCAATAACTTTCGTTTTGCTTTTTTATTAATTTTTAATCTTGGTTTATCGTATTTTTTAGAATACTTATCCAAGAAAAACTCTGCTAACAGTATGATATCATTATCTCTTTCTCTTAGTGGTGGTAATTCAATTTTAATAGTATTTATTCTGTATAAAAGATCTGCTCTAAAAGAACCTTGTGTTACCATATTTTCCAGATTTTTATTGGTAGCACAAATCAATCTGATATCAACAGGAATAGCCTTATTGTCACCTATTTTTGTAATAGTTCTTTTTTGAATTACACTTAGTAATTTAGCTTGAAGAGATAGTGGGATATTAGCAATTTCATCGAGGAATAAACTCCCATTGTTTGCGGCTTCAATTTTTCCTATTCTCTCGTATTTTGCATCTGTGAATGCACCTTTCTTATGTCCGAAAAGTTCACTTTCAAATAAACTTTCACTTATAGAGCCTACATCAACGCTTAATAGTATCTCCTTTTTTCTTTTAGATAATCTATGTATTTCTTGAGCGATCAACTCTTTGCCAGTACCGTTTTCCCCTGTTATCAAAATATTGGCATCTGTTTCTGCTACTTTACGCACTACGTCCAATACCTCAAGCATTGAAGAACTTTGACCAATTATTTGATAATTTGTTTGTGTAATCTCTTGTTTTAGATTATCGCTAACTTTTTTTAACGAATTGTTTTCAAGATTGCTTTTTCTCAACTTTATTGCAGAATGTAGTGTAGATAGTAATTTGTTGTTTTCCCAAGGCTTGAGTATGAAGTTGAATGCACCCTCTTTTACCGCTTTAACCGCCAATTCAATATCGCCATAAGCAGTAATCAGAATTACGATTATTGTATCATCGTATTTCATTATTTCATTTAGCCAATATATGCCTTCATTACCTGTATTTACACTTGTGTTAAAGTTCATGTCCAATAAGACTACGTCTATATTATGTTCTTGGATAGTCGAAATCAAGCTATTGGGATTGCTCAATGTATATATATCATCAAACTCTGTCTGAACCAGCATTTCAAGTGCAGTCAGAACACTTTTGTTGTCATCTACAATAAGAATTTTTTTATTCATACTGTTATTTAATTAAAATACTGCTATCCATACTATTGTCTGATGCATTTCATTTTTTCGTTTGTTCTCTTGCCTCTAACTCCTACCCTTAATGCGAAAAAATGAAATACACCTATATTATCATTTCCACTTATATTCAAAGAAATAGTATTTATCTTGTTCTTTGCTCCAAATCGACATAAGAATATCACAAATATAATAAAAATGTAAAGAAATCATACAAAATCTGTCTAATTATTTGACATTATTTGTTTCTATATTCCAAGTGAATGTTGTGTATGTGGCAGATATACAGTCTTATATGATTTTGGCATAACGATTGCTTAGTTATATTTAAATAATAATTATTTTTAAAAAACTGATAATTGTGTATAAAAAGCTGAATAAATATTTTGTTTCTACCATACTCTTCACAATATTTAATTTATTTCCGTTTGTGGTTAATTCTCAAGGTATATGGAATCTCACTAAATGCATTGAGTATGCAATTGATAACAATATAGACCTTAATATTAAAAGAAATCTGGTATCAAAACAAATAATCAATTTTGATGAAAGTAAAGCCGCAATATATCCTGACTTGAATCTTGGTAGTGCGTTGAATATTAATTTTGGTCGAAATATTGATGGTACAACTAATGATATCACATTTAATCAAACAATATCAAATAATATATGGCTAAGCTCATCAATAGATATTTTTCAAGGTATGGTAAAAAGAAACAGAATTCTATTCAATAAGTATTTGTTATTGGCTGAAAAAGAGGAGAGCGAATCGATGAAAAACCGGTTGATATTTAATGTTGTTACTGCATATTATACTACACTATATAGTATTGGTCTGGAAGAAGTAGCTCAAAATCAAGTAAAACTGTCGGAAAAACAATACAAAAGAATGCAAAAATTGGTTGATGTCGGGAAAGAATCGCTATTGAAAACTCAAGATTTGAAGAGTCAATGGGTAGCAGATAAATTGAATTTGACTAAAGCAATAAACATTAAAAATGATAAATTACTTGAACTGAAACAACTTTTGAGGTTGAAAGCAAACGATAAGATAACATTGGATACAACTAGGAATTCTTTTGAAATAAATACTTTATTACCGGAAATTGATAGCCTTAATTACAGAGCAATCAATTTTCTACCCGAGATGAAACAGCAAAATTATTTGTTGGACGCATCAAAAAGGGAATTGGCGGTTTCTAAAGGCAAGATTTCGCCAAGATTGTATTTATCTGCCGGATTAAATACTGGATATTTCAATGGGATTGAATTAGATTATCTCAGTCAAATAAAGAATAACCAGAGCCAACAAGTGAGATTAGGATTGTTAATTCCAATATTTAATAATGCATCGGTAAGTAGTGATATAAAACGAAAAAAAATTGCAATTGAAACGCAAGAGCTTAAATTAGAAAAGCAAAAAGAACAATTGTATTCTGATATATGGAAAGCAATTGAAAATACAAAATCAGCTGAAAAAGAATATCAATCAGCTATAGAGTTGTATAAATTTAGTAAAATATCTTTTCAAAGTGCTGCAAAAAGATTGGAAACAGGTATCGCTAATAGTTCTGAGTTTGAAATTGCAAAACAACGTTTGTTCTCTTCGGAGGTAGCAAAACTTAAATCAGAATTAACTTATTTAATGTATAGACAGATTTTGGAATTTTATAGGACTGGAAATTGGAATCATATCAAATAATCATCGATTCAGGTAAAAAACAACAATTAATAATGGATAAGCAAATAGTGAAAAAAAAGGGTTTTAAAATCAAACATTTCTACTATATCATCGGTGGGTTATTATTTACTTTTCTTGTGTATAAAGCTTTTTTTGCAAATAATATTTCTACTTATTCTGTCGATAAAAATAGGCTCGATATAAAAACTGTTAGCAATGGTGTTTTTAATGATTATATCTCTATAACAGGTAATGTGGAGCCAATTGCAACAATATTTCTTGATGCAATGGAAGGTGGACGTGTGGAAGAAAGACTGATTGAAGAAGGGGCAATGGTAAAAAAAGGTGATGTTATTCTAAGATTAAGCAATCCTGATTTGAATCTCAGTATATTGAATAGCGAAGCTCAATTAGCTGAAAAAAGCAATTTTCTGAGAAATACAATGGTGGTTTTGGAACAGGAAAAAATAAGAGTAGAAAAGGAACTGCTGAGATTGACTTATGATATAAAGCGAAAGAAACGAGTCTTCGAACAAAACTCGGTTTTGATAAAAGATAACTTGATCTCTAAAGATGATTTTATCAAATCAAAAGAAGATTATGAATTCGCCAAAGAAAGCTACAAACTCAATTTGAAAAAGCAAAAACAAGACTCTATTTATCGCAGTATTCAAGTGACCCAGATGAAAGATAATCTGAAAAATATGGAACTAAATCTTCAATTAGTGCGTCAACGTAAAAACAATCTTAATGTAAGCTCACCTATTGATGGACAACTAACTGTTTTGGATGCTGAAATTGGTCAGTCTATTCCTAAAAATAGCAGAATTGGGCAAATTGATGTACTAAAATCGTATAAAGTAGTAGCTAAAATTGATGAGCATTATATCGATAAAGTAAGAAAAGGATTGACTGCTACAATAGAGCGACAAGGAGAAGAATATCAGCTGAAAATAAGAAAAGTATTTCCTGATGTTCGCAGTGGAACATTTACTATAGAATTGGTTTTTACCGGTAATAAACCACATAATATGCGAACCGGGCAGACTTATTATGCCCGTTTGCAACTAGGGGATTCACAAAATGCTTTGCTTTTGCCTCGGGGCAGTTTCTTCGGGGAAACCGGAGGACAATGGATTTTTGTTCTTTCAAAAGACGAAAAATATGCTGAAAAACGAGCTATAAAAATCGGTAGGCAAAATCCTAAATACTACGAACTTTTGGAGGGCTTAGAAGTTGGAGAAAAAGTAATTGTTTCGGGGTATAGCAGTTTTGGCGAAAACGAACGATTACAATTAAAGTAACAACTTTTAAAGTCTGGATGGATGAGTTAAAAAATACAGTAATATGTGGTCAATAAATTTTAAATTATAATGATAAAAAATCTAAAATCATTTGTCAGATACTTGTTAAAAAACAAATTATACACTTTGATTACGATAGTGGGATTTTCCATTTCCTTAACTTTTGTAATTCTGATAAGTGTTTACCTAAAAAACGAATTATCGGTAAATTCCTCTCAAGTTAATAAAGAAAGAATTTACCGATTAACAAATGAAAAATTCAGCAATTTTTCGCCACCAATTGGAGCCTTATTACAATCTAAATTTCCGGAGGTAGAGAGTTTTACACGGATTTATACTCATTCTGCTTTTATCAAAGTCCCGAAAAGCGATATGATGGTAGATTTTAGTTCTCTATTGGCTGATTCTACATTCTTTAATATTTTCACGGTTCCTTTAATTGAAGGAGATAAAAACACCGTTTTAAAAACTAAAAACTCGATAGTTTTAAGTAAAGAATTTGCAAATAAATTCTACGGTAACAAATCGCCTGTTGGTAAGCAAATAACAATTTATGGAAGAATAACAGCGACAATTACCGGTGTTTACGACAAGTTGCCTGAGATGACTCATTTTAGTAAAGTTGACGGTATAATGAATTTTAGACTTCTTGGCGATTTATGGAATTGGAAGGATATGGAAAGTGATTTTGGTAATTGTTCTTTTGATTTATACTTGCTAGCTAAACCACACACCAATCTCCCGAGCAAAGCACCGCAAATATTAAAATTGTTCAAAGAAGATTTTTGGATATATAAACAAGAAAGAGTAGAAGAAGTAATTTTTGAGCCTTTGCCGGAAGTATATTTCAGTGAAATGAATGGGCGAGGAATTGAACAAAACAGTAAAACATTAATAAACGTTTTATTGGTAATTGTTTTTCTAATTCTCATCCTTTCTATTATTAATTATATGAATCTGACTATTGCTCAGGCAGGAACAAGAGCAAAGGATATCGCAATTCGGAAACTGGTTGGCAGTAGTAGGACAAGACTTATTTTACAACATATTGCAGAATCAATTATTTTAATTATAATTGCTTTTGCAATAGCCATTTTTCTTTCCTTTCTTGCAGAAAATACTTTTAATAATTTATTAGAAACAAAATTAAATTTGGAAAATGTATTTACTTTTAATGCCTTATTAATAAGCTCATTATTTATCATACTGATTGGGTTTATTTCCGGGATAATACCCTCATTAATTATTACAAAATTAAAAGCTATAGATGTAGTAAAAGGTGGTTTTGTAAGGAAAAACAGAGCCATATATTCTCGTGTATTAATAGGGTTTCAATATGTCGTTGTAATTACGCTCATTATTTCAACAATAGTCATTTCGAGACAGGCTACATTTATGATAAACAAAGACTTAGGGTTTAACAAGACCAATATCATTAAATTGCCGTATTATATTGAAAATAGCCAACAAGTAGGACTAAAATCAGAAATTCAAAAAATTCCGGGAGTAAAAAATGTATCTTATGTAGCAGGAACGCCTATTGATGGAGGCAATAATTATTCGTTCACATACAAAGAAAAACCCGTAAGCTTTCAGATGTTTAAGGTTGATTCTGCTTTTTTTGATATGATGGATCTTAAAATTCAACCGACAGGAGTTGCTTATGCAAAAAATGGTATTTGGCTGAACAGAACCGCAGTGAAAGATTTAGGTTTAGATTCCTTACCAAAAAGTTTTGAAGAGCATCCTGTGTTGGGTGTTACGAATGATTTTCATTTTCGCTCATTAAATAATAAAATAGGGAATTTGATGATTTATCAGTTGGATAGTACAGACAATATTTGGAGTATTTTAGTCCAGATTGAAGGAAAAAATATTCCTGAAACAATAAGTAAAATAAAAGAAGCATATTGGAAATTTTCACAAGGAATTCCTCTTGAATTTGAGTTTTTCGATCAAAAAATTTCAAGTTGGTACTACAAAGAAAAACGAATGGCAACCATAATTAAATATTTTGCCATTTTATCAATAATAATTTCGGTAATGGGAATATATGCTATTTCTGTATTTTACAATCTACAAAAAACAAAAGAGATAGGAATTAGAAAAGTAAATGGTGCAACGGTTTTCGAGATAATAAAATTACTCAATAAAGACTTTATAAAATGGGTAGTAATAGCCTTTATTATTGCAGTGCCAATTTCCTACTACGCTATGAACAAATGGTTGGAAGGTTTTGCCTATAAGATTACATTGAGTTGGTGGATATTTGCCTTGGCAGGATTTATAGCCCTTGTAATAGCTCTTGTAACAGTTAGTTGGAACACTTTTGTTTCGGCACGGCGTAATCCGGTAGAATCTTTGAAATACGAATAAAATACGAATAAAATAAAAACAATAAAATTATGATTAAAATAGAGAATTTAACCAAAGTGTTCCGTACAGAAGATATTGAGACTTATGCACTGAATAGTGTAACTATCAATATTGAAAAGGGTGAATTTGTATCCGTAATGGGGCCCTCAGGTTGTGGAAAATCCACACTTTTAAATATTATTGGGCTGCTTGATAACCCAACGGAAGGTAGTTACTTTTTCAATCAAAAAGAAGTAGCAAATCTACGCGAAAAAGATAGAACAAAATTTCGTAAAGGAAATATTGGGTTTGTATTCCAAAGCTTTAACCTAATAGACGAATTAAATGTATATGACAATATCGAATTGCCTTTGGTGTATCTAAAGATAAAGGCTTCAGAACGCAAAAAGAAAGTAGAAGATGTAATGCTTCGGATGAAAATAGGGCATAGAGCAAAGCATTTTCCACAACAACTTTCCGGAGGACAACAGCAACGCGTAGCAATAGCAAGGGCTGTTGTTGCTAATCCAAGCTTAATTCTCGCGGATGAACCTACCGGTAATCTTGATTCAAAAAACGGAATCGAGGTGATGAACCTTTTGTCGGAACTTAATCAAGATGGAGCTACAATCGTGATGGTTACACACTCCGAAAGGGATGCTAATTTTGCTCACCGTACTATTAATTTATTTGATGGACAAGTGGTTTTAAAAAGGACTAACTAAATATAAATTTCGCGCTTAAATTAATAATGATGATGAAAATATATCGAAGTATAATAAAATACCCAGTTTCAACTGCTTTAAATATATTGAGTTTAGCTATTGCATTTACCGGTATTATTACAATTGTGCAGTATGTATCGTATGAGAAAAGTTTTGATAAACACAATATCAATTATTCAACAGTTTACCAATTACAAATAGATGGTAAAGAGTCAACAGTTCCTGCTGTATATAGCCCTGTTTTGAGAAAAAATGTTGCAGATATTGTCGATATTACCCCATTGTGGTTTGCCGGAGGATATATTTCTATTCAAAAACAGGATGAAAAACCAAAGAGTTATTATATTTCGAATGTTTATGCTAATGATGATATTTTCAATATATTTACCTGTAATTTTATTTATGGTTCTGATAAGGATGCACTTAAAAAGGCAAATAGTATTGTATTGACCGAACGTGTGTCAAAAAAACTTTTTGGAAATATTAACCCTGTAGGCAAAACAATTAAATTTAGAAATCAAGAATATACTTGTACGGGTTTAATTGAGGATTTGCCGGAAACCTCTTCGTTTAAAACAGAGAGTTTTACATCTTTTGAGACCCTTTTGGAAAAAGAAAACTCATTTGCTAAATTGTGGTCAGAATGGAGTTTTAGGATTTTTTTAAGAATAAGTTCTCCTGAAAGATACAATGAGGTATTAAAATCAATAAACAGTATAGATGAGATTAATAAAGTATTGCACAAAAGCTTGGATAGAGAATCTGATGGAGATAGACATTTTACTTTGCAGCCTATGAGTAATCTTCATTTTTTGGAAGGTGGAATGTACCAAACCGTAAACCCGGTTGTATTGGATGTACTAATTTTATTAGCAATTATATTAGCAATTATGGGGATAGTGAATTTTATTAATTTGCTTACATCACAAGCTGTGCAACGCTCAAAATCATTTGCGATAAAACGAATTTTGGGAGCATCCCGATACCGATTGTTTTTTCAAATTATTATTGAGGCGATAATAATTTCATTAGTAGCTTTGGGTATTGCTCTATTATTACACGGGTATTTTTATCCGACAATAGAAACGAAATTGGATATAAAAGGATTGAGTTTTGAGGGAAGACAACAATGGTATATCTATTTTACATTATTCACAATAGTGTATGCAATAGTGGCGAGCATTTATCCTGCCAAATATATCACTTCTGTTGATGTGGCTCAAACCGTAAAGGGAACATATCGGTTTTCAGGGGCGGGTAAAAAAATAAGAAATATATTGTTGACAATGCAGTTTGTATTTACAATTGTATTGTTAATCGGGTCAATTGCTATTGAGAAACAGATTGCTTTTTGGCATAATTACAATACCGGTATTGAGAAAGAAAATATAGTGTATTTCACGATATCTTCCGAAATCGGAAAACATAAAGAAGCATTCAATAAAGAATTGTCAAAATTAAAAAACGTTGTTGATTATACTTATTCTTGGTTTATTCCCGGTGGAGTAGGTATGGGGTGGGGACGTGTAATAAATGGACAGCAAATTACACTTTATACCTGGCCTGTTGATGAGAGATTTCTTGATTTTTTTAATATTCAAATAGTAGAAGGTCGCAAATTTTCATCAAATCAAAAAGCGGATTTGAATTCCTTTATTGTCAATGAAAAAGCGGTGGAAGAATTCAATTGGAATAAGCCTCTTGAAATTAAGATGATCGGTTTTGATTTTGAAGGACCGATTATTGGAGTTTGCAAAGATTTTAATTACTCCTCACTTAAGGAAAAAATTGTTCCTATGCAATTTTGGTTAACCGATACCAGACTCAACACATTGATGTTAAAAATTTCAGAAGGTAATATGACTTCAGCATTGTCAAGTATAACTTCCCTGTGGCAAAAGTTTGAACCAAAACAGACAATTGATATTCACTTTTTAGACGAAAGTCTTAACGATCAATACGGAAAAGAAGAAAAAATTGCTAATTTTATTGAAGCTATCACTCTTTGGACTATCTTGTTAACTCTAACCGGCTTGATGGGATTAGCAATATTTGTCACTCAACAACGCACTAAAGAAATAGGCATCCGTAGAGCTAACGGTGCAAGTGTCGGAGAAATCATAATGATGCTTAATTACAGTTTTGTGAAATGGATATTATTTGCTTTTATTATTGGAAGTCCCATTGCGTATATTGCAGTAGATAAATGGCTTGAAAATTTTGCATACAAAACACATATTTCGTGGTGGATTTTTGCATTCGCCGGTATATTGACCTTAGTGCTTTCAATTTTAGCAGTGAGCATTCAGACCTTTAGAGTAGCACGTAAAAATCCGGTAGAGTCATTGAGGTATGAGTAACTTCATCTAACGGAATCACTATTGGTATTAGAACCCACCTCAATCCTCCCTTACAAGGGAGGAAGCTGCAACCCGCAATAGCACCTCTTTTTTCACAAAAAAAATACCATTTAGTTATAAAACAAGATGATTCTCAAATAGCTATTTTTATTAATCAAGCACCTCCACTTCTCCTTTCCCTTTGTGAAGCCTTTGTGAGGGAATGGCTGGGGATGGGTGCGTGCGGGACAGTTCTAGTTTGCTTTTGCTATACTCGCCTCCCAGCCTCCTAAAGGAGGTGCATCAACCTGCACTACATCAATGTCATAATAAGATCGTGGGCGGATTTCCCCTTTAGGGGATTAAGGGGCGAGTGTTGCATAACTGTTCAGCTCTGGGAAGGGAGACTTGCAGGTTGTTGCTGCCGACTATTATTTCACAATAATTTCATCGACAAATAACCACGGTTTGTGTCCTCCTCCTTGTCTTCCTTCTGGGATTGTGCCATAATTAATCGCTTTTATCTTAAGATATCTGGTATATGTTGTTCTTAATAAACTAATAGGTACAGACAGAATATTTGATTTGTCATATTCTTTGAGTTTAAATGCTCCTGCGACTTTGAAATTCATATTGTCATCGGATACCAATATCTCTATTTCTTTTGGTGGGTATATCCATGCACCTTTGCTATTGTAAAACCTCATAAAGATTTTTCTTACCGGCATTCTTTTACCCAAATCGATTATACCGGTAAAATCTGTTCCGTTAAAGCCTAACCATTGGTCGTCTGCATATCTGGAATCGCTTCCAATGATTCCGTTTATTAATGCATTTTCACCACCTTTATCGTATTTTTCGCTTGGTTTTATTAACATTTTCATCTTTTTTCCGGCGGCTTTATGCATTTTTATTCTTCGATTCAATTCATAGCCCATTTTTTTATCTTTATAAAAAGAGATTGCTTTTATATTTGTATCCGAATTAATTTCAAAATCTTTTTTGAATTTTTTAGATCTAATTGTCGGTTTAGCACCTGAGGTAGTATATCGTATATCAAAATCATCGATCGATGTTTGGAGATGGACGGAAATGCCATGACCTGTATTGGTAAATTTTGCTGTAATGTCTCCAAGATGATTTGCAACATTTACTCCATCTTTTTTCAATTTTTCCATATGTGGAAGCAGTCTCCGTACAAAATCTTTATAATCCTTTTTGCCGGGTTGTGACCACACCACTTCCGATAAGGCGATAGCTCTGGGATAAACCATATATTCGATTAATTCTCCTGTGGGAATATATTCAGTCCACATATTTCCCTGAGCTCCCATAATGTATTTGGCTTCTTCGTCACTTAATACTGCCGGTGTCGGATTATATGAATAGACTTCTTCCAAAGGAGTATATCCTCCGATTGCAAGCGGTTCGTTTTTATCCAAAGATTGGTAATGGTCAAAATAGCAATAATTTCCGGGGGTCATTACTACCTTATGATGTTGTCTTGCGGCTTGGATTCCTCCACTTTCTCCTCGCCATGACATCACTGCAGCATTTTGAGCTAATCCTCCTTCCAATATTTCGTCCCAACCTATAATTTTTCTTCCCTTAGAATTTACAAACTTTTCGATACGTTGGATAAAATAGCTTTGTAAATGATGTTCATCTTTCAAGCCTTTCTCTTTCATTAAGTTTTGACAGAAATCACTTTCTTTCCATCTTAATTTTGGGGCTTCATCGCCTCCAATATGTATATATTCTCCCGGAAATAATTCCATTACTTCGGTTAGGACATTCTCCAAAAATGTGAATGTTTTTTCATACGGACAATAAATATCATTTGAAACACCCCATATTGACATTACACTAAATGGGCCTTTTGTGCAAGCCAATTCAGGATAAGCGGCCAATGCAGCACGACTATGACCCGGCATTTCTATTTCAGGAACTATTGTGATATGTTTTTTTTGAGCATATCTGACAATATCTTTCACCTCCTCTTGGGTATAAAAGCCACCATATCTCGTATGATCAAATTTTCTTGGTGTATCGCTGTATTTTCCCATCATAGTACTATCCCTATATGCACCTATTTGTGTAAGCTTAGGGTATTTTTTGATTTCTATTCTCCAGCCTTGATCTTCTGTAAGGTGCCAATGAAATCTATTGAATTTATACATTGACATTAGGTCAATATACTTTTTTACAAATGCAGGAGGGAAGAAGTGTCTTCCCACATCCAAATGTAAGCCCCTGTATTCATATCGTGGATAATCGTCGATTTGAACCGCAGGAATCTTATTCTTTTTAGAGTCAAAATAGATTATTTGGGATAATGTTTGAGCAGCGTAAAACAATCCGGCATCGGTTTTTGCCTTTAATTCAATTGTTTTTTTAGTTATTTTCAATTGATAGCCCTCTTTGTTTTCGATATTGTCATCAAGGGCTAATATGATAGCATTAGTATATTCAAAAGTATCTAATAATTCAAATTTTGCTTCAAAAGGTAATGCTTTCTGCATTAACTCAGCTATTGATCTTTTTCCAAAATCCAATGTGTCAAATACAAAACGGATGTCTTTGTTTAACTTAAATGAACCTTTTAATTTGACAATGCTTACAGGTTTTGGTATTATATGTAGGAACGGTTTTTTACTTTTAAGTGGTGTTTTTGCAAAATCAATCGAGCTAAACAATATAATGAATAAGAGAATAAATCCATATCGAATTTTCATAATACAATCTATTTTATATAAATAAAAAAAATTACGCTACAAATATAGATAAATATACTATATCTATTAGTGTTTTTAGCTAAATAGGTGCATTTCGTTTTTTCGCATTATTGTTAATTTTCTTGATTCTCGGCACATCTTCCCCCTCATACATCCCTCAGTGAAATACTTCGTTGATTTCACGGGTTAAACCCAAGGTGCATTTCATTTTTTCGTTTTTTACAAGAAGTTTTGCTGATGTGTTTAATATAGCGTACCTACGGCACGCATTTTAGTTGGTTAATAGCCTTTTTTAACCTTGTTTTGTGCCTAACGGCACATTGCTGTAGTTTATAGAAGTAAAACGGATTAATTCTAAAAGTAGGGTGGTCTATGCAAATAAAAAAACTAAGCTTATATCGAAAAAATGAAATACAGCTTATCTGTGTCAATATAGTTAAATATAAATATTTGTGTTATATTTGTGAAATTAGTGAATGCATGAAAATGCTATATTATTTCTCGTATTATTATTTATTGCTATTACTATTTTGAAATATCTAAACTAAATTCAGTTATTAATACTGAGTAAGAATTAGATGAATAAAAAAATCAGAATATGAAAAACAGTGCAAAATATCTATTAATATCTTTTATTACCTTTATTGGTGGATATATCTTCTTAAGATATGCCTATAATTCAACAAATGATATTCCATTTGTGCAGGAAGTAGTTTTGGTCGTACTTGGAACAATCGTGACAATTGCGATCACTTCAGCATTATTGAATAAACAGAGTGAAGTAGAGTTGGAAAAAGAGCAAAGGGTGAAAGTCTTTGATTTTAAAGCTGAATTATATTTTGATCTTATCGAATTTATCGAAAAATTATTAAAAAAAGGAGAGATTTCTGAAAAAGATATGACAACCTTGGAATTTTTAACACATAAGATATCGGTTATTGCCAGCCCTACGGTATTGAAATCTTATAATAGCTTTTTGCATGTGGTGAAAAATACCGGACAAGACAAGAGGATTAACACATTTGAGTCAGATGAATTATCGGAAGAATTGGCCGTATTGTGCAGTGAAATCAGATACGACTTGATGCCAAAAGGGGAACAGCATGTTGATGAAGTAAAGAAAACTATACTCGGGAATATCAGAAAGATTAACGAATAATATTTACTCAACATCAAACTCGATAGTATCCCCGAAATTCAGTTTATTATCTTTTATTATCGGTTTTTTAGGTTTAGTTTTTTCCTTTGGCTTTAGATCTTCCTTTGTTTTTTCCTTTTTTGATTCTTCTGAAATAGCCTTTGGTACTTCACTCTTGGATGGTTTCCCGGAAGCATTTTCTTCACTATTTTCTGTAAAATCTTCACTTACTGTTTCCTTCGTAGCAATACTTAAATCTTCGACTTTAATCACTTTGAATTCACCTAATTTATTCCCATAAGCTTTCCAGCCTTTTACAGATACAAAGTTTTCAAAATCCAATTCTTCTTCGATTTTTTGCCTGTTTTGTCGATAAGAATACTTTATGACAGGTTTTGAAGAAGTAGTTGCAAAGTATAGTTTTGTGTCTTTGTGAGGAGATAGAAAATCAAATTTTTCATTTAAAGTGCTTGTTTCTATATTGAATCTCTTGACCATAGACCACTGTTTTTCTCCTTCGAAATAAAGTGCACTCACAACGGTGTCATCTGTCAATTTATCCACGTGAACTATTTGATTAATGTCCACTTTTAGTAAGTTGGATATTTCTTTGACTTCATACTGACCGGATTTATTAATAATAATTACTTTGTCACCGGTATCAAACTCACCGAGGAACTTACCTCTTTCATTTTTATTTATCTTACCCGTAATGTCATCCAGCCAATACTTTTGCATACCAAGGGAGGATTTACCTTTTTCTAAGAAAGTGATTTTTCTTACAGGGTACTTGGTAAGGATGTTTCCTCTTGCGCTTCTGCCCTTTATTGCCAAATCACCAAAATCAAATTCAAATATCTTCTTTCTTGCCTTGCTTCCCGGAGTGAGTTGGACTTTGACTTTCTCGGATTCGCCATTTGGATTGACTGAGAAATAAATCAATTTGCTTAATGGGTCATCTGTCATTGCATTATACTCTTTATCTCTTGTGATTGCGGTTACCTGAAATCTTTTTGCCATAGTATTACCTGTCTTTCCATCCAAGTAAATCAAGTGGTAAGTGGTTCTGTCGTCATTCTTTTTCCAAATCCCGGCATGTAAAATATTCTTGCCCATAAAAACCTTATCGTCAATTCTGTTTACGACAAATTTACCGTCTTTTCTAAATGCTATGATATCATCAATATCCGAGCAATCACAAATGTACTCACCGACTTTTGAATTCATGCCTATAAAGCCACTGGATGCATCCAAATATAGTTTTGCATTATTGACTATAACATTTTTTGTTTCAATATTCTCAAAATTGATTATTTCCGTTCTTCTTTCTTTTCCTTTTCCATATTTGTCTTTAAGCATTTGGAAGTACTTAATCGCGAAATCTGTAAGGTGAGTCAGGTCATAGTTGACTTGTTTAAGTTCTTCCTCAAGGTTTGAAATCAATTCATCAGTTTTAAATGAATTATATTTTGAAATCCTTTTGATTTTTATTTCGGTCAATTTGATAATATCTTCTTTTGTGATATCTCTCATCAAAAGCAATCTGGTGTCATTGGGTTTTGTATCACCTGGGGTGGCTATATATTTTCTAAGTCCTTTATCTATTGTCTCCAATACACATTCCCAATTCTCACATTCTTCGATATCACGATAAATACGGTTCTCGATAAATATTTTTTCCAAACTGGCCATATGCCATTTTTCAAGCAGCTCTCCTTTTTTAATTTCCAATTCTCTGCGGAGCAATTCTTTTGTATTGGCAGTTGCTATTTTCAGTATTTCCGTAACTGTAAGAAAATGAGGTTTATTATCAACAATAACAGCAGCGTTTGGCGAAATAGAAACTTCACAATTTGTGAAAGCATACAGCGCATCCTTAGTGACTTCAGGGGAAATACCGGGAGCAAGGATAACTTCTATTTCCACGTTTTTTGCAGTATTGTCAGTTATCTTTTTTATTTTTATTTTACCTTTATCAATGGCTTTTAATACGCTATCGATTAGATTTGTTGTTGTTATTCCATAGGGTAATTCTGTAATAAGAATGGTCTTTTTATCTTTTATTTCAATCTTTGCACGAACCTTTATCTTTCCTCCTCTTTTACCATCTTTGTAATCACTAACATCTACATAACCACCTGTTTGAAAATCGGGAAATAATTTCACCCTCTTCTCCTGCAATATCTTTATAGAAGCATCTATAAGTTCATTAAAATTGTGTGGCATAATCTTAGTAGAAAGTCCCACGGCTATTCCTTCAACTCCTTGAGCAAGAACCAAAGGGAATTTCATAGGTAGATTAATAGGTTCTTTGTTTCTGCCATCGTAAGATAATTGCCAATCTGTTGTCTGAGGATTGAAAGCTACTTCAAGAGCAAATTTTGTTAATCTGGCTTCTATATATCTAGGAGCAGCAGCGGGATCCCCTGTACGGATATCACCCCAGTTTCCCTGAGTATCTATCAACAAATCTTTTTGGCCAAGATTAACTAAAGCAGCGCCGATTGATGCGTCACCGTGAGGGTGAAACTGCATGGTATGTCCGATTATATTTGCAACTTTATGAAATCTTCCGTCATCCATTCTTTTCATACTGTGCAATAGTCTTCTTTGCACCGGCTTGAGTCCGTCTTCAATACTAGGAACAGCTCTTTCCAAAATAACATATGAAGCATAGTCAAGGAAATAGTCCTTGTACATACCTTTTAATGTTATGATTTTGTCCTCTTTTCTAGAATTATCCATATCTTCACCAATATTAATACATTTAATCTACAAAGATATGTTTTTCTTTGATTTTTACAATGCAATACATAAAATATTTTGTTATAGATTAAAATTATGCTACTGTAATCTCGGATAATGATATGCAGCGTAGCCTGACGTTAGGCGGCTATGATGTTATATCTAGTGTTATATAGGGCTTTCTCTTCAATTATAAGTGTAATTAATGATTATTTCAATTTCTTTTTATAATCCACAAAAACCCTGTCATCTAATTTTTTTAATGACTTAATAAAATCCATATCATTCAAAACAGACAACTGATATTTAGCAATTTCTCTCAATTTAAAAAATCTATCTCGTTTATTTACTTTTTCCTTAATCATCTGTGCATTGATTGTTTCAAGATTGGATAGTATTGCAAGCTCATTTATACTTGCAATATCTCTAATATTCATTGATTTACTTGCAAATTCCATATTAGCTTCCCTCCAATCTTTTGCAGTGCATTTAAATAGAGCAACGTTCAACAAATCTGCTTCTTCCAAATAAACAAGCCATTCATCATTTTTTTCATAATTCTTTTCAGGTAAAATAAAATTCTTAATTGCATCTGTATGAATATGATAGTTTGTTTTAGATAAAATTCGTTTTACGTTCCATTCTAAATTATACTGGTTTGTTTCAACTTCTTTTAATCGTTGATATTCTGTGATTAAATAAAGTTTAAAAGTTGGACTTAGCCAAGATGCGAATTCAAAAGCGATATCTTTATGAGCATAAGTGCCACCATATCTTCCAGATTTAGAGATTATTCCTATTGCATCTGTTGATTCAATCCACTTTTTAGGGGTTAAAGTGAAACTATTTGAACCTGCTTCATTTTTAAACGCATCGAATTCGATGCGTTTAAACTTTGGATTGTGGAATTGTTCCCAAAGTCCTAAAAATTCAATTGAATTTCTCGTTCTTAACCAATTTTGAATTATATAATTTGTTCTTTTGGCATCTTTAAATTTTGCCATATCAGTGAGAGAAATATATTCTTCT
>Ga0256832_1001192_pt1 | contig 17504 bp, 10 predicted proteins | sample 134614metaG_FD_190534 | JGI IMG/M metagenome (GOLD analysis project Ga0256832, IMG submission 190534) | Hydrothermal vent microbial communities from Lau Basin, Pacific Ocean - 134-614 | ecosystem: Environmental > Aquatic > Marine > Hydrothermal vents | place: Pacific Ocean: Lau Basin | collected...
ATTTTTTTGTGAAGTGATTCTCAACGACAAAGATACACAAAAACGGGGATATTGGAGGGTGTTTAGAAAACTGTGTCAAAAAATGCTAATTTTGACCTATGAAAAAGCAAACCCAAACCACCAGTCCACAGCCAAAGCTTGAGGAATTGATTCCGAATGAAGCTTACCGTACAACGATTTTAAAGCGTTTGTATGAAGGAGACCCTATTCTGGGAGAAAATGGGATTTTTACTGAGCTGCTTCAGGCGTTTGTAAATGCGGCTTTAGAAGGAGAAATAGAGGCGCATTTGGCAAAAGAGAGAGCTAATGGAAGTGCGAACCGGCGAAACGGCTTAAAGCGAAAAAAACTTCGAACAGCAAGCGGCCCCATAGAGATTGTGACGCCCCGGGATCGCGAGGGCACTTTTGATCCCAAATTGGTAGGCAAATGGGATAGAGAGCTGAATACAGGCTTAGACGAGATCATTATCGGGCTGTATGCTAAAGGGTTCTCTGTAAACGATGTTCGCAACCATTTAGAACAGATTTATGGACTGGAAGTCAGCACAGCAACGATCAGTACCGTAACGGACAAAGTCTTGGACAAGGTCTTGGAATGGCAGCAGCGTCCATTAGACCCCTGCTATTCGATAATTTACCTGGATGCCCTGCATTATAAGATTAGGGAAGATGGTAAAATAAAGACTAAAGCCACTTACGTGGTTTTTGGAGTCACAGTAGAAGGTGAACGTGATGTACTGGGGCTCTATCAGGGCTTTGGCTCAGAAGGAGCCGGCGAATGGGGCTTGATTTTAGAAGACCTGAGACGGCGTGGAGTTGAAGAGGTTCTTTTCTTCTGTGTGGATGGATTAAAGGGTTTTAGTGAGGTTATTGAGCAAGTGTATCCCCATGCTCTTGTGCAGCGCTGTATAGTGCATATGATTCGCAATTCCACACGTTTTGTCAGCTACATGGAACGTAGAGCGATTTGCAGGGATTTAGCCAAGATATACAAAGCAGCCAACAGAGAGCAGGCAGCTCTTGCCTTGGAAAAGTTCGGGGAAACCTGGGACAAAAAATACCCGAAAATAAAGCAGAGTTGGCTTGAAGCATGGGATGATTTAATGGTCTTCATGGACTATCCTGAAGCTATCAGACGCATGATTTACACGACTAATCCGGTAGAAGCCCTTCATCGTATTTTACGAAAAGTAACCAAGACAAAAGGAGCATGGAGCAACGATAAAGGGCTGTTCAAGCAGTTGTTCCTGGCCATCACTTACCATGAAAAAAGTTGGAAACGCAAAGCCCATAGCTGGGCGAAAGTACAGCACGCTTTGGTGGAGAAATTTGGAGAGAGGTACGAAAAGTGGTTAGTAAAGTGAAGTGGATGTAAGCCCGTAAAACAACTGCCATAAGCCATGAATGTCATGTGCTTGCCAACAGCAATAGCTAAAAATGAGTTTCCCACAAAATTAACAACTTCAATTTCAGGGAGCTCAAGAAAGGCTCCCTAAAATTGAAGTGTGAATTTGTGGAAAACTCGGTTGAAGCAATTGCCAAACTTGCAGCGATTTACCGGCTCCAAAACCTTCTTTACAATGAAACCCTTGACACTTTGCAAAGAATCCCTATATTTGGGGAATGGAAACGAAAAAGAGCATGAGTTGCTCTAAATTGTGAACCCTGACACAGTTTTTCTAACACTCCCGCGTAGGATGGGGCATAACGAACGTGATGAACGTAACGAACGTAACGAACGTGATGAACGTAACGATCGTAGCCCAATCATATCTGGATGTGGACTAAACTCACCACGGCGCCCACGGGGTTCACGGGGTGTTCACGGAGAGGTCATTTCCCATTCTCCATTTTCAATTTTCAATTTTCAATTCTCCATTTGCCATTCTCCATTCTCCAATTCCACCAATTCCACCGCTTCCACCGCTTCCACCAAAAAAAAATTGCTTTTAATAAAAAATCCCCTTAACTTTGTCGCAGCACTGCATCCAAATAAACAAAGTAAAGCGCCGGAGCTGTGATTTTACAGCCCGCAGAAAGACCGACAAAGCCAAAATCCCGTGAGCGAAAGCAGGCGACGACCTGCGCAAAAGCAAAGGGTTTGTACTTGCAAACCTGAAGAAAAAAGGCGGCCGCCTTTTATTGTGTCCACGCTGCTTGTCGTGGAGCAGGGGTGTTTTGCCCCTGATTTTCAGGGCAGGTGGTGATTTTTAAACCTGTTAAACCGATTTAATCATGAAACGCTTTTCTTTTTTGGTAGCCTTCCTCTTTTTTTGGATAGGTATGAGCCGTGCTCAAGATTGCAGTACTTTAGAATTTACAATTGCCCATGCTACAGACCCTCTTAACATTAGTTGTTCAACAGGGGGGGGGTAATGATTGCTTCCGCCTGAGTTTTCCCGTTTACTTTTTTGACCCTTCTGCAGCCCCCGGCACTACCATAGAGGTGCAGAACTTACAGATTAGTGGGACAGTATCAGAGGGCGTCGTGAATGAAGAGATGTCAGACAACTGTGCCTCAAACTTCAATGTTGCCGTCAGTGCAGATGGTTTGTCCTTTACTTATACGCAATCTGTACCCAACCTGACAGTGCCGGTCAATCATGAGAGTGCGAATGCCATAATCCTGTTTGAAGTAGTCGTAGAGGCAAAGCCGGGAGCTTTAGTTGATCTTGATATAAGCGAGGTGTCTTTTACGTATTCCACTACACAGACTACCTGCTCGCTCCCTCAATCTGCGATTAACAAGGAGGAGTTTAACGGCCATACCATGTCCACGCCCGCTGCCTGCACCAATGCGAATTGGGAACTGGGCTTTGGAGATGTTGACCAGGACTATGGTAGTACACACATCACAGAGATTGTTCCTGTTACCTTTTCCGAGAACCTCGACGTAGAGGAGATTGACTTTCAGATCACGATTACGGATTTGAACGGTACTTTAGAGAGCGTTGAGGTGGAATCTGGTATTTCAGCGATTGTGTTTTCAGTTGAATCTCTGGGCAGCAACGCGTATCGGGTCTATGCCCACGGAGCGGCGGGTACCATCTCTTTGTCTTCTACCGAACATGTTGGTGAAATCTATCTGCATCGCCCATCTTTGGACAATGTGGCCATAGATGTAGAGTTGTCGTATGATTATGCCCGCATACATGCGGTGGCCGGCGAGTGCTGTTCACCGGTGGTCAATCCCGGGCCGGGGGATACGCCATATTCCGTGCAGGTGGCCGGTCAGGATTACTGCAGCAGCGATTTTCGGGTGGAGATCGTGCCCATAGCGCCGTCTCCTTCTGCGGCGGCCTGTACTCCAGCTTCTATGCTTGCAGATTATATCGTCAGCGTCTGGAATGATGGAGCTGTGGATATGGACTTTGATTTTTACAATTTGGAAATCAAGTTTTTGCTGACGCAGGGAGAGAGCCTGAGTGTCGTTTCGTATGATGCGCCTCTTTGCAGCAATTCTTGTTCCGGCACACCCTGTTTTAATATAGACCCTGTGCAGGATAAAGTGAGTTATGTTTATTGTACGCAGGGAGGCCCCTTTACTTTGCATGCCGGCAGTGAGCTCAGTTTTGTCGTCCGTGTAGAGGGCGGGCCGGATGACTGTGTGTCCGGCGCCTACTTTCGGGATGCTCGTTTAGGTGTGATGAGCAGCGGAGATATTTGTGCGCCGATGGCAACCAATTCTGCGGGAACTTTTTGCTTTATTCCCAATGGCCCCATAGAAGGCTTGATCGCAAAAGAGAATGGAGAGGGAGTTGAAGATGTGAAAGTCAGTTTTATCAATTTGGTATCCAATGGCTTTCCTCCGCCGGATTGTTCGGCTACCTTTGAGAATGCCCTGCATACGGGGTCTGTGGAAGATGAATGCGGTCGTTATCATTTTTGTTCCTCTTGTGAGGGCGGGTACCACATTGTGCCATCCAAAGAGGACAATCCGCTTTGCGGTGTGACGACTTTGGATATGGTGTATATTACACGCCATATTTTGGGGATTGCTCTTTTGGATAGTCCGTATAAAATGATAGCAGCAGATGCGAATGATTCACACTCTATATCCACGCTGGATTTGGTCGTGATTCAAAAGTTGATTTTGCTGATTTACGAAGATTTTCCGGATAATTCTTCCTGGCGGTTTGTAGATGCGTCTTATGATTTTCCGGATCCGAGCAATCCATGGTCAGAGTCTTTTCCGGAAAGCGTTTACGTGGACCCGTATGATGCATCCCAGCATTATTCAGTTGATTTTGTAGCCGTAAAGATCGGCGATGTCAACCTGAGTTGTCAGGTCTGTGGCAATGGCATGTTGGAAGAGCAGATTGCGACAGGCAAAATCACTTCTTACATAGACAATCAGAGCTCTTACCAGGCAGGAGATACGGTTTCTTTGCCGTTTTATGTGAAAGATTTTGCAAGTTTCAATTCCTATCAGATGGGTATAGGGTTTGACACAGATTACCTGAGCTATGCTTCCGTGGAATCGGCTGATTTAGGAGGTGTTGCTGCAACGGAAGGCGATGATTTTAATGTAGATGCAGCGGGAGGCAAGATACGCACCTTGTGGTACGATGACCAGGGTGGAGTCAAGAGTCTGCAAGACGGAGACGCCTTGTTCCGATTGAAATTCGTCGCTAATACTGCGATCAGCGATTTGACGGGTAAGATATGGCTGGCTGACAGCATCCTTGGCAACTGGGCCTATGACGACAGTGGCGTCCGCCACCTGTTTGATTTCAGGTATTGGGACGGAGTGAATTTTAATACTGCACAGGGTTCGCCCTCTTTAAAATACCATTTGCAAATAGCTCCAAATCCCTTCAGGGATGAAGTGCGCGTAAGTGTTCAACTGAATCAGGCAGAGGAGCTCGTTCCCGTCAGGATGTTGCTGTATGATCTTTCGGGTCGGCTTTTGTGGCAGGAGGAACGTAAGTTGCTTGCAGAAGGCATGTATGACTGGATTTTGCCTTTCGGCAAATATCGTCCCGGCATTTATCTATTGCGTGTAGAGTGTTGTGGAGAGGTGAGTTATCATCGCCTGATGAAGCAATAGCAGGCTGAAAGAAAGCAGGTGTGCATTTCGGCCACCTGCTTTCTCTGTCTTCTATGTAGAATTCACTTCCAAATCCCAAAATGATGCGATCTTTTATTTTCATACTTTGTTTTTTGAGTTTCCCTTTTGCCCTTCTGTTTTCTCAAACCCGTTGGTACGTGGCAGCAGATGCCTCGGGTACACAGACGGGGCTTAGCTGGGAAGATGCCTTTGTGGACTTGCAGGATGCTTTGGGTGTGGCTGTTTACGGAGATGAGATTTGGGTGGCGCAAGGGGTCTATTACCCCACATCCGGTACAGATGAGGCGGTGAGTTTTGTTTTGCCCCAGGGGGTAAAGATCTATGGGGGCTTTTGTGGCAGCGAGCAGCACTTGTGGGAGAGGGAGTCGGATGCCTGTGAGACCGTGTTGAGTGGAGACATAGGCGAGGCGGGAGTGATGGAAGACAATGTGAAGACGATTATGTATATAGAGAATCCGGACTCCAACAACCTCTTGGACGGCCTGGTTTTCAGGGATGGTTATGCGGATGGTGAGGATGAATATTACATTCCTCCGCCTGAAAATGCAGGAGGCGCCATTTATTGTTTTCGCAGCGATACTTTGATTTCTTTTAAGTTGAATTTACATGACTGCACCTTTGAAAACAATTGGGCAAATAATAAAGGAGGGGCCTTGTTTGTGACAGGTGTTAATTTGAAAAAGCCGATGGATGTGTTGATTGAAGACTGCCTTTTTCAGGGGAACGGAGTAGATACCATAGGAGATGCTATTGAGAATTTACAAAGAGGTGGGGGGGGCATAGGTATTTTTCCTCCCGGAAAAGACGTCTTGATAAAAAGAACTTCTTTTGTTCATAATTTTGCTTATGGATTTGGTGCCGCTTTAGTGATAAATCCTCGATATTTAACTCAGGGAGTTGCTACAGTCTGGATAGACAGTTGTCTGTTTGAGAACAATGTGTGCTTAAATCAGAGTGCAAATGCATTTGGTACTACATATGGGCCTGGAAGTGTTTACATAGAGGCGGAGCCTGCTGATCTTATAGATTTCCGCCTTAGCCACAGCACTTTTCGCTACAATCAGGGCCCTTATTGCAGTGGCTTGAGTTTCTATTTCAACGAGCATTCTGAGGATTCCTGCATAGTAGTGATTGAAGACAATGTATTTGAGGGGAATGAAAATAATTCTTTGTATTTTTACAAATTAGCTTTTTTAACTCCTCCGAGAGATTTGGAAGTGATTATTCGAAACAACTACTTCTCGAATAACAGCCGGGATATAGGTCTGGTGCGTTTTGAAGCGAGCATTTACGGAAACGTTTTTGAGGAATACAGTTATAGTGGCGGTATTTTGAAAATGCAGGATATGCAGGGGTATTATGAAGAGCCTTTGGGAGATTCTTCTTTGTTGCGGTTTTACAACAATACCTGCTATGGGAGTTGGAACAACTTGTTTTATCTGCAGGGCCAACCCAACGGTTATTCTTATCTGGAGCTTGAAAACAATCTTTTGCTGGGTGGTTCAGGAGAGCCCTGGGCAAGCTTGGCTACTTTTGAGGTTTATGGTGATTTGGACCATTTGTTCAATATGAAAGTGTCTCACAATTTGATGAGTTTTCCTGATTCGACCTTTATAGCCGATGCGGATTACGAGGATTTGGTGATAGGGCCGGGCATGCAGTACGGCATAGAGGATGCAGATTTGTGGAATCCGCCGGAGGGAGATTTTCGCTTGCGCCCCTGCTCTCCGGCAGTGAATGCGGGGAGCAATGAGGTGTGGTCGGGCAGTGCCTTTTTGCAAGATTTTTCCGGTTCACCCCGCATACAAGACGGGGTAGTAGATTTGGGCGCTTATGAGACAGACAGCATAGAATTTGAGCTATCGTGGTGGAACGATGCGAGTTGTGCCTCGGCGCCTGATGGCGGGGCCTTGTTTAGTGCAGGCAATTATTGCGATGATGTTTTTCCGGGCTACGAGCTGAGTTGGGATGGGGGCAGTGTTCAAAACAGCTTATGGGTGGATGGCCTGTTGCCCGGAGCTTATCATTTTACTTTGACGGATGCTGTGGGTCGCATGGCCGAAGCTGAGGTAGAAATAGGCTGGGAGGATGTGATGTGGGATTTGGAAACCTCTGTAGTTCCCACGCTTGCAGGGGTGAATCAGGGTCAGGTATTGATTCTAAATGTGGAAGGTGGTCAGCCACCCTATACGTATTTGTGGGATGATGGAGACGCCTCAGCTTTTCACACGGGCCTTGCGGCGGGTTGGCATGCCGTTACGATTACGGATTCTCAGGGATGTACTTATGAAGCCTCCTGGGAGGTAGAAGTTTACACCTCTGCTCCTGTACTATCCGGTACGGATATACGCGTAGGTGTGTGGCCCAATCCTTTGCCTGTTTCAGGTCTGCCTCTTCACTTTGAGTTTAGCAGGGCTCTTCCCATGTCTTTGCGGCTTCGTTTGTACAGTACCGAAGGCATGGAAGTCTCCACAGCACAAATCCCCGCCGGAAGTTCTTCCTACAGCAGGCCTCTGTCTCATGCAATTTCTCAGGGCCTGTACTTCTGGGCCCTTGAGGATGATCATGGGCAGCGGTTGTTGTATGGGAAGGTGGTCGTGTTCTGAGGGTTTAGTGTTTAGCGTTGAGCGTTTAGCGTTGGGGTTGGTTGAATCGGTTGAATCGGGGGGAGGTTTATCGTGTATTGTGTATCGTTTGTTGTTGATTTAATGTTTAGTTGCTTTTTGATTGTTGGGCGGGCTTTAGCCCGTCAATTGGTACAGCGGGCTTTAGCCCGCTAACCGGCCTGGCGCAAAAAAAACGTGATGAACGTAACGAACGTGATGAGCGTGACGGGGTGAGCAGCTTAGCGAAAAGCAAAAAATCTGTGTAATCCCATAATCTGTGTAATCTGTGATTCTGACGATGAGCGTAACAATCTTAACCGAATCATGCCTGGATACGGGCTCAAGGGCATAGTTATAAACTCACCACGGAGTACACGGAGCCCACGGAGTGTTCACGGAGAGGTCATTCTCCATTCTATTGGCCCAAATCAAAAATCAAAAATCGTTAATCGTTAATCGACATTCAAAAGAAGAAACTCCCCCTTTACCCCACTCCCAAAACGCTAAACGCTAAACACTAAACCCTAAACACTCAACAATCCAAGCATCCCATCCACATCCTGTTCTTCTTTGAACAGCAGGGCTTGCGGTTTTCCGTCTGCTGTTTCTGTGACGAAGATTTGTCGGGGGGAGGGGATGAGGCAGTGTTGGAGGCCGCCGTAGCCGCCGAGGGCATCCTGGTAGGCGGCGGTGTGGAGGAAGGCTATGTAGAGCGGTTCTTCCTGTAGTTCCCGGGAGCTGAGGGCGGGGAGGAAGAGTTCTTTTCCGATGCCCTGGGGGGGGTAGAAATCTGCCTGGTCGCAGGTGAGGCCTCCGAGTTGTACGCGCAGGGGAGGCTTGTCCCAGTGGTTGAGCGGGAGGAGGAGGAAGCGCTCTTTCATCAGGGCGATGTCGGGCAGGGTATTGAGGAGGCTGTTGTCGAGGATGTACCAGTGCTCTCCTTCGTTTTGGAGTTTGTGCTCGAGGACTTTGAAGACTGTGGCGCCGCTTTCACCTACGGTGTAAGTGCCGAATTCCGTGTAGATGTCCGGCTCCGGGATTTTTTGGTCGCGGCAGTGTTGGAAAACCGTCTGCACGATTTTTTGTGTCATTTGACGAAAGTCATAATCAAAATGCCAGTCGCGTTGAATGGGGAAGCCGCCGCCGATGTTGAGTGCATTTATGGATGGGCATTGTTTTTTGAGTCGGGCATAGATATCTAGCGCTTTGTGCAGCTCTGCCCAGTAGGCGGGCTCGTCTCGGATGCCGGCATCTACGAAGAAGTGCAGCATTTGCAGTTGCACCTTATCGCATGTTCGAATTTCCTTTTCGTAGAAAGGCAGGATTTCTTCTGCCCGCAGGCCGAGGCGGGAAGTGTGGTAGGGCGATCCCGGCTCGGCATAAGTGGCCATGCGCAGGCCGATGGGCATGGGGGCCGGCAGGGGGTGTTCGTGCAGCAGTTTTTGGAGGCGTTGCCACTCTACGTGGCTGTCGAGGATGAGGATGTTGTCGGCTATGCCGAGGCGACGGACTTGCAGGATTTTTTGCAGATAGGCCTCCGTTTTGTAGCCGTTGTGAATGATGGGCAGGGCCGGAGGCAGACTGCCTTTTTGGTGCAGGTGAAACAGTAAATCCACGTCAAAGGCAGAGGAAGTTTCCAGGCCGGCGCCCTGGCGGCACACTTCTTCGAGTACGGGAGTGAAGTAGTTGCTTTTGGTGCAATAGCAATAGTGGTACTTGCCGTAGTATGGTCTTTGTTTTACGGGAATGTTTCCGTAGGGCCGTTGGAAGGCCGCCGAAAAATATTGCCGCGCTTGTTGGATTTGGTGTCGGATGTGGGGCAGTACGGTCAGTTTAAAGGGGCTGCCCCAGGTTTTGACCAGATCGAGCAGCGGCAGCCCGTGGAAGTGCAGGCTGCCGTTTTTCAGTTCGAAGTTTTGTTGGGGCAGGGGGCAGGTTTTTCGCAGCAGTTGTTCGTAGGTGTCGCTCATTGTCGTTGCTCTTGTTCTCGTTCCCGCTCGGCTTTGCGCTGGGCGCGGCGCAGGCGTATTTTGTCGTAGTATTTAGCGACTTGGGCCAGCTCTTCGGTCGTTTTGCAGCGCAGCCATTTGTCTTTGATGTACTTTTGGATGAGGGGGCGCTCGTCGAGGAAGGCTTCGAGGAAGCCCTTTTTGCTGAGTTTCACGGGCAGAAAAAGGCCTTCTTTGATGATGAAGGCTTCTTCTTTGGCTTGGGTAAAGTGGTAGGAAACGGCCGCGCCCTGCCCGAGGCCGGGAACATTGGTGGTGTTGTCGGACTTCTGAACGGCCTTGTACCAGTGGCGCAAAACGAGGGTGTGGTCGCTTTCGTACAGCACTTCCATGTAAGACGCTGAGGTGATTTCTTTGTCTCTGGAGGCTTTAACCGTATTGACCTTAAAGCCGTTGCGGAAGTTGCGCACAGCGCCGGTTTGGCCATCGAGGAAGGAGAAGCCCGTTACTTCCGTGGGTTCCAGGTTGATGCGTCGGCCCTGGTACATGACTTCCACGAGGTCTTCGTAGATGTTGTATCGAAAAGTGATGTCGGTCAGGGAACTGCCATCGCTGAGGTGAAGCGTACCCTTTTGCCAGTTTTCTTCGAGATAGGGTTGCCCCTGTATTTCGGGATACTCCATGGCAAATTCGTACAGCCTGTTGGGGGCAGTTGCAGAGGTGATACGTGCTGCGGTGTGTTCTTCACTGAGGAGGATGCGGTGGAATTCCTCTTCCTGAGCCATGCTCAGCATAGGAATGGATAAGCTGAGGAAAAAGAGTAAAATGGTTTTCATATAGGTAGGTTTTGATGGAAAAACAGTATCTATTCGGGCATGATGTTGTAATGATAACGCAGAAAGGAGTGGCTTCGTTGTCAGGAATCTCCCCTATTCCGGAAAGACTACCTTTCCTTTCACCATAACCATGGCCGGCTGCTTGAGGGCAGATAAATTCTCCAGCGGGTTTTCTTCGAGCAGCAGCAGGTTGGCGAAGTAGCCGCTTTGCACGCGGCCGATTTTCCAGCCGAAGGCTTTGGAGAAGTTGAGGGTAGAAGCAGCCAGGGCTTCGCGCTTAGAGAGGCCGATGTAGGTGGTCATCAGCTCCAGTTCGGTGTGGAGGGAAATGCCGGGCATGGTTCCCCAGACGTCTGTGCCGCTGCCGGTGAGGTATCGGGCGCCATAGCGGTGGTAGGTGGGTTCGAGGGTGTGCAGTTCGCTGAGGATGAGGCGGGTGTAGGCGGCTTGCTCGACGGAGTCTATGTCGTGCTGTCCCGTTTCGGGATTGGCGGGGCGGTTGATGTCTTCGGGAGAGAGCATGCGGGCGACGGGTTCATCCCAGGGGTTGCGGTGTTCGGGCAGGTCGAGGTAGGAGAGGCTGGAGGTGGGCAGGAGATAGGTGTCGGAAGCCCCGAGGCGCCGGGCATGGGCGATGAGCGCTGAATCATTTGCCAAAAGGCGGGAAAGGTAATCGTAATACTTCCATTTTGGACTTTGGAGGTCGTTGCTGAAAGGTTCTTCTGCCACGGCGGCGGCCATGTCGCGGGGTGCCAGGTCGAGGGAGTAGCGGGTGGTGTGTACGAAGGCATCTATGCCCATGTCCATGCCCTGGGCGTAGGTGGTGTAGCCCAGTTCGCCTATGGTGGCCATGCCGAGTTGGCGGGCTTTGTCTAAGGCCAGTTGAATCTGGCGGGGTGTGAGTTTGTACATGAGGAGCAGTACGCGGTAGCCGGCCTGGTGGAGGCTGTCTATGTCGTGCAGCAGTTCTTCGTCGGAGGTCTTTTCGTCGCCCACGCCTTCGAGGCGAAAGACCATGGGGGAGGGGTTGGCCCCGGCATAGAAGGGGCCCCGGCGCCCTCCATCTACGGCGATGATGGAAGTGATGCCCATTTGGAGGTAGGCGTCGGCATAGCTTTGGTTGTTGAGTGCTGCGAAGCCGTCGGTGAGGCCGGGCATGAGGTAGAGCCCTTCGGCCTGGATGAGGGTGGTGTTGGGCGCGGGTTGAGGAGCCCTGCTCATGGGGCCTGTGGCTGCGATGGTGTCGCCCTGAATGAGGACATATACTCTTTGTTCGGTGCTGCCGTCTTCGATGGGTACGAGGCGGGCGTTGAGGATGAGGGTGCTGGCGTCTTCCGGGCTGTTGGTACGGCAGGCCTGTAGCAGCAGGCTTGCCAGGAGCAGGAAGAGCAACTGCCTGATGTGCGTTTGGGCAGTCATGGTCAGAACCAGCCGGCGTTGAGCCCGCGGAAGGGCCAGGGTATGGCCAGCAGGATGAGCAGCAGGGCTATGCCGTAGAAGGTGAGCAGGGTTTTGGAGGAGTTTTCGCTCTTTTTGCTCTTGCTGTATCCTATGGTGATGAGGATGATGGCGATGAGCATCATGCTGCTGTGCTCAACGGTATAGAAGCGCAGCAGGGAATCTTTCATGGTTGCGCTGTTGAACTGTACGAAGTCACTGAGGAAATACAGCGCCAGGCCCCCGAGCATTTGGAGGTGGGCTGCAATGAGGGTGTAGAGGGGGAGTTTGCCGTTGTTGCCCGTTTGGCGTGAGCGCAGGGCTTGTACCAGGGTGAGGATGAGCAGAATGAGGACGACCCAGCGAAAGCCGGAATGGGCGTGGATAAGGATGTCTTTCATAATGGGTGGTGTTTAAGAGAAGAGTGGTCGGGGTAGCAGGATTCGAACCTGCGGCCCCCTGCTCCCAAAGCAGGTGCGCTAACCGGACTGCGCTATACCCCGAAACCAAAGCGGCGGCCTATCAGCTAAGCCGCCGCCCGTGGTGCATTCATAGTAAGTGGCGGTGAGGGCGGGATTCGAACCCGCGGTCCCGGTTTCCCGAGACACCGGTTTAGCAAACCGGCGGTTTAAGCCACTCACCCACCTCACCGTGCATGGCTTAAATGCAGCGCAAAATTACGCATTTTATTTTTTCCGTGCAAGTTTTTTATGGAAAAAGTGCTTTCGAATGGCTACAGCCATTCGAAAGCACTTTTTGTTTCAGATTTCGTCATTGCCGTGCATGCTCAACGTGATTTTTTTGCTGAGTTCTTCGAGGGTTTGTTTGAAGGCCGGGTCGGTATCGAGCATGTTTTCCACGGCGCGCAGGGCGTGGATGACGGTGCTGTGGTCCCGGCCGCCGAAGGTTTCTCCGATTTTTTTGAGAGAGGCCCGCGTCATTTTTTTGGCGAGGAACATGGAGAGCTGGCGGGCGATGACGATTTGGCGTTTGCGGGTTTTGCTTTTGAGGGTTTCTACGGGTATTTTGAAGTGTTCGGCCACGAGGTTTTGGATGAAATCCACGGTGATCTCCTTGTGGATGTTGGAGACAAAATTTTGGATCACTTCCTTGGCCAGGGCCAGGTCAATGTTGCGTTTGTTGAGCGAAGACTGGGCGATGAGGGAGACCAGCACGCCTTCCAGTTCGCGGATATTTTCCTTGATGTTGAAGGAGATGAACTCGATTACATTTTCGGGCACTTCGATGCCTTCGCGCATCATTTTGGACTCGAGTATGGCCATGCGCGTTTCGAAATCGGGCACGCCCAGATCGGCCGAGAGGCCCCACTTGAAGCGGGAGATGAGGCGTTCTTCGATGTCTTGCAGGTCTTTGGGCGGCCGGTCGGAGGTGAGTACCAGTTGCTTTTTGTGTTGGTGGAGTTGGTTGAAGATGTTGAAGAAGATTTCCTGGGTTTTTTTCCGCCTGGCCAGAAACTGGATGTCGTCAATGATGAGCACGTCAATGGTTTGGTAGAAGTTGACCAGATCGGTGGTGGCGTTGTTTTTGATGCTCTCGATGACCTGGTTGGTAAACTTGGAGGTGCTGACGTAGAGGACGATTTTTTCAGGGAAGCGTTGCAGCACTTCATGGCCTATGGCTTGCGCCAAATGCGTTTTGCCGAGGCCCACGTTTCCAAAAATAAAGAGCGGGTTGAAGTGCGTCGTCCCCGGCTCCTTGGCTACTGCCAGACCTGCCGAGCGGGCCAGCTGGTTGCAATCGCCTTCGATATAAGTGTCGAAGGTGTATTTGGGGTTGAGTTGGGGGTTGACCTCCATTTTTTTGATGCCCGGAATGACGAAGGGATTTTGGATGGCACCTGCATCCCTGAGCTTCAGGTTGTCGTCGTCTTTGTGAATGTTCGAAGTCTTCCTGGCCGGGTGCTTGGGTTTGCCGTTGGGAATTTGATATTCCAGGCGGGCATTTTCGCCCAGCTCTTTGCGCAGGCTGGCTTTCATTACGTCTAAGTAATGATCTTCCAGCCACTCGTAGTAGATCTTGTTGGGCACCTGGATGGTTAAAGCGTTCTGAGCCAAGCGCACAGGGCGGATGGGTTCAAACCAGGTCTTAAAACTTTGAGGCGGTACATGTCGCTTAATGTGAGAGAGACAGTTGGCCCATACTGTAGTTACATTTGCATTCATCCATAGGGGATTTCTACAGTTAAAAAAGATGGTTTCTTCGGTTTTCTAAGTACCGGGTTGTTTCGAAAGCGGCTTGCTATGCACAGCCGCTTTGGGCGTGGAGAAGCCGGGGGCGCCTGCTGTCTCCGCTTCTCGCTCTCCGGAGGGTCCCCGTGGGCCGTCGTGAATGGCTTTCTAACGGGTTTTTGGTGTAAATCCTGCTTTCCGTATTAAATCTCTTCATTTGAGAGCGGGCTACAAAGGTCTGAAAAAAATGACAACCGCGCCAACTTTTTTTATTTCCAATTTGCATGTTTTTACAGGCTGTGGATAGCTGTGGAAACTTCCCGAAATCGGAATTTTTTCTAAGCGCTTACCAAAGTAGAGAATTGCCTGAATATCAACAGGTTAGAAGACCTCTCTGCGGAGCGGATTTTCGCTGACTTGCTTATCCACATCTTGCGGGTCTTTATCCACAGCCCAATTGTGGGTATTTTTTTTAGTACCATTTTGACAAAAAGAAAGAGAGAGTCGCATGCGACCCTCTCTTTCTTTTCTCATGGATTTAAAGCATTTGCTTCTCAGAAGCCACCCTTGCTTTCGGGGATGGCAGCGGGTTCTTCCTGCTTGGGCTTCACTTCGCCTTTGATGATGAGGCGATGCGTGCCTTCGGCCTCGTTGGTCGTCAGCGTTACGGTTTTGGTGAATTTGCCGAGGCGCTTGGTATCGTAACGCACTTTGATTTGAGCGGATTCACCGGGCAGGATGGGCTCTTTGGGCCAGGTCGGAACGGTACATCCGCAGCTTCCGCGGGCATTGGAGATGACCAAAGGAGCATCACCCGTATTGGTGAAATGGAAATAGCGGTAAGGGTCAGAGCCCTGCTCAATGACTCCATAATCAATGGTGGTCTCTTCAAAAGTCATCACGGGGCCACCGCTCTGTTGCTCCTCAGCCTGGGTTTGTTGTTGCTGCCGGGCTTGGGCCGTATTTTGCTGTTGGGCAGATACCCAGCCCGCAAAAAGCAGAATAAACGCGAGACTAAATAGGGATTTCTTCATCGCTTCATGTGTTTTTTGGTTTGAAATAAATATCGCCACAAAGATAAGACCCTCCAAACAGAATCGCATCCCCTTTCTTGTTATTATGCCGTTAAGAAGCTGTTAATGAAATTTGTACCGAAGCCCGAAAAACTACTCCTCCGTCCGCTAAATATTACTTATCTTAGCGGCAGGATACTAATACCTATATATATGGCATCGACAAACGCAAAAGAAGCCGACATCAGTCCTGATACCCCCGTTTTCCCCATCTCCGAACTGTTGGAAGACTACCGCATCTGCTGCATCAGCAGAGAAGTCAGCATCCTGGCCCGGAGGGATGTCCTCACGGGCAGAGGAAAGTTTGGCATCACCGGCGACGGCAAAGAAGTGGCCCAGGTGGCCCTCGCCAGAAGTTTCCGCAAAGGCGACTGGCGCTCCGGTTACTATCGCGACCAAACCATCCTCTTCGCTCTCGGCCTGCTGAGCGTCGAAGACTATTTCGCACAGCTCTATGCCGACCCCGAAAACGACCCCATGAGCGGAGGCCGCCAAATGAATGCCCATTTTGCAACGCCCCTCACCAATGAAGAAGGCCAATGGCTCAACCAACTCGAGCAGTACAACATCTCTGCCGATATCTCCCCCACAGCAGGCCAAATGGCCAGAGGCCTTGGCCTGGCCCTCGCCTCCAAAAAATACCGCGAAATCAAAGCCCTCAAAAACAGCATCTTCTCCGACGGGGGCAATGAGGTCTGTTTCTGCACCATAGGGGACGCCTCCACTTCCGAAGGCATCTTCTGGGAAACGGTCAATGCCGCCTGCGTCATGCAAGTGCCCCTGGCCATCTCCGTCTGGGACGACGGCTATGGCATATCGGTACCCATTGACTACCAAACTACCAAGAAAAGCATTTCCAAAGCCCTGGCCGGCATGAAGTTCGACAAGCGTGGCGGGCTGCGCATCTATACGGCCAAAGGCTGGGATTATGCTGCCTTGCGGCAAATGTACGAACGCGGCATCGGGCGCATGCGCAAAGAGCACGTCCCGGCCCTCTTCCACATCACTGAAGTAACCCAGCCCCAGGGCCACTCCACCTCCGGCTCCCACGAGCGCTACAAATCCAAAGAACGCCTGCAATGGGAGCAGGAAGCCGACGGCATCCGCCGGATGCGGGCGTGGATGCTGGACGAAGGCCTGGCCTCCGCAGAAGCATTGGATGCCATCGAGGCCGAAGCCAAAAAACTCGTCCGCGAAGCCCGCAACAAAGCCTGGGACAACTACCTGGGCCCCGCCCGCGAAGGGCACAAAAGCCTGAAAGCCATCTATGAGCGCCTCATACCGTACATGAGCACTCAGGCCAAATCCGCAGCGGACAAAGAAAAAATAGAAAGCCTTTTCTCTGCCTTTCGGCAAATGAAAGAGCCGCTCTACTACGAACTGGTGAGCCATGCCCGCAGACTGGCTTTCCTCGCAAGACCCTATCCCAATCCCGCTCTGGACGAACTGCATGCCTGGCTCGAACAAGCCTTGGAAAAATCAAAGCGCGATTACCACGCGCATTTCTATGGCGACCTCCCCGCCTCGGCTTTGAACGTGCCCGCCATCGCCCCCCAATACTCCGACGACTCGCCCCTCGTCAACGGCTTTCAGGTGCTCAACGCCTTTTTCGACAAGGTGCTGGAGCGCGACCCCCGCTTCATCGCCTTTGGTGAAGACCTCGGCCATATCGGCGATGTGAATCAGGGCTTCGCCGGCCTGCAGGCCAAATACGGCGAAGAACGCGTCTTCGACACCGGCATACGCGAATGGACCATCGTCGGCCAGGCCATCGGCATGGCCATGCGAGGCCTGCGCCCATTGGCCGAAATCCAGTACCTCGACTATCTCGTCTATGGCCTCGAACCCTTGACAGACGATCTCGCCACCCTGCGCTACCGCTCCGACGGCATTCAAAAAGCCCCCGCCATCATACGCACCCGCGGGCATCGCCTCGAAGGCATCTGGCATACGGGTTCGCCCATGGGCATGCTGCTCAATGCCCTGCGCGGCATGTACGTACTCGTTCCCCGCGACATGACGCGTGCGGCAGGCATGTACAATACCCTCCTTCAAAGCGACGAACCCGGCCTCGTCATAGAATGCCTCAACGGCTATCGCCTCAAAGAAAAACTGCCCGACAACATCGGCACTTTTACCGTGCCCCTCGGCATACCGGAAATCCTTCAACAGGGCACAGACCTCACCCTGGTAACCTACGGCTCCTGTGTACGGGTAGCTCAAGAGGGCATCAAACTCTTAGAGCAAGACGGCATCTCGGTAGAGCTGATTGACGTGCAAACGCTGTTGCCCTTCGACCTGCCCGCGCTGATCGTGGATTCCCTCAAAAAGACCAACCGCATC
>Ga0256832_1001193_pt1 | contig 17504 bp, 13 predicted proteins | sample 134614metaG_FD_190534 | JGI IMG/M metagenome (GOLD analysis project Ga0256832, IMG submission 190534) | Hydrothermal vent microbial communities from Lau Basin, Pacific Ocean - 134-614 | ecosystem: Environmental > Aquatic > Marine > Hydrothermal vents | place: Pacific Ocean: Lau Basin | collected...
CTAACGAAGTCCGAAGGACAAGTGAATCAACTAGCGCAGCGAATCAACTTCTTCAACTTTCTCACTACTCATCTCTCACCACTCACTACTCATCTCTCACCACTCACCACTCACAAATGCCATCCCATCAAAACAATCAAAGCCATCAACAAAATATTCATCAAATTCAACGGCAACAAATACTTCCACTCCAACTTCAGCAATTGGTCAATACGCAATCTTGGGAACGTCCACCGAAACCACATCATCAAAAAGATCATAAACCCGACCTTGCCCAAAAACCAAAATATACCGGGAATAAAATCCATCAGATGGTTAAAGCCTTCCAATCCACCCAAATGCAAGGGCATCCAACCACCCAAAAAAATGGTCGCCGCTACCGCCGAAATGATAAACATATTCACAAATTCCGAAAGGAAAAAGAAGGCAAACTTCAATCCCGAATATTCCGTATGGAATCCGGCACCCAATTCCGACTCCGCTTCCGTCAAGTCAAATGGTGTCCGGTTGGTCTCCGCCGTGCCCGCTATCGTAAATATCATAAAGGCTATTACCGCAGGAATATGCCCTTTGAAAATATTCCAATAATCACTTTGCGCCGTCACTATCTCAGACATCTTCAAACTCCCCGACAACAACACAATCGTCAAGATGGACAAACCTACCGACAATTCATAACTAATCATCTGAGCCCCCGAACGCATAGCACCCAACAGCGCATACTTATTGTTACTGGCCCACCCGCCGAGCAAAATCCCCATCACGCCCAAAGAAGACATGGCAATCATAAAGAAGATACCAATATCAATGTCAAAAGCCTGCAAACCTTTGGCGAAAGGCAAAACAGACATCGACAACAAAGCCGCTAATATCACAAAATAAGGGGCTAGATTATACAAAAAGGAATCCGCACGGGTCGTCCCCACCGGCTCTTTGAGCAATAATTTAATGGCATCGGCCACCGTTTGGAAAAGGCCCCAAGGCCCAATCCGGTTCGGCCCCAAGCGCAATTGGAAAAAGGCCGCAATCTTCCGTTCCGCAAGGACTAAAACCAGCCCCAAAACAGCAAATATGGCCAAATAAATCGCACCTACCAAGACCCAACCGACGAACGTAGCCGCCATATCGGGTAGGATGCTGTGCAACCAATTATTTATTCCCTGTATCATGCCTGTAAAATCGTACATAGGCTATTTTTTTTGTTTTTATCTGTCAATATCCGGAATCACAAAGTCAAAGGTCGCCATGATTGCCACCAAATCCCCTACTTTCCAGCCCCTGGCCACATGGTCAATAACCGACAAGTTAGCAAACCCCGGCGAACGAAAATGCATTCTATAAGGACTTTTCTTACCATCACTGATGATATGTACCCCCAATTCTCCGCGTGCCGTCTCCACCCGTTGATAAAACTCACCTTTAGGCAACTTAATGACCGCATTCGTCTTCGCTTGAATCTCTCCTTCCGGAATATTATCTATCAATTGCTCAATAATGTGCATAGATTCCCACATCTCCAAAATCCGCATCCGATACCGATCAAATGTATCACCAACCGTTCCCAAAATCTCCTTAAACTGGACTCGGTCATAAGCAGAATAAGGCTGTTTCTTACGAATATCACAAGACACACCCGACGCTCTCGCCCCCGGCCCGGTTACCCCAAAAGAAATGGCATCTTCCTTTGTCAAAAAACCAATACCTTCTGTCCGTTTCCGGAAAATCACATTATCCGAAAGGAGCAAATCATACTCCGGTAACTTCGTCTTGAAATGCGCAATAAATTCCTTCACCCGCTTCTGAAAATTAGGATGAATATCCCACATCATACCACCGGGCACAAAATAATTCATCGTCAATCTCGCCCCACAAGTCTCTTCAAAAATATCATTAATCATTTCCCGGTCACGGAAGGCATACATAAACGTCGTCAACGCCCCCGTATCCATTCCGGTGACTCCCCACCATAACATGTGGGAGGACAATCTGGTCAATTCCGCCATAATCGTCCGCACCACCTTTACTCGATCCGACACTTCGATTTCTAACCCTTTCTCCACCGCTAGACAAACCGCTTCATTATTTATATGGGCAGACAAATAATCCATCCGATCCGTCAAGTGAACGATTTGGCGATAGGTATCATGTTCGGTCATTTTTTCGATAGACCGGTGGATGTATCCTAAATCGGGATCTACTTTTTTGACGATTTCCCCATCCAAGGTCAACAGCAAACGCAGCACCCCGTGGGTCGCCGGATGCTGTGGTCCCATGTTGATAAAATATTCTTCTGTTTTTCCTTGTGGGCGAATCGTTAGTTCTTCTTGTCTCATGGATTCTAATTTTTGATATTAACGATTCACAATATTGACCGGATCCACATAGTCTTTCCGCAAGGGATAGCCCACCCAGTCTTCCGTCAAAAATAATCTTCTTAAATCCGGATGCCCTTCAAATCTAACTCCCAACAAATCAAAAACTTCCCGTTCATTGAGCTCCGCAGTCCGGTAAATATCTGATACTGTGTCGATTACACAATTTTCGTCCCGGTCTTCTGTCCGGACTTTCACCACCAAAACTAAGCCCAAAGTAGTGGACTCCAAGTGATAAATAACTTCTAAATATTTAGGATAATCCACACCGGTCAGACAAAACATATAGTCCATCTTGGTCTGTTCATCGTCCTTCAGCTTGCGCAAAAAATCACGCAAATGCTCCCGCGGCACGACCACCGTCACATATTCTTTGGAGTCTTCCGTAAACTCTAGGTCGGGAGCCCAATTTTGGATGATTTCTTTTATGTTTTCGTTTTTCATTTTGTTGTTGCTTTTTGGCTTTGGTTGTTTGCCTGGTTTGGGGCGAATGGTATCTGACCCTACGATTCTACTTTGTCAAATCCGTTTTTGTTTGGGCGACTGCGTGGTTCGCCTGTTGGGCGAATGCGTGGTTCACCTGTTGGGCGAATGCGTGGTTCACCTGTTGGGCGAATGCGTGGTTCACCTGTTGGGCGAACACAAGGTTCGCCCCTACGGTTTGCCTTCGTCAAAACCGTCGATTGGGTTGACTTTGGTCGAATTATTGGTGGCTCTAATTTTCTTCTGCAACATAATCATTCCTTCCAACAGGGCTTCAGGCCTTGGTGGACAACCGGGAATATATACATCCACGGGTATCACATGATCCGCACCTTTCACCACGGAATAGGAATTGTAAAAAAACGGCCCGCCTGAAATGGCACATGCCCCCATGGCTACGACGTATTTCGGTTCGGCCATTTGGTCGTATAATCTTCTTAGGACGGGTGCCATTTTATTGACAATCGTACCTGCAATAACAATGACATCAGCTTGTCTAGGTGTCGGTCTTGCGACTTCCATCCCAAATCTTGCCCAATCATGCTTGGCAGCACCGGTCTGCATCATTTCTATGGCACAACAACTTGTCCCAAAGTACAATGGCCATAGGGAGTTTGATCTCCCCCAATTAATGATGGCATCCAATGAAGTAACAACAATATTGCCCCCATTTCCTGCGGGTATGACTTTTCCTGGAAAGTCCGGGCCCAAATCTTCTTTCATTCCCATTTGAATGCTCCTTTTTTATAGGCGTATAGTAAACCCAAGCCTAAGATTAAGATAAAAATCAAGATCTCGATAAATCCAACCATCCCTATTTTCTTCATGACTACCGCCCACGGTACCAAAAAGATAGTCTCTACATCAAAAATCAAAAAAAGAATGGCGATAAGGAAATAACCGACTTTAAATTGTACCCAAGTCCGGCCAATAGTTTTCATCCCACTTTCGTAGGGATCCCACTTGTCTTTGTTGGTACTTTTTGGCGAAAGCAGCTTGGATGCCAGTGCGCCACCACCTACCAGCACGATGCCGGCAATAAAAAAGACGAGAATTGCTTCTGCTCCCATGGTTGTTTGGTTTTGTTTTCAGACAAGTCGCCGGGGCAGCTCCAAAAGACCTGCCCCGCCCCCTGTTTTTAGTCTAGTACATAAGTCTCTCCGGACTCCACTAAGTCATCAAAGGTAATGCCCTTGGATGCTTGGATTCTTTCTTCCATTTGACCGACAAAGCGTTCATCATAAGGCATTTCTTCGACGGCACGAATCACTCCTGTAACGATTGGATTCGTCATGCGAGTCAACATAAAGTGCAAAGTAGGATCCGGATTATGGGCATCATGCACCAAAATATCCTCTTCTGTGATACCATTTTCTCCGATGGTGACCACTTCCAATTTCAGACCGTTTAGGCGCAAGCCTTTATTATTATCGTGTCCAAAAATCATTTTTTTGCCATGCTCCACATAGACTTGATTGTCCGGGCGGGTCTCCTTGCTATTGACCAAGTCGTGTGCACCGTCGTTAAAGATGACACAGTTTTGAAGCACTTCAATAAAGGAAAGCCCTTTGAATTGTTCAGCTTGGATAAACATCGCCGCCAGTTCTTTGGGTTTGTTGCCGGAGATTCTTGCGAAAAAACGTCCATTAGACCCAATGGCCAATTCGCCCGGATTAAAAGGAGGCTGCGTATTTCCGAAAGGAGAAGTTTTGGTGCGCTGTCCCAATAGAGATGTAGGCGAAAACTGTCCTTTCGTCAAACCATAAATCTCATTGTTAAACAAGATGACGTTCATATTGATATTCCGGCGAATGGCATGAATCGTATGATTTCCCCCAATCGCCAAAGCATCACCATCTCCGGTAATGACCCAGACACTCAAGTCCGGATTAGCAAGTTTAGTCCCTGTCGCAATCGCTGCGGCACGTCCATGAATACCATGAATACCAAACGTATTCATATAGTAAGGAAAACGTGATGAACAACCGATACCGGAAATAAAGACGATATCTTCTTTTTTACGACCAATCTCCGGCAAGGCCTTTTGAACGGCACGCAAGATAACGTAATCATCACAACCAGGACACCAACGTACTTCTTGATCACTGGCAAAATCTTTAAATGTATATTTTTTGACGTCTGTCATTTTCTTAATTTTTTATGGGTGAGCCTTATGCGGTTACGATTTTCTCAGATGCCATCACTTGGTCAAACCGATCCATTAATTCCTGAATTGTAAATGGCAAGCCTTGTACTTTGTTGTATTTGAAGTAGTTATGGCCGGGATGCTCCATAAGCAGTACCCTATGCATCTGCCCTTCATTCAATTCACAAACAACAATTTTCTTAAATTTACCAAGAACTTCTGCTGTATTAGCCGGTAATGGATTGATATAATTAAAATGAGCCAAGCCCACTTTTTTGCCATGTCCGAAGGCACTTTGTACGGCCATGTGCAAGGCACCGTAAGTACCGCCCCATCCGACGACCAACAAGTCACCTTCTTGAGCGCCTTCCACTTTCAAATCCGGAATATCATTGGCGACACGTCTTACTTTTTCAGCTCTTAGCTTGACCATTTCTTCGTGGTTCAATGGCTGCATATTGACATTACCGGTTTCTATATGCTTTTCCAGACCGCCTATGCGATGTTCAAATCCAGTCATACCCGGATAAGCCCATTCGCGAGCCAATGTGTCTTTATCTCTGGTATAAGGTGTCCAACCTTCCGGATTCTTGGCTATATGCGGCTTAATATCGGGTAAGTCTGCTAATTTTTTGATCAACCAAGGCTCAGAGCCATTAGCGATGTACCCATCTGTCATCAAAATCACCGGAGTCATGTGCTCCAAAGCCAAACGAGACGCTTCAAAAGCCATATCAAAACAATGAGACGGTGAATTAGCCGCTACCACAATGACCGGACTTTCTCCATTCCGTCCATACAAAGCTTGCAATAAGTCAGACTGTTCTGTTTTTGTCGGAAGACCGGTCGAAGGTCCACCCCGCTGAACATCCACAATCACCATAGGCATCTCAGTCATCATTGCGAGTCCGATGGCTTCCCCTTTTAGCGCAAGCCCCGGGCCGGAAGTCGTTGTGATGGCCAAGTCACCGGCAAAAGAAGCCCCAATCGTAGAAGCGACACCGGCAATCTCGTCTTCCGCTTGGAAAGATTTGACCCTAAACTCCGGATGCTTCACTAATTCGTGTAAAATATCAGAAGCCGGTGTAATAGGATAAGATCCCAAGAAAAGCTCTTTTTTCGCTTTCTTCGCTGCCGCAATGAATCCCCAAGCCGTGGCTTGGTTGCCCATAATAATACGGTACTTGCCTTTTTTCAATTTGGCCGGACGGACTTGATAAGTGGTCGCAATCAGCTCCAAATTTTCTGCATAGACATTACCGGCCTTCAACGCCCGAGTATTAGCTTCGATGACAATCGGCCTCTTTTTAAATTTCTTTTTGAAAAATTCAATGGTATGATCCATGCTTCTCCCATAAATCCAATAAATCATCCCCAAAGTAAACATATTCTTACTTCGATCCATGGATTTATTGTCCATTCCCAAGTCTAGGAGTGCGGCTTTCGTTTTGCTCGTAATGGGTGCTGCAATCACCCGGTAAGCATCCAAGCTACCATCTTCTAAAGGGTTGGTGGTGTAGCCGGCTTTTTTAAGATTTTTGCCTGTAAAGGCATCCGTATCCACCAAAAGCATTTTGCCGGGCGCTAAATCCTGCAAATTGGTCTTTAAAGCAGCCGGATTCATAGCGACTAACATATCCAACTCATCCCCGGGAGTGGCAATATCCTGATTGGACACCTGCACCTGAAAGCCCGAGACTCCAAATAAGCTCCCTTGGGGGGCTCTAATCTCGGAAGGATAGTTAGGAAAGGTTGCGATATCGTTTCCCATAAGGGCTGAAGTATCCGCAAATTGAGTCCCGGTCAACTGCATTCCGTCCCCTGAATCACCCGTAAAACGGATGACCACGGAATCCAGTTCACTGGAAGACTTGTGAGAAAAATGATTACTCATGATATAAGATTTTGTCTATCAGCCTATTATGCAGGACAAACAGGCATAATGTAAGCGAAAAAAAAATGGTCGATCTGCTCGATGATGATTGTACGGAATTTCCCTACAAAAGCACGGCAAAATTAGGATAAAAATCAAATAAATCCACTTTTACCGGGCTTTTTGTCACTATATACGCAATTTAGACAAATTCTAAATACAAAACAAATTTTGTTCATATTTTTTCTTTTCAAACAAATCACCTAACCTTGCGTTTGCAAATGTATTACACACTAAAAATTTAAGAAAATGGCCATAAAAATAACAGACGACTGCATCAACTGCGATGCCTGTATCTCTGAATGTCCGAACAATGCAATTTACGAACCGGATGAAGAGTGGTCTATGGCAGACGGTACTGCCTTGGATGACGATGAAAAGCATGAACCACTATCTGATGAGTTCTACTACATTGTAGCGGATAAATGTACAGAATGTAAAGGTTTTCATGATGAGCCACAGTGTGCAGCGGTTTGTCCCGTTGATTGCTGTGTTCCTGATGAAGATCACGTCGAAACGGAAGAAGAGCTTCTTGCGAAAAAAGCTAAGCTTCACGGCGAATAGTCTTTGCTTTCGCTAAATAAAAAAGCGATGCCCTTTCGGGTATCGCTTTTTTTTATGTCCCCTTAACGGCCTTGTCCCGACCAACTGTCGGGATCAGTTCCAAGATATAGCAAAGAGCGAAGCGAATTTGCGCCACAGGCAATTGAAGGTAATTAGTTCAGTTTACTCCAAAAAACTAGACATCATAGCTAATCGTAGGGGGCATCACAAGGATGCCCCCTACGACCAATTCAACCAATCCACCAAAAGCCCCACCCCAATAACCAAAAACATAAAGGTAAACATGCCTAAAAAATAACTTACAAAGGCTTTAACATAATTAATTTTTTTGGCTTTATCAAAAAACGAACCGATGGCCCAAGAAATGTACAAAAATACCAGCATTGACCCCGTATCCAACACCTTGCGCCCCGTCAAACTATCCAAAGCACCCAACACCGCAAACATCAACATCCCAATCCCCATCACATAACTCAATAGCACTAGGATTTCAAAGAAGTTGAAGCCATATTTTCGGAAGAAAATATGAATCCAAAAAGCCAAAACAACAGCCATCAGGATATTAGCATAGCCATAGTTTTGGGAAACCCACGTAATAAGAGTAGTCACCGCCGAAGCTTCCTTCAGACCGGCACCAATATACCCATCTTCAAAGTGCAACCAACGCTGCATCAAACTATAGACCAAGGAGCAAACAATAATAAAAAAGATAGGCTTGACCAATCGCTTTCGATCTTCTAAAATAAACTTCCGAATACTTAATCCCGGGCGCAATAACAATTCCCTTACGGTAAAAAATATCCCTTTATCAAAATTTAAAACGCTCCCTATTTCGGATAAGAGATATTGCCCATTTATTTCAGTTACTTTTTGCGGAAGCCCACAATGGGCGCAAAAGGAGTCGGACACTTCGCTATGACAATGGGGACATCGGGGTCTTTCTTGCGGTTCTTTCACGATTGTTTTTTTTCAGGAATGGAATATTGCTAGGACGATGCCTAGCTTACGGAGTCCAATTTACGAAAAAAATAGAAAACATGGGATGCTTATGTCCTTCGCAGGACACCATTTGCAAAAATCTAGTTGAATTCAAAAAATACAATTCAATTACAATATAAACAAAATCACAAGGTACAAATGTTTTTGGAAATTCCAAGAAAAATACCCCCAAAAAAAATAATGATGTATTTTAGCTTCCAAAGTTTTGGTACTTAGGACTTTATGAAGTAACTTGTAGGCTCATTTTAGTAACCAACCTGTTACTAATTTTTTTTCACTTTAAACAAACCTAAATGAAGCAAAAACTAGTCAATTTCTCCCCCTAGACAGGGGCTTGTATCAAATGGAGTGTAAATCCAAACCCACATTTTTTTTTAAATTTCTAAATCTTTTTCTAATGAAAAGAAATTACGCATTATTAATCATCCTTCTGTTGATGATTAGTGCCCAATATGGATTTGCCCAGAGCAAAACCATCAGCGGCACGGTAACAGACCAAAGCGTAGCAGAAACTCTCCCCGGGGTAACCGTTCTGGTCAAAGGAACCAATACGGGAACCGTAACCGACATTGATGGACACTACAGCTTGCAAGTGCCTTCTAATGAGTCGGTTTTGGTGTTTTCGTACATTGGTTATATTACTCAAGAAGTGGTCGTTGGAGACCAAAATGTAATTGATGTAGCGTTGGCTCCGGATCTTATCGGTCTGGAAGAAGTCGTTGTCGTCGGTTATGGTACCCAAAAAAGGGAAAACCTAACCGGTGCGGTTTCTACTGTAGATGTAGCCAAAACGTTGGATGCCAAGCCAATTGCTGATGTTGGTAGAAGCTTGAAAGGGGTCGTACCCGGCTTGACGATTACCCACTCTACCGGTAAACTAAACCAAGACGCCGTTCTCAAACTTAGGGGCTATGGTTCTATCAATGGTCCTAGTGACCCGTTAGTGCTGATTGATGGGGTCGAAGGTCGGTTGTCTGACCTAAACCCGGAATCTATAGAATCCGTTTCTGTATTGAAGGATGCCGCTTCGGCGTCTATTTATGGAGTACGGGCGGCTTTTGGGGTGATTTTGATTACCACCAAAAAAGGAAAGGCCGGTAAGACCGTGGTCACTTATTCTAATAACTTTGCCTATTCTACTCCAATTTGGAACATCAAGCATGCACACATGGAGCCTTTGATGGATGCCATTCATACCGCCAAAGCACGTAATAATGGGGGGGCACCATTTGCTTTTGGCATGGGCGGACAAGACTGGAGAGACAAAAGTATCCAATGGGAAAAGGATTATGGCTATCTCGGTAGTAGCCTTAGTGATGAAACCATGAAAGAAGGTCGTGACTTTGAAGTCATCAACGGTCAGTTTTATGGTTATAGAAGTTGGGATGTTTTTGGTCAGATTTTGAACAAAAATGCACCTTCCAGCACCCATAACTTATCCATTAGTGGTGGTAATGATAAGGTTAGCTACAACATCTCTCTGGCCAATAATGCCAAAGATGGTTTGTATAGGGTCAATACAGAGACTTTCGTCAAAAGAACACTTAATGCGAACATCTCTGCCAAACTAACCGACTGGGCCACCTTAAACTTCCGGAACATCTTGACTAAGAGTAAGTACGAAGAGCCGTTTAGTTATAGAGCCGGTTCCCGCTTGGGGGAATTGTTCTATGCCTTGAGATGGCCTAATAACTTTGCTTATGGAGTTTCTGATGGTACTTATTTTGGGGCACCTAAAGGCACTAGCTTTATTAGTCCGATTGGTTTTTTAAGAAATGCCAACAGGAATGTAACGGATAGAGATTACTCTCGAAATACCATCGAATTGGTGACGGATATTTTTAAGAGAGACCACCAAGATTTGAATTTTACGACTAATTTCTCTTACTCGAAGGGAGACAATGAATTTCATCAAAAAGGTGGCGCAGTACCAATGATTAATTGGTGGAGTAGTGGAAATCCGCCCAAATATGACCCGTTGTATTATTCCGGTTCTACATCTCGCAACAAAACTAGTTATACATTTCGGAAGAATAAGTTATACTCTTTTAATGCTTTCGCAAATTATACTAACACCAGATTGGAAAATCACACCTTCTCCATCTTGGGTGGTACCAACATAGAGCAAAACGATTACTCTTATTTGCTCGCCAGCAGACCGTTTTTGTTAGACCCTAATTTGCCGGAGTTGGCTACAGCGGTGGGTGATGCATCCGCCAATAATTTTAAATCCCGTTGGAGAGTATTGGGATTTTTCTCCAGAGTGAACTATAATTACAAAGATAAGTTGCTCTTGGAATTGAATGGAAGAATGGATGGTTCTACTAAATTTCCGAAAGGTGACAGATTTGCCTTTTTCCCTTCCGGTTCTGTAGGATACCGTGTGACAGAAGAAGATTTTGCGAAAGACTTTTTGGATAGAATCAAGGTCTCTAATTTAAAATTAAGAGCTTCTTGGGGTCAAAACGGTTATCAAGACATCAGTAACTTCCTGTTTTTATCCACACTCTCGAATCGAGATGCCAAATGGATTACAAACAGTCAGCTGGAAAAAACCTTTGGAAATCCTACTGTAGTTTCTTCTTCTTTGACTTGGGAAAAAATTCAAACAGTGGACTTCGGTGTGGATATGGGCTTATTTCATAACCAAATCGACATTATGTTTGATATCTTTACCAGAAAGAATAAGAACATGTTGGTTCCCGGTGAGCAGCGTCCTGCGGTGTTAGGTTCATCTGTACCTAAAGTCAATGCCGGAGAAATGACTACTAAAGGTTGGGAAGCCACCATGAGCTTCAGACATAAGTTTACCAAAGACTTTGATTTTTATGTGACAGGAGTCTTAGCAGATGCACAGGCCAAAATCACCAAATGGAGCAACGAATCCGGTATCTTATCCGATTTTTACGAAGGCATGAAATTGGGAGATATTTGGGGCTTTGAGACGGACAGGCTGCTTCAAGCGGATGATTTTGACTCCAATGGAGATTTGAAGGACAACATTCCGGTTCAGGATCCAAATATGTATAGTTCCGGATTTAATATCGGCCCGGGTGATGTCAAATATAAAGACTTGAATGGTGACGGTAAGGTGGACAAAGGCTCCTTTACGTTAAAAGATCACGGAGATTTGAAGGTGATTGGTAATACCACACCTAGGTACGAGTATAGTATCCGTACCGGAGTCAACTTTAAAGGCTTCGATTTGGGTGGATTGTTACAAGGAGTAGGCAAGAGAGATTATTGGGGTATCGGTAATGTCGCTTTGGCCAGCTATCACTACGATGTTTTGTATGATTATCAGACCGACTACTGGAAAGAAGACAATACGGATGCTTTTTATCCAAGACCTTTTGCTTCCAATGCCGGTTCTTATTTGCCAAATACCAAGAATATCGGACGCTTATTGAATGGCGGCAAGATGCTGATGTATGGAAAAAACAACTACGTTCCACAAACCAAATACTTGCAAAATCTAGCTTATTTGCGTTTGAAGGAGTTGAGCTTTGGTTATACACTTCCTACACGAATGACGCAAAAATTCTACATCAACAAGATGAGAGTGTATTTTGCAGCGTATAATTTGGCGACTTGGTCTAAGAACTTTACGCCGGTGGATCCGGAATCAACCATCAATTATTATGGCTCTTTATCTTTTTATGGTACGCAGTTGCCACAAACAAAGAGCTTTTCTTTTGGCTTACAATTAACACTTTAAAATCATGAAAAAAATCATATATCTGTTCACGATTCTAATGGTCTTCATCGCCGTAAGTGGTTGTAAGGATTATTTAGAAGTTGAACCCGAAACAGAATTCACTAACGACAATTTTTGGACGAGTGAATCCAACTTAGAGTCCTTTTCTTATGGACTATACGAGAACTTCAAAGGCTATGGAAATGGTGGCTTTTTTGGTGGTGATCATTTCTTTTCCGTAAATAATGATGATGTTATTGGTTTAGACCAAAGATTGGAATTGGACTTTCCTACCACAGTGCCGGCAACGGTTTCCGGTTCCCATTGGGGCTGGTCTAATATTCGTAAGGCCAATGTGCTGATTACCGAAACTCAAAAAGCATCATTAGACGCTACAATTCAGGACAAATACGTGGGTGTCGGTCGTTTTTTCCGCGCATTACTTTACTGGGATAAGGTAAGAAGATATGGCGATGTGCCTTTCTATGACAAGCCTGTGGATCCGGATGATGAGCATGCCCTATTTGCCGCACGTACGCCTATGGTAGATGTAGTCAACAACATTGTTGCCGACCTTGATTTTGCAATTGCTCACTTACCGGACAGCTATGACAAAACCAAAGTGACCAAATGGACGGCTTTAGCCCTAAAATCCAGAGTGTGTCTGTCTGCAGCGACTACGTTTAAGTATCATAATGTGGCCGGAGCAGATGTCAATAAGCTGTTGAATGAAAGTGTTGCGGCTTCTACGGAGTTGATGAATGCTAATTTTAGCTTAAGTGATAGCTATTCTGCGCTATTCTATAGTGAAGATTTGTCTTCTAATCCGGAAGTTATCTTGATGAAGAAGTACAATGAGAATATGAAACACCCTATTCCGAGTTTCATTTTTCAAGAGCCGTTTTTTGGATTTTCCAACTCGGCTGTTTCTTCTTTCTTGATGGCGGATGGTAAGCCGATTCATTATGATGGGGCGGCACATCCTGGCTATACCGAATGGACTTTTAACACTACTGATACCATTACGACAGCAGACAATGCCATTCAAGTGAATGTAGGTATTGCCAACGGACGCGACGGCAGAATGTCTCAAATTATTGACACCACTCGTTTAGTGGCTCCATTTAGTAAGGGAATTCCTATGTTCTCCCCGATTAAATATGCCGACTATGACTTGACTGTTCACGCACCCAAGCAAGGGGTAGAAGCGACTACAGATGCACCCATTTTTAGATTAGGCGAAGTTCTTTTAAATTTTGCGGAAGCAAAAGCAGAACTAGGAAGCATCACACAAGCAGACTTGGATAATAGCATCAATCTTTTGAGAGCTAGAGCCGGGGTGGCTCCATTGTCCATGAATGTTGGTTTTGATGCCGACGACCGTGACCCTAGCGTAGATGCACTGCTTTGGGAGATTAGAAGGGAGCGGAGAGTAGAATTGATGCTCGAACCTTTCAGAAAATGGGATTTGCTTCGTTGGGCCAAAGGGTCTTATTACGATGCGGACAACAGTTTTTACGGTGTTAAGGTCGCTCCTACAGTTCCTTTTGCTTCAAGTATCACCGTCTTAAAAGATGCTGAAGGGCATCTTTATGCGCAAGAGCCCGGCGATAGAAGAACGCCTTGGGATGATCGTAAATATTGGGAGCCCATACCCGCCGACCAGTTGACTCTCAATAAGAACCTAACTCAAAATCCGGGTTGGGATTGAGTTATTGATTTTTGAAATACGAGCCCCATCCTTTTGGATGGGGCTTTTTTATTTTTCAACCTAATAGATAATAGGAACACCTAAACAGTTACTCTAATTTTTCATTATAGTATTCTCAATAATCAATAATTCTTGTATCTTTGTCCTAGTTATTCTACACTATGATTAAAAATTTTATTCATAAGCGACGGAGAAGGACAGCCCAATGCTGTATCACCAACTCGAATGCTCGGTCAATCATGGGCTAGCCCGCCCTAATTACCGGCAATTGGTTTTCAGTAACGTCCCTAGTATCTCCGAAGGCTTATGCACAGAATGAACCGGCTTTTGCCAAGCAGTTCGCTCTGTGTCTGTAACTAATTATGCCAAATGAACAAGCTATGAGAAATTGCTTACTTATTTATATTTTTACTTTCCTGTTGGTATTTACTTTTAGTGGATTAGGCTTGGCTCAACAAACAGATAAAGATAGTATCTCCATCCTAAAAAAGAACCTTCAATACTCAGACAATAATCAACAAAAACTATTGATACACAAGGACTTAGCCTACAAATACCTATCTGCGCGTCAGCTGGATAGCGCCCTAAAATATATTAACCTAGCCATCGAATTAAATGAAGACAAACACCTAGACACGGAAGGCGCTTACTACTACTACTGGCAAAAGGCCATGATTTTGCATGGCTTCAATAACTTTACTGAAAGCAAAAAAAATTATGAACTGGCGCTCTCCAAAGCAAAAAAAGTCCCTCGCAGCAGGCTAAATGAAATACAACTCAACTACTACTCTTTGCTCGCCCAAAATAACCAAAAAGGCATCATCCCCCTGATGACCCAACTCTGTAATGATTTTGACACCACTACCCTAGACCAAAAAAGAGCCTACATCTTGGCTCGTTATCTTCTTGCTCGTTCTTACGCCAATGAAAAAAATACAGCTATTGCTGCAGAAATCATCATTGACTTGCTTCAACGTCCGGATAGTCTTTTAGTTTACATTTCGTTTGCACTAAAAAACTCTTTGGGTTTTTATCTTGATGAATTGAAAAACTATGACGCTTCCATTTCTTACTTTAAAAAAGCATTGCAAGATCCTTATATTGATATGGATAGCGCCATGGTCGTTTCAAATATTGCCCACACGTTTTTGGATAAGATGGAGCTAGATTCTGCTCTTTATTACTGTGATGCCACGGAGAAAGCCCGGGGGCTAAGCCCCAATGATGATTTAAAAATAACCTACCTAAGAGCAAAGATTTTCTTAAAAAAGCACCAACTCAAAAAAGCAGCTTATTTTTTAGCGCAAGCCAAAAAGAAAAATCTGACCAATAACGATTTGAAATATGCTCGCCAACTCCAATTTCTTGAAGTTAGCCTCCTTGCGGAAAAAGGAGAATTGGCGCAAGCTCTAAAGCTACTCCGCCAAATCAAGCCGATGGGCATCAATCAACAAGATTATTTGCAAGACCTTGTCTCCATCCAAAAATTGGAATTGTACATTCGATTAAAAGAAATAAATCCCATAATTGCCAATGACTTCAACCTACTCAATGCCCGTCAAGATAGCCTATCCGACCTCATCGCTCAGAACCAAACCATCGGCCTCATCCTCAAATACGAAACTGAAAAAAAGGATGCCCAAATCGAGCTCCAAAACCAAAAATTGAAACTAAAAAATGAAATGGCCATCCGGCAAAAATGGACAATTGCCGGCCTCACCGGTATTTCCGCACTTGCCCTGCTCTTTTTAGGCTTAGTCTTTCGACAAAAGAAACAAAAAGACGCTCACAATCGTGAATTGGATCAAATGAACCAACAACTTTTGCAATACAACCAAAAGCTAGAAGCCCAAAACCAGCACATTCTACAATTGAATGCCGACATTCATCATCGAAATAAAAATAACCTTTCCCTTTTGGCCGGTATTCTTAGCATGCAAAGTCGTAGAACGAATCACCCCGAATCCAAAAAATTATTGGAAGAAAATTATGGTAGAGTCATGGCTTTTGCCAATCTTGATAACCTCCTGCTACAAAGCAAAGAAGACCAAAAAGTCAATATCCGGCAATTTATCGACAATATTATTGATTCGGCTCGCACTATTTTCGACCTTGCGGAAAAAAGTATCCTTTTCCAAAATAATACAAACAAACAACTGGAACTCAACCCCCAACATGTTCTAAGTTTAGGCATTATTGTCAATGAACTCATCACCAATTCAATAAAGCATGGTTTTGCTCACCAAGTTGCTCCCTTAATAACCATTGACATTCAAGCTAGTGGCTCAAACATTAAGCTTTACTATAAGGATAATGGCGTTGGATTGCTCCAAGGTCAAGATATATTTTCTACCCAATCCTTTGGGATGAAAATGATCAATCTTCTGTCCCAACAATTAAAAGGGCAAGTCAAGGCCTACAGCCGCGAAGGCTTTATTTTTGAGCTTAAATTTCCATACCAAACCAACGAATCATGAACATCCTAATCGTAGAAGACGAACGAATCACCGCAGAAAACATCAAAGAATTACTGGAAGCAAACGACTATTCAGCCTTTATCGCTCATAACAGTGACCAAGCAAAAGACCTTTTTGCCCTGCATCGGATTGACCTTATTTTATTTGACATTGAGCTCAAGGGCAGTCCACTCAATGGCATCGAGTTAGCCGCAGAATTGATGCAAATCAAGCCCACCAGACATCTCTATCTGAGCGCTAAACATAAAGCAGCTGCCATCGTTGACCAAGCCCAAACAACTCAACCCACCGGATTCGTCACCAAACCTTATCACAACGAGCAAATCCTGATGGCCATCAAAATGGCTTTTACCAAACCCCTTCCGCAAACTCAAATCACCCCTTCAATTTTCTTGAATGTGGACGGACAAAAAATTCGAATCAAAATCGAAGATATTTTTTATGCGCAAGCAGCACACATGGAGACCTACTTATGCTTGCTAAACAAAGAAAAATTAATTGTAAAAACCAATCTATCTAACTTTTTAGCCCAGACCAATGGCCAATTATTCCGCACACACGACAGCTTCGCCATCAACCCCGAATACATTCACAGCTACAAAACAGATAGTGTCATCCTAAAACACGAAGACTTCACAAAGGAAATAAGCCTTAGTAAGACTTACTATAAAAGTTTCCGTGCAGCCTTCCCCTCTATCCGCACAAAGCCCAAATGATAAGTTGTCTCCCGGAATTTGCAACCAAGCCAGCGAACCAAACCACGAGCATCTAAATCCAGCGCCCCCAAAGGCGAGCATCTCAACTTATTCAACTACTAGCGAAGCTTGCGAGCAAATCAACTTCTTCAACTAAAAACAAAACGGGCGCAGTCGGGTTTTGTCCCCTATATTTCGATAAATAACAAACTGATTTAACATAAAAAATTAGAATAAATCTTGATTGTAAGAAAAAAGAATCATTAATTATAACTAGATGATAATCAGCCCCTTATCGCACTCTCGGGCTCAATTTTGTACTATTAAGGGGTAGTTCATGCGTTTTCCTTACCACTAAGGCCACTTTAGAATACACTAAGACTACACTAAGAAAAAAGAAATCTGTTTAGGTTGAAATGCACTCAAT
>Ga0256832_1001194_pt1 | contig 17492 bp, 11 predicted proteins | sample 134614metaG_FD_190534 | JGI IMG/M metagenome (GOLD analysis project Ga0256832, IMG submission 190534) | Hydrothermal vent microbial communities from Lau Basin, Pacific Ocean - 134-614 | ecosystem: Environmental > Aquatic > Marine > Hydrothermal vents | place: Pacific Ocean: Lau Basin | collected...
CATGGTGGGATGAATAATCACCTCGGCACCCATCCAGGCCAGGGTACGGCACACTTCGGGGAACCACATGTCATAGCAGATACACAGACCGAAACGCCCCACATCGGGAACGTCGAACACGCAAAAGTCGCCGCCCGGCTCGGTTTGTTCCAGGGGCTGCCAGGGAAACATCTTGCGGTAACGGGCCACTATCTCCCCGTCGGGCGAAATAGCCAGGGATGTGTTGTAAATTTTCCCGTTTGCCTTTTCATATTGAGAACCGGGAACCAGCCATTTGCCGTGCTTTCCGGCCAGGGAGCAAAACCGTTCCGTCATCGGCCCCGGGATCGGTTCGGCGTCTCTTTTCCAGCCGGGATAGGGCGCGCCGAACATGCACAGTTCGCTAAAGACGATCATATCCACAAAGGGATAATTCGCGGCGATAAAGGCGACGGAATCCTCCATGCTTTTCAGGTTTTTTTGCAGGTCGTTTTCATGCACCCACATCTGCACGCCGGCGATGGTAAAATTTCTGTTCATTTTTCCTCCGTATTACATCTACCGCCCCTGGGAAGGTTTTATTCCATGGCCGAAGCCAGCAGGGTTCGCGTGTAGGCGTTCCCCGCTTCGTTTAAAATCATTTTTGCCGGACCGCTTTCCATTACGGTGCCGTTTTTTAAAACCATTATCCGCGTGGCCAGATAGGCCAGCACGGAAATATCATGGGATACAAACAGATAGGCCAATCCCTCCAGTTTTTGCAGATCCTTTAGCAGGTTGAGAATCTGTGCCTGAATGGAAACATCCAGTGCCGCCGTCGGCTCGTCCAGAAAAACCAGGCGCGGCTTCAGGATGATGGCCCGGGCAATGGCCGCCCGTTGTAACTGCCCGCCGCTCAGTTGCGAAGGGTAACGGTTTAACAACTCCTCATCCAGACCGGTTTTTTCCGCCGTTTCCAGCACCAGGGCTCTTCTTTCTCCGGGGGAGCCGAAGCGGTTTATTTGCAACGGCTCTTCCAGTGACCGGAAAAGTGTCCAGCGCGGATCAAAAGAAAGCCGCGGCTGCTGGAACACAATCCCGATCCTTTTATAATAGGCGCGGCGTTCATTAACCGGCGCGCCGGAAATGATTTTTCCCTCAAAACGCACCTCCCCTTCATGGGGCGGTTCCAGGGCGGAAAGCAGGCGCAGCAGTGTGGACTTTCCCGAGCCCGATTCTCCGGCGATGCCCAGTGTTTCTCCCGGATACAGCTCAAGACTTACCGAGTTTAACGCCCGTATCCGCCCATGTTTGGAACTATAGCTTTGGCTGAGCGCCACCGCCCGCAACAGCGCTTCTTTTTGATCAGACATTTTTCAAATCCTCATGAAAAAAACAGGCCACGCGTCCCCGGCCGTGTTCATACAGCGGCGGCGCTTCCCGTCGGCAACGCCCGGCGCGAAAGGGGCAGCGCGGTTCGAACTTACAGCCCTTTTCCGGTTCGCCCGCTTTGGGCGGCGTGCCGGGTATGGTATATAACCGCTCCGCCACATGTTTGACGGAAGGCCTGCTTTTGAGCAGGGCCCGGGTATAAGGATGCCGGGAATGTTCCAGTATTTCACCGGTGGCGGCATATTCGGCCATGCGTCCGCCATACATCACCACAATATGGCCGGCCAGTTTGGAAACCACGCCGAAATCATGGGAGATGACCATCAGGGCCATGCCGCTTTCCCGCTGTACTTTTTGCAACAGTTCAACGATTTGCAGGCGGATCAGGGCATCCAGAGCGGTGGTCGGCTCATCGGCGATCAGCATGTCCGGCTCCAGGCACAGGGCCATGGCGATCAGCACCCGCTGTAACATACCGCCGCTTAGCTGGAAAGGATAGGAGGAGAGCACCCGTTCGCTTTCCGCCAGTTCCACCATGGTTAAAAAGCGGCGCATACGCGCGCGCCGCGCCTGTTTATCCTCCCTGAAGTGGGCGCGGATCACATCATCCATCTGCGCGGCAATGGTGCGGATGGGGTTCAGCGCCGCGTGCGGATCCTGTAAAATCATGGCGATGCGCCGGCCGCGCAGGGCGCGCATCTCTTCCGTGGATCGGCTGTAAAGATCGGTGCCCTTGAAACAGACTTTTCCACCGGCGGCTTTGACCCCCTTGGGGAGCAGGCGTAGGATGCTCCAGGCGGTCATCGACTTTCCGCTGCCGCTTTCTCCCACGATGCCGATGGTTTCTCCCCGTTTAACGGAAAAAGTGATCTTGTCCAAAAGGGTAAGATTCCCGGCCTTTACGGTGAGTTCTTCCAGTGTCAACAGCGCCTCACTCATGACTCATCCCCCGTGGCCAGAATTTTTTTTAATCCTTCCCCACTCAGGTTAAAGGCAAAAACGGTTATAAACAGCGCCAGCCCGGGGAAAAAGGCGGTCCACCAGAAATCGAGAAAAGTGGCCCGGGAAGCGGTGATCATCAGCCCCCACTCAATCGCCGGAGGCCGCGCGCCAAAACCGATAAAGCTTAATCCGGCCACGGCCAGGATGGCGTACCCCATGTCCAGGGTGGCCTGTACCAGTACCGGAGCCATGCTGTTGGGCAAAATATGGCGCCACATCAGCCATATATCGGATGCGCCGGCGCTGCGGGCGGCCGTGATATAAGGCAGGTGCCTTACGGTCAGAATCTGAGCCCGCAGGATGCGCGTGTACCAGGGGAACCAGGAGACGGCCACGGCAATGATGGCGTTTTTGAGATTGGGCCCCAGGGCGGCGGCCAGGATGACCGGTAGCAGCAGCGGCGGAAAAGCCAGAAAAACATCGCAAACGCGCATGATCAGGTCGTCGAGCCAGCGTCCCTTGAGCCCGGCCAGCAAACCGAGGGGAATGCCGATAACCAGGGCCAGGCCCACCACCCCCAGGGCGGCCATCAGGGAGAGCCGCGCGCCAAACAGTACCAGCGTTAAAATATCCCTGCCCAGGGAGTCCGTACCGAAGGGGTGGCTCAGGGAAGGGGGCAGCAGCCTTTCTGTAAAGTGCATAACATTGCCGGCATCCTGCGGATAGGGCGTAAGTCCGCCGGCCAACAGGGCCAACAGGGCCAGCAACAGCAGATATCCGCTGCTGAGATAAAATGTTTTTGTATAACGGTTACGAAACACGCGTCTATCCTTTACACGGCATTTTTTGTTATGCGCGGGTCTATCCACAGATAGAACAGATCCAGCGCCAGGTTGATCAGGGTGTAAACAAAAGCGTATAAAAGGGCCACCCCGCTGACCACCGGCATATCGTTTGTTAAAATACTCATCACGGCCAGCTGCCCCAGTCCCGGCCAGTCAAATACCCGTTCAATTAAAAAGGTGCCGCCCAGCAGATAGCCGTAAACCAGACCGCTGACCGTAATGACCGGTATCAGGGCATTCTTCAGCGCATGCACAAAAAGAATTCTTTTTTGCGGCACGCCAAAGGCCCGCGCGGTGCGTATATATTCCTTATGCAGCACCTGCCCCATGGCGCTGCGCACGCTGCGGGTGATGATGCCGAAGCTGGCCAGGGAAAGCGCCAGCGCCGGCATAAAAATATGTTGCAGGGCGTCGGCAAAGGTGTCGTATTCCAGGTTGAGCAGGGCATCCAGCAACAACAGACCGGTGTAGGAATGTTCCGGCGGCGGCAGCACGCCGCGCCCCTGTAACGGCAGCCAGTTCAGCTTGCCGGCCAAAAGAATTTGCAGCAGCATGCCCAGCCAGAATACGGGAATGGCCACCCCCGATAACGACAGAAATTTTTCCAGCCTTGCCCAGGGGCTGTCGGGATGACGGGCAGCGGCGATGCCTACCGGAATGCCGAACAGCAGGCAAAAAAACATGGCCAGACTGGTCAGCTCGAAAGTGGCGGCGAATTTTTCCTTCAGTTCATCCCAAACGGGGCGGCGCGTGCGCAGCGACCGGCCGAAATCGCCGCGGGCCACATTGCCGATATACTTCCAGCCCTGCACATAAAGCGGCTGATCCAGGCCCAGCTCCCGGCGGGCCTTGTCAATCTGTTCCTGCGTCGGGCGGTCACCCAGCCAGGTGGTCAGCGGATCGCCGGGCAACAGGCGCATGATCACAAAGGTGAGCACGGCCACGGCCACGATGACAAAGAACGAAAAAAATATCCGGCGAACAAAATAACTCATGACCGCCCCTGTTTCCGGTACAGATTGTAAAAGTAAATCATCTCATAGGCCGGATTGGGTTTGAGCGGGCTGACGGAACGGCGTTGCACAAAGCGTACTTTCAGGTCGGCGAAAAACAGGGCCACGGCCTCCTCATACAGCAGACGCTGGGCCTGTTGATAGCGTTGGACCGCCGCGGGCCGGTTCAGCGCCTCCAGGGCCAGGGCGCCGTCCACCAGACTGTCGAAAACCGTGTTGTGGTAATGGCTCAGGTTAAACAGATTGGGAGACTGCGTATGAAACAAACCGTTGAGCCAGTCGCCCGGCGTGGGGTAGGAGGGCCACCAGGTCATGGACTGAATATGGGGTGCTGTCTCCGGATTTTTGGCCTTATCCCATAAAACATTCCATAACCCCGGTTCCAGTTCCAGCTGGATACCTATCTTTTGCAGATTGTTTTGCAGCATCAGGGCGCATTTTTCATAGGCATCCACCGAGGCCACATAAGCCAGCCGCAAATGGATATCACCGGCCTTCAAGCCGCTTTTTTTCAATAAAGCCCGCGCCTTGTTCAGATCGAATTCCGGTTGTGTCAGGTCGTCGGCGTGGCCCCACATGTTTTGCGGCACCGGCGCCACGGGCCGTTCGGCCATGCCCTCCAGAATGTACTCGACGGCGGCGCGGTAGTCGAAGGCGTGCAGGATGGCCCGGCGCAGATAGATATTGTTGGTGGGCGCTTTGTCCGTATTGAGCAAAAACATCATATTGCGCCAACTGGGAACGATTTCCACCGACAGATCGGGATTGTGGCGCATGGCGGCAATGTTTTCCGTGGGAATCAGTCCGGCAAAGTCGATATCGCCGCGGCGGATCATCTGCACCCGCGTGGCCGCTTCGCTGATGATCTTGAGTACCACATTGGAAAAGTGGGGCTTATCCCAGCCGCCCCAGTATTCGGGAAATTTTTCCAGTTCAACGCGATCGCCGGTTTTCCATTCCTTCAGGCGATAAGGTCCGGTACCGGCGGCCCGGCCTTTGCGGAAAAAGGCTTCCGTGCAATCGGCAATGGCCGGTGACATAATCCAGGAGGCGTACTGCGAGGCGGCAATCAGATCCAGCGGCGCCGGATAGCTCAGGGAAAAGACCACCGTGGAGTCATCGGGCGTTTTGATGCTTTTGACCGCCCGCCAGATGTAGGCGGCGCCCTTGCCCAGGCGTAAAACGCGTTCCACCGATTTTTTTACCGCCCGCGAGGTAAAGGGTTGGCCATCGTGAAAGGTTACGCCACGGCGCAGGTGGAATGTCCAGCGCAGGCCGTCACTGCTGGAATTGTAGCCCGTGGCCAGGGCCGGGCGGAAATGATAGCCGCCGCCGCTGTCCGGCACAAACCAATGCAGGGGCTCGTAAATGTTGCCCAGGGCCATCACCTCCAGGGAATAGGCCGCCGCCGGGTCCCAATCCTTCATATCCGCGTACATGGCATAAACCACCTTGTGCGGATCACCGGGACGGGAGTACCGTTTGCAGCTGCCGGACAAAAGTAAAACCGCGGCCGCAATGACCAGATATATGCGATTAGGTTTCATCGGGGAGGCGCCATCCTTTTTATTTAAAACCATTTAATGGACAGGGCAATAAGGGTAACATTATCCAACAGGCCGTAATCGGTATAGGCCACATCCATGGTCCAGGCGGTCTGCCCGTCGCGGAAGGTGTAGGCCAGTCCGGCGGAAAGCCCGCCCTGGTTATCCCTGAGCAGCAGGCCGCGATATCCGGCGCGCATAAAAAACATTTTACGGAAGCCGTATTCAAAGCCCATATTCAGGCTTTCGCTGTTATCCTGCGGATAGTAAATATCGATGGCTCCGACAAAACGATGATCCACCCCGGAGGAAAAGACGCGTTGTATTCCGGCGCGCATCAACAGGGGCAGGGGCCAGGGGTCCAGCTCCAGTTGGGCCGGTATGCGGTCGTTGTTGCCCGTGCGTACCGGGTCCACATCGTGGTAAACGCGCGCATCCCGTCCCGAAAGCTGCAGATCGCCGCCAAAGTTGCTGATGTTGACGCCAAAATCGATATCCCAAATGGGGCTTTTGAACAGAGTGCCGATATCGAAAGCCACGTTGGAGGCACTGCTGTGCCAGATTTGCTGGCGGATGTACTTGATGCCCGCGCCCAGCTTAAAGCGGTCGGTCAGGTCGCGCGCGTAATAGAGGGCCAGGGAAAAATCGCTGGCGTCAAAACGCTCTCCGGTGCCCTCCGGCCTGGTGACGGTACGCACCTTCATTTCGCCATAATTCAGGGCGGTAAGATAGGCGCCGATATTGCCGAAGCTGCCCAGGGAAAAATTTACCCCCGCCTGCTCGATACTGATGCCGGCCAGCCAGTTGGCATGGGCCAGAAAAGCGGAGTGGCCCCTTTCCGCCAGGGCGGCGGGATTCCACAGGGCCGCCTGAATGCCAGCGCCGCCGGCCGTTCCGGCATTGCCCATGGCCGTGCCCCGGGGATCCAGGGAAATAGAGAGAAAAGGCGCGGCCACGCTGCCCCGGTTGGTGGTGCCGTTGTTCTGCGCCGGGCTCAGTAAAGGAATGGCCAGCAATAAACAGTAGATGAAAGGTGCGCGTTTCATGAAATTCTTCTCATTTAATAAGTGCAAATTTGCCGGTTTTTGTGCCAATGCCGGGAGCCTCCACATGATAGATGTAGACGCCGTAGGCCACTTCAATATTATCCGCCGAAAGCAAATCCCAGCTTACCGTTCCCGATTCCAGCCCGGAATCGTTACGCAGGGTTTGCACCAGATTGCCGGTAACCGTAAAGATACGGATAACGGCATTGGTGGGGATGTTGATAAAGTCGATACGGCGCTGGCCCCGCCCGTTAAGCTGGCGGTTGACCGGTTCCAGAATGTTGGTGGCCACATAGGGGTTGGGCACCACGGCGATTTGATCCAGCACGGAGGCCGGGGCGTTTTGTTGCACGCCGGCCGCGCGGGTGCTGAAACGGAAAACGTCACCGCTGGCAAAAGGCTTGCGCGTGGCCAGCAGATAGATATCTCCGGCCTGCGGCGCCCGGGGGCCGAGAGAATCGGCCGGGGCGGTAAAGGTGACCTGCCAGGAGGGCTTAACGCCGCTCTCTCCGATAAGCATGACCACGTCATCCCCGGAAGACCAGCCGCCGTCGGCGTCGTTATCGATCAGACCGAAACGGGCCGCCTTGTCCTCGGTGATGTTCCACACCTCAAAGGGCACGGGCAGGTTAAAGACGTCATCCGTTCTGTTGGCGCCAAAGCGAATCTCATAGTCAGCGGCGTAGGGGGTGCCGTTATGGAACAGATCGCCCGTCGCGGTATAATTGGAACTGCCGTTTATCCAGCGGCTGTTTTGTGTGTCCAGTTGAAGGGAGTCTGCGCCCACAAAAAGGTGGATACCGTCGAACACCGGGTTGGCCTCCTCATTGTTGAAAAGGGTGGAGTGACTGATCTTAATCTCGGGAAGGGCGCCGTCGATGCGTTGCACGCGGTAGGCCAGCGGGCTGCCCAGGCTGTCGCTGAAGGTAACTTCATAACGGGCGCCGTCTTCTACCTTAAAGGGATCGATGATGACGGGAGTGATGCGTCCCGTGCCCACACCGGCCAGGCGTTCCACCGCCCCGGATATTTCGGGAGGGGTGTAGTCCGCCGGTGGGGCGGAAGGGGTGACGATTACCGTGTTGATGTCGGTGACCAGATTGCCCGCTTCATCGATGTCGATCACCTTGGTGCATTCGGTGGGCGGGATCAGTGCCAGGGTATCTCCCCGGTCATAGGAGACCACCGCATAATAATAGGTCAGACCGTTGACCACCGAGCTGTCCGTCCAGCTGTGTTTCAGACCGCTGTCGTTGCCCAGATAGTATTTAATACCGTTGTAATCCAGGGGCTGGTAGCCCTTGATGCCGTTTTTAAGATCGAACTGGGCGATCGGCTCATAAAGGGTCAGGTTGCCCTGGCCGTCGGTGATGGTGCGCGCTTCGTTAAAGCCGGGATCGGTGGAGCGGTAGATGCGGTAACCCTCAAAATCCTCGCCGGAGATGGGGTCCAGGGAAAACTCCGCCTTGTTATCCCAGTAAAGGGTGACCGTGCCGTCGCCGGGCACGGCGGTAACGGTGGGTTTATCCGGCGCCTTGGCAAAGCGGTAGTTGGAGTTGTAAATCTTTTGCACCACATCGGCATTGCGAAAAAGGTCTTCCCTGTCCTCCCCCAGCAGCAAGGCGATGGAGAAGCGCTGGGTTTGCCCGGCCTTAAGCGGGAAGTACCCGGAACCGTATAAAAAGACGATATCCACATTTTGCGCCGGTTGGGGAAAGCTGCCCGGCGTCAGCCGTTGCCACATCTCCTCATCATCGGAAACGCGCACGCTGGGCCAGACAAAGGAGTTGAAACTGGTCAGGCCGATCTGGTCGGATTCGTCTATATCGGTTTCGTCAAAATTGGGTTCGCCGGCGGTGGGTTGTCCGTCACCTTCGCCCTCATCTCCCGTGTCGGGCAGGCCATCGGCGCCCACGTCATCGCGTTCGGGGTTCCAGTCGCCATCGTTGTCAATGCCGTCGTCGCGGCGTTCATCGATCAGTCCGTCGCCGTCGTTATCGATACCGTCAAAGGGGTTGCCGGGACTTTCCAGATATTTAAAGCCGAAGTAGCCGACCGCGCCGCCCCAGATGCCGCGGTTATCATGATCCCACTGGTAGACCATGTCGCGGCTGACGTCAAAAAAGGAATCGTCATCGTTCCAGTCCTCGGCGCCGCCCACGTCGGCGTCGCCATACATGCCGAAAACCACCTTGTCCAGATCCTTGTCGCCCTCATTGGTGATTTCGTAAATGAGGAAGATACAGTCCTCGGCCAGGGTATGGGCCCACTGGTAGCCGCGCACTTCCACGCGCAGTCCCAGCCCGCGCCGGGTGGAATCGCGGGAGTCGGGAAAATAGGCAAACTCCCTGTTATCGCGGTCATCCATCACAAAGTAACTCTCCTGATCGGCAATGGCCAGCCCCTTGCCATATTCACCGATCCAGTTCCCGGCCCAGTCCGCCGGACGGTTGGGCCATTGCGCGGGCCAGGTTTCGGGGCGGTCGCTCATGGCCACATTATTTTGTCCCTCGGCGGCATATCCGGGCAGCGGCTGCCAGCCCCATACCTCGCCACTAAAGGAGATATCGCCCCCCTCGCCGGCGATACCGCCGATGATGCCGTCGTCCACTATATGGATGGTGTCGCCATAGACGTCGACCACCTCGGCGGCGGCGATAACGCCGAATTCAAAGATATAGTTATGGTTGCTGCCCTTGGGCCATTCCACGGCCGGGGTGGTATAGGGGAAGCCGATGGAACCGTAGTTGTAAAAGAGGGTGCGGATCAGGTTGCCGCTGTGAATGCCCTGTCGCCTGTCCTGCTGACCGGCCTGCTTATAGAGCGAGCGTTTGTAATGGTCAAAAAAGGTGTCCGCGTTTTTCTTTTGGGCCCACAGGCTGCCGCTCATAAAAATGAGGGCCAGCAGCATCAGGGTCATTGCCGGGTGTTTTTGCTTAATCATGGGTGTTACGTTTCCTGAAACATTTTTTTACTGTATTCATAAGACCGTCGCTTTATTGCAGTTGCAAACCGATAACAATACGGCGCGGTTCGGAATAGAAATCCGGCCGGTTCAGATAATCTTCCTTGGAATAGAGACCGGTATTGCCGACAAACTGCCCCTGCAGGGTGTAGCCGGCGCGGCCGGTGTCCTCATACACAAACTTTTCATTTAAACGGTCAAATACATTGTATACCAGAGCATACAGCGACAGGGTTTTGCCCATAAAGGAAAACCCGTAGGTGGCGCGCAGGTCAAAGTTGAGAGTGGCCGGCTTGCGTCCCGAGTTTTCGAAGGAAGTGCGCTGGTTTTGCAAAGACGGGGTATAGGGCAGGCCGCTGCCGTAGCTGCCGATCAGGCTGATGTTCCACACACCGGGATCGCCGATGGTCAGGGTGCCGTTCAACGTGTGGCGCTGATCCCAGTTCAGGTTGACCAGCCTTTTGGGCGACTGGCGCGGAGGATTGGCCAGCAGATCGAAAAACAGGGCGTTGGGATCGGAAGCGTTGCCGCGGGCCAGCTGATAGGTGTAGTTAAGCGTGGCGCCCCAAAAGGAAGTCATGCGTTTTTCCAGAAACATGGAAATGCCGCTTACCCGGCCAAAATCCCGGTTGGTATAGCGTACATATTTGCTGCTCACGTCATTATCGAGCCGGAAGAACTCCTGGCCGATCAGGTTGCGGATATCCTTGACATAAAGGGTGAAATCCCCGGCCAGGTCGGGGGCAAACTGCTGCTGAAAGCCCAGCTCGTAAATGGTGGTTTGCTGCGGCTTGAGATCACTGTTGCCCATGGTGGTGCGCAGGGCGCCCGGAGCCACCTTAAAGCCGGGATTGGCGTAAAGATAGCGATACTGCGGCATTTGAAAAAACTGCCCGAAAGAAAAGTGCAGAATGCCGTCGGCCGTCAGGGGGTAGGCCAGACCCAAACGCGGGCTGAGCAGATACTTGGCGGAGGCCCTGGTTTTGGGGCCGTCTTTGGGGTCGCCCGGATTTGCGGGGATATTACTGTTGGCGTCAAAATAATCGAAACGCAGCCCGGCATTGATAACCACGGATTGCAGTTCGATTTTATCCTGGATGAAAGCGGAGGCTTCCAGGGGACTCCGGTCATATTCGTTACTGCCCAGGTCTGTGGTGGGGGGAATCTCCGGTTTAAAGGGGCGGATTTCCAGCCCGTTGGCATCGCGCGCCGGGCGGATGAAAAACTCCCGCAGATAGAGGTTGTGCTGCTCCACCTCGAAGCCGGCCTTGAGCAGGTGGGTGCTGTTCACCTGCCAGCTCAGGCTGCTGTTCAGGGAATAGGTTTGGGTGCGCCGTTTTAAATAGTACATGCCCGTGCCGCCGGTAAAAAAACGGTACTCGGGAATGTTGAGCCGGTTGGGATGCACGTAACGGGAATCAAGCGGGTCTTCAAAAACGGAATAACGGTAGTTATTGTCACGCCAGCCGATATTTACCTCGCCAAAGGCCTTTTTACTGATGGAAAAGTTCATGTTCAGCGTTTGGGCCAGCCCTTGTTGAAACTGGCGGTAATTACCGTCCGGTGTATATTTGAACTGATGAAAATATTCGCTGTAGTCGGCCCGGTTCCACAGAAGTCTGTAGGAGAGTTTGACGGCGCCGAAGCGGCGGGAGAGCTTGGCGTTATAGCTGATGCGCCGTGAATCGTTCATGGGCACAATGGCGCTGTCTCCCGATTGCCGGATGTACCAGTTGGCCGGATCCGGACTGTTGAGATCGGTGGAGTCGGAGGGGATAAAATCCCGTCGCCCGTAAAGCCAACCTTCGTTATAGTAATAGCGGGCGGAAGTGAAAATCCGGAAACCCAGGGGCAGGGGGCCGCCGGCATTGAGCTCCAGATTGTAACTGGAAAGCGGGTTTACGCTGTTGATGTTCATAAAAACCGGGCTGTTGCCGCTAAGGTAATCCCCCAGATAGCTGCGGGCGGAATAGTCCCAGCTTGCCCCGCCTTCCCGGGTGACGATGTTGACCACGCCGGACATGGCCTTGCCGTACTCGGCATTAAAGGCGCCGCTGACCAGACTGATCTCCTCGATGGCGTTATTCTCCACGGCCACGGAGGGCAACCCCGAGTATTCATCCATTACCGAGATACCATCCACCATATAGGTAATTTCATTGGCCCGGCCGCCGCGCACATGCAGGGCGCCGTCGGCGCCGACGGTAACCCCGGCCTGCAGTTTTAAAACATCGCCGTAGGTCTCCACGGGCATTTCACGCATCTCCCTGCCGCTGAATTCGGCTACGCTGGCTGTTTGATCACGGCGGATCATCGGCTTTTGGGCCACCACTTCGATGGCCTCATCCGATTCCAGCACCGAAGGGCTTAAAACAAAGTTAGCGGCCGTGGTGAAATCGCTGGAGACACGCACTCCGTTTTTACGTACGCTGCGATAGCCCACCATGCTGGCGGTAAGGGTATATTGCCCGACCGGCACATTGAGGATCACATAATAACCATCATTGTCGGTGGTGGCGCCCATCAGCGTGCCCTCCACCTGCACGTTAACGCCGGTAAGGGGCGTGCCGGTTTCGCTGTCGGTAATCACGCCGGATATTTTGCCGTTGGTCCCGGCCAGGAGCATCAACGGCAGGGCAATGATGCACAACAAACCGGACAGATATTTATGGATTGGGGTAAACACTGAAATTATATCCCTGATCATTTATAATGGAATGGTATGATTTGTCGTTGGCAAACTAATAAGGGAAATCCGGTGGTGCAAGAAAAATATTAAATTAAGTTAATAAAAAATATTAAAATTGATTTTTTCTTGACATTCCCAATCCCGCTTGATTATATTCGACACACATTAGCCCACCGGCATTTATCCAAAAGGAGGATGACACATGCGTCTTTTTTTACCGCTACGTAAAGTTTTATATGTTTTATTTTTTCTGCTTTTGAGCCAGTTAAACGCTCAGGAGAACAAATTTAAAGAGGTCTGGCAAAACACCACCTGGGCCGATGGGGCCTTTTATCCAAGCGGTCCTCTGTGGAACATGGTCGGCCCGTATGATTTTGATCAGGACGGCATGTCGGATTTTGTTGCTTCCAGTTCCTGGAGCGGTGCTTTTTTAAACGGCGCTTATCATTACGAAGCCACGGCGGATAACACGATAGAGCTGATGTGGTGGTATCATTTTGCCGAACTGGATACGGCCAACGACAATTTCTCCTCGGTAACGGTGGGCGATCTGGATGGCGACGGCAATCCGGAGATCATCGTGCTGGCCGATGCCCGTGCCGGGGGTGATGCCCTGCAGGTTTTTGAGTGGGACGCCGACTCCGCCGCCTTTCCCACAACACCCACGGTAACCTGGGATTTGGGTTTAAAGCACGGCGTGTTTGAGGCCGGTCAGATTGTAGCGGCCAATCTTGACTCCGATGATAATCAGGAGGTTGTTGTTTCGGTGATGGACGGCCCGTGGGGGGCGGCCGGAACCAGCCACCTGATGATCTTTGAGCTGCAAAACAAAAGCTTTGCCCTGCCTTCCTGGAAGGTGGAAATGGATGACTCGCTGACCACCGGTTGGAGCGGCTATACCATTTATACCACCGATCTGGATAATGATGAACTGCAGGAAATATGGACCGTGGCCTGGGATTACTACCGGGTTATCGCTTACGAAAATACAGGCAACGAGGATGAATATGCCCTGCAAACCGCCTTTTATGTCAGCCTGAATGACGAGTTTTCCAATCAGGGTCTGGTGGCCGCCAACTTTGATAACGATGGTGTAAACGAAATGTACGCCACCACCAGCGGGGGCACGGTGTGGGGTATTGCCGGCGGCAACGATATCAGCAAGATCACCTTTTCCAATTTCAACTATATGGGGTTTTATGATAAGGGGCTGCGTCAGATCCGCAGCGGCGACATGGATGGCGACGGCAAGCCCGACCTCTATTTTGCCGGCAACTATGACGAGTCGGTGCACGACTGGGAGTATAACGGCGGCAATCCCCTGGATATCGCATCCTTCAGCACCTATACCATCTTTATGGACGATACCACCGATGACGTCACGCCGGGCACGGATCAGGGCATCTTCCGCGTGGCTAAGCTTTTTCCCGGAGATGTGGACAATGACGGGCTGGGCGATATGATCGTCTCCTCCTCCAGCCTGGCGCTGGATAAGCCGACCCTGCTCATGCTGGAATATGACAAGTCCACCGCCCTGGGGGATGATGATATGCTGAGGCCGCAATCGCTGCATCTGAACCAGAATTACCCCAATCCCTTTAACCCCGAAACTCAGATCAGTTATTCCATGCCTCAGGCAGGCTATGTGCGCCTGGAGATTTTTGACATGACCGGCCGCAAGATCATCACCCTGCAGGATGGTATGCAACAGCCGGGCAATTATAACTATCAGTGGACGGGGGTTGACCAGTCTGGCCGATCCGTGGCCAGCGGTTCATATATTTACCGTTTGTCCCTGGACGGTAAAGTCCTCAGCAAAAAGATGAATTTGCTGAAATAGCAGGAACTGCTTTTTTGCAAGGCCGTCCGTTTTCGGGCGGCCTTTTTTATTTCCGCGGAAAAACGGGCCATGTGGAATATTTTTAAACCGGACTGCCCTGGAACGGAAGTAAAAAAAATCCGCTCAAATTTGCTTAAATTCCCCGATTTAAGTAATGTGGCATCTTTCATTTTAGCCGCATCACTATAAGTAAAGGAGGGGAATCCTTGGAGAATTTTAGTTTCAGGCGTTTTATATGGGCGCTGTTTGCCCTGTTGTCGGTAAGTATGGCCCAACAAACCGTTATCCGCGCCGCGCGTATGCTGGACGTGGAGAGCGGCAAGGTTATCGCGCCGGCGGTCATTGTGGTGGAGGGTGACAGAATCGTTGCCGTCAATCCGGAAAAAGAGCCCGGCGACGCCGGGGTGATCGAGCTGGGCGAGGCCACCCTTATGCCCGGACTGATGGATATGCACACCCACCTTTCCGGTGAGTTCCATGCCAAAAGATACATGGAACAGTTTTATATGAACGAAGCGGATTTGGCCTACCGTTCCACGGTTTACGCGCGGCGCACCCTGCTGGCGGGATTTACCACCGTGCGCGAACTGGGCGGTCCCATCAGCAATGCCCTGCGCGACGCCATTAAAAAAGGCTGGGTGGACGGCCCGCGTATCTTCAGCGCCGGAAAGTCGATCGCCACCACCGGCGGACACGCCGATCCCACCAGCGGTTTAAACTTTAAATACAAGGGCGATCCCGGTCCGGCCGAGGGCGTGATTAACGGCGTGGCCCAGGCGCGCAAGGCGGTGCGCCAGCGCTATAAAAACGGCGCCGACCTGATAAAAATAACGGCCACCGGCGGCGTGCTGAGCACGGCTAAAAACGGTCAGAATCCGCAATTCACCATGGAAGAGTTGAAGGCCATCATTGAAACGGCCAACGACTACGGCATGCATGTGGCGGCCCACGCCCATGGGGCGGAAGGCATTAAACGGGCGATTATCGCCGGGGTGCGCAGCATCGAGCACGGCTCGCTGATGGACGGGGAAGGCATCCGTCTTATGAAGAAGCACGGCACCTGGTATGTGCCCACGCTCACCGCCGGCCGGTGGGTGGCGGACAAAGCGCGCGAGGAGGGCTTTTTTCCTCCCATGGTGGCCAAAAAAGCGGCGGCCATTGGACCCAAAATTAAGCAGACCTTTCACAAGGCCTATAAGGCGGGCGTAAAGATTGCCTTTGGTACGGACTCGGGCGTCAGTCCCCACGGGGAGAATGGCGATGAGTTTATCTATATGGTGGAAGGGGGCATGTCGCCCATGGAAGCCATCCGTTCGGCCACGAAAAACACGGCCCTGTTGCTGGAAGTGTATGATCGCCTCGGCAGCATTACAAAGGGAAAGATCGCCGATATCGTTGCCGTGCCCGGCAATCCCCTGGAGGATATCCGTTTGATGAAAAAGGTCTCCTTTGTGATGAAGGAGGGGCGGGTGTATAAACAGCCCTGATATATGCCCTGCATAATTCCGCAGAGCATTTTGTAATCTATTTTGAAAAGAGGAGCATACCGGAAAGGCATGTTCCTCTTTTTTATAAAGCGGGAATGACTTTTCGGATAAAAAACCTTATTTCTCGATTATAACCTTAGTAGAAGAACAGACCCCAAAATCAAACAACCTTATTATCTTATTTTCCGTTCAGGTCATTAATAAGGTGTTAAAACAGCCCGGCCCCATTTTCTACTAAGGTTTTGCCGATATCAATAAGGTTCGGTTTAAAGACCAATCCGCCCCAAAGACCCAAAGGTCATTAAAACGCCGGGTTATTTTACCAAAAACATCTTGCGGGTAATCTCCCGCGGGCTTTGCCCGTCCGGCACAAGCAATTTGTAAAAGTATATACCGGAAGCAAGCGCGCCGGCGTTAAAGATGACCTCATGCGTTCCGGCCTGTTTTAATCCTTGTGCCAGAAGGCCGACTTTCCGGCCCATCAGATCGTAGACGGAAAGCTCGACGGTGGCGGCCCGGGACAGAACATAGCGGATGCGGGTAACCGGGTTAAACGGATTGGGATAGTTTTGCAATAGCTGAAAAGTTTGCGGTTGCTTTAAGGTTCCCCCTTCCAGTGCCGTGGCCGTGCCCTGGGGAACAATCTCTTCCACAATATCAACGGAGGTCGAGGTGGAGTCGATACCGCCCAGCACATAAAGACCGCCCTTATATTCAGCCGTGGCCATCCAGTGCCGCTTGCCGGAAAGGGTCAGGCTGTCCACTTCCCATGAATCTTTATTGACGTCGTAGACGATAACGCTTTTGTATTCCGCGGCGCTTGACCCTATTTCATTGCCGCCGATGTTATAAATTTTATTGTTTATGATGCCCATAGCCGATGCGCCCACCCGGTAGGGCGATTTGGAAAGATTTGTCCATTCATCCAGGGCAGGGTTGTATTTAACGAAGGCGGTATCACTATAGCCGATGATATAAATTTCGTTTTTGTAGAGAATGGAGCTCAGATTGAGCGGGCCGGTAATGCCGGCGTTTGTTTTGGTGGTCCATGTGCTGTCGGCGATGTTGTAATCATAGACATTGCCGTTGGTGGGCTGAAAAAGATAGATATGACCATCCAGATATTCGGCGGTAACTCCCCAGGTGCTGGTGTTGGGGCTTTCGGGCAGATAGCTCCATTCCCGGGTGGTGAAGTTGTATTTGCGCAACAGGCCGGGGCCGCCGGGCCAGCCGCTGATCAGGTAGACGTCATCACCCACCAGAACGGTTTCCACATCCCACAGATTATTGTCGGGGATGCTGTCATGATAGGCCCAGCTTTGTCCGTCGAACTTATAGATGCGCGGATAGACCGTGCTGCCACTCCAGTTATTGGAACCGCCGAAATAGTAAATTTCGTTTTGGTAGACTTCCGCCGAACCGGCTCCCAGAGGAATGGGCAGGTTGGGGATATACTGGGCCCACAGCGGCAGGCTGCCCATAAGTATAAAAATAGCTGTCAAGACCTTCATCGTTATTCTCCGTCGTTAAGTATTCCGAATAATAACGAAAAAATACCATCTACCCTTGATGCCTGTCAATTATTAACAAATAGTAAGATAATTACGATGGCAGGGGAAGGGCTGTCCTTTTTTGCTTTGAGCCTGGAAGATTTTTTTATGCCTTGATACTCAGGGTTTGGCCAGGCTGTCCGGGGTGGCGCTGATTTCAAAATTGGTCTTTTTCAGGGCTTCCCCGATTTTTTCGGCATTGGTGACGGCCGGATCGAATT
>Ga0256832_1001195_pt1 | contig 17491 bp, 5 predicted proteins | sample 134614metaG_FD_190534 | JGI IMG/M metagenome (GOLD analysis project Ga0256832, IMG submission 190534) | Hydrothermal vent microbial communities from Lau Basin, Pacific Ocean - 134-614 | ecosystem: Environmental > Aquatic > Marine > Hydrothermal vents | place: Pacific Ocean: Lau Basin | collected...
ATATTTGGGACTCTGCTTGGTTTTTTAGTTGAGAAAGTTGATTCGCTCGCAGGCTTCGCTAGTTGAGAAAGTTGATTCGCTTCGCTAGTTGAGAGATTTGGGGTTTTGTTGGGGTTTTTACTTCATCTTGGATATTTGGGATTCTGTATATGATATTGTTAACTGCCTAGTCGTTAAACCGCTATACCGCTTGCTTCAGCGTTCAATTTGTGCTTCGCACGTTCAATTTGCCCTTCGGGCGTTCAATTGCCTTCGGCGTTCAAAGGAACACGCTCTTGGCTGCCTAGCCGTTAAGTTCAAGGAGAAAGAGTTCTTTCTTACCTTCCCGTTACACCGTTACACCGTTATACCGTTATACCGTTGGTTGCCTTTGGCTCTCTACTTGTCCTTCGGACTTCGTGGTGCTGGTTAAGAAGATACAGCTCAGCCTTTTTCAAGCTTTCTCAACCAAAAATCCCCAATTACCAACCAGGCCATCGCTTCCACTATGGGGACTGCTCTTGGAACGACACACGGGTCGTGTCGGCCTTTTCCTTTGATGGTGATGGCGTTGCCGTATTTATCGACTGAGTTTTGGTCGTGCATGATGGTGGCCACCGGTTTGAAGGCGGCTCTAAAATAAATATCCATTCCGTTGGAAATACCCCCTTGGATGCCCCCGGAATGATTTGTTTTTGTGGTTGGATGTGGGATGCCGGGTACAAATTCATCATTGTGCTCAGAACCCAACATCGCCGCAGCTCCAAAACCGGAACCATAGTCAAATCCTTTGCAGGCATTGATGCTCAGGGTGGCCTTGGCTAATTCTGCATGAAGCTTATCGAATACAGGCTCTCCTAAGCCTACCGGTAAACCCGAAATCACACAAGTAACCATGCCACCGACAGAATCTCCCGCTTTCTTGGTCTCTTCGACAAGCGAAATCATTTTTTGCGCAAGCGCCTGATCCGGACAACGGACAATGTTTTTTTCCGTAAGGCTTAAATCCAATTCATAGTAGGGGCGAGTGGTTTGGATGGAGCCGATTTGGTTGACATAGGCTTGAATAGAAACTCCTTTGGGCGCCAGCCACTGCCGAATAAGTGCTCCTGCCGCTACTCTGGCCAACGTTTCTCGTGCCGAAGAACGCCCACCGCCCCGATAATCCCGATGTCCATACTTGGCTTCGTATGTAAAATCTGCGTGTGAAGGCCGGAAAGCATCTTGGATATGGCTATAGTCTTTGGAGCGTGCATCGTGATTGAAGACGACTAAGGTAATCGGCATGCCGGTGCTTTGTCCTTCAAATATGCCGGATAACACTTCTACTTGGTCGGTCTCTTTGCGCTGTGTGGTAATATGGGATTGTCCCGGACGTCGGCGGTCTAAGGCGGCCTGTATCTCCGATAGTTGAATCGGAATGCCCGCCGGGAATCCGTCCACCACAACACCGATGGCTCGGCCATGAGACTCCCCAAAGGTGGTGATTTTTAATACTTGTCCAAAGCTGTTTCCTGCCATGATGTTGATATACGCTATTCAAGGGGCTTTGTTATCCGCTCTTTGGTAAAGCTTACTTCGGTTCTGCCAATTTGATTTCCACTGTTTTTTCTTTATTGGCTCTGATGATGGTTAGTTTGACGGTGTCTCCGGCTTTATAATTCTCTAAGGCGAGTTGCAATTCGTCATTGGATTTAATTTCGGTATCATTGACAGCCACAATGACATCGCCCAAATAAACCCGTCCATATCTATCTACGGTAGTAGGACGTAGTCCCGCTTTTTCGGCATTGCTTCCCTGATAGACGTGGTAGATGACGGCTCCGTGAACGCCTCTAAAAGATCGGGCTAGCTCGACGCCCAAAGATGGTCTTTTGATTTTTCCATATTTGATGAGTTCGGGGACTACCCAGTTGATGACACCTGCCGGAATAGAAAAACCAATCCCCGCCGACGCTCCGGAAGGACTGTAAATAGATGTATTGACGCCGATGAGTTCCCCGCTGGAATTGACCAAAGGGCCGCCGGAATTGCCGGGATTAATGGCTGCATCTGTTTGGATAGCCCCTCGGATAGGGGCACCGGTTTGGGATTGGATTTCACGGTCTAAAGCACTAATCACACCGGTCGTTAGAGTCTGGTCTAGTCCAAATGGATTCCCGATAGCCATTACAAATTGCCCCACCCGCAGGTGATTAGAAGTGCCGCGATGAATAGGTTTTAGCGATTTTTTAGGTGCTTCGATTTTTAGAACAGCGAGGTCTTTTTCGGGGGCTACGCCGACTAAAGATGCTTCCCAAGTGGTTTGGTCAGCTAGAGTCACTTGGGCACGATCCGCTCCTTTGATGACGTGATAATTGGTAACAATATTGCCATCTTTATTCCACACAAATCCGGAGCCTGTGCCCCTTGGAATCTCTTGAATATTACGAGACCAATAGTCTTGGCGCATGTTAGAAGTGGTGATATAACAGACAGAAGGAGCAGTTGCATCAAATAGGTCAATAATGGCTTCTTCCGTATTGTTGAGTGCTTTCGCAAAATTAGGGGAAGCCGGTTTTTCGTTGGTTAGTACGGTCGATGGGGATGTTTTGGACGTTTCTTCTTTCGGGGTTGCAGTTGTTTTTGGGGCGAGACTGAGTCTAGGTGCAATTTTGTTGTTCCAAGATAAACCGATGAATATGCCTGCCCCCAAGATGGCCAACAAAGCGATGGTCTTTAAGTATTTCATTTTTGGTTAATTATTTGAAAATCAATAGGTTGTGAATGGGTGAGCCACAAGACTGCATCCTATTGAATCAAAAAATTAGTGGGTAATGAGCAGTTTCTCGGAAGCTGTAATCCCTTGATTTTGGGATAGTAGCAGAAAGTAAATACCTTCCGGAAAATCGCGGATATCCAGCGTTTTTTGTTCGTTGGGTTGCAAAACCTGTTGACTCATTTGTTTACCCAAACAATTGATAATGGAAACGGTTTGTAGGGTGGTCATGTTATTTTGTAGATGGATTATTTTTCTTGCGGGGTTGGGGTAGATACGGATCTGTGGGTGGTTATTTACTTTTTCGATGGCCACAATGGTTTTCCAACGAGCTTCAAATTCTTGTAAGAAGATATTGGCGATATCCGCATCATGGATGATGAGCGTGTTTTCGTCGTTGTATTTTTCAGCGGAATACGTCCAATTATGAGAGCCTGTAATAAGGATGGGGTCAGAATCCGGGGATTGGGCATCCACAATCCCATATTTATGATGAAGGAAATGACCACTTTCTTCAAAATCATAAATGGAAAAGCCTTTTGCTTGAAATTGGGCGGTTTCCGTACCGTTGTATTGCTCTTCAATCAATCCCTTGACCGGTATAGAAAGGTCAAAAATGGCATTTTCCAAATCATTATTGGTAAAGGCCAATAAGCCAAATCGCAGGTCTGTGTCAGCCGTTTGAATGGCATCAATAATGTGCGAGGTAGTATGGTCGGAAGGGGAGAAGTAGGATTCTACTTTGGTGCCGTTGATAAAGACGGTGTGCGGGGTGTTGTCGGTTTTCGCGTTGCCGATTCGGCTGGTACTTAGACTAGGCTGATCTTCGGATGAGCCCCACATTTCTTCAAATTCTAGGGTATATATTTCCGCAAGGGATTGATCTTGGATAGAAATCATATTGTTATATCCTTGGTAAAGATTGGAGTTGGTAAAATTATAGGAGCCCATGACGACGGTTGCTTTTTCCGGAAGGTCTCTGTCAATAATTAAGAATTTGTCATGCATAATCCCGCTGGCGTCCGCATAAAGAACCGGAAAGTTTAGGGTGTTGTTGTGGAGGCTGTAGTTAGTGCGATCACTTTCGGCGATATATCTAACGGTTACCCCTTGGGATGCGACTTGTTTGAGTGCATAGATATAGGTGTTTCGATTGACATTATACATGCAGATGTCGATGGTCGAAGTGGCGGCTAGGATTTGGTTGACGATGTTGGTTTCCAAATCAGTTGATGATGTCGCTTCCGGTATAGAACCATTTGAAAATGAAGAGTTTACAGAATAATTAAAATAGACTTTCATCTCTCCGGATGAGGTAGAAGAAGTGATGTAAGGTTGGGTATCTGATTGGATAACCGTTGATTGGTGGGTTAGTTTTAGCCGGATATAATAGACTGTTGCCGGGGAGAGATTGGGGATGGTAAAGCTGGAATCGGCGGGATTAATCGACAAAGTATTTGTCAAATTATTCGGCTGGTTGCCCCAATATATGGTACCTTCTGTGGCGTTTTTACTAGCTTTCCACGATAAAGTGATAGAGGTCGCGGTCGCATCGCTCATAATCGGTGATTGGGTAAAATTAAAGCTCTGGGCATAGGTCAGGCTTGCGCAAAACAGCCCCCAAAAAATCAAAATAGCTCTCATAATTGTTTTGTTATAACAATAGAACTACGTATTTAGTAAATTGTTAAGAACAGAGGGCTTATTTTTTTCTTTGTAGGGTGGGGATACTTAGAGGATGGGGATATCTTTCGAACGAATCAGTGGGGAGACTAGCCGATAGGCTTAACTTGGAGGTTGAAAGTGTCGGTACTAATAGCCAAGCAAAATTTGTTCCATGTTTTATGAAATAAAATTTCTGAGATGTAAGTGTCCAGAAAGAAAATGACTAACTCAAGTCTCCGGCAGTTAATATAAAAAGGAGCTCCCTGACGTATCAGGGAGCTCCAATTCATTGGTTTATGACCGATTCTTACCGGTGGACTTCAATATATCCGCTATAGGTATGGCCTTCTCCATCCTTCCAAATATAGAAGTAGGTACCATCAGGTATCGGGCTGTTTTGATTCCACGTGCCGTCCCAAGAGTTATCATAAGGAGCTTTCTTGAATACTAAGTTCCCCCATCTGTTATACACTTTTAGGTTATTGTTAGGGAAATTAGATACATGATTGATGACAAAGTTGTCGTTGATACCATCACCATTGGGAGAGAAACCATCATGAATGACTACACCTTCACAATTTACGGTAACGAAAACATAAGCGGTGTCACATCGATTTTCATCACAAATACTGTAAGTGATGGTATCCGGGTTTGTATCACAGAAATCCGGATTAGGAATATATTCAATGTTGCCGTTGTCATTGACTTCAGCCATACCGTTGGTTGGATTGCCAATGATGGTAGTGATGACTTGATTTGGTATGGTGTCATTGTCTAGTACCTGTATTTCAATACTTGTGTTCACATCGGTTGAGACTTCATCGTTAACAGCAACCAAGCCATAAGGATTGTCCTCTCTGTTGGCTATAGTTAAGTAAACGATAGCTGTATCACATGCTTGTGGTGTACCATCATCACAAAGCGCATAAACGAAGTAATCATTTCCTGTAAAGTCTAGATCCGGTTGATAAATGTAAAGCCCACTTTGAGATAGCGAAACGGTACCGTGTAGAGGCGCAGAAACCGGAACTGCACGGAGCATTTTGTCATCACCTTCCGGATCAAAGTCATTGAGCAAGACATCTCCTGTAATCGGTTTGTTCAATTCTCCAAAGCCGGTGTCGTCTGTTGCGTAAGTATCATTCTTATGGTCATTTTCTTTGACCTGAACAGTGATTTCTATAGTGTCACAGAGAGCAGGAGTGCCGTCGTCACAAATCTGGTAATACATAGTATCCGTACCAATAAAGTTGTCATCCGGAGTATAGCTGAAAGTACCATCGTTATTAATGGTCAAGCTACCATGACTTGGTTGATTAACCGGAGTCGTGTTTATCGTAAGAGAATCACCATCCGGGTCAAAGTCATTGGAAAGGATACTCGCCGTAATAGTGGTGCTATCTTCCATAACAAAGTGGTCTGCTCCACCTACCGGTGGGTTATTGTATCCTTTAAATACTTCCATAACAGTGATGACGACTTCTGCCGTGTCGCAAACGACCGGTGTGCCATTGTCACAAACTTCATAGAAGAACTTGTCTGTTCCTGTAAATCCATCATCGGGTCTGTAGGTATATGTTCCATCTGTATTTAGCACAAGCTCACCATGTTCTACTGTCATGATGGGTGTTGTATTTACCGTCAGGTTGTTGCCTTGTGGATCCTTATCATTCAGGATGACATTACCGGAAACAGGAAGGCCTGCTAAAGTCTGGTTAATATCATTTTCTGCAAATAATGAGTTGTTTTCTTGAATATTAATTACCACTTGAGCCGTATCGCAGATGACAGGCATTCCCGTATCACAAACGACGTAAGTCAAGCTGTCTTGGCCAAAGAAATTAGGATTCGGTGTATAAGTCACAGCTCCGGTAATTGGATCTACTGTGAAACTTCCATTCGTTGGTGGAGTCATGACAAATACAGACGCTGAATCTAGGCCTTCGACATCGGTATCGTTACCTAAAACATTGATTATTACCGGTGTGTCTTCATTCGTAGAAGCCGAGTCGTCATTAGCGATAGGTGCATCGTTAATGGGTGTTATTGTGATAGGCACGACAACACTATCACAAAGTCCTGCTGCATCACAAACTGCTACACACATTTCATCACTCCCAGTGTAATTGGGGAAAGGTGTATAATTGATACAATTATTGGTATCAATTGTAACCGTTCCATTTGATGGTTGTCCGCATATCGCAATGGTCAAGTTATCCCCATTGTCAATATCATCGATTGTAGGACAGAAACTAACAGGTGTGTCTTCAGGCGTAGTTACAGGAATTTGTACGATTGTTGGAGGGTCGTTAGTTCCTATAACATCAATAATCACTTGTGCAGTATCACAATAAATAGGCATTCCCGTGTCGCAAATTGAATAAGTAAATGTGTCTTGACCGACAAAGTCAGGGTTTGGTGTATAAGTCACTTCTCCAGTTACGGGGTCTACTACCGGTGTACCATTTGATGCCGGAGTAACAATAGTGACAGTCGCCGGATTGATCCCTTCCGGGTCTAAATCATTACTAAGGACACTGACCAAAACCGGTGTATCTTCCGGAGTCGTTTGGTTATCGTCTATGGCAATTGGTGCGTCATTTATTGGGGTAATCTCAATAGGTATATAGACAGGTGTGGTGTCGCAAAGTCCTGCAGCATCACAAACCATTAAGCAGATGCTGTCTGTGCCATAATAATTTGGATTTGGTGCGTAAGTAATACAGTTATTGCCATCAATAGTGGCTGTTCCATTGTCAGGTCCACCACAACTAGATACGGTCAATACGTCTCCAATATCAGGATCTGAAATAGTCGGACAGAAAGTTACCACAGAATCTTCCGGTATAACAATCGGCTCTTGAACAATAGTCGGAGCATCATTAACAGGTAAAACGTCAATATAAATGAATGCACTGTCACAATAGACAGGTATTCCTTGGTCACAGACCTTGTATTGCATTGTATCTTGACCGACAAAATTTTGTGTCGGCGTGTAGGTTATTGCTCCTGTTGTAGGGTCAACTGTGAATGTACCATGGCTTGGATTCTCTAAGACAACCACACTGGCCGGATCTAATCCTTCTGTGTCAATATCATTGCTCAATACATCCACCAAAACCGGAGTATCTTCATTCGTTGAAATGGTATCGGATACTATATTGGGTGGAGAATTGGGTGGGGTGCAATCTGTACCTGCATTGTCATAATTGGCATGATAAAAATCAATAAAGTTTACATCTGCAAAATAATTATTGAAATCTCCTCCGCCCATGCCTGCATCGGTGGATTGTGGATCTGTTGTGTTTTCAAATATTCTTATGTTTTCGACACATCCTTCCGGAAGCGTAAAAGTGTACATTAATTGTTCTTCTCCTGCAACCCAATCCATTTGTGAGCCATTACTTGCCACTCCATGGAAGTCTTTGTCAGGGGCAGAACTAGGCGCATAAACTTGGGAATTGTCAAACCAATTTCCACCGTTGACGGTCGTTATGTTTAGTGGGCTGTCTTCAACTGTTTCCGGTAATACAATGGATACTTGACTGCCTCCGCCTACGTAAAAGCCGGATTGTGTGAAGTTGGGCTTTCCATAAACTTCATATTCTTGCGTATCAAAGTTGTACCTTATGGTAAAGTCAACATAGTTATTAGCCGGTGCATCGACTTTAATGGTAGCCGTTGCCGTATCACAAACAGAAGTATTGGCCGTAAGGCAAATGGCATATTGGACGTCATAGGTGCCTGGCGTAGTGTTGGCCGGTACGGTGATAATCCCGTCGTCATCAATAGTTACGCCTGTAAGTCCGCCATCATCGACGATGGTAGGTGTTTCTAGCAAATCATTAGTTGCCGGAGAAGTTCCGTCTGCGTCATCATTGGCAAAGACAGTAGGAGTAGTTCCACCGGCTGTAGGGTCTATGGCTGATGCAGTGAAGTCATCATCGACGGCATCAATAGTTGGATTAGCATCGACTTTAATGGTAGCCGTTGCCGTATCACAAACAGAAGTATTGGCCGTAAGGCAAATGGCATATTGGACGTCATAGGTGCCTGGCGTAGTGTTGGCCGGTACGGTGATAATCCCGTCGTCATCAATAGTTACGCCTGTAAGTCCGCCATCATCGACGATGGTAGGTGTTTCTAGCAAATCATTAGTTGCCGGAGAAGTTCCGTCTGCGTCATCATTGGCAAAGACAGTAGGAGTAGTTCCACCGGCTGTAGGGTCTATGGCTGATGCAGTGAAGTCATCATCGACGGCATCAATAGTTGGATTAGTGCAAGCTGTTGCATCTGAATCATCCAGATTAGCGGCTGAATTAGCTTGTCCGCCAGAAGCAGCAATCGGTACACCATTTGCATCAACCCCGCCGGTTAATGTGTCGTTTAGGATATCAGCACTAGTAAAATTACCGGCAGCTTCTAGAGCATCTGGGCAACCATCATTGTCAGAGTCAGTATCCATACAATCACATAAACCATCATTATCGGTATCTTGACAGTCAGGAACCAACTGCACAGTTGATGGAGTTACAGATACCAAATCACTATTTGCAACAGTAGCACCAAATGATCCATCTGCATTATGCCCAACAAAACAGAATCTCCCCTGATAGGCATCATAATATTCTGTTAAGTGGCCACCTGCAGCCGACCGGATTGGATAACGGTCATTCACATCTATATTAGAATCACCATCAATATCTGAATACGTTGCGTTGTCGTAATCAGGAATTCCGGCATATTCTTGTGGGGAGTCTAATCCGCTTGATAGCATATCGGAGCTATTTGCTCCCCATAAATAAAATTCACGAAGTCCTGTGCCAGGGTCTTCGGTAATAGCCGAACAAGAAGGGTAGTAGTAATTATAAGAATTACAACCAATGAAAACAACATTTTCTAAATCATTACCGGCATCAGTTTGGACAGTAGTCCAGCTAAAATTATCTGATGTACTACCTATAGCTAGTTGACCGGATGTATTACCACCCATTGAGTAAATTTTCTTATCTGTGGCATTAAGGGCAAAATAACTCGCCGGGGAGCTACTTGAAGAACTTTTTCCTGCAGTCATTTCTATTTGCATTGGGATAGAAGTAAATCCTGCAGGTTTGGTCATTAGGGTTGCTCTGCCTATAGAGCTTGATGCCGATCCATCGCCTAAGCTAGCATCAGGCCCCCATGTGTACCAATCATTTGCGGAAGTGATAGCAAAGGCTCCTTCGTGTGTAATATCAAGATCTACAACGTCGGTTAAAAATACACCTGGAGCTGTTTCTACATGATGCCACGCATCATCTTGATTGTCATCACTGCCGTCTCCATAAATCCAACCATCATCTGTCTTATCGGTTGAGCCCAAAGTGTAGATTTCTCCAGAATTAGTGACAATAGCCAAAATTCCAGAACCTGATGTAATAGAGGATATGTCTGAAACAGAGACTGGTAGTGTTGATGTAATAGCTTGAAAATCAGAGCCAGTTGTTAAGGAGCTTGGTATCAACTCTCCTTCATTTCCCCAAACGTATAAATCAGTAGTAGTGAGAAGGACGAATTGTGGATCTCCAGAGTCTGCACCTACTAATTGAACATTAGATCCATTGTAATTTGGCCAGTTGCTATCTCCGCCTCCACCACCGGCAATAGGGCCACCCGGTTTTACTTCGGAAAATACTTCTATATTATCTGAGCCGGTTGGATTAGCGTCTTGACCAGAAATAAATGTTAGACCGTTGGCCGAGTTAATGATATTAGCATGATAAAGAGGAATCATAAAATTCTCGGGGAGCTCCGGAGTACTACCACAACCTTCATCGGTGTCTAAGATTCCATCATTGTCATCATCCAAATCTACATCATCTGCAATACCGTCTCCATCATTATCATCAGGCGGAGGTGGTGCTGCTGTCCACAAACTAAAATGTCCAATATTTTCCAAGTGGATAATATTAGATTTGGAATCAACAATACTATTGAAGTGTGGCTGCCAAGTTTTTCCGTTGTCAACAGAAGAGTAAAGAATAAGGCTGCTCTCATCCAAGCCATTTAAGTCGCTTTCGTTATATTGAAAGTCTAAAGTGGCATTCAGTTGCTGGTCGTTTTTAGGTTGAATGTTGACCACTTTGTTAATGCTATTAGACGCATTTATTTCCACAGTCTTGCGAAAAACGGCTACGCTCGTCTTTCCTAATTCTTTAGGAGAGATAAAGGCTACACCTGCTTTTTTAGCGGTTGTTTTCATATTCGCTTGCGCAAAAAATATCTGCCTAGAAAGTGGTTTTTCCTTTTGCGGAAGCAAAGCTAAAAAGGAAAGAGATAGAACAATAATCCCCAGAAATAGAAAAATATTTCTCGATTTATGGAAATTTTGTTCTTTTGTCTCATTTTTTGTCTTGTGGTTGGTTCGATATTTTGAAGCAACAAAAGTAAACAGTTTCATAAAGTTGATATTTATGTTGTGTAAGTTGGTTTTGCAAATGGTTTGGAATCGAAAACTGAGTATTTGTTCAACATTTTACTTGCGTTTAGTTCCAACAAAATCTAATTTTCGACTCAATGTTAATACGGTGGTGTTGTGCAATAGGATACAATTTTCTTACCAAACTATTAGTGAAGAATCTCTAACAATATACTTTCGTTTGGTTTGTGATAAAAAACATATTTTTGTGTGTAATTCATATTCTTGATACTTGAAAAAGCCCGTGGTTATTGAGATATAACCCAATAGAGAAAAGTAAGCTTATTTTTTTTCAAAGACTTTTTGTTTTCTTTGGGTAGGTTTGCTCCATCACCCAAAAGACAGAATGGTTTTATTTTTTTTACCCTTTAACCCTTTGACCCTTAACCTTTTATCTTTAATTGCTGCCTAGTCGTTAGACCACAACATCGCAACACCGCTACATCGTTGGTTGCCTTCGATGCCCGCCTGCTGCCGGCAGGTTCAAGTAGCAAGATTCCTTTCCTGCCTACCCTTAACCCTTAACCCTTAACCCTTAACCTTTAACCGATACCACAAAATTTTACTAATCACCCAGCCATTAAACCGGAATACCATTAAGCCGATGTACCGAAACTTAAGTTACCTAAAAATAGGGACACCTAAGCAGGTCTCTATTTTTATTCATTTTGTCGAATGTATTGTTAGGTTTAGTTTAGAAAAAAAGGACTACCTTTCGGTAGCCCTTTCTTGTGTGAGAATTGGAGCCTAAAAATTAGGGAATCTGCTCTATTAAGTTGTTGTAATTCAATAGATTAAACATGTTAAGACCGTATTGAATAATAATAATATTCTGAATGATGATTCTATCATTAAATATGCCATCATACTTGGCCTTACCATCCATGTTTACATCACCTTGTAAATATCCGATTGCATTGTTGAAGTTGAGCGTATGATCCGTATTAGTAGGATATGAAGTAATGTTGGTCACAAGCGTATTCCGGTCATTAAATGCGCCGTCATACTTTGTCTTGTTGTCTGCGTTTGCATTTCCAGCCCAAAGTGCATGCACATCATTTAGAGACACTTGTTCCATGCCCTCGTAGCCGCCAAAGTTAAATAGTTCTGCTCCGGTTGCTGATGTAAAGTCAAAAGCCATCAACTTGTTTGTGGCATCAATAGGCAAGCCAGTCATTACCCCAATATGGTTTCGATGTTTTACCGCTATATAGTGATGGTCGAGATAGCCGGGAATGAATAATTGCCCCCCATCAGGCGCCACAACGTCACCGTCTCTTTGTACTAATGCAGACATTGTTGCAGCAATGTTGCTTGGGTCAGTTGGGTCTCTAAACTCAAGGAATATCCAATCGACAATCGCATCTCCTGTACCTACATTACTGTTTAATACTGCTTCGGTTGTGACTTCATTGCCACCACCTACTTGCGTAAACCGAGCGCTTAGTCCAGCGTTATATGGCTGTTTTAAAGGTATTAAGCCTAGGTTTCTCAAATCATCACGCATCAATTCATAGGATGTCGCAAGTAAAGCCCCTTGAAGTTTTACCTTTAGGTTTAAGGCAATATCATCAAGTACCGGTGTAATGGTGATGGCAACCATAGTGCTGTCACAGAGTCCAGCGGCATCACAGACAATCAAGCAAATACTATCTTGCCCGTTGTAATCAGGAGCTGGAGTGTAGGTTACACAATTATTGGCATCAACTGTTGCTGAACCGTTTTGTGGGTTTTTGCATATAGATACTGTTAGGGCATCACTCAAGTCCAAATCTTCAATTATTGGGCAGAAGGTAATCGTACTGTCTTCGGGCACAATAATATCAGGCTGTGAGATATTGGGCGCATCATTTACGGGTGTCACATCTATCGGTATCATTATGGGAGTGCTGTCGCATAATCCCGCTGCGTCACAAACCATTAGACACATACTGTCTTGCCCTACAAAATTTTCGTCAGGAGTGTAAGTGATACAATTGTTAGCATCAACTGTCGCAGTGCCATTTATAGGAGGTTCACAAATTCCAACCGTCAATACATCTCCCGAATCAGGGTCAGATATTGTAGGACAGAACGTCAATGGAGTGTCTTCTATAGCGGTTACCGGCTCTTGAGTAATCGTCGGTGCATCATTTACCGGTTGGACTGTGATAAATGCATTCGCCGTATCGCATAGAACCGGCACTCCTGTATCACAAATTACATAAGTCAAAGTATCTTGCCCGACAAAGTCCGGGTTAGGCGTATAAGTCACTTCGCCCGTTGCTGGGTCAACCGAAGTCGTTCCGTTTGTAGGTGGTGTGATTACATCAACTGTAGTTGGGTCTAACCCTTCAATATCTGTGTCATTATCCAAAACATCAACCACCACTGGTGTGTCTTCGTCTGTTGTTGGATTGTCCGTGGTCGCAATTGGTGCATCATTGACAGGCGTTACCGTTACCGAAACAATTACACTGTCGCAAATACCCGCATCATCACAAACGACTAGGCACATACTGTCTAAACCATTGAAATTTGGATTAGGTGTGTAAGTGACGCAGTTGTTCGCATCAACGGTTATCGTTCCATTCGCAGGGTCTTCGCAAGAAGAAACGGTCAAATTGTCCCCAAAATCAGGGTCTTCCAAAGTCGGACAAAACGTAAGGACACTGTCCTCTGGAGTCGTTAGTGGTGCTTGAGTAATCGTTGGTGGATCATTCTCTTCACCTACGTTGACAATGACTTGAGCCGAGTCGCATAAAGATGGTGTACCCTTGTCACAAATAACGTATGCAAAAGTATCCAAGCCGACGAAATTCGATTCCGGAGTATAAGTTACTTTACCCGTAATCGGGTCAACCGAAGTCGTTCCATGAATTGGGTCTGTAATAATATTTACGGAAGTAGTATCTAAGCCTTCAACATCACTATCATTATTTAGGACATCAATAAGAACAGGGGTGTCCTCAAGTGTTATTTTGGTGTCATTTGCAGCTATCGGTGAATCATTCACCGGCGTTACATTTATTGTAATCGTAGCTGTATCGCAAAGCACCGGTGCTGGGATACCATCATCACAAATGATATAGTCTGTACTGGTTTGGCCATAGAAGTTGGCATGTGGTGTAAAGGTTAAGTTACCATCATCATCCACTTCAAATAATCCATCCCCATTATCAAAAGTTGGTTGAACACCCGGCTCGTTTAGGTTTAAGTCCAAGCTCGAATTATCTAGATTTCCATCAATATCCGTATCATTAGCGGTCGTGATATTGAATGTGATGGGCGTATCTTCATTTGTTGTAGTAGAATCGTCCATTGCGATTGGCGCATCATTTTCGGGATTGATTTGGACGGTTACTTCTGCAATGTCACACAAAGCCGGTGTGCCGTCATCACAAACCTGGTATTCAAATGTTTCTGTTCCATCAAAATCAGGATTTGGTGTATAAGTGATATCGCCGGTTACAGGGTCAACTGTTACACTACCATTCATCGGAGGAGTAGTGATGGTGATGGATGTACTATCCAACCCTTCTACATCGCTGTCATTGCTCAATACCGGAATGGTTACAGTGACTTCTTCATCAGTTGTAATCAAATCGTTTTGGGCTATAGGGCTGTCATTCACCGGTTCAACAAAAACGACAATTTTTGCGGAAGCGCACTGCACGGGCAATGGAGAACCATCATCACATACAGAATAGTCAATACTGGTTACTCCGTAAAAATTTAGGTGTGGCTTAAAAGTTACATTGCCATTACCATCTACTTCAAAAATACCGTCACCGTTGTCAAATAAAGTCTGAATCCCCGGCATGTTTGCGTCAAAATCAATGGTGCTATTATCAATATTGCCATCAATATCAGTATCGTTAGAAGCCGTTATGTTTAAGATGACTTGAGTATCTTCAACAGTATAAGCTGTATCATTGACAACCACTGGTGGTGTATTGATAGATTGTATTTCAATCGATACCATTACACTGTCGCAAAGTCCACCATCATCACAAACCATTACACACATACTATCCAATCCATGATAAGTAGGATTTGGTGTGTAGGTTATACAATTGTTTGTATCTATTGTAGCCGTTCCATTTGCGGGGTCGGCACAAGAAGAAACGGTCAGGATGTTTCCTAAATCAATGTCATTAATCGTTGGGCAAAATACCACAACACTATCTTCCGGAATAGTGATAGGAGACTGAGTAATTGTTGGAGGGTCATTAACATCTTCCACTGTGACAATCACTTGAGCGGTATCACAGTCGATAGGTATTCCGGTGTCACACACTACATACGATAAGGTGTCTTGACCAACGAAATTGAGCTCAGGAGTATATGTGATTTTTCCTGTTAGCGGATCAACCGAAGTGAGTCCATGCGTTGGGGAAGTTACAATCGCTACCGTTGTGGAGTCGATGCCTTCAACATCCGTATCATTGTTGATTACGTCAATGACAATGGGAGTTTCTTCATCAGTCGTTGCGACATCATCAACAGCATCAACAGGGTCGTTGATAGGTGTCACTTCAATCGGTACTAATACGCTCGTACTATCACATAGTCCAGCTGCATCACAGACAACAATACACATACTGTCTGTGCCCACAAAATCTTGGTTAGGAGTATAAGTAATACAGTTATCTATTCCGGCTGTTGCAGACCCATTTACAGGGTCAACGCAAATAGCTACAGTCAATGTATCTCCCGTGTCCGGATCTGTAAGAACAGGGCAGAAAACTATGGTGCTATCTTCCGGTACGGTTACTGGTGCTTGCGTGATTGTCGGTGGGTCATTGACGGGGTCAACCGTAATGACTACTTCCGCAGTATCACAAAGGACAGGCATACCTGTATCACACATTACGTAAGTGAATGTATCTTGACCAACATAATTCAATTCGGGCGTGTAAGTTACTTCACCAGTCATCGGGTCAACTGAAATTGTCCCATTTGTTGGTGGCGTAATCACATTTACGGAAGTTGAATCAATGCCTTCATTATCTGTATCGTTGCCTAAAACAGCCACAATCACCGGTGTATCTTCGTCAACTGTAATCGCATCATCTGTTGCAATAGGCGCATCATTAACTTGATTTACTTCAATAATAATTTGAGCGGTATCACAAGCTACGGGCATTCCGGTATCACAAACAGTGTAGGTAATCGTGTCTTGGCCAACAAAATCCAATTCCGGAGTATAGGTCACTTCACCGGTCACAGGGTCAATCTCCGTTGTGCCGTGTGTGGGTGGTGTTACAATTGCTACCGTAGTAGAATCAATGCCTTCAACATCTGTATCATTGCCAAGAACGTTAATGGTTACTGGTGCTTCTTCATCCGTAGTAGCTACATCGTCCACAATAACAGGTGGGTCATTGACCGGATTAACAGTAATAACGACTTGTGCCGAATCACATAACACAGGCATTCCATTATCACAAACTGTGTAGGTCAAAGTATCTTGACCAAAGAAGTTTGGATTAGGCGTATAGGTCACTTCACCGGTTACCGGGTCAATTGCAGTTGTTCCATTTGTAGAAGGCGTTACAATGGCTACAGTGGTTGGGTCAATTCCTTCCACATCTATATCGTTGCCTAAAACTTCAATAACGACTGGTGTGTCTTCATCTGTTGATGCGATATCATCAGTGGCCGTTAGCGGATCGTTTACAGGTGTAATTTCAATTGCCACCATAATGCTCTTGCACAAGTTAGAAGAATCACAAACTGTTACACAAACCGAATCAAGACCATTATAGTCTGGATTTGGTGTGTAAGTAACACAATTAGTAGCATCTACTGTAGCGTTTCCGTTATCTGGTGTGTCACATATTGTAACCGTAAGCATATCACCGGAATCAGGATCATTCAAGGTTGGGCAGAATGTAATGGTACTATCTTCCGGTACCGTAACATCTGCTTGCTCAATAGTAGGTGCATCATTCACAGGGTTAAGTGTGATGATTACGTCGGCCGTATCGCAAAGAGCAGGTGAGCCTTCATCACAAACGGTATATGTAAATGTATCTAAACCATTGTAATGTTCATTAGGGAAGTAGGATACTTCGCCTGTTGTTGGGTTGACAAAAGCAGCACCGTTGGACGGTGGGGTTAATATTGTAACTGATGTCTCATCAATCCCTTCAAGATCGGTATCATTGTCTAGTACGTCTATAGTGACCATTATGTCCTCATCTGTTGTGGCTGTGTCATCTATTGCAATAGGAGGGTCATTGACCGGGTCAACCGTCAAAATGACTTGAGCCGTATCACACATTACCGGCATTCCGGTATCACAAACTGTGTAGGTCAAAGTATCTTGGCCAAAGAAGTTTGGATTAGGTGTATAGGTTACTTCACCTGTAACAGGGTCGATAGAAGTAGTCCCATTAGTAGGTGGGTTCACAATGGCCACAGTAGTGGGGTCAATACCTTCAATATCTGTGTCGTTGCCTAAAACGTCGATAACGACCGGTGTGTCTTCATCTGTATTAGCTGTGTCATCAACAATGACAGGAGGGTCATTGACCGGGTCAACCGTCAAAATGACTTGAGCCGTATCACACATTACCGGCATTCCGGTATCACAAACTGTGTAGGTCAAAGTATCTTGGCCAAAGAAGTTTGGATTAGGTGTATAG
>Ga0256832_1001196_pt1 | contig 17490 bp, 17 predicted proteins | sample 134614metaG_FD_190534 | JGI IMG/M metagenome (GOLD analysis project Ga0256832, IMG submission 190534) | Hydrothermal vent microbial communities from Lau Basin, Pacific Ocean - 134-614 | ecosystem: Environmental > Aquatic > Marine > Hydrothermal vents | place: Pacific Ocean: Lau Basin | collected...
CTTGAACTTCAGGTGATCGTCCACCCATTTGATCTCGCCCGCCCCCCAGCGCGCGATCTGCTCGAAGGTGTAAACGCCCAGCTCGTGCAACAATTCTTCCAACTTCGGCCCGACGCCGGAAATGAGTTTCAGGTCGTCCACTTTCGCAGGCGGCTTCGCATACAGCTTCGGCTTCGCCGGCGCCGCATTCTCCACCTCTTCCTCGGACGGCGTCTTCGCCTGCAAGAGAGCGGCCGGCGCAGAGGGCTTGTCCGCCTTTCCGGCTGTCTTCGCCTTTTTCGCGGGCCTTTTCGCCGTTGCTTTTTTCGTCGTCTTTTTCGCGCCGCCCTTGCCGAAGATCAGCGCCTCGGCGTCCGACCCCCTGTTGAACAGCGACTCGTCGGTCAGCGTCGTCGGCCCGCCCAACGGCTCGGACGACTTGCGCCCGTTCTGCGGCCCCGGCTCCGGCCAGCGCCCGGTGGCGATTTCGTCGAGAATCTCCTCGAAGCGCTCAGGGGTGAGGTCTTCATAGACCTTCTCGCCGATCTGGATCATCGGCGCGTTGGAGCACGCGCCCAGGCACTCCACCTCCTCCCACGAGAAATCGCCGTCCTCGGACAGCGCATGCGCCTTCTCCGCGATGCGCTTCTTGCACACCTTGATGAGCTCTTCCGCCCCCCGCAGCCGGCACGGCGTGGTGCCGCACACCCACACGTGCGCCTTCCGCCCCACCGGCTGGAGCTGGAACTGGGTGTAGAAGGTCGCCACCTCCAGCACCCGGATGGGCCGCATGTTCAGCATTTCCGCGATATAGCGGATCATCGGCTCGGTCACCCAGCCGCCGTTCTGCTCCTGCGCGCGCATCAGCAGCGGAATGACGGCGGATGCCTCGCGCCCTTCCGGATAGCGCGCGATGACCTGCCTGGCCCACGCCAGGTTTTCCGGTGTGAACGCGAAGCTCTCGGGCTGCTCGGGATGAAGCCTGCGAAAACTCATCGGTCGATCTCCCCGAACACGATGTCGAACGAACCGATCAAGGCGGAGATATCGGCCAGCATGTGCCCGCGCCCCACGGCGTCCATCGCCGCCAGGTGCGCATAGCCCGGCGCCCGGATCTTGCAGCGATAGGGGCGGTTGGAGCCGTCGGAGACGAGATAGACGCCGAACTCGCCCTTCGGCGCCTCCACCGCCGCATAGACCTCGCCTTCCGGCACCTTCACCCCTTCGGTGTAGAGCTTGAAGTGCTCGATGAGCGCCTCCATGGAGGTCTTCATCTCGGCCCGCCGCGGCGGAGCCACCTTGCGATTGTCGATGAGCACCTCGCCCCGCCCCTTCTGCGAGGACAGGATTTCCACGCATTGTTTCATGATGTGCACGGACTGGCGCATCTCCTCCATGCGCACCAGGTAGCGGTCGTAGCAGTCGCCGTTGCGGCCCACCGCCACCTTGAAGTCCACCTCGTCGTAGATGGCGTAGGGCTGGGCCTTGCGCAAATCCCACGCCGCCCCGGAGCCGCGCACCATCACGCCCGAAAAGCCGCGCGCAAACGCCTCTTCCACCGAGATTTTCCCGATATCGACATTGCGCTGCTTGAAGATGCGGTTGTCCGTCAGCAACCCCTCGATGTCGTCCAGCACCTTCGGGTGCGTCTCGCAGAATTCGCCGATGTCGTCGATCAGCTCCGGCGGCAGATCCTGATGCACCCCGCCGATGCGGTAGTAGGCCGCGTGCATGCGCGCCCCGGAAGCGCGTTCGTAGAAGATCATCAGCTTCTCGCGCTCCTCGAAGCCCCACAGCGGTGGGGTCAGCGCGCCCACGTCCATGGCCTGGGTGGTGACGTTCAGAAGATGCGACAGCAGCCGCCCGATCTCGTCATACAGCGTGCGGATGACGCGCGCCCGATATGGCGCCTCGATGCCCAGCAGCTTCTCCGCCGCCAGCACGAAGGCGTGTTCCTGGTTCATCGGCGCCACATAGTCCAGCCGGTCGAAATAGGGCACCGCCTGATGCCAGGTCTTGGTTTCGATGAGCTTTTCCGTGCCACGATGCAACAGGCCGATGTGCGGGTCGGCCCGCTCCACCACCTCGCCGTCCAGCTCCAGCACCAGCCGCAACACGCCATGCGCCGCCGGATGCTGCGGGCCGAAGTTGATGGTGAAGTTGCGCACGCTCACCTCGCGCTCGCTCATGCGCCCGCCTCCTCGTCCGTCGCCTTCTCGTCCCCCGGCAACACCGGCGGCTCGCCCTTCCACGGCGAGAGAAAGTCGAACTCGCGCCACGCCTGTTGCAGGTTCACCGGCTCGTAGATGACCCGCTTCAGGTCCTCGTCATAGCGCACCTCCACATGCCCGGTGACGGGAAAGTCCTTGCGCAAGGGGTGCCCGGAAAAACCGTAATCGGTGAGGATGCGGCGCAGATCCGGATGGTCGGAGAAGAACACGCCATACATGTCCCACACCTCGCGCTCATACCATTCCGCGCCGGGGAACACCTCGATCACCGACGGCACCGCCTCGCCTTCCGCCACCGGCGCCTTCACCCGCACCCGCGCGTTGTGATAGGGCGAGAGCAGATGATAGACCACCTCGAAGCGCTCCTCGCGCTCCGGCCAGTCCACCCCGCAGATGTCGGTGAAGGCCACGAACCGGCAGCGCGGATCGTCGCGCAGGAAGCGCAGCACCTCGCGGATGCGATCCTTGTCCGCCACCATCTGCAACTGGCCATGCGCCACGCCCACGTCGCGCACCGCGTCGCCCAGCTGCTCGGCGACGTGCTCCGCCAGATCGGCCAGCGATTGTTCGTCCATCATCGCCATCAGGGGCCTCTTCTCCTATCGCTCGATGGTGCCGGTGCGGCGGATCTTGCGCTGCAACAGCAGGATGCCATACATCAGCGCCTCCGCCGACGGCGGGCAGCCGGGCACGTAGATGTCCACCGGCAGCACCCGGTCGCAGCCGCGCACCACCGAGTAGGAATAGTGATAATAGCCGCCGCCATTGGCGCAGCTGCCCATGGAGATGACCCATTTCGGATCGGGCATCTGGTCATAGACCTTGCGAATCGCCGGGGCCATCTTGTTGGTCAGCGTGCCGGCGACGATGATCACGTCCGACTGCCTGGGCGAGGCGCGCGGCGCGAAGCCGAAGCGCTCCATGTCATAGCGCGGCATGGCCGCCTGCATCATCTCCACCGCGCAGCACGCCAGGCCGAAGGTCATCCACATCAGCGAGCCGGTGCGCGCCCAGTTGATGATGTCGTCGGTGGTGGTGGTGATGAACCCCTTGTCCGCCAGCGCGTCGTTGATGCCCACCAGCGAGGCGCGGTGCGCCGCCGTTGCGGAAACCGCCGATTCCGCCTCGCCCGGCATGATGAGAATCGGTTTGTCGCCATTCTTGCGCATGGCCGCCCCCGTCAATCCCACTCCAGCGCGCCCTTGCGCCACTCGTAGATGAACCCGATGGTCAGCACGCCCAGAAAAACCATCATCGACCAGAAACCGAACAGCCCGTTTTCCTTCAGCGTCACCGCCCACGGAAACAGGAAGGCCACCTCCAGATCGAAGATGATGAACAGGATGGAGACGAGATAGAAGCGCACGTCGAACTTCATGCGCGCGTCGTCGAACGGATTGAAACCGCATTCATAGGCGGAATTCTTTTCCCTGTCGGGCTTTTTCGGCGCGATGATCACCGCCGACATCAGCAGCGCCATGCCGATGACCACGGAAATGCCGATGAAGATCAACACCGGCAGATATTGCAGCAGCAACTCCCGCATTTCCCGCTCCCTGCTCCCCCGGCCTTCCTTGCGGCGCCGGCACCCGCGGTGAGATAGCCCAGCGACGCCGCCCCGGCAAGCCACACATGCATGCCTCCATCGGCGTGTGATGTCGCACCCCATGCGTCAAGCACATGCCGCGCCGGCATGCCACTGACCTTATACCAGATGTTCGCCGTTCCGCTTCGGAAAAAATGCCTCCTTGCGGAAAATCCCTATTCGCTGTCTTCGGGCCGCGGCCGCCGCGCCGAGAATCGCCCGCAGCGCAACTGCGACTGATAATCCGTCGGCGGCGACGGGAACCGCGCCGAACCGAATCGCAGCAGCAACAACGCCACCGCCAGCACCAGCGCCGAACCGGCGATCCAGATGAGCTGGCTGTAATCGCCGCCGCCGTGCTCCCCGCTTTCCAGCTTGCCCACCTCGCCGATGAGCAGCCGCGTCAGCGCCGTGATGGCGACATAGACCAGGAATCGCACCGGCATGCGCGAGGTGCGGAAATAGATGCCGACCATGGCGCCGATCTCGAGGTAGATGAACAGCAGCAGCAGATCGCCGACGGTGGCGTGACCGCGCTCGAACAACTGGTTGAATTCATACAGCGCCGCCCACACCGTCGCCGCGCCGATGGCGAACAGCGCCACATAGTGGAAGATGTCCACCAGCAGGTTGCCCAGCGGGTCGATGAAGCGCGCGATGGAGCGGTCGATTCGCGTGAAGATGGCCGGCACCACGATGGGCGCGAATTCCGGCTCCTGCCTCTCCTTGTCCGCCTCCTCGCGGCGCGCCCCCCTGCGCCCGGCTCCTTTCCTCGCCTCACCCATGTGATTCCGCCCCGTGGTTTCTTTCGCGGCGCAGCTTATCGCAGCCGTGAGCGGGGAAAAAGCGCCTCCTTGCCGCAGCGCCGCCCTTGCGGAAAACGCAAACCGCATTTGCACTTGACTTGCCCCCCGCCACCCCTTAAGTGAAGCCTCGTTCCCGCGGCGCAGCCATGGGAGCGTCTTTTCTGCGCGGGCGTAGTTCAGTTGGTTAGAACGCCGGCCTGTCACGCCGGAGGTCGCGGGTTCGAGTCCCGTCGCTCGCGCCATTTTCCCTTTCTTCATATGGCGGATTCTTCACATGCGGACATGCATTGCCCGGACCGCCTTCGTGTCCCTTTATATTCGCCGCCGCTCCTGCTAGAGGAAGCCCGGCAACCTTGGCAGGCATGAATGGAGCGGCCCATGTCCAGAATCCCTCTCGCCGATTTGATGGAAGAACGCGGCTGGCTGCTGGCCGACGGCGCCACCGGCACCAACCTGTTCATGAAGGGGCTGGAGTCGGGCTATCCGCCGGAGCTGTGGAACGATGAGAAGCCCGACGTCATCCGCTGGCTGCACCAGGGCTTCGTCGATGCCGGCTCCGACATCATCCTCACCAACACCTTCGGCGGCAACCGCTTCCGCCTGAAACTGCACGAGGCCCACGCCCGGGTGCGGGAGCTGAACGAGAAGGCCGCGAAAATCGCCGGCGAGATCGCCGAGAAGGCCGACCGCCCGGTGGTGGTGGCCGGCTCCGTGGGGCCGACGGGCGAAATTTTCCAGCCGGCCGGCACGCTCGCCATGGAGGAAGGCGTCGAGGGCTTCGCCGAGCAGATCGCGGCCCTGGCCGAGGGCGGCGTGGACGTGATCTGGATCGAAACCATGTCCGCCCGCGAGGAGGTGGAGGCCGCCGTGCGGGCGGCGCGCCAGGCGGCGCCCGATCTGCCGGTGGTGGTGACCATGAGCTTCGACACCGCCGGGCGCACCATGATGGGCATCCGCCCCGCCGACCTGGCGGCGCTGGCCGGGGAGCTGGATCTCTATGCCTTCGGCGCCAACTGCGGCACCGGCGCGCCGGATCTGCTGGCCTCCGTGCTGGAAATGACCGAGGCCGCGCCGGACGCCATCGTGGTGGCGAAAGCGAATGCCGGCGTGCCGGAGTTCGTCGATGGCGACATCGTCTATTCCGGCACCGTCGAGCTGGCCGGCGCCTACGCCCGCATGGCCCGCGACGCCGGCGCCCGCATCATCGGCGGCTGCTGCGGCAACACCTTCGAACATGTCGCCGCCATGCACCGGGCGCTTCAGGGCTACGAGCCGGGCCAGCGCCCCACCCTGGAGCAGGTGGTGGAGAAACTCGGCCCCTTGCAACAGGAAACGGGCCACAAGTGCGCCCACGGCCATCATCACGGCGGAAACGGCGATGACGACGGCTCCGGCCGCGGCGGCCGCCGCCGACGCCGGCGGCGACGCTGACGCCCCGTCCCGCCGCCTTCGCCACTTGCATACGTGATGGGGCTGGCCGGCATTTTTCAACCATGGGGCGCATATTCACATTTTCGAATCTGCCCCCGTTTTTCCCGATAACGGGCCATCTCCCGAAAACCCTCTAATCTGCCGGAAAAACTCCCTGTCATCAGCTTGACAGGAACCATGGGTTATATCAACCTGTCGTTAACCATAAACGTTCACCCGCCATTGAACGGGTGAGAATAAAGTGGCGCGCAACCGTCGGGATTGCGCAGGGGGGAGGGGTCAGGCGTGCGTTTGCAGCTATCGAAAAAGCTGCTGCAGTATGATGACTTGATGCGGCGCATTGAAGGCCTGCTGCAGGCGGGCAGGCTGGAAGAAGCGCTGGCCGCCATCGACGACACTTGCCTGGTGGAGGGCGAAGACGGGCTGTGTCCGCCGCGGGTGCAATTTCTCCACGGCCTCATCCGGCTGCGCCAGAACGACGAACGCGGCATGCTGACCATGCTCGCCGCCGCCGAGCGCGACCCATCCTTGCTGCGCAAGGCCGCGGACATCATTTCCGACTGGCTGCGCGGCCCCGGCAAGGCGCATGATTCCGCAGCCCTGCGCGGCGAGCTTGCGCGCATGCGCCTGACCCATGACGAACTGGCCGAGCAACGCGCCGAACCCACCGGGCATGAACGCCTGGAGCCGGCCGGGGAATGGCTGCGAAAGGCATTGGAGAAGGCCCTGGCTCCCTGGCGCAACGAAATCCATCGCGCCTGGCTGGCCCGCCGCATTTGCGAGCGGGCGCCCCACTGGCAGCATCACGACCTGCTGCTGCAAATGCGCCTGCGTCCGTGGCATTTCCTGCCCGGCGCCCGCACCCGGCTGGAAACCGAGCGCCGCACCATCGAGCGCACCATCCCCACGCCCGAAGGCACCCTGCGCATCCAGATCTATCCGCTGCTGGCCATGCCCGGCCATGTGCGCAACATGCGCGCGCATGCCGCCGAGCTGTTCACCGGCCCGGACGCGCCACAGCCCGAATATGGCCCCATACGCCGCAACTGGCGCCGCTTCGCCGCCTCCCTGGGCGCCGGCATGCGCTGGCTCGCCCACACGCTCAGCGCCGGCGTGCCGTCCGTGCGCCTGGCCCTGCGCCTGGGGCTGCTGGGCGTGCTGGCGGGCTGGCCGGCGTGGACGAGCTGGAAACTCATCCAGCACCCGGAAACCATCACCCGGTTGTTCGGTTTCGACCAGCGACACGTGGAAATCCTTTCCGAACGCTATTGGCGGCAGATCCGCGCCGCCTCCATGTTCCAGCCACGAAAGACCGTGCGGGCCTTCTTCGACCTGCTGAAGGCCGGAGACATCTACCCCTACCCGCCGGTGCTGGACAGGAAAAGCCGCATCGCCTGGCAGAAAATGCGCATCACGCCGGACCAGCTGAAAGGGATCGCTCGCCGTTGGCGAGGCTGTGGCCGCCCGCGAATCCGCGTTTCCTACGGCTACGCCATGGCCACCTGGCCATTGAGCAAGCCGCTTTGCGCGCCGCTTCTGTTGCACCGCGAACAGGGTCGCTGGCGCGTGGCCTGGCGGGATACCTCCCGCCTGTTCAGTGGCGGCGGCGACAGGCCCTGGCGGCTGACGTCATTGAAGAACAATCCCTGGCTGTTCGGATTTGGCGACTGGCGTTTCGACGCCACCGGCCGTCCTCATGACGCGCACGATCTGCTACCCGTGGTCGCGGCGGTAACGGACGATGCGGCCCTGCCGGCCGCCCGCGCCGGCATCGCCATGCCCGCCAATGCCGAAACGGCGGAGCGCACGGCCGTCGCCGGGGGGCATGGCGCCGCCGCTCCGGATGGCGAAAAGCCCGCCGTGGCTCTGCGTGGCCCGCTTGCGAACGCCCGACAGCCGCGCCATACCCCGACCGCGCAACGGCTTGAGCAATGATTCGCATTGCTGCTAGAGTGTTCGCGGATGGTGCAAATTCGGGCCTGGCCGCATGAGCGACGATACGCAAGACGATCTGGACCTGCGTTCCCTGAACGACGAGGAACTGGCCGAGCAGATCGGCGACGACCTCTACGACGGTCTCAAGGATGAAGTGGTGGAGGGCGTCGGGATCCTGCTGGAGCGCGGCTGGGACCCCAACCGCATCCTGAACGATGCGCTGATGCCCGGCATGGACATCGTCGGCGACGACTTCCGCGACGGCATCCTGTTCGTGCCGGAGGTGCTGCTGGCCGCCAACGCCATGAAGGCCGCCATGGAGGTGTTGCGCCCGCTGCTGGTGGAAACCGGCGCGCCGAAGATCGGCAAGATGGTCATCGGCACGGTCAAGGGCGACATCCACGACATCGGCAAGAATCTCGTCGCCATGATGATGGAAGGCGCCGGTTTCGAGGTCGTCAACCTGGGCATCAATGTCGATGCCGACCAGTTTCTCGCCGCCATCGACGAGCATCAGCCGGACATCCTCGGCATGTCCGCCCTGCTCACGACCACCATGCCCTACATGAAGACGGTCATCGAGGCGCTGGACAGGAAGGGCGTTCGCGACGACATCGTGGTGCTGGTGGGCGGCGCCCCGCTGAACGCCGATTTCGCGAAGGCCATCGGCGCCGACGCCTATTGCAAGGACGCCGCCGTGGCGGTGGAAACCGCGCGCGAGTTCATGAAGCGCCGCCACAACATGCCGGCCAGCTGACCTTCTCTCCTTCAAAAACGTTCCGCCCCTTCCCATATACCGGAACGAGGGAACGAAGCCTTCGGCAACGAGGAGGGCCAGGGATGCGGAACGTCATCGTGGACAGGGAAAAGTGGGCCGACGAACTCGCCTATCTGTGGAAACGCCTGGACGGCAAGCAGGTGGAAGTGGAAGTGGAAGCCCTGAAGCTGGGCGATCAGATCGAGGCCGAACACGTGCCGCTGAAAGGCCTGAGCTATGATCCGAAGGACGACGTGATCCAGGTTTGGGTCGGCGACATCGACCATCTGATTCACAAACCGCAGAAAATCATGATCGTCTATGACGATGAAGACCGGTTGGTGGGTATTGATATTACCGATGCGGATGGCGAACAGCACCTGATCACCCCGCAGGAGCCGGTCGTCATCGACGAGGAACGGGTCTGATACCAGGCTACGCAAAGGTTGACCGGTGAAGCCGCCCCGCGCCCCTCAGGCCCTTGTTTTTCATAATTAGAGGGTTGGGCGGGGGCGCGGGGCGGTGGATGGTTCTTTATGCATCCTGGTGTCATTTGCCATGAAGCCGGAAGGAAGCCTTTCTCCTTTCGGCTTTTTTCTGCTTCCACGGGACGGAACGAACGACCGCGGGCCTGACCCACGGCGAAAATGACCTTGATTGCCTGCTACCGATAGTGGAATAGGATAGGTGGCTCCCGGTTCCTTCACAACAAGCAAGGAAAAATCCCGGCGCTGAAAGCATGCCTGGCATTTTCCGGGAGACATGCCATCCAGCGGGAGGAACGCCGGGCGGAAAATACGATGCGCCAGCCATCACGGCCGACGTATCGCGCTTAGCACACAGGGGCATCGGTCCGTCATGGACAGGCACATCAGGCAAATTCTGGCGGCGGTTTTCCTGTTCACGCTGGGTTTTGCCATCATCAGCGGTGGTTTTTACTGGCTGGACACGCAGCGCCGCCACATCGTTGTGCTGGGCGCCGGCGACAAACGCGGCGAATCCTATCAGCTGGCCAGCGCCATCGCCCGTCTGGCCAGCAAGCATGACCCCCGCCTGAAGATCATCGTCGCCGAAACCGGGGGCTCCGGCCAGAACAACCGCATGTTGCAGCAGGGCCTGTTGCAACTCGGCACCATCCAGGCCAACACCTTCGTGGGGCCGGACATCCGCCTTGTCACCAGCCTCTACCCGGATGCCTTCCAGCTTCTGGTGCGTGCCGATTCCGACATCCGCTCCGTGGCCGACCTGCGCGGCAGGACCATCGCCCTGCCGCCGCGCGAATCGGGCCAATACCGGTCCTTTCTCTTCCTCACCCGCCACTATGGCCTGAGCCTGCGCGACATGCGCCTGGTGTCCATGTCCTCGCGCGCCGCCATCTGGGCCATTACCCACGGCGCGGTGGACGCCATGTTCCGCGTGCGCGCGCCGGGCAACCAGGAAATTCGCCAGGCCATCCAGAGCGGCCAGGTGCGCCTGCTGCCCATTCCCCATGCCCGCGCCCTGAAGCTGGCGCAGCCGGCGCTGGAGCCGGGCGTCATCCCCGCCGGCTCCTACCGTGGCGCGCCGCCGGTGCCGGCGCGGGATCTGCCCGTGCCCATGGTGCCGCGCCTGCTGGTCACCTCCGCCGCCGTGCCGCCGGAGATCGTCGAGCGCATCACCGCTCTCATCTACGACCATCGGCTGGAGCTGTCCGAAATGACGCCGCTCGGCGGCTTTCTCGCCGACCCGGCGGAGCTGGGGCGCATCGTGCTGCCGCTGCACGAGGGCGCGCGCCGCTATTACGAGCGCGACAAACCGGGCTTCCTGCAGGAAAACGCCGAGGTGCTGGCGCTTTATCTCACCATTCTCGCCGGCGCCGTCTCCCTGCTGTTGCGCCTGAACAACCGCCGCCAGAAACAGCGCGTGGATGCCTACAACCGCGAGCTGATCGCCATCTACAACGAGGCGGTGCTGGACGAGGATCCGAAGCCGGAAGTCTATCGCGACAAGATGATGAGCCTGTTCGCCCGCGTGCTGAAGGACGCCGAGGACGGCAACATCAATACCACCGGCTTCACCTTCCTCTCCTTCGCCTGGGACGAACTGAACGACGCCATCATCGAGGTGATGCATGAAAAGGGCCGGGCAGACGGCTACTCGACGAACATGCCCATGCATCGTAAATCTGGCCGCAGCTCCTCTCTCGCGGGAGGTCGGTCATGAGCCGCAAGCCCATCACCTTCGACAGCGACGCCATTCAGCAACAGCGGCAGCGACAGGTGGGACGTGCGCTGCGCATCGGCCTGCTGCTGGCCGTTCTCGCCGCTCTGCTGGGCGTGAGCGCCTTTTTCTATTTTCGCCTGCACGCGGAAGAGACCGCCGCCCGCACCCGGCTGCGCACCTTTGCCGAGCTGCGCACCTCCACCGTCGAGCGCTTTTTCGCCTCGCTCGCGCAGGAAACGGCGCTCTGGGCCAACCAGAAAAGCCTGCGGGATACCGCCCGCCGCTACATCACGGCCTGGCGCCATCTTTCGCCGCCGGAGCGCGCCACCCTACGCCGCATGCTGGCCTCGGCAAACCAGCAGCAGGGTGCCTCCCTGCCCTTTCCCCACGGCGACGCCGTGAACGCCTATCTGGCCCTGCACCGCGAAACGCAGGAAAACCTGCGCGCCTTCGCCCACCATCACGGCTATCACAACATCTACTTTTTCACGCCGGAGGGCGACATGGCCTTCGCCCTGAACAAGCATGCGGACTTCGGCCTGAACTTCGCCATCAACGGCAGCATCCATGCCGGCAGCCATCTCGGCCAGGCGTTTCAGCGCGCCCTGCGCCTCATCAGCCCCGGCCAGGCGGTGTTCGAGGACTTCTCCGTCTATCCACCGGCCGGCAAGCGCCCCGTCATGTTCTTCGCATCCCCCATGCTGGAACTGGAAGGCGCCAAGGTCGGCGTCTATGCAGTGGAAATCGGCATCGAGCGCCTGAACGCCATTTTCGCCGGCGATACCGGCCTTGGCCGATCCGTCGCCATCTATGCCATCGGGCCGGACATGCTGTTCCGCAACGACATGCCGGAAGCCGAAAAACCCACCGCCCTGCGCCGCCGCTCCCGCATGCCGTTTCTGAAAAAGGTCCTGGCCGGCGAAGAGGTCGTCACCCGCTGGCGCGGCCCCGACGGCATCGAGAAAGTCGTCATCGCCCTGCCCCTGAAACAGGCTGACGCCAACTGGGCCATCGTCACCGAAATGGCGTTGTCGGAAATGCGCAAGCCCTACAGGCCCCATGCCTGGCTGTGGGGCGCGTCCATCCTGCTGATATTGCTGTTGGGGGGCATGCAGCTGTGGTTGCTGCGGCGCCAATGAGCGCCGGCGGCCTTTCGCGGCATCAGCGCTACCTGCCCGCGCCGCCCAGCCGCAGCAGGCTGTCGGCCCGCACCCGCAGCACCCGCTCGCGCGCGCCGGCGCGCCAGATGTAGGCCCCGGGCGCCAGCACCAGCCGCGCCCGCCCCCTGCCCTTCAGGCGCCAGCCGCCATCCCGCGCCCGCAACTGCCAGGCATCCCTTTCCGTGGCGATTTCCACCACGCCCGCCAGCGCCCGCACCGCCAGCGAATGCAGCCGCCCCGGCTTCACCAGCACCTCGTTGCGGGTGCGCACGTTGCCGTTCAGGAACACGCTCTCCACCACGTAGCGCCCCGCCGGCAGGCGCACGATCTCGCCCGGCGTGCGGCTGCGCGTTATCGGCTGCAATTCTCCGTCCGGCAGCCGCCGCAGGATGCGATGTTCCACCGGCGCCGTCGTCACGTTGGAGCGCCCCACCGTGGTGATGGCGCGCAAGGCCCCGACGTTCAGCACGAACACCACGTCGCGCCGCTCCCCGGCCGCCAACGACACCACCTGCCGCGCCGTGCGCAGGCCATAGCGCGCCTCCACCAGATAATCCCCCGGCGCCAGCCGGTGCGCCAGCACCGGCGCCGCCGCATCCCGCACCAGCGAGCGTTCACCTTCCTCCAGCCGGAAAAGGCGCCAGCGCACGGGCCGCTCGATCAGCCCGCCGCCTTCCTCCAGCCGCGCGGCCAGCCGAATGCCCTCCTGCCCCGCCGGCGCCACCGAGACGGACTGCGCCACGCGCACGGGAGCCATCATGCCACCCCGCGCCTGCGGATGTGTCGCCGTCAGCGCCGCCAGCGTCAGCCCGGGCATGTCCTGCGCCGCGCCGGCGGGCGCCACGGGCGACGACAAAAAGGCAAGAGCCGCCGCACTTGCGCGACAGCTCTTGCCCATCAGCCCCCGGCACCCGGGTCCTTGCTTCGCAATGCAGGCCATCGGAAACGGCATGCATGTCCCTCCCTGGCTAGCTGCCGGATGACCTTGTGCGCGGTATCCAAGCACAACCGCCCCGGGCGCTCAAGACGGAACGTTAATGAATGGTTAATCCGCCCGTCTTGCGTGCCGGAATAATACCATATTGCGCAAAGACCGACCGGTAAAACCGCCCCGCGCCCTCAGGCCCTTGTTTTTCATAATTTGGGGGTTGGGTGGGGGGCGCGGGGCGGTGGGTGGTTCTTTATGCATCTTGGTATAATGGTGGCCTTGACAGACTCTTTCGCAAATGTTCCCTGCCCCCAGCAAACGGAGGAGCGCCGCGATGACCGACCTGCCCCACAAGCTGGTGAAGGGAAAACACGGTGGGCGCGGCTTCGAGCTGAAGCCGGAGCAACTCAACCGCCGCGAGGACCTGCTCACCTTCCTGCGCACCCGCCGCTCCACCGTGGCCGCGGACATCACCGCGCCGGGGCCGGACGAGGAGCAACTGGCGCGCATGCTGGAGGCCGCCTGCCGCGTGCCCGACCATGGCAAGCTCGCGCCCTGGCGGTTCATCGTTTTTCGCGGGTCGGGCAAGGATGCCTTCGCCACCTTCCTCACCCGCCGCTGGCGCGCCCTGCATCCGGACGCCCCCACCGACACCCCGGCGCCGGAGGCCGAATTCGTGAGCGCCGCACCGCTTGTCATCGCCGTCGTCTCGGCCGCCATCGAGCATCCGAAAATCCCCGAGTGGGAGCAGCGCCTCTCCGCCGGCGCCGCCTGTCAGAACCTGTTGCTGGCGGCGCAGGTCCAGGGGTTCGCCGCCCAATGGCGCAGCGGCTGGCCGGCCTATGACGAGGAGGTGGCGCGCCATCTCGCGCTGCAAGACGGCGAACGCATCGCCGGTTTCCTTTACATCGGCGCCCGCCGCGCCGACGCCCCGCCCCTCACCGATCGCCGCCGCCCCTTCTGGCGGGATCGCACCCGGTTCTTCGGCGAAGACGAGGAGGAAACGGCATGAGCGCGACCGCGACCCCGGGCGCCATCCTGCTGGACAAGGACGGCGTGCTGGTGGATTTCCACCGCACCTGGAAACCGGCCATCAAGCGCGCCGCCGCCCGTGTGGCGCGGCTGGCGGCGGTGAACAGGAAACGTCGGGAAAAACTTGCGGCCCGTCTGCTGGCCGCCGTCGGCCACGACGCCGCCACCGACACCTTTCTGCCCGGCTCCGTCTGGGCCGCCGGCACCCAGGAGGAACTGTTCGACGCCTGGGCGGCCATTCTGCCCGGCACGCCGCGCGCCGCCATCGCCGCGGAAGTGACGGCCGAACTGAAAGCCACCCCGCCCCACCCCGTGGTGCCGCCGCGGACCCTCGTCGCGCTGCTGCGCGACGCCCGGAAGGCAGGCTGGAAAATGGCGGTGGTGACCAATGATCTCACCGCCTCCGCCCGCGCCACGGCCGGGCTTCATGGCTATGCGCATTTGCTGGATGCCGTCATCGGCGCCGATCAGGTGGCGCGGCCCAAGCCGCATCCGGATCTCGTGCGCCATGCCGAACAGGTGCTGGGCCTGCCCGCCGCCCGCATGGTGATGGTGGGCGACAACGTGCATGACGGCGAAATGGCCCGCGCCGCCGGCTGCGCCGCCTTCATCGGGGTCACCTGCGGCACCTCCGGCCATGCCGACCTGGCGCCTCTGGCCACGGCGGTGGTGGAGGATGTCGCCGCCGCCCTGCGCCACATCCTGCGCCTGGAGGAAACGACCTGCGCCCGCTGATTTGGCCCGGGCCCTCAGGGAATATGCAGCGTGTCGTCGTCAGAGCCGCTCAACAGGCCGCGCATGGCTTCCACCAGCTTCTCCCACTCCAGCTCCTCCAGCGGGATGATGCGCACGTCGAACACCGCCGCCTTGCCCATCAGCGCCTGATAGCGCGGCCTGTCGTCCCGCAGTTCGTCGAACAGGTCGGAAGTGACCAGCACCCCCACCCGGTCATCCTCCCGCCCGAAATGATCGCACAGGTTGTCCGCCTCGTGCAGCGCGTCCATCAGCCGGTTGCGCAGCTTCCGATTCGACGTGTCGAAATCCGATTGCAACGCCTTGCAGGAGACGAACGCCAGCCGCGTGTCCTTGCGCAGGATCACGTCGATCTCGTTTTCGCCGCGATAGCCCTTCACTTCCCAGCCGACGCACTGGGCATACAGCCCTTCCTCCGCGCCCGCGTGCATGCCCGCCAGCCACGCCAGCTCCTCCAGCCAGCCACCGGAAAGGAACCGCCGCCCCGGCGCCCCCGCCGCCCGCAGCCGGCCGTGCTGTTCATGCACCAGCGCGTGCCGCCGCAACGCCTCCAGCATCTCGCCTGCCGCCGCGGACATGCCCCGTTGCGCCGCCGGATCCAGGCCCGGACCATTCAGCAGCACGTCGCGCAACGGCTCGAAGGCGCGATATTCATTGCCGATGAGACGCAACAACGCCTGGCGGGAGAGCGCCTCGTTCTCGTCTCCCCCGCACCCTTTCAGAAAGGCGCTGCGCTGCCTCAGCAATTCGGCGATGGACGGCATGTCGCTCGTGAACCCGTCCCCTGAGCGGATTATCCCCGGCGTTCTCTTTCTAAGCCCATCGCCCCCATGCTGGCAACGGAAAAGCCACCCCGCGGCGCATGCGCGGTGCGGGGTGGCCATGACCGGAAAATGCAAGCCCTCAGTTCAACGGCTTCTTCAGCGTGAAGGCGCCGCGCAGCTGACCCAGCTTGAAGCCGGTGGCCTGATCCTGCGGATAGTGCTTTTTGATCACCGCCAGCACCTCGTCCTTCACTTTCTCGCCATGGCAGTTCAGGCACGGCTTCTTCACCGGAATGGCCTTCATGAAGCGGAAAACCTTCTTGCCATTCTCTTCCACCACGGCGGCCTTGGCCAGCGTCTTCGGATCGGCGCCCGCGGCGATCTTCTTGTCGAACTCCTCAAGCACCGCCTTTTCCCAGGCGTCCGGCGCGTTCTTCTGGTTGCGGATCTTCAGCGCCGTGCGCCCCACCTGCCAGCCGTTCGCATTGTGCTTCCTGGTGATCTCCTGCGCCTTGGTGTGGCACACGTCCACCGCGCCCGCCGGCCCTTTCTCCTTCATGGCCGAAACCAGCGTGCCCTTCAGCTCCTTGAAAAAGCCCTGGATGATCTGCTTCGCCTCGCCCTTCAGCTTGTCCATGTCCGGCTGCTCCGCCGCCGCCGGCATGGCCAGCGCGCCCAGCAGCGCGCCGGACAGCAGCACGCCACGCAGTGACTTCCTCATGATGTCCATCCTCCATGCTTCGTTGTTGTGACGCGGAAGGAATCACCCCCTCCTTCCCGTGCCAATACAGGGCAGGAAACGGGCGGCGATGCAACCATCCCGTTCCTGCCACGCCGCCCCGGCATAACACCAATCTGCGCAAAGGTTGACCGGTGAAACCGCCCCGCGCCCCTCAGGCCCTTGTTTTTCATGATTCGGAGGCCCAAGTGGGGGCGCGGGCGGTGGGTGGTTCTTGATGCGGACCAGCATGATTCATCCCCTGCGACAACCTGTCCACAAAAAATCAGCTGCAGGGCCTTTACATTTTACGAATTAGAATTATTCTAAATACAGAAAGTGAGCGCGGCGGCCATCCCGCGTCACTTCCCGCCAACGACACAAGCACGAGGAGCAGAAAACCATGACCGACACCATGAACGAAACCGTCACCGAACAGGCCGCGCCGGCCATGCCGCGACTGAACGAGCCGGCGCCGGATTTCACCGCACCCACCACCCATGGCGAGAAGTCGCTCTCCGACTATCGCGGCAAGTGGCTGGTGCTGTTCTCTCACCCGGCGGACTTCACGCCCGTATGCACCACCGAGTTCATGGCCTTCGCCCGCCGCGCCGACGAATTCGCGGCCATCGGCGCGGAGCTGCTGGGCCTGTCCATCGACTCGACCTATTCGCACATCGCCTGGGTGCGCAACATCAGGGAGAAGTTCGGCGTGGACATTCCCTTCCCCATCATCGCCGACCTCAAGATGGAGGTGGCGAAGAAATACGGCATGATCCACCCCGGCGCGGCGGACACTTCCGCGGTGCGCGCCACCTTCATCATCGACCCGGAAGGGGTGCTGCGCGCCATGGTCTATTATCCCATGACCAACGGCCGCTCCATCGACGAGATCCTGCGGCTGGTGAAGGCGTTGCAGACCTCGGACAAATACAAGGTGGCCACCCCGGAAGGCTGGCAGCCGGGCGATCCGGTCATCGTGCCGCCGCCGGCCACCGTGGACGAGGCCGAAAAGCGCGTTGGCATGAAGGATGCTGATGTGAAGGACTGGTATTTCGTCACCCGCAAGGCGGCGGTGTAATACCAGGCCGCGCAAAAGTTGACCTGTGATACCAGGCTGCGCAAAGGTTGACCGGTGAAACCGTCCCGCGTCCCCACCCAAGCCCTTGTTTCCCATGACTTGGGGGGCAGGTGGGGGGCGCGGGGCGG
>Ga0256832_1001197_pt1 | contig 17466 bp, 9 predicted proteins | sample 134614metaG_FD_190534 | JGI IMG/M metagenome (GOLD analysis project Ga0256832, IMG submission 190534) | Hydrothermal vent microbial communities from Lau Basin, Pacific Ocean - 134-614 | ecosystem: Environmental > Aquatic > Marine > Hydrothermal vents | place: Pacific Ocean: Lau Basin | collected...
CCCGGCTGCGTCTCTGCCCGTGGCGTCTTCGAGGACGGCACGGTCGTGGTTCGTTACCGCCCGGATGCGACCACGCCCGAAGCGATCGCGGCCGCCATCACGGGCGCGGACCGCGGCGACGCCCCGCCGTTCACGGCACGTGTGGTGTCGGTACCCTGAGCTCGGCCGCAGACGCCGGGCCGCCTGAAGGCCACCTCAGATGAGCACGACGATCTGCTCGAGGTTGAGCCCCGCGGGGTAGGCGTAGCTCGTGTACGTCCCCAGGCCGTATTGGATCACGCCGAAGGTGTCCGTCGCCGTCAGCGCATGAATGCCCCCTTCGATGGGGACGATGCCGATCTCGAGGCCGCCGACGCTCTGCCAGCTCGGCGAGATGCTCGCACCGTCGAGCTGGATGTCGAGGCCCGGGGGCCGGGTGATGAGCAAGAACGACTGCCCGTTGCTGCCGGCGTTGTAGCTGGTCGGCGCCGCAAAGCGATAGTCGCTGCGCCACTGCTCGCGAGGGACGAGGGTCGTCATCGCGGGGTCGCCCCGGGCGGCTGGAGGCGTGGTGTAGTTCTGACCGAGCAGGAACTGACTGACCTGGATGGCCTTGTCCGCAGAGACGCGGAAGGCACGATCGGAGAAGAACTCGATCCACTGGCCTGCCCCGAGGGTCGCCGCCGAGGTGCCATCCTGCGGTGGATCGACCACGACGTTCGTGCCGTCGAAAGCGGCGACCACCCGAACCAAGTTCGGACGCGGCGTCGGGGCGTCGATCATCGGCATCGAGACGAACTCGGTACCCCAGGTCTGTACCGGCGCGAGCTGCGTCTCGAGATGGTCGCAGGCCTGGCTGGAATAGGGGACGTAGGCGCAGACGTGACCGCCGAAGACCTCCACGGGCTGACTGGCGTGGATGCGCGTCCCCGTGAGATCGTATTCGCTCTCCAGGCAGGTATCGAAGAACTCCTCCCCCACCGGCGACGACTCGGTGACGCTGTTGTACCCGGGTCGCCCTGCCGCGCAATCGGGGGGGATGGCGGACGCGACGTGGGCGACCTCCCCACGCTGCAAAGTGAACGAGATCGACGTTCCGCGGGTCGCCGCCGGCCAGCGTCCGGAGGCGTCGGCGGCGACGTTGCCTGTCAGAAACATCTCGACCCTCGTGGGCTCCGGTGTGATGCCCACGATCGCGATGTAACTGGGAGCCTTCAAGGTCGAGCGCATCCCGCCGAAGATCCCGCCGCGCATCCCCGTCGCTCGGCTCAGCGGCGCGTAGGTCGCGCCCACGTAATCGCCGGTAAGCACGTGCGCCGGGAGCAGCAGCGTCGCATCGTTCGTAAAGCTGAAGTCGCCACCGCTGCTGTACTCGAAGGGGTTGAACTGGGAGACCGTGACCGGAAGATCGGAGGTGAGCCGATAAGCGCCGTCAGCCGTCGTGAGGCCGCTCCAGTCGCTGGTGGGAAAGCCGAAGGACTGCGCATCGATCCACGGCAGCGGGATCTCCGAGACCGCGTTGGGAGGCACGCTCACGGTCGTTACAGTGCTGCCGCCGCGGGTCACCTCGACGTTGGCGGCGGTCGCGTTCGGGTTCGAGACGACCACCCGATAGTCGAAGAGGTTGCGGTCGAGCTCCCCGATATTCGCGAGGGGAGCAGGCCAGTACTCGCAGCCGATGTTCGACGCGGTCGACTCCGCTTCGCCGCAGGGGTCGCCGCAGTAACCGCCCGCGGTGCAGGTCGAGCCCCACTCGTCGCAGTTGCGGCCGGTCACCCAGGCCTGGCCGCTCGTCGCGCAGATCATCGAGGTGTTGCCTTCGCAGCGACGTGTCCCTGGCCGGCAAAGTACGCAGCGCAGCTCGGGGTCGCAGGCGTCGTCGCAGACCGTCTCGTGGGTGCGCGACGCACCGTCCGCACCGCACTGGTAGTAGACGTTGCCGTCGCAGTCCCACTCCCCGGGCGTGCACGAGAATCCCGCATCCCGCGGGGGGACCCGGCCATCCACTCCAGCGTCGAATCTTCGACCGCCTCCATCTCGGGACGAAGGATGGCTGTTGTCGGCGCAGCCAAACATCACGAGCGCGAGGAACGAGGCGAGGGCCAAGGAAGGACGCATCCCCTCATGATGACAGGCGCCGCGGCTGCCCCCAAGAGGCTTCGCGCTTCGCCCAACCCCAGGGCGTCTGTGGCACCCTCGTGGCCTCCGTCGACGAGCACCTGGTCTTTCCTCGGATCGAGGCCCTCGACCTCTCCCCTGGGCCCGGCGTGACGGTCATCACCGAGCGTCGCACCGGTTCTCCGTCGCAAGGAGTTGCCGCGTCGTCTCAGAACAGGCCGATGCTGAAGTGGAAGGCGCCGAAACCCTCGCCGAGGAACTCGCGGCGTAGGAGCTTGATGCCGTAGTCGAGGGCGATGGGGCCGACCGGCGTCCCGATGCGGATCCCGAGACCGGCCGTGGGGCGGAGCTCGAACGGATTGAGCTGGCCGGGTTCGATCCACGAGTTGCCGAGATCGACGAAGGCGCCGCCGCGAAGCTCGCCGGCGATGGGGAAGCGGAGCTCGCCCCGCAGGACCATGAAGGTGTCGCCGCCCTGGATGAGCCCGTTGACGTTCCCAAAGAGCGACGGATTGCGCTCGATCTCGTCTGCGAGATCCTGCGGCACGAGGGCGTCCTGGAGGTAACCCCGCAGCGTGTTGACCCCGCCCACGAAGAAGGAGCGGTTGGGATAGGTCTCCGAGCGATCTTCGAGGTGCACGACACGCCCGAGCTTGAGCTGGGCGGCGAAGACGAAGCGATCCCGCGAGCCCAAGGGGAGGTAGCCGCTGGCCGTCAGCGTCATCCGCAGATGATGGCTGAAGAAGCGCCGCAGCTCGCCGGCCCGCTCGATGCGCTCCGAGCGAAGGGTACGCGCCCACTCCGCCGTCGCCGAGGCGAAGAAACCGCGGGTCGGTACGAAGGGACTGTCCCGCCGGTCGTAGGAAACGGTCGTGCCGATGGCCGCGAGCGTGCTGCGACCTTCGGGCACGCGCAGGAGGTTGCGCAGCCGAGTGTCGCCAGCGACCTGCCGAAGGATCTCCTCGTAGCTCTCTTGTCCGAGCACATCGACGTTGTTGTTCTCGACGTCGCCGCTGAAGGAGATGCTGATCTGCCGCCGCGGGCGCCACACGAATGTGAGGTCGACGCTGTTCTTGAGCAGGCCGAAATTGCGTTCGTTCTCGCGCATGTGGATGGCGGCCAGGGAGGTGCGCACGTCGGACAGGCCGATGAAAGGGAACCCCAAGCGGATGGCGATGCGGCGCTCCAAGCGGTCGGCGAGGCTCAGGGCGAGAAAGCGCTTTTCGATCTCCGAGTCGAGGAAAAAGAACTGATAGCCGAGCTGTGCCGAGAGGGTTGCGCTGATCGCGGTCCCGAAGAGGTTGCGGTAGCCATACTCGAGACCGAAGCGGGCTCCCTGCGCGGTGGACACACCGGCGCGGAAGTCGAGGTATTGAGTCTTGCGCTCCACGACGGAGATGACCACTGGCTTGACCCGCGCGGGGAGCTCGGCGTCCTGGGGCGCGACGCTCACGCTCGTGAAGACCCCCAACGCCAGCAGTCGCTCCTGGGTGTCGCGGAGCGTCGAGGGGCGGAGGATCGTCCCCCGATGCAGAGGGATCACGCGCCGGATCAACGACTCCGTGGTGAGCTCGTTGCCCTCGACGCGCACGGCGCCGACGCGAACCTCGAAGCGCTCGTTGACGTGCAGCAAGAGCTGTGCGCGGGTCCGGTCGGACGAGAAGCGAACGCTCGCCTCGACGCTCGCATAGTAGAAACCCCGCTCCTGGTAAGCCTGCACGATGGCGGCCTTGGCGCGCTCGAGGCCAAGGTAACTAAAGGGTTGGCCCCGCTCGAGGCCCGCGGCCAGGAGCACCTCGCGGCTCGTCAGCGCGCGGTTGCCTTCGAGCACGACCGCATGGATGAGGGAGCGGGGCCCTTCGACGACGGGCACCACGACGGCGGCGCGGCGCGGACCGACCGGCTCCAGGCGGGCCGGTCCAACCCGGGCTTCGAGGAAGCCATCGGCCTCGTAGAGATCACGCACGTGCTCGACGGCGCGCTCGTAGGCCTCCGGGTACCAGATGTGGAGGGGGTCCGTGTCGAAGGGAGGGGGCGCGGCCCGCTCGCGGCGCCGGCGGCCGGCCACGAGCCGTTCGATCGTGTCGGGGTCGACCGGGTCGAGGATGCCTCCAATGCCGAGAGCCTCGTCGAGGAAAGACCCGAGTTGGTCCTCCAGGAAGGCGTGGCTGAAGTGGCGCGCGCCGGGGAACGCGCGGGCGACGACCCGCAGCTGCGGTCCGGCGCGGATCGCGAGGACCAGGCGCGCCCGCGTTCGATCCCGGCCGTGGATACGCCGCACCCGGACCCGGGCGTCGCTGAACCCGCGGCGGCGGTAGAGATCGGCGACGCGCTCGGCCAGGGCGCGCTCGAAGCCCCGGTCCAACCGCTCCTGCCCCAGACCGAGCGACTCGTAGACGAGGCTCCGCGTGAGGGGTTCGGGGTGGAGGATCTCGACGCCGTAGCGCGGTCCGACGTGCGACCCGATCACGAGGACCACGCCTCCCGGGCGCCGGCGGAGGTGGACCGGGCCAAGGCGCGCCTCCAGCCAGCCGTCTCTGCGTAGCCGGCGCTCGGCTCGTTGTACCGACTCGTCCAGTTGCCTGCGGTCGAGGATGTCGCCCACATCAACGTCGAGGAGCCCGCGCACGCGGCTGCCCCTCGGCGGCGGCTGCCCTTCGAAGACGACCGCGACGATGCGCGTCGGCTCGCCCTCCGAGAGCTGAATGCGCAGAACCTTGCGCGCCGGATCGTCGGTGTCCCGAAGCTCGAAGCGGGCGCGCATCGCCTCGTAACCGCGCTGCGCATAAAGCTCGCTCAGCTCGCGGCGCAGTCGATCGAGTCGGGTACGCTCGATCTCCACGCCCTCGCCGATCTGGAGCTCGCGGAGGATCGCCTCGTCGTCCATGACCTCGTTGCCCACGATGTCGACCCGAGCGAGCACCAGCTTGGGTACGAGGTGCGCCACGATCCTCGCCCCCTCGCCTTCGGGGATGACCTCGAGCTGGACGTCCGCCCAGCGCCCGCTGGCGACGAGTCGCTGCACCGTGGCGCGCAAGAGGCGTCGGCTCAGTCGGGCGTTGATGGGGATGCCCACGTCCCGCGCGCGAGTGGTGCGCGCCGCCTCACCGGCGACCTCGACCCCGAGGATGCGGCGGCCGAGGAGGTCGTCCCACTGCGCCCGCACGGAGACCGTGAGGCAGGCGGCCACCAGCAGGGCTACGAGGTGAGGGCGCAAGGCGGTGCCCGGTTTTAGCAGAATCGGCGAATCTTCGAGCCTTTTTGCGGCCGCTTGTTGCTCCGAGGAGGCTCCATCGCTATGCCCGGTGGCGATGGACCCCGCGCAGATGCTCGCCCGAGGACGCAGCCGCGAGACGGCGATCCGCCGGGACCGCTTCGGTCGTTGGTTCGACGGCGACGTGCCCATCACCCACCCGGGCCTCGTCGAACGCTTCGATGGCTGGATCGACCGGGCACCGGATGGCCGCTACTGCCTCTCCAACGAGGTCAACTGGGCCTTCGTGAGCCTCGAAGGGCCCCCGTACCGGGTGCGCTCGGTGACCCTGGGTGAGCCGCTGATGCTCGAGCTCTCCGGCGGTCGGCGGGAGGCGCTCGATCCCCGGACGCTGCGGCTGGGCGAGGACGACTCGCTATGGTGCGACGTGCGTCAGGGTCGGGTGCCTGCGCGCTTCGACAACCACGCGCTCCTGCAGCTCGGCGACTTGATCGGCGAGGACGAGGAGGGCACGTTCCTGCGGCTTGGCGGGCAAATCGTGCGACCCTCCCGCGTGCCGGACCCCCAGGCCGGCTGGAACCCATCGAAAGGACACGTCGAGGCGTGAGCATCCCCCGCAAGCGTGCCGAGCTCGTCGCCGGCGCCCTGGCCCTGGCCATCGGCGCGCCGCTGGTCGTGCTGCTCGGCATGGCCGTGGCCGACGGGGTGCGCCGCTACCGGGAGGCACCGCTCCGGGCCATGCTCGGCGACAGACGCTTCGAGGAGCTGCAGGAGGACTCGGGCGGGTTCCCGCACTACCTCGGGCGCGAGCGGCTGGCCCCGGACTTCGAGCTGACCGATCGCCGCGGCCGCTCCTGGGCGATGCGCGACCAGCGGGGCAAGGTCGTCGTGCTCAACTTCTGGTCGGTGAGCTGCCCGCCCTGCCTCGAAGAGATGCCGTCCCTGGAAGTCTTGGGCGAGCTGGCCAAGCGCTGGGACGACGTCGAGATCGTGGCGATCAACACCGACGCGAGCTGGGACGAGGTCGACGCCGTGCTGCCGGCGCGCTCGAAGCTCACGCATCTCATCGACCCCGACAAAGCAGTCACCCGCGGCATGTTCGGCACCGAGCTGTACCCCGAGACCTGGATCATCGACGCCGACGGAGTCGTACGCTTTCGCTACGATGGGGCCTTCGACTGGTCCAACCCCCTCGTCCTCGACGTCATCGCCTCGTTCCGCTGAGAGGGAGGGCGGCACGGCGGGCCGGTGGGTGGCCGGAGGCCCGAAAAGAGCGGGGAAAGTGCCCCCGTGCTAGAGCATATCTCAAACCCCTCGTCGCCGCTCCGCGGCCTGCGCACGCCCTCTGCCGCCATCCTCTCACCTCGACAATGCTCGGCATTCCCTCGGCTCGCGGATGCGCCAGCGGTCCCGCCCAGTCCACGGATCGATCGACGATCGCCCTTGAGATGTGCCGTAGGGTCGAATGTCCTCTCCGGAGCCCCCGCCGTTGTCTGAACCGCCGCCCGATGCGCCCTCCTCGGCGACGCCGCGCGGTCCCCGACGGGGTCGCTTCGTCGCGGCGCTCCGCATCGCGACCTGGCTGGGCGCCATCGCCTTGTTCGGGGGCATGGCGCTGACCCAGACGGAGTGGGGCGAGCGGAAGATCGCGGCCCTCGCGGAGAAGGCGATCGAAGAGGAGCTTGGGTTGCAGGCGCGGCTCGGTGAGGTCGAGGTGCGCTTCGGCTGGCTGCCGCCGGAGGTCTTCGTCTACGCCGCGGACATCGAGCTCGATCACCCCGAGTACGGCGACTTCGTGACCGCCGACGCGCTGATCATCCGGCCGTCGCTGCTGGCATTCCTGACCGGCGGCATCGACCTGCAGACGATCGAGATCGACGAGCCGCAGGTACACCTGAGGATCGAGGACGGTGCCGTCGTGAACCTCCCCCGCTTGCCCGAAGGGGGAGACGGCCCGGTCACGCTGCCCTTCGATCGCCTCATCGTGCGCGACGCCGCCGTCAGCTTCGACGCGCCGCCCCATGGATCCGGCGCGCTCCGTCGCCTGGATCTCACCGTCGAGGCGGACGGCCAGGTCATGGACATCGCCCTCGAGAGCGAAGAAGGCGAGCTTCAGCACGCGACCGGCCAGGAGACCCTCGAGCGCCTCCTCTTCGAGGGGCGCGTCGACCTCGGGGAGCGCCGGGTCGAGGGCAGGCGGGCAGCGCTCCGAACTCCGCTCTTGCGGGTGCTCGTCCGCGACGCATCGTTCGCCTTCGACCCCGCCGACGGGTACGCGGGGGAGCTCGTCACTCGCCTGGACTTGGCGCAGTTGGGCCGCCTCCCCATCGCGCTCGAGCTCCCGCTCCGAGGTGTCGTCGAGCTCGAGGCGCAGGTTCAGGGGCGCGGCGATAGCCCGTCCGCCACGGGAACCCTGCGCCTGATCGACGTGGTCCTCGACGAGAAGTGGGGCCTCGGCGACGAGCTCGACCTGGAGTTCGACGCCGACCGCGACGGGGTGGAGCTACGCGAAGGGAGCGTCGCCCACCTCCGCCACGGTGGAGAGGTGGCGCTGCGAGGGCGGGTCGGCCTCGACGCGGAGGCGGGCTACCCCGTCGAGCTCGTCGCCGACATCGACGACCTCGACCTCGGCAAGTTGATGGATCAGCTCGGCGTGACCGAGGACGCCATCGTCCGTTGGCCCATGAGCGGCCGGGGCGAGCTGCGCGGGACGCTGCAGCCTTTCGCCATCGAAGGACCCCTGCGGATACGCACCCGCGACTTCCGAGTCACCGTGGAACCCTGGCACCAGCGGCGAGCCACGCGCATCCTCGGCGTCGACCAGGGCGTCGTCCAGGGTCGCTGGCGCTTCGACGAGGAGGCCGCGAAGTTCCTCGACGTGCGCCTGAACACACCGAACTCACAGGTGCATGTGCCGGTCGTGCACCTCGGTTTCGACAACCGCCTCCGCGTCGAGGCCGAGGCGACGTCGATCGACCTGCGCGACGTCAGCCCGCTCGTGGACTTCGGTCTGGCAGGCGTCGGCACGGCGACGGTCTCCGTCAGTGGGACCTTCTCCAGCCCGCAGGTGCGCGGAGCGATTCAGGTTCGCGACTTTCGCTTCGACGGTTTCCCGCTCGGAGACATCGAGACGAACTTCTACCTGCGGGACGACTACATGGCGGCGATCTTCCCGAACCTACGGGCCGCGAAGAACACGAGTCGCTACCGAGTCGACGACCTCACCCTCGACTTCAAAGACGAACGCATCGAGGTGACCGGGCACCTGCGCGCGAGCCGCCTGACCCTCCAGGACGTCTACCATGCGTTCCACTACGAGAACGACGAGCGCTATGCCCCCTACCAGGCGACCGCGCGCGGTCACATGACGCTCCGCTACACCTACGATTGGCCCGGCGACGGACCGAATGGGACCTTCTCCACGGACATGGACTTCGAGCTGCTTCAAGCCCGGCTCGACGACATCCGCTTTGATCGAGGCGCCTTCCGAGGGGCGTTCGTCTGGCACGACTACACTCGGGGTCTCGATGGAGGCGAGCTGAGGATCGATCGTTTCGAGCTACGGAAGGGGGAGGGCGCGCTCACGCTCTCGGGCGACATACGCCCGCCGCGGCCTGGGAGCCCAGCCAACCTCTACCTCGACGTCGAAGCCGACCAACTCGCGCTCGCCTCCCTCGAAGGCGTCGGCGACCGGCTCCCCATCCATGGGATCGCCTCGGTCCTCGGCGAGGTCCGAGGCACGCCGGACGTGCCGCGGATGCACCTGGACGTGGCTCTGACCGGCGTGCGCTGGGAGGATGCGTACCTTGGCGACGCCCGGATCTACGTACGCCTCACGGACCGGACGGATCCGTGGGTCGCCGAAGCGGCTCGCTGGCAGAGGGTCCCCGAAAACGAGCCCTGCGCGCATGCCCGACGCGGCCTGGCGCGGGGACGCTGGCGGCCGGCACCGCCGGTGCGAACCGTCGACGGGCCGAGGCCGCGCCTCGATCGACCGATGGCGTATCTCGTGTGCGGAGAAGGTTTCGGGGGGCAGGTGCGGCTCGATATGGCCGTCGGCTGGACCGACGTCTACCCGCTACGGGGCGTCGTCGATCTGATCGACTTGCGCCTCGACTCGTTCCTCGAGTCGACGCTTCCCGAGCGCAACTTCGGGGGCAAGGTGCGAGGACGCATCGCCCTCACCGCGGGCTCGATGCTGCGTGATGGTTCCCTCGGCGGTTGGATCCACCTGGACCGCCTCGAACTCGCCGCCCGCAATCCGCTCGAAGGCCGCGACTTTCAGCTCGCCAACGACGGACCCATCGATGTCCGTCTGGAGCGCGGCGGTTTCGAGCTTCGCCGTGCGGTCCTCCGAGGACCCAGCGACACGGGCCTTTCCTTCAGCGGCGGCGGCAACGCCGAGGGGAACCTCGCGCTCCGCGTCGATGGAACCGTCGGCCTGGAGCTCCTGGAGAGTCTCTCCCCGGAGGTCGCCGACAGCGGCGGACAGCTCTCGCTGCGGGTGGACATCGGAGGCCGCGTCGACGACCCGCACTTCTCGGGAGAGGCCGTCGTCCGCGACGGACGGCTCGCGCTTCGCCGCCTCGCCTTCGCCCAGCTTCACGATCTCCGCGGCCGCATCGAGTTCAGCGAGCGCCGCGCCGTGTTCGAGGGTTTCGCCGCGCGGTTCGCAGGCGGCGACCTGGAGCTCGAAGGGGTCGCGAGTATTCGGGACGGCTCGTTGCGCCGTTACGGTTTCGAGGTGCGGGTGCGCGATGCGCTGCTGAGGCCGATGGAGGGCGTCCGAGCGGGTGTCGACGCCAGGCTGCGCCTCGCCTGGAGGCGTGGCGAGCGCCTGCCCTTGCTCTCGGGCGAGCTGCGCTTGGACCGGGTGCGTTACGAGCGGCCCATCCAGCTCTCGCCGACGCTGGGGCAGCTCTACCGTCCGCAGCGTGCGGAAGTCGAGCGCTACGATCCGGATCGCGACAACGTCGCCCTCGACCTGAGAGTGATCGACCTCTCTCCGATCCGAGTGCGCAACAACCTGCTCGACCTCGATCTGCGCATCGACGACGCGGAGCAACCCTTCCGCATCGTCGGGACCGACCAGCGACTGGGCGTGTTGGGTGCCATCGAGGTGAGTCGCGGCAAGGTCCGGTTCCGTAACACCGAGATGGACGTGACCCACGGGGTGATCCGCTTCACCGACGAGACCCGCCTCGACGCGAGCTTCGATGTGCTGGCGCAGACGGAGATCCGGCGGCAGCAATCGTCGCGGGATCTCACCGCACCGACCTGGCGCGTGCAGCTGCGCGCCCACGGCGACATGGACGCCTTCCGCCTCGACGCCACCAGCCAGCCGCAGCTCTCCCAGGAAGACCTCATGTTGCTCCTCACCGTCGGCATGACCTCCGTGGAGGCACAGCAACTCCAGGCCGGCGATGTCGGGGGCACGGCCCTCGAAGCGCTCTCGGCCATCGCGGGGGTCAACGAGGAAGTGACCAACGCCGTGCGGGTCATCGACGAGTTCGCGATTACCACGCGCTACTCGCCGGTGACCGGGCGGCCGGAACCGATGGTGACCATCGGCAAGCGCATCACCGACCGAGTGCGCCTGAGCGCCGCGACCGGGCTCACCGGCGAGCAGCGGACGTTTCAGACTGGTCTCGAGTGGCAGGTCGGCGACCAGACGTCCTTCCAGATGCTCTACGACAACATCAACCGCGAGTCCTCATCGAGCTTCGGCAACCTCGGCGTCGACTTCCACTGGCGCCTGGAATTCGAGTAGGGCTCGAGCTCCGCTCAGCGGCCCGCCGGACGCCCGCCTTTGCGCGGGTCGCTGACGGCGACGAGGCGGCGCCCCTGGCCCGCGTGGATTCGCACGAGCTGCACGTTGGCCACGTTGTGGATGGGCTCGTGGATGTGCCCACGCGCGGTGAGCGCCCCAAGGCGCTCGGCGTCCAAGGGCTGGACCTCCTCGGTGCGTAGCTCGTTGGGGTGGCCTTGGTGGTGGATGCGCGGCGCTTGCACGGCCTGCGCCGCCGACATGCCGAAGAGCAGATGGTAGAGGGCGACCTGCTCCGTCGCGGTCACGATGCGGCTGCCGCCGGAAGCTCCCAGGCACAGCAGCGGCGCGCCTTCGTGCAGAACCAGGGTCGGCGACATGGTCGAGACGGGACGCTTGCCGGGGCCCGGGAGGTTGGGCGCGCCACCGACGAGCCCAAAGGCGTTGGCCTCGCCCACGGCCCGCGCGAAGTCGTCCATCTCGTCGTTCATGACGATCCCGGCGGCGGTGTAGCGTGCCCCGAAGGGCAGGTTCACGGTGGTGGTGACGGCCGCCACGTTGCCCTCGGCATCGACGACGCACAGATGGCTGGTGCCCGCGTTGTCGCTTTGGAGGACGGCGGCCGAAGGGCCCAGCGGCCGATCGTAGTCCTCGGGAGGCATGGCCAGCGCCGGGTGGAAGGCGTCGGCGCGGGCCTGGAGGCGCTGGGGGGCCATCATCGCCTCGAGGGGCAGCGCGACGTGATCCGGGTCGCCGAAGTAGCGCTCGCGATCGAGGAAGGGGCCCTTCCATGACTCGGCGAGGGCATGGAGGAAGGCCGCGCTCGGAGGCCCGTCCGCCGTCGGGCGCCAGCGCTCGTCGATGCGTTCGAGGACGGCGAGGCTCTGCAAAAGGGTGAAGCCGCCGGCGCTCGGCGGGGGAGCGGTGACCCACTCGAAGCCGAAGTGGTGGCCCCGCAGCGGCGCGCGCTCCACCACGCGGTAGTCCCGCAGGTCCGCCAGCGTGAGCACGCCACCGGCCTCGCGGTTCGCGCGCACGATCGCCCGCGCGATGCGGCCACGGTAGATCGCGTCGGCGCCGCGGCTGCCCAGGGCGCGGAGCGTCCGCGCGAGCTGGGGCTGCCGCAGCCGCGTTCCCACCGCCAGCGCCTCCTCGCCGCCGAACCAGGTCCGCATCAGCGGGTCGCGCCGCATCTGTGGGCCGAAGACTCGGGACAGGTGCGCGAGCGCCGGCGTCACCACCACGCCCCGCTCGGCCAGGCGGACCGCCGGCGCAGCGATCTGCGCGAGCGGGAGCGAACCGAAGCGCCGCACGAGCTCCGCAATGCCTGCGGGCTCTCCCGGCACACCGGTCGCCAGGCCCCCGAGCTGCGACGCGGCGTTGGCCGGGCCCTCCATGGGCGCTGCGACCTCGTCGTACATGTCCGGCCGGGCCGCGGCGGGCGCGCGCTCGCGAAAGTCGAGGAACGTGAGGGAGCCGTCGCTCGCCCGGTAGTAGAGCGCGAAGCCGCCGCCCCCGAGGCCGCTCGAAGCGGGGTTGGCCACGCCGAGGGCGAGCATCGTCGCGGCCGCCGCGTCCGCGGCGTTCCCTCCCCGCGCCAAGATCTCGGCCCCGGCGGCGCTCGCGTCGGGGTGGTCGGCGGCGACGGCCATCCGAGCGAACTCCCCCCAGAACGTGTCGGCCAGCCGAGGCGCTTCGGCTCGAGGACTCTGCCCGAGCAGGCACAAGGCGAGGAGAGCGACAGCGACGGCACGCAACAGAGCCATGGGCCTTGTGTACGACGCGCACCCCGGGATGGCGAGAGCCGGCGCTGGCGTCTTCCCTTCGAAATCACCCCGCCCTTGTGTTAGAGCACTTGCCGAAACCCCTCGTCGCCGCTCCACGGCCTGTGCACACCCCCTGCCGCCATTTCGCCTCAAGAATACTCGGCATTTCCTCGGCTCGTCGCCGCGGCATGGATCGCACCCGGTCCGCGAATCGACGGGGGTTTCTGAGATGGGTCCTGGAGCGCATCTCGAATCGTCGCGGGCACGGACGGCCCGGCGCCCCTCACGAACCGGCCCGCCGGTGTCCGCGATCGGCTCCATCATGAGTTGCCAAGGGATCGACCGATGCGCCTCGTTTTCGTGATGGACCCCGTCGACACGGTCGTGGTCGACGAGGACACCAGCTTCGCCATCATGCTCGAGGCCCAGCGCCGCGGCCACCTGGTCGATCACTGCCGGATGCAGGACGTCGAGCTCATCGACGGCCGCTGTCGGGCGCGGGTGCGGCGGGCGACCCTCCAGCGGGACCCCGCGGAGCCCATCCGACTGTCCGACCCGGAGCTTCTGGAGCTGGCGCAGGCCGATGTGGTCTTCGTTCGCAAGGACCCGCCCTTCACCAGCGAGTACCTCTGGTTGACGCTCCTGCTCGAAACGCTCCGGGGCCAGACCCTCGTCGTCAACGACCCGCGCGGGCTGCGCGAAGCCAACGAGAAGCTCTACGCCACCCACTTCCCGCAGCTCATGCCGCGGACGCTGGTGTCCGCCGACAAGGCGCGGATCAAGGCGTTCGTCGAAGACGTCGGCGGGCGGGCGGTCATCAAGCCCGTGGATGGCCACGGCGGGGACGGCATCTTCGCGCTCGCTCTCGGCGACCCAAACCTCAACGCCCACATCGAGACGGTGACGCGGCACGGCCGGCGGGTCGCGATGGTCCAGGCGTTCATCGATGCGGTGCGGGAAGGCGACAAGCGCATCTTGTTGATGGACGGCGCCATCGTCGGCGCAATCCTCCGCGTTCCCCAACAAGGGGATTTGCGCTCGAACATCCACGTCGGCGGGCAGGTGGTCGCGACCGAGATCACCGACGCCGACCGACGCATCGTCGACGCCGTCGTTCCGAGGCTCCGGGCCGACGGCTTGGTCTTCGTGGGCCTCGACGTGATCGGCGGGCTGCTGACGGAGGTCAACGTCACCAGCCCCACGGGCATCCAGCAGATGTCCCGCTTGTCCGGCACGAACTGCGAAGCTCGCGTCCTCGATTGGCTCGAAACGAAGGTTGGCTCGTGAAGCGACTGCTGCCGATTCTCCTGTGCGTGGCGTGCGGCCCCAGCGCACTGCAACTCCCTCCTCGCACCGTCCCCGCCCTTCGAGGACAGGGGTTCGAGCGCACGATCACCACGGTGACGGACCTCGACACGGTGCGCGATGTCGCCGAGGGCCTCGATCGCACCTACGTGGCCACGGACCGCGGCCTGCTGGTCTACGGGCCGGACGAGGCGCCGACGCGCCTGGGACGAGCCCAAGGCCTGGGAAGCGACGACGTGCGCGCGGTGACCGTCGATGCGCAGGGGACCGTCTTCGTCGCGACCGCGGCCGCGGTCGTGCCGCTACGAGGGGCGCAGCTTGGCGACCGCTTGCCCTCGCCGCCGGTCGGCGAGGTCGTCGCGCTCGCCGCCCTGGACGACGGCACCCTCTTGGCCTGCGGCACTCGCGGCATCGCTCGCCGCTCCGGCGACGGGTGGGAGGGCTACGGCGAGGCCGTGCAGTGCACCGGGCTGTGGCCCACGCCGCAGGGGCGTGTGTGGATCGGCACCGCCCACGGGCTGCTCTACGTGGACGAGGACGATGTGATCCGCGAGCACGCCGAAGGCCGCGGGCTCCCCGCCGGCTGGGTCCGCGGCGTCGTGCCGACCCAACCGGGCCAAGCGTTCGTGCTCGTCCAGAACGCGAGTGAGAGCTACTTCGCCTTCTTCGACGGCAGCCGCTGGTACAGCTACACCGTGCCCGACTTCGAGCGCCCGCTCGTCGGCCTCGGCCGCGTGGGCACCGAGATGGTCGCCGTCACCCGTGACTTCGCCTTTGTCGTCTCCGACGCGGGCCGCGGCTCCGGTGTCCCCTTGAGGGCCCTCGGTCGCGGCGAGCGCCTCTCGGTCCGCAGCTACCGGGCGCGGATCACCGCCGGCGATGTCCCACCGGGCGCCGCCGAGCCGCTGCGGCGGGCTCCGGTGAGGATGGCCGCGGTGCCCCCGAACCACCCGACGGTCGAGGCGCCGGGCTTCGTGATCGCGCCGCTGGGGCAGGTCGCCGAGGACGGCTATCTCGTGCGGCGCGGTGCCGGCAAGCTCTTCGTCGCCGACCGGAACCGCGGCGTGGCGCAGCTCGGCAGCGAAGGGGTCGCGCGGGTGCTCCGCAGCCGCGACCTCGTGGCCGAGCAAGACCTGCAGATCGCGAGCGACGAGCGGGGCAAGACTTGGGTCCTCACCGACGAAGGGCTCGTCGCCATCCAGCGCGAGGAGGGTCTCCGACGTGTCCCGACGCCCGAGGGGCTCCGCTGCGGATCCCTCGCGGAGGCCCGCCAAGGCATCTATCTGGGCTGCGTCGTGAGCGAACAGACCGGTGAACCGAACGCCGTGCGGGTGCTCCGGCGTCAGGGCGACGCCTGGACGGTGGCGTGGGAAGGCACCCTGAGCTTTGGCGTGGGACCCGACGCGCCGGACGCCCCGCGGCCAAGCCTCGTGTCGATCCCCATGCTCGCCATTCAAGGCGACGAGGAGGCGCTCTGGCTCGCGCTGCGGGTGACCCTGCCCGACGGGACAGGGCCGCGGCTGCGGGGGCTCGCGGAGATCCGCGGCGACCGCGTCGTCTACCACCACGCGCACGCCGACCCTGCGGTCGACGGGGAGGGCGCGCTGCTCATCCCCGACGAGCTCTCCAACATCGACGCTTCCCAGCCGGGGAAGGTCTGGCTCTCGACGCTCCTGGGCGCCGTCCGCCTGGGCGATCACCAGGCCATCACGTTTGGCGAAGCCCGCGGCGTGCGCGGCGAGGTGGTCAGCGACGTGCTCGTCGCGGCCGGGGGCAAGGTCTGGATCGCCGCCGCCGAGGGGCCGGGCTTCTACTTCAACCGCGAGCTCGAGTTCCGCATGCCCCAGGAGGTCCGCGCCGCGCGCCCGCTGCGGTTGGCCATGGACCGGGACGGCAACATCTGGGGCGCCGGTCCCAATGGGCTCGTCCGCTTCGACGGGACGCGCTGGACGGTGTTCGGCGAAGACTCGGGCCTGCCGATCACGAGCTTCGTCGACGTCGAGGCCGATGCCGCGGGCCAGCTCTGGCTGCTCGGGCGCGACCGCGTGCTGATCTTGGGTCCCGAGCGGCGGGTCGCTGCCGCCCAGCCGTGACTCAGCGGTAGGGTCCGCGAGGCGGCGGCATGAGGCCTCGAAGGCGGGCCAGTCCCCAGGCATGGTGGCGCAGCAGCCCTTTGACGGCCGCGCGGTAGACAGATCGGGCGCGCGGGGTGAGGTGCGCCTCGATGGTGCGGTCCGGGATCTCTCCGAGGATGCCGTAGAGGGCCAGCGCGGTCAGCAGCTCCGGTTCGCTCAGGGCCGGGCAGCTTTCGCAGACGACGAAGGGTCCGCGGCGGTGGGATCGCAGCATCACCGTCGTTGGGAACAGACCGAAGCCCAGGTAGATCGCGGTGGCGTCGACGAGCCGCTCGTCCTCGTCCATGGGAGGCGGTGGGGCCGCAGTCTGAACGACGTAGTAAGCCGAACCGCGAGCGAAGCGCCAGACGAGCGCGCAGGGGTTGTCGAGGAGCGAGGGGTCGTAAGGGATCGGAAACCCTTCCTGGGGTTGGGCGTCCTCGCCTTCGGGCAGCACCCACAGGGGCCAGTCCATCAGGCCCGCGTGTTCGCGCACGAAGAGAAAGTAGTCTTCGGCGAGGTCTTCGCCTTCGAGCTGCGGGTCGATGGGGAAGTCGACGGGCGTCGGCGTGACGATGTGGCGCCGCGCCAGCGCCGAGGGGGTGGCCGCGTGGCGAAGCCAGGCCCACGCCTCGACGAGCCAGTCGATGAAGCCGCCCGGGGCCATCTCGTCCCTACGATAACCAAGGATCAGCGTGGCGGCTCGGGCCGTTCGGCGGACCGGCTCAGCGGAGCAGCTCGGCGGACCGGCGGAGCGATGGACGGCGAACCGACGGACCGGCGGACCGCGAACTCGGCTCGAGGGCCTCCGGTGCGAGCGCTGCTCTTTCCGCGAGGCCCTCGGCGCGGCATGGCTCCGGAGGGGTTGCGGCGGCGCGACGATTTGCCGCGTTGAGCGTGGCGGTGGCATCGTCATCCTGGGTGTCCTCGCCGAAAGGACGATCCCCTCATGCGCACCGCTCTTGCTTTGCTGTCCCTGACTCCGTTGACGATCTCTTCGTGCGGCTCCAACGACGAAGCTGTGGAGCTGCGGTTCTCGGCCCTCGTGGGCAGCGAGCCCTTCCGCTGCGGCACGACCTACGCGGACCTTGGCGCGGGAACCGAGCTGACCCCCGTGGACCTCCGCTTCTACGTTCACGACGTGCGCCTGCTCCGAGAGGACGGCAGCGAGGTGCGCGTCGAGCTCGACGACGACGGCAAGTG
>Ga0256832_1001198_pt1 | contig 17460 bp, 19 predicted proteins | sample 134614metaG_FD_190534 | JGI IMG/M metagenome (GOLD analysis project Ga0256832, IMG submission 190534) | Hydrothermal vent microbial communities from Lau Basin, Pacific Ocean - 134-614 | ecosystem: Environmental > Aquatic > Marine > Hydrothermal vents | place: Pacific Ocean: Lau Basin | collected...
AGATGTCAATGTTCAACGCCCTTACCGCTTTGGGTATGGATATGATGACAAAAATTTTAATGGTAAAAAAGATAATGGAGAAGAGAAAGTCTATTTTGAATTTTCAGACTACTCAACCTCTTATATCTTTTACGAAAGCAAATAAAACTTAACACAAAGGAAAAACAAAATGAGATTCATTTCAACAGATAATGCACCAGCTGCCATTGGTCCCTACTCACAAGCTGTCGTTGTTAATGGTATTATTTATACTTCAGGACAGATAGGAATGGATGAGAAAGGTGTTATCGTCGCCGATGATGTAGTGAACCAAACCCACCAAGTTATGAAAAACTTATTTTATGTACTTGAAGCTGCAGGAGTTCACTTTAATGATGTTATTAAAACAACTATCTACTTAACAAATATGGATGACTTTGCGAAAGTTAATGAAGTTTATGCTCACTACTTTGGTCACCATAAGCCTGTAAGAAGTACTGTTGCAGTTAAGACTCTACCTAAAAATGTACTTGTAGAGATTGACTGTATAGCACTTGCCAATACAGATTTTCATATCTAATCTCCTTTAAGCTATCTTATACCCTATGAACCTCACTCTCCCAAATCAAAGATTAGAGGAGAGTGAGATTCATGTAGTTATAGACCCTTTTAAAAATAAAAAAATAGATATAAAAACTATAGAGTATAAATAAATCTTTAGTTATAATCTTTCCATATAAGAAGAAGGATTATTATGAACGAACAAACCCTTGCTATCCACGCAGGATATGACAAAGACTCTATGGGAACCATGGCTGTCCCCATTTACCAAACCACAGCTTATGAGTTTAAAGATACCGAACATGCAGCCAATCTTTTTGAGCTAAAAGAGTTAGGTAATATCTACACACGGCTTATGAACCCAACAACCGATATATTTGAGAAACGTTTTGCAGCACTTGAACATGGTGTGGCGGCTATTGGAACTGCATCGGGAATGGCTGCCATTTTTTATGCCATTGCCAATGTAGCTGAAGCAGGAGACAATATTATAGTTGCTAAACAGGTTTATGGAGGAACTACAACTCTTACAGGACACACAATTAAACGTTTTGGCATAGAGACACGCTACTTTGACATAACCAATCCATCAGAGATAGAAGCACTTATTGATGAAAAGACAAAAATTATTCTCTTTGAGAGCATTACTAACCCTAGTGTTGATGTAGCTGATTTTGATGCTATTGTTGCCATTGCTAAGAAACATAATGTTATGACATGTGTAGACAATACTGTAGCCACTCCAATCTTTTGTAAACCAATTGATTTTGGTTGTGACATTGTAGTACATAGTGCTAGTAAATATACAACTGGTCAAGGTTTAGCACTAGGTGGAGTAGTTGTTGAGAGAGAAAATTTAGTAGAGCTTATTAAAGATAACCCTCGTTATTCACACTTTAATGAGCCAGATGAGAGTTACCATGGTTTAGTCTACTCTGACCTACCTCTACCTCTCTTTTGCCTTAGAATGCGTCTCTCATTACTACGTGACCTTGGAGCAACCCCTAGTCCATTTAACTCATGGCTCTATATTCAAGGGTTAGAGACACTACCATTACGAATGAAACAACATGCCCTATCTGCACTTAAAATAGCAGAATTTTTAGAGTCTCATCCAAAAGTAAAAAAGGTTAACTATCCTGGATTAAAGTCTAATGTAAACTATACTTTAGCACAAAAGTATTTTCCTAAAGGACAGAGTGGACTACTCTCTTTTGAAGTCTCTAGTAAAGAAGAGGCTCAAGCCATTGCAGATAGTACAGAGATATTTAAAGTAGTAGTCAACATAGGAGATAGTAAATCAATCATTACCCATCCTGCAAGTACCACCCACCAACAACTCTCAGAAAAGGAGCTTATTGAAGCTGGTGTACCAGGAGGGCTTATTCGATTAAGTGTAGGGCTTGAAGATACCCAAAATCTTATTGATGACTTATCAAAAGCCCTTAATTAATCAAAGAGAGAGGCAAAGAAGCCTTTCTCTTCTTCTTTCTCGGTAACCTTGCTCTTTTTAGCATTTTTAATATATTTTTTATATGCCATACGAGTGGGATCCCAAATACCATCAATAAATATGGTTGGAGTACCTGTTACAAAGAGACGTTTTTTCATTGCAAGGTCAAAAGCCAATGTTTTTTTAATTTTTGGATTCATCAAATCTTTATGTGTAAACTTTCTACCAATTTTTTTCTCTATTGCCTCTAAAATCACACTCTCTTTTCGCTCTTTTTCACTAACAAGAAGATGGTACATCTTTTTATAATCTTCGACTTTACCCTCATCATGCAACAGAACCATAACTTTTGTTACTACTTTAGAGGCAGGGTGTATACGAACTAAAGGCAACTGATAACTATAGAGAGCAAAGAGGTTTGGATGTTTCTGTACAGCTGTAATTAAAGGAGGAACTATCTCTTGACAAAATGGACAAAAAGGGTCAGAAATTAATAAAATTTTATGTTTTGCTTTTACATTTCCTACGAGAAGATGAGTTCTATTATAAGCATTTTTAGGGACTAATGGCTTTAAAATTTTAGCATACTCTTGTCCTTTTTTATCTTTTAAAGAAAATGCCATCTTTTTACCTTTAGTAAAAACCACTTGAGAGAGATGTCTCTTACGATAAACTTTTCCCATCTTCATTTTGATATCTAAGGATAAAAAGTGAACGTGCCATCCATCAGTACCACCTATCTCATAAGTTGAAACTGTTTCAATCTTCTCAACTTTTGAATGTGTTTTTTTCTCTATATAGTTTTTTACAGAAGATTCAACTTTTTTTTGACTAAGTGCAAAAAGTTGTACCGTTGCTAATAGTATTAATGCTAGTGCCTTTATGTTCATTCTATAACTCCTTTGAAAGATAATCCTATTCTATCATATCACCATTAAATAAAACTATAAAACATAAAATTTGTTGACAACAACTTGAAAAAAAACTATTTCATCAACTATTTTCATTACTAAAGTACAAATTAGATAAAATTCTCTTAATGAAAATAGAAACAAATATTGCCCACTTTACAACTCCTCTATATTTGGAGAGTGGAAGAATCTTAGAACCATATAAAATTGCTTATGAAACCTACGGTGAGCTAAATGAAGATGCCTCAAATGTCATCTTAATCTGCCATGCTCTTAGTGGTTCAGCTCATGCTGCAGGACTCCACGAAGGAGAGAGAAAACCAGGCTGGTGGGATGGACTCATTGGTGATGGAAAAGCGATTGATACCACTAAATATTTTGTTATCTCAACCAATGTTATTGGTTCATGTTTTGGAAGTACAGGTCCTATGGATGATGACTACCCCAAACATACTCCTTTTCGTCTTAAGTTTCCTGTTTTAACAATTAAAGATATGATTAAAGCTCAAAAGCAACTACTCTCTCAAATGGGTATTCATCATCTTAAAGCGATTATTGGAGGCTCAATGGGAGGAATGCAAGCGTTACAGTTTGCAGTAGACTACCCTAACTTTGCAGACAAGATTATTGCCTTAGCGACTACTTATGCTACACAACCTTGGGCAATTGCCTTTAACAAAGTAGCAATGGAAGCAATACGCCGTGACCCTAGATTTGAGAATGGGAATTATGAGAAAGATGCTTTTAAAGAGAATGGATTAGACGGGTTAGCCATTGGACGTATAGCAGGTCATATCTCCTATCTGTCACCTGACTCAATGAACGATAAGTTTGGAAGAAACTATGTTAATAATGATGGGCTATTTGAACTCTTTGGACGTTATGAGGTCGAGCGTTATATGGAGTACAACACCAATAACTTCTCAAAAATATTTGACCCTCTTAGCTACTTATATATAGTAAAGGCGATTAACACCTTTAACCTAAGTCGTGGATATGACTCCCTTCACGAAGCTATTTTACGCATTAAAGCAGAAGTAGTCCTAATCTCATTTAAGGGTGACTATCTCTTCTTTCCAAAAGAGATGGAGCATATTCACCATATGATGCAACGCAATGGACAAAATAGTAGTTATTATGAGATAGATAGCAACTATGGACACGATGCCTTTTTGGTAGAGATAGAAAAATTTGATACAATTATAAAAGATAGACTCAATAAATAAAGGTAGAAAATGCAAACCAATACATTTGAACAGAAGCTAGAAGAATCAAAAAAGATACTAAATAGACTAATGGACCCAGCTATTACATTAGAAGAGAGTCTCAAACTCTATGAGGAGGGTCTTACCCAAATCAAAGATGCACAAAAGATGATAGAAGAGGCGAAAGTAAAAATTCAAACCATAGAGAAAAACTCTTCTGAGTCACAATAATGCAAAAAGATAAAACATTAACTATCGCAGCACTACAACTTCCTACTTTAGGGATGCAAGCAACTAAACTTGATTTTTATTTAAGAAATGCACATAGTAGAGGTGTCAAGGTTGTTCTACTAGGAGAGTATGTTCTAAACCATTTTTTTAAAGAGTTACCAAATCTTCCTATGAACATGGTTAAAAAACAGAGTGACAAACATATTGAACTGCTCAAAAAGTTTGCTCTTAAATACCAAATGGTGTTTGTTGCACCTATTATACTAGTAAAAAAAGAGAAATATATAAAAAATATTGTTAAGATTACAGAAAAGTCTACAACCTACTATGAACAGCAGATTCTTATGCCATATAAACATTGGAATGAGAAAAAGATGTTTGCTAACAAAATCAAAAAATTGGAAACTCCTCTAACTTTTAAGGTAGAAGGGTTTAAAATTATGGTCATGGGTGGATTTGAACTCCATTTTGACCATTTTTGGCAAGAGGTCATAGAAAAAAAAGTTGACCTAGTACTTCTACCTACTGCCTCAACTTTTGACTCACATAACCGTTGGAGAGAGATTATTAAAACAAAAGCTTTTTTACATGGTTGTTACATCTTACGAGCAAATCGTTTAGGTGAGTTTAAAGAAAAAGAGATAAAATGGAAATTCTATGGAGATAGCATGTTGGTTGAACCAACAGGGGAAATCTATATGATGTTAGAGGATAAGGAGTCAATGCTTATTGAGACTATTAGTAAAAGGGTCATAAAAGAGCATAGAAAATCCTGGGCCTTTGAAGAGGAGTTAGCTCAAAGAGCTAATTTTTAGAATAATTTTTGTTTATATTGGTAAATAATATTCAAATTTTATAAAGAATAATCTTTTTTATTAGGTTTTAATTTAACTTAATAGTTAACATGTTACAATCTATTAAAAATAAAAAAAGGAAATAGGAAGCAATTATGAATAATGACTTGATGAAAATTGTAGAAGAGACAAAAAAACTTAAAACACTAGTATTAGAAGATGAGCCAGAGACAAATGAGTTAATGTGTACTACACTTAAAAACTTCTTTGCTGATGTCTACTCTGCAACTGATGCAACATCTGCAATGCAACTGTTTGAGCAACATAGCCCTGATATTATCTTTATTGATATTATCTTACCAGGTAAAAGTGGGTTAGAGGTAGCTAGAGAGATTAGAGAGATTAACCCTAAACAGATTATTGTTATTGTATCTGCAAGTAATGATATGGGGAACATCTCAGATGCTGTAAAAATTGGAGTAAATAACTTCATTAGAAAACCAATTGATACAGATAAGATGCTTGATGTTCTAAAAGATATTGTAGCTGACCTTAAGAAACAAAAGAAAAATAGAACTAAAATTTTCTCTATTACTCTTCCACTTGACCTTTATGAGCAAGTTGACCAAGATGCAAAAAGTGAAAGTATCTCTAAAAATGCTATGATTATTAGAGCTTTAAAACACTTCTATAATCTATAAATTGTAGCGAGGCTAAAGCCGTCGATTCCCTATATTTCGGAATCGGCGTGTTTACACCCGAACTATTTTATTTAGATAATCTTATTCTAACGGACTCTTCATGAGCTGTTAACCCTTCAGTATTTGCAATTAAAGCACAAGCCTCACCTATCTCATTTAACCCTTGTTGTGTCATTGATATAATAGACGATTTCTTTAAAAAGTGGTCAACACTTAATGGTGAGTAGAACTTAGCTGTCCCTCCTGTTGGTAATGTATGGTTTGGACCTGCAATATAGTCACCAATAGGCTCTGGAGTATATTCACCTAAGAAGATAGCTCCTGCATGTTTTATTTGACCTAACAACTCCATAGGATTAGCTGTTACTACCTCTAAGTGTTCAGGAGCAATTTGATTCATTAAATCAATCGCATCATCCATCGTTTTAGTAATAATAATAGCCCCACGCTCTTCAATAGATTTTCGTGCAATCTCTTCACGAGATAATGTTCCTAAAAACTCCTCTATTTTAGAAGCAACCTTAGGAGCCAATGCTTCATCAGTAGTAATCAAAATAGACGAAGCCATCTCATCATGCTCAGCTTGTGAGAGTAAATCAATAGCCAAATAATCAGCTCTTGCTGTTTGGTCGGCTAAAATTCCAATCTCACTTGGTCCTGCTATCATGTCTATGTTTACTTCACCATAAACCAACTTTTTGGCTGTTGCTACAAAGATATTTCCAGGACCTGTAATAACATCAACTTTTGGTATCGTCTCTGTACCATAAGCCATAGCTCCAATAGCCGAAGCACCACCCACTTTAAAGACTTTAGTCACCTTGCACAAGTGACACGCTGCTAAAAGAAGTTCATTAAGTTCATCATCAGGAGCAGGTGTACAAACCACTATCTCCTCTACTCCTGCTACAATGGCAGGAATTGCATTCATAAGTAGAGATGAGGGATAAGCAGCCTTCCCTCCAGGGATATAAAGCCCAGCAGAGTCAACAGCAGTAACTTTTTGCCCTAACATATTTCCATTTTTCTCAAAATCAAACCATGACTGTGGCATAAGCTTTTGGTGATAGTTCTCAATTCTATCATAAGCTAAATGCAGTGCCTCTCTAAGCGTTGGGTCAATGTTATTATACGCTTTTTCCATAGACTCCACAGAGACCTCTAAAGCTTCATCACCTTTTGGCTCCCATCGGTCAAACTTAGCAATATGTTCTTTTAAAGCAACGTTACCTTCTGTCTTAATCTCATCAAGCAACCCTTTTACAATGGCAGTTACTCCATCTATATCCATTGCACCACGTTTTAAAAGCTCATCAAATTCACTCTGAAAATTATCATCTTTTGTACTAAATATCTTCACCATACTTCCTTATATAACGAGCTAACATACTCTCATTTCCTATCAAGCCACCTTGATGAATATAGAGTGTTGGCTTCTCAAAAATTTGTGGGTTCTCTAACAGTGTTATCCACCCTTGTGGGTCATAGAGCAAATCAAACTCAATACCCATTTTCGCTTGTAATTCTAGCCAAATTTTATAAGAGTCTCTATACAACTTTCCAAAGTGTCGTTTTTTAGTTGGTATTAATATTGTTGGGTGTAAATCTTCATTGGCTTCAAGCATTAAAAACTGTTTTTTCAAATACTCACTATCTCCCACACAAGGAACGGTAAAAACCGTAGGTGGGGATGGCTTTAGCCTCGCTACTTCATTTGTATTAAAGGATTTAGCCAAATAAAGAGCTGTAGTCCCAGTACCAGAGGGTAAAAAAACATTTAACTCCTCAAAGCCTTGCTCCTCTTGCCACTCTAAAATCTCTTGAGCTAAAATTTTTAAACCATACTCTGCCTCTTTTTGTCTTCCACCCTCCTCTATAAGCAAATCATCTTTTGTTAGGATGGGAATATCCTGACCTATATGAACTTGCATTCCATTTTTTAGAGCATACTTATAATTTCCATGAGGGTTCTCTTGTAGATAAGAGGCGATATGTTCAACATAATAATCAAACTTCCACCCTCTTAACTTAGCTAAAACAGAGAGCGAATACATGGCATTAGATTGAGCTGAACCATAAGAGACAACTCTTGTAATATGAGGGAAATCATTCTCTAAAAAATAGTAAAATTTTCGTGCCTTATTTCCTGAAAACTCTTTTGAGAGTAAATCATCTCGTTTAATATAAATAGTTTGTTTATAAAACTCTCTTTTCTCTATAGGTGACTTTTTCATAATGAGATTATAACAAAATTGATTAATATCAATACGATTTAAAAACTATTACTTTATAATGCGAAAAAATTAAATCAGAGTATATAAGGAGAATAGAAAAATGATTATTTCTAACTACATGAGAGCTGAACATCGAGAGTGTGATGAGATATTTGCTGCGGCAGAGAAATCCATTATAGAGGGAGATTTTGAACAAGCAGAGAGACAGTTTCTACTATTTTCAGAGGATACTCTTACCCATTTTAAAAAAGAGGAAGAGGCACTATTTCCAACTTTTGAAGAGGTTACAGGCAATACCGAAGGACCAACACGAATGATGCGTTATGAGCATGAGCAGATGAGAGGGCTTATTGGTAAAATGGCAGAAGCGATAGAGAACCAAGATAAAGATGCTTACCTCTCGATTGCTGAGTCTATGATGATTCTACTCCAACAGCACAATATGAAAGAGGAGCAGATGCTCTATGCCATGTGTGATAGAGCCATTCCTCAAGATAAAAAAGAGAGTGTTATAGAGACCATGAAAACTGTAGAGTTATAAAATGAAGAAATTTTTTTTAGATGCAAGAGAGATGGCACACCCTGAACCATTTCAAATCTCATTAAAATATCTTAAAGAGATGTCAAATGAAGATTATTTTTACATGCTTAATACCAAAGAGCCTATCCCTCTTCTAGAATTAGCACACGATAAAGGATTTAAGTTTTTGACACATCAAGATAGCAATAAAAATTGGCATATAGTTATTAGTAAAAATAGTCAACAAAATTTAGAAGAGTTGTTAGATGTTTAATCAAGGTGGACTCTCACTAGACCAAGCACCTCCACTTTCAGTGGTGATGCGTTTTTTTATAACGGCTTCTATTTTTGGTATTTTACTTGGACTTTTTCTATTCTCTCAAAGCCTACATATAACAACTCTATCTTCCTATAGCACTCAACTAATTACTGTGCATACCTTATCTTTAGGAGTAATGGCCTCTTTCATGTTGGGAGCATTGTTTCAGATGTTACCTGTTTTAGCAGGAGTAGTTATCAAGACACCAACAACAAAAGCGATGATGGTTCATGGTCTCTTAACAGTAGGCGTTTTAGTTCAGCTCTTTGCTTTTGGAGTTACAAGTAACTCTCTTCTCTACTTTTTAGCCTCTGCCTATCTTGGCTTAGCACTCTTTTATGCACTCTATCTAATGCTCAAAGAGCTAATAAAGATTAAAACCCACTCTAGCTCCTCCAAAGGTATCTCTTTAGCTCTTACTATGCTTATTCCTACAGTAATATTTGGAACCTATCTACTTCTTACAGAGGGTGGATTTATCCATATAATAGATTTTAGTCAAATAAAAGAGATTCACTACTCTTTTGCTCTTTTAGGTTGGATTAGCCTACTTATTGTTTCTGTCTCATTTCAGGTCATTGAGATGTTTTATGTAACCCCAAGCTACCCTACAAATATAACTAAATACCTAACCTTAACTATTGTTTTACTACTTATTTTAAAAATGACTTTTATACTCTTAGAGTACCCAACTACTATTTTAACAGCTACTATTGCCCTACTCTTTTTAGCCTATGCCACGGTAACCATTGAGCGACTCACTCAAAGAAAACGCCCAACAGCAGATGCTACAGTATGGTTTTGGCTCTTTGGTATGGCTCTTTTTATTTTAAGTATGACTGTTACACTTATTGGCTCATTTTTTACAATAAGCTCAACTCTACAACACTTAAGCTATATAGCCTTTATTGGTTTTGCTCTTAGCATTGTTTTTGCTATGATTTATAAAATAGTCCCTTTTCTAACATGGTTTCACCTCTCCAACCAAGGCTACATGGAGGCTCCAATGATGCATGATGTTATCCACCCTAAAAAGGCGAAGATTCATTTTTATATTCATTTTGTGACTATAGTTATTTGGCTATTAACAACAGATATAACTTGGTTAGGTAGTCTACTTATAACTATCTCATTTGGTTGGTTATTTTACAATTTGATTTTTGCTATTAAAAAGTATACTTATACGCAGAAACATTGTGAGAAAATTGAGTGGTAGTAGAGTGGTCGATAGTTTTATCGACCATCTAAAAGATTAATTTCTATCTAAACAGTTCAAGTCAGAATAGGCCTGTTCAAGTCGTTTAACCATAGAGAGTTCACCCTCTCGTAACCATTTTCTTGGGTCATAAAACTTCTTATTTGGCTTATCTTCACCCTCTGGGTTTCCAATTTGTCCTTGTAGATAAGCGTGATATTGATTCACATAATTTCGTACACCATCCCAAAATGCCCACTGAGTATCGGTATCTATATTCATCTTAACTACACCATAAGTAATTGCCTCTCTAATCTCAGAAAGTGCAGAACCTGAACCACCATGAAATACAAAGTTTACAGGTTTTTCTTCAACTGTATTAAATTTCTCTTGAATATACTTTTGAGAATTATCTAAAATAGTTGGAGTAAGTACTACATTACCAGGTTTATAGACCCCATGAACATTTCCAAATGATGCAGCAATAGTAAACATCGGTGAGACTTTCAATAGCTCTTCGTATGCATAAGCTACCTCTTCTGGTTGTGTATAAAGTAGTGAATTATCTACATCTGTATTATCTACACCATCCTCTTCACCACCTGTAACACCTAGTTCAATCTCTAAGGTAATACCAATTTTACTCATACGCTCTAAGTAACTTTTACAAGTAGCAATATTCTCTTCAATAGGCTCTTCTGAAAGGTCAATCATATGTGAAGAGAAGAGAGGCTTACCATAAGCTTCAAAGTGTTTTTCACTCGCTTCAAGAAGTCCATCTATCCAAGGTAGTAACTTTCGTGCAGCGTGGTCTGTGTGTAACACTACAGGTACCCCATACGCTTCTGCAACAGTATGTACATGCAAAGCCCCTGCAATGGTTCCAAGAACAGCCCTTCTATCACTAGGCATCCCTTTTCCTGCATAAAACTCTCCACCACCATTTGAAAACTGCACAATGACAGGAGAGTTAACTTTAGAAGCAGCTTCCAAAACAGCATTAACCGACGATGTTCCAACAACATTCACAGCAGGAATAGCAAACCCCTCCTCTTTTGCAATTGCAAAAAGCTCTGTGACTTGATTCCCACTTAAGACACCACATGGTAAGCTATCTAATACTTTTTTACTCATTTTGATTTAACCTTAACTATTTTTTTGTTATTTTACACTAATATTCGCTGTTTTTTTCAACTTTTTAGTTAAATTTTTTAATTTTATATCAAACCTCTTTAACCTCAGTTCTTTTACAATTTGAGGTTTTACCTCTTCATAGGGAATCAAACGCCTCTCTTTTTTATCTTCTAAATAGATTATATGATATCCAAATTGAGTTTTAACAGGTCGAGTAGTTATCTTCCCTTTTTTCAAACGAAAAGCAGCTTCTGAAAACTCTGATACCATCTGTTCATAGACAAACCAATCAAGCTCTCCTCCATTTTTAGCACTAGGACCTGTAGATTCACTCTTTGCAAGTTCTATAAACTTCTTACGAATATCTTTACTCTGTTGAAGTTCAGCTATCATTGCAAGAGCATCCTCTTCTCTAGTTACCAAGATATGCCGTACTTTAACAGAGGCTGGTTGTGTAAATTTTTCAAGACTAGCCCGATAGTATCGTTTAGCAGAAGCATCACTTATTGGAATCTCTTCAACTTTCTTCTTCATCCAAAAGTCAAGCAGAAGATTCTCCTGTAATTTTTCTAGTGCCTCTTTATAGAGAGGGTTATCTGCTATACCTATTTTTTTAGCATCTTCTAGATAGAGTCTTCGTTTAACCATCTGATCAACCACTGCTTTTTTTTGAAATTCAGTTAGCGTATCATAGGTCATTCCTGGTATACTTTTAATTACAAATTCATTTACCTCTTCTTTAGTAATATTAAAATCATTAACAGTTGCAAGTGTTTCGGAAGCAGAGAGTGTAAGTAGTCCAAATGACGAAAAAAAGAAAAAAAGTCTAAAAATTATTCTCATTTTGTACCTTATAAATATATTAATGAAGGACTATAACATAAAATAGTAAATGATTCGTAAATCAACTAAGTTTAAGTCCGAAAATATACTATTAGAGTACCAAAATAAGATTTAAAGAGAAGTATAATATGGCAACTAAAAAAATTAAACTTGCAACAAAAAAAGAGATTGAGGAGATAAAGGCTCTTTTTCTAGAACACTACCCAGACTCTTTGACAGAGTTAAACTACAACAATATCTATGAGCTACTAATAGCTGTTATGCTTTCTGCTCAATGTACCGATAAACGAGTCAATATTATTACTCCTGCACTATTTGAAGCCTACCCTACTCCTATAGAACTTGCCAATGCTGACCTAGATGAAGTAAAATCTTACATCAAAACCTGCTCTTTTTTTAACAACAAGGCAAAAAACCTTATAAAAATGGCTCAATCTGTTGTAGAGAACTATAATGGGGAGATTCCACAAGATACCAAAAAGTTAGTAAAGTTAGCAGGAGTAGGACAGAAAACAGCCAATGTAGTGATGATAGAGTACGCAGGAGCCAACTTAATGGCTGTTGATACCCATGTCTTTAGAGTCGCACACCGTTTAGGACTTAGTGATGATAAAACAGCCCTAAAAACCGAGGAGACACTAAGCAGAAAGTTCAAAACAGACCTACACCGACTTCACCAAGCGATGGTACTCTTTGGACGCTACAAATGTAAAGCTGTTAAACCTGAGTGTGAGGAGTGTTTTATGAAAAAACACTGCCGTACCTCTGAGACATTTAAAGTCTAGTAAGTAACTCCTCTATCACCTCAAAACTCTTCTCGACAGAAGCCAACTCGACCCCTTCCCGTGTAGAGTGTGGAGAGTCAATATTGGGGCCAATAGAGGCAAACTTAATATGAGGATAACGCTCTAAAATCACACCACACTCTAACCCAGCATGAATCGCCTCATATCGACTCTCTCCAAAGACCTTTTCCATTGACTGATTTACCAAGGAGGTAAACTCATTAACCTCTGGTCTCCAAGGAGAGTATTTATCCTCTATGGTCACTTTATATCCATAATTTTTAAAAAGCTCAAGAGCATAATTATCTATTTTATTCTGCCCCTCTTCACTCATAGCACGACTGCTACACTCAATCTTTGCGATGCCTTGTTTAAAGTTGACTATAGCAAGATTAATGCTTATATCAGGTAAATTAAACTCCTCATTATAATCATGAACCCCTGTTTTAAATTTGGCTAAAAGCTCTATAAATGCTTTAGTTTCATAAACAACTAAAGGCTCATCTAAAGGCTTAACAGTTACCAATTCACTACTCTCTAAAGGCTCTTTTGACGTCAACGTAACTTCTGCATTAGAGGGAATAGAGTTTCGTCTCTCTCCTCCCGAAAAACTAGCAATATTTACCTCTTTATCTACTAAATAGTCAATTAAAACTTTAATAGCATTTGGAATATTTTTATCTATATCAACACCTGAATGACCACCCATTAACCCTCTAACCGAGACTTCATAAGCATAAGGGTAACTCTTACTCTTAGAAAAACTCTTAGTAGCTACAATATCAGCCCCACCTGCACAACCAATACAGACAATCGCCTCATCTTCATAATCTACATTGAGCATATATTTTGCATTTAATTTTAAATTAAGATTTCCTGCACCAATCAAACCTACCTCTTCATCTGCTGTTAATAAAAACTCTAGCTCTTCACCCCTCTCAATAAGGGTCATCATCATTGCAATAGCAATACCATTATCTGCTCCTAAAGAGGAATTTTTTGCATACATCCAACCATCGTGAACATAAGTCTCTATATTTGGTGCTTCTCCCATACAGACCATATCGTAGTGGGCTTGAAGTGCTAATTTTGGACTCCCTTTACTAATTAAAATATTTTTTGCCTCATCACTTTGAACAGTGTAATTGTATTGTTTTGCATAATTAACAAGAAAAGTAAATAGTTTCTCTGAATTGTGACTACAATGGGGTATCTTACTTAAGGTTATAAAGTTATCAATAATATTCACTTGTATTTTTTCCCTTTTTTAAGCTATTATAACATAAGACTAACTTTATAAACAAAAGTTAAAAGGATTTTTTTTAATGATACAGACTAAACATTTAATCTCTGCTATTCTATTTTGCTCACCCCTCTCTCTTTCGGCATTAGATATAAATGATAGTGTTAAAATCATTGAAGAGGCTTCAAAAGCTACAAAAGGTTTGCAAGAAGATTTTTCACAACTAACAGAGGAGCAAGAGCCTATTCAAGAAGAGCTTAATTCAGTTACAACAGGGGCCGAAGTAACAGCCCAAGAGGTCATTGAGGTAGAAGAGCATAATGAAACCATACAAGAGTCAAATGCTACTGAAAATAAGATTCAAGACTCTACAAAAGAGTATATACAAACTATTCAAGAACCAACTGTTCTAGTAGAGACAAATGAGACTCTTCAAGGAGTGGAAGAGGTAACTCCAGAAACATCAATAGTGAATAATATCTCTATAGTAGAGAGCAATACCTCTACAACTATTGAAACTAACACCTCATTAGAAGAGAACCAAACTATAGTACAAGAGAGTAGACCAGAGGAAGAGGAGGGTTCCTTCACAAAAGGTATGGTTATTTTTAAAACTAAACTCAAGGCAGTCTGTAAAATGACAGGTGATGAGTTTGCTAAGAACTACACCCAAGAGGATTGGGATGATATTTACGATAATGATGAGTTTGAAAAGGTAGTCTATGAACTCTGCCCTGCTATGAAAGGGAAATATGATAAAAAATGGACAAAAGACCTCTACCAATTTTCACTCAAATATGCCAGTGATAGCGATGAGATTCCTGAATGTTAGTAAATAGTATTACAATTTGACATATTTTTACTCTTTTTAACTTTTTTACTCTAAAATTACTCCAATAGATAATTGGAGTAGATAGAATGGCAAAGAAAAAAGTACTCTTTGAGTGTCAAGCGTGTGGACTACAGAGTCCAAGATGGTTAGGAAAATGTACAGGGTGTAACCAGTGGGACACCATGGTTGAACTTACCTCAGAACAGATAAAATTTGTTGAAGAGACAAAAGGTAGTAGCTCTCGCTCTACCACTACAAAAGCTACTTCTATCACAGAAGTCAAACAAGAGAATATTACACGTTTTAGTTCAGGTAGTAAAGAGTTAGATTTAGTGTTGGGTGGAGGAATTGTTCCAGGCTCACTTACCCTTATTGGGGGTAGTCCAGGCATTGGTAAATCTACCCTACTTCTAAAGATTGCAGGGAACCTTGCAAAAGCTCAAACCAAAGTACTTTACGTATCAGGAGAGGAGTCAGCAGGACAGATTAAACTTCGAGCCGACCGACTACAAGCCAATGAAAAGAAGCTCTTTTTACTACCAGAGATTAATCTACAAACAATTTTAGGAGAGATTAACTCTAAAGATTATGGGTTTATCATTATCGACTCCATTCAAACCCTCTACTCCGACGAAACCCCCTCTGCCCCTGGTTCAGTAACCCAAGTACGTACCATTACCTTTGAGTTAATGCGTGTGGCTAAGAGTCTAGAAATTCCTATTTTTATTATTGGGCATATAACCAAAGATGGCTCCATTGCTGGGCCTAGGGTCTTAGAACATATGGTCGACACGGTACTCTACTTTGAGGGTGACCCAAACTCTGAACTTCGCCTTCTTAGAGGGTTCAAAAACCGTTTTGGCTCTACCAATGAGGTAGGAATCTTTGAGATGAGTAAAAATGGACTACTCGATGCTCAAACCATGGCAGGAAAGTTCTTTAACAAAGAGAGGCTCTCTTCTGGTTCAGCACTTACAGTAATGATGGAGGGGAGTCGTCCTATTATTATTGAGATTCAGGCTTTAGTAGCAGAAGCTTATGGTCACCCTAAACGAAGCTCTACAGGGTTTGATAACAACCGACTAAACATGCTCTTAGCCCTTTTGGAAAAAAAGCTTGACCTACCTTTGGGAACCTATGATGTCTTTGTTAATGTCTCAGGGGGTATCAAAATTAATGAACCAGCAACAGACTTAGCAGTGATTGCTGCTATATTAAGCTCATACAGAGACCGTGAACTAAGTTCTGAAACCATATTTTTAGGAGAGGTAAGCCTTACTGGAGAAATCCGTGAAATCCCAGCTCTTGGGCAACGCCTTAAAGAGCTAGAGACACAAGGATTTAAAAAAGCAATTATTCCAACTAAGCCTTTAGAGAAGACAAAGGTTAAATGTTTTATTGCCAATGAGGTCTCTAAAGTGGTTGAGTGGATGTAGTTTTCTATAAAGAGTTATTATTTTTTAAAGAGAGTTCCACTACTCTACCAAAAGCTCTAATAAAAAATCCATTAACAGCTACAAAAGGGTCACAAGCACTATAGGAGAGTGAGATATTTGATATTTACCTAAGTGCCTTTAAAGATACTATTAATGAGTTTGCTTATGATAGTTCACTAAATGTTTTTCACTATCTAGCCAATGGGGGTTATAGTACTTTGATTTTTCAAACTTCTAAAATTTTAACAAAATTAAAGAAGTTTAAAATAGTGTTTAATCATCTAATAAGATGGTAAACCAAAAATTGATATACGAATATCTTTAGAAGAGGCATAAGGGTCACTCTCATCAGGAATATATATTTCATAGAAGTTCTTACCATTTGAGAGAGTACCACTATTAGCTTCTCTCTCTCCACCATTTTCAATAACTGAATCTATAATAGGACTAATATTATCTTTACAAAAATCATCATCTGTACAAGAGCTATCATTAGAACGATCATAATAATCATAAAGAGGCTTAAGGTGGATACTATCACTTACATCAATAACTTCTAAATAAGAGTAATCATGTTCAAAATCAGTTGAAGATTCTATAATATCTTTGATTATATAGATTTTTTTTCTATCGGATGAAAGAATAACATCCCTGATACTTTGTTTAAAATACTCATATGTATTATATTCTACAATTGCTTCTCCCAAACTATAAGAATCAAACAATATAGGATGATTAGGGCGATTAGATTTGTCAAAACAACTAGGATTAAAATTACTAAGATTCTTAAAATCGCTTATATCAAGAAGTACTAAATTTCCATTTTCATAAAGTATATAAGCAGTTTTTTCATCATTTGAAAGGGTTACTTTTTTTATCTTATCAGTTACTTCACTATAGGAGCTAATAAATTTCGGATTTGATTTATTACTCACATCAAGAATCTTCAAACCATTCTCATCAACTATATAAGCTACTTTATCATCTTTAGAGAGAGTTACATTTAAAATATAAACATCTGTATAATAAGTGCCAAGAAGTTTCCCCCATGTATCAAAAATTTTTAAATCATCTGTACTCTCAT
>Ga0256832_1001199_pt1 | contig 17460 bp, 14 predicted proteins | sample 134614metaG_FD_190534 | JGI IMG/M metagenome (GOLD analysis project Ga0256832, IMG submission 190534) | Hydrothermal vent microbial communities from Lau Basin, Pacific Ocean - 134-614 | ecosystem: Environmental > Aquatic > Marine > Hydrothermal vents | place: Pacific Ocean: Lau Basin | collected...
GTACTGATTTTAATTTCAGTCTATTAAATTTATTATGCTCCATTAATAGCGCGGAAGTACTGAGGTAGTAAATAGCGAATTATTGGGGCGCTCATCATTGAGTACACAAGAAGGTGTAATCTTAATAATCTATAAATATAGACTAAAGATGTGTTAAATGCCTACTTATCTATTAGCTATATTTATCAAAGTTATAATTTTTAACTATTTCAATTGGTTGATTAACTTAAAACAATATATTTTTAAGAGCAAGGACTCAGGATTAAGTTCCAAAGCTTATTGTTGCGTTTTTCTTTTTTTAGTCAGCCATTCTAGGATTCTTTGATCGATCCAGTAGTGCGCTTTTCCTGGAAATTTTCCGCCAATAAAACCGACATGACCGCCTGTATTAGAAAGTTCTAATTCTACATTATGAGGTAATTCATTTGCTGTAGGGGGCGTACTAGGATACATAAAAGGATCATTTTTAGCATGAAGAATAAGTGTTGGTATTTTAATAGCTTGAATAAATTGTCGACTGCTACATTGTTGATAGTAGTCTGTACTACTTTTAAAACCATGCAGTGGTGCGGTGACATGATGATCAAAATCATAAAAGGTCTTTAGTTTTTTGATATTAATAGTCAAAGGTGAGGCGATAATGCGAAACTTATCTTGGTATTTTCTTTGTAAACGTGAGACTAAATGCATTTGATAAAGTTTAGAAAAGCCTTTGTTCATTCTTTTTGCAGCATCAGCGAGTTGAAAAGGTACAGATACTGCAATAGCTGATTCCGTTGCTGCTTGAGATTGTTGTTCACCTAACCATTTGAGTAAAACATTTCCACCCAAAGAAAAGCCAATAATGGCATGTAGTTTACGTTGATGCTTTTGCGTTAGATAATCAACAATAAACTGTAAATCTTCTGTTTCACCACTATGATAACTGCGTGGCAAGGTATTGGGTTCACCACTGCATCCACGAAAATGCATAAAATAAATACCATAACCTGCATCTTCAAGTGTTTTTATTAATGGTTTTGCATAGGGAGACGAGAGTGAGCCTTCTAGGCCGTGTAGTATTAACACCAAAGGTCTATTATTTGTTTGACCTGTAATATTTTGAGTAACTCCCAAATCAATAAAATCACCATCGTTCAGTGTGATGCTGAGATTATTGAGCTTTAGCTTAGGTGTTCTACGAAAGAAAGTAGACCAGAGTGTTTGTAAATGCGTGTTGGGTAACCACCAAGCAGGTTTGAATTTACTTTTTATGATTGGCATAAAAGACCTTGACTGAATATAAAAGACGTTTTAAACAATTATTGAAAACGTTTAGACAAGGTAGGAAAGAGGTTAATCATATCTTTTATGATAAGTGCGTCGTTTCCCCGCTCGTTGGGTAATAATCCCTTCAATCTGCTTAGGGCTTTTAATTTCGAAAGTTTCGTAAAGATCATTTAAGGGTTCAAGAAAGTAACGTTGATCGATAATGCGTAGTCTACGGAAAATATATTCGTCCTTATTGTCTTTAGCAAACACATAAGAGCCATCACGGTAGACATGACTAGGGTCAATAATAATAATGCAACCCTTGGCAAATTCTGGTTCCATGCTATCGTCTAAAGTGCGTAGAGCAAAAGGTTCTGATTCTGAACAACTGCCACCATCGCCCATATTTTGTTTAAAAGCATCTTGAATCTGTATTTTAGTTTCTTGCATGGGGAGATTCCATTATTGATTACGACTAAATTCTGTTTTTTGCATATAACTTTGTGGCACATACCAACTCAGTTTCTGATGTAACTGTACTACTTCGCCAATAATGGTGAGGGTGGGTGCGCGCACTCCTGAATTTTTAACCAGTTGAGGTAAACTGCCAACGGTGCCAATATGAACCCGCTGATTGCGCGTTGTACCTTGTTCAATTAATGCTGCAGGCATATCGGATGACATGCCGTGCGCTTGTAGCTGTTCGCTGATAACACTAATACCTGTTAATCCCATATAAAAGACAAGGGTGTGGCGAGGTTGTACTAATTGCTCCCAGTTCAGATTAATTGTGCCGTCTTTAAGATGACCAGTCGCAAAAGTAACCGATTGTGCATGGTCACGATGTGTTAGTGGAATACCTGAATAACTTGCACAGCCAGCAGCCGCAGTAATACCAGGGACAACTTGAAAGGGTATTTGATTTTCTGCCAGCGTTTCGATTTCTTCACCACCGCGACCAAAAATAAAGGGATCACCGCCTTTAAGACGCAATACACGTTTGCCTTGTTTAGCTAACTCAACTAGTAAATCATTAATTTTATCTTGAGGCACTGCATGATTATCTTTTTCTTTGCCAACATAATAGCGTTCAGCTTCCTTGTTTGCCATGGCTAAAATAGGCTGTGAGACTAAACGGTCATAGACCATCACATCCGCTTGTTGCATTAATCGAAGGGCTTTAAAAGTAAGCAAATCAGGGTCGCCAGGTCCTGCACCGACTAAATAGACTTCGCCTATTGAGGGTTTAGCTGTCTTTGTCTCTAATAATTGATTCAATAATTGACGTGCCGCATCGTCTTGACCTGCATAAACAAGCTCTGAAAAAGTCCCAGCAAGGGTGGTTTCCCAAAATTGTTTACGTTGTTGCTGTTGAGGAAAATGCGATTTTACTCTAGGGCGATATTCTTCTGTAATTGCGGCTAGGTGTCCACAGGCAGATGGAATTAGCGTTTCCAGTTTCATTCTTAATCGCCGTGCTAAAACAGGCGATGCCCCCCCTGTTGAAACGGCAATAGTAACAGGGGAGCGATCAAGCACTGAGGGCATAATAAAACTGCTTTTATCAAGATTATCAGCCACATTAACAAGGATACCTTGTTCTGTTGCTAATTCGGCAATTTCAAGATTAACATTAGCGTCATTAGTGGCCGCAATAAGAAGCATATTATTGTCTATATCAGATGCTTGGAAGTGACGAGCAATATGAGTAATTGTTTTCTCAGCGACTTTTTTTTGCAAGGCATCACATAGTTGAGGCGATACAAGGGTTACTTTTGCGCCCGATTTAAGCAAGGCCTTAATTTTACGATTAGCAACAACGCCGCCACCGATAACCGTGCAGTGGCGTTCTTTAAGGGTAAGAAAAATAGGGAAATGTTTCATCTTTAGCTAACGTCTCTTTTTACGGACTGGATAGGTAACAATATCTTTAACAATATCACTATAGGGTAGTTTTTCCACACTTTCGTATTTTAGCAAAGTAGCGACAACGGTTTGATGAATATTGTGTACAGTTACCCCGATTCGGGGTGGTGTTTCTTTATTTTCAGGAGTGACCAATTTTTGCAGACCGAGCATTCCGCCTGCTTGCACTCTTAATTCTTTATTATGTGGCAATGGTCCATCTACTGTAATAATTTTAAGAGCAAAGCGTGATTTATTACGCAGAGTCTCCAATAGCAAGGAGCAATCTGCTAATGCTTGTTCTGAACCACACGCAATACCTTCACGAGTGGCTATCAAAAAACGCTGTTTCAGTTCACAATCACAATGGCGGTTATTGAGTGATTTTTCAAACACACAGCGGTTAGGATTTAGTGCGTGATAAACTTTTCGGTATTGATCTTCATCCATACAAAATATTTATTTTTCCCACTCCATCGTGACGGTTTCAGGGCGTTTTTCCATTAGTAATTCTTCAGCACCAAGTTGTGTGACGGCATGAACTAATTTAAATGTAATTGCGCCATCAATAGGAACGGTTGCACGTTGTGCGCGGGTGAAATTACGCGCATCTTTATAGACCTCAAAGGATTCTAGGTATTCAAGATTTTTTAGAATAGGGGTTGGATTGGTGATTTTAAATACATAATAAGGCATGAGCGGTATTCTCTTTAGTTATTTAATCATCGGGGGAGTATTATGACATAAGTATATCAGTTTTTGCTAATAAAGGTTCTGTTAGTGGGTTTAATCGTTTCCGCATCACTTTTCCAACAGACTCATTTCCACTAAAAACAGGGGTTAAGGTATTTTCTCCAAACTGTGCTAATAACATTAAGGCGGAAAATTTTTCAAGGTACTGTGGTTCTAGCACGGTTAATAAAGCATTTAACGCATCAGAATGTTGATCTGAAATTTTAGAGTAGAACTCGGTACGTTGTAATGCGATTTCAATACTGTGAGCGCCTCGTTTTTCAGGGAAGGGTAAATCAAAAAACTGTTTAATAGCGCTAAATAAAGAGATAACAACATCTTGATCGACAGGTTTTTTAAGGGCATTTTTTAATGTTTGCAACCATATTTGTCCTTCTTCAGATAACGCATAACAAAAAGCATGGGCATAAGGATTATTATTATCCAGCAACGTTTGTAATTGTTTTTTTAGGGGAGGGTGGTCATTAGAGGCTTTTTTATTAATGGGTATTTGTTGAGGATCGCTATGAAGAAAGCCAACATAATAAGGATTGCGGCGTTTAGCTCGCGTCCATAGTTCTTTTTTTTGTTGCGAGCTAATTAGTTCACCTTGTAAGCAGACGCGAACCATATCAACTGCATTAACCTGACATTCTTCAAAGGGTAAAAACTCCATTAAAAATTCTGCTAGTTCTTTTCCTAGCTCACCCGCAACCACATCAGGATAAGTCATTAAGCGACGCGCTACCTCAATAGTTGGGTTCGCCCACCATGCGCGCACCCCAATCTCGTGGCTAACAGAAGGCGAATAAACAACGGCAATCACCGCCTCAGGCTCACCTAATAACAACATATGTTTTAAAGTGTTATCTGCATGACCCATACGTGTCCATGTTTTAATATAAACAGGATAGCCACCTGGAGAACCCGTGATTTTTATTGATAATAATTCACGTACCCAACGTAGATACTGATCATCATTCACGGTCGGATTCAATACAACCTTCGCTTCACCTTTGTCTGTCAAGGCATGAACGGTCATACTACTTTCATTAATACGAATCGCTTTTAATGGTTGTGCTAAGAGTACATTAAGACGCAGATTATCCGCATTTGATAATTGCATAGTATAAAATCCTCAGTCCTTTGATCTTGTTTTGGGTGTTCAGAGTCTATACTTTTTAACACCTCTGGCAAAGATATAAGTAGGTGCTTAGCAATTAATGGCGAATAACAGTAAAAACAACTACCTTGCTTTTCATAATATCTTCACCTGTTGCGCCTTTGATAATGGCATAAACAGTGTGTTCCCCACGGTCTAAATTACTTAAATTCACCATTTTCAAATCACCTTCAGCCATTTGCTTGCCGTCCAAAAAAACATGAAGTTTATGTTTGCCTAATAATTTGGGTTTCAACGCTAATATCACCGTTACGTCCCCATTATTAGCACGAATGGCTTGTTTATTTTTAGGTGCGATAATAGAAAAGTTGCTATAAATTACTTTCTGCTGTTTTTTTTCTTGCCCTTTTTCTTTTGCAATTAAAACAGGTTTATAAAGTTTGCCATAATCTTTTAAAATGGTTAGCTGAGGAAGAACAACGACTTTAGCCTTGACTGACTCAGGCGGAGAGTCCCCATAATGAACCACTCCTTTTGAATCTTTCCAACTAAACACTGTGTCTGCAATCACTGCCGAAAAAAATAAAAAACTTATCGCTACTACTATCCAATGTCGCATTTGTATCGCCTTACTTTATTGACTATAAACCCTTTATCGTATGATGATCTTTAAATGGAATACCATTATTTTCCGATAAGCACGAATACTTTTAGAGCCTGTTTGCTCAGGTAACTACACCCTGAGCGGAGTCGAAGGGTACAATGATTGCTGTGGAAAACTATATATGAGCTTAATTCGTTTTATGTGGTGCCCGTTGTGTCTTGTCTTTTTGCCCCCAAGAACCTGCCCAGAAAGTACCGTTATGATAATAATAGAGTTTATTATCAATAATGATACTGCGATCTTCATTATTCCAATACCAGCTCGTTTGTTTTTGCTGAGGAGGGAGGAGTTGACCGACATGGGTGATCTTTTTATTGCTAGTATTCACTTCAAACTGATGCAGTCCATTTTCGGTTGTATAACGATCTGTATTAGTGACAAGGGATACAGGTAAGGAGACGCGTGTTATTGGACTATTACGCATTTTCAAACTAGTAAAAGCATGGTGATTATTATTTGCAGGGCTGTAAGTGCCTGCTTTACCTAGATGAATTTTATCAATTTCACGCGGATTTTTAGGGTTACTAATATCAAATAATGAAATTTTCAAACCCTGTACTCTGCCTTTTTCATTTGCTTTTTCCCCAACACCTAATAGTAGGTTCTGATTAATAGGATGTAAATAATCAGAAAAACCAGGAATCTCTAATGCTGCCACTACGCGCATTCCTCTAGGGTTTCTCATATCCACCACATACAGGGGATCGGTGCGTTTAAAGGTGACAAAATAGGCATAATCATTAAATAATCTTACCCCATAAAGTTGCTCGCCTTTTTTACCTAATGCCTTAGGTTGATTTCGATTAGGTAAACGCGATAGTGTAATCAACTGTTTATTATGCGGATGCTCAGCTAAAGCGGTTAGAATAACGGGTGAATTTGCCGCAGGATCAGCATATTTTCTTTGATTATTTCGATTACTAGTCACTACTCTTAGATTTCCCTTATTGTCCTCATCTAACTGAAATGAATTAGCACGCCAATTAAAATTGCCTAGCACCCCTCCTGAACCCCGATAATCAAAACCATTTTCTTTATGAAAAGCAAATTTATGAATAATCGTCTTAGACAAATCAGGAGGAAAACGTAAGTTATTTAAGTTTTTGAGTTGCTGTCCGTAATAATCAAGACTGATATAAAGTGCCTTATTAGACGCATAAATCGTACCACTATACCCAAAATAATTAGAGGTTTTAAACTCGAATGATTTAGCATTTAAGTCAATAGCGACCAAAGTTGTCATTAAATAACTATTTATTTCACCCGGATTGAATAAAAAGCCATTTGCATTCATCAACGGTTTAACCGCAGATTTGCCCAATACACGGTAATATGGCAAGGCTTTTTCAATCGTCCACTTTTTTATTTCAGTGATCATTTCCTGCTTAACTTTTTCATATTCAAGCTCTGTCATTTTCTTAGGTGTTTCAAGGTATTTATAGGTTGAAGGAAACGCAAGCCCATTTCCCATCAGCACCATATAAAGTTTGTTGCCAATGCGGCGTGTTGTTTTTGAATACCCTTCCATTTTCACATGCTCAATTACATAAGGTTTTGTTTTATTGCGAATATCTAAGGTGATAATATGACTGTTTCCCAACCAGTATGGGGTATTTTTTCTTAGTGCATTTCCATAGCTATCGCCGAGAACGATTAGGCGATTTTTCTCAGGGATTAAATACATACCTGTTAATCGAATATTTTTTTGAAAACCAATCGTTGCTATCTGCTTTGCTTGTTTAGAATCGGATTGGGTATCAAAAATACGAATACCAGAGGCTTTATGATCTGAATTATTATTGCTAATTGCAAATAAATAACGACCATCTGTTTTTACAAGATCAGCCTCATCCACGCCTTGTTCTTGAATATTTGTCGAAGAAGCCTGTGGTTTTGCCAATTTTTTAGCCCTTGCCACTGGCACAACTGATCTCATCGGCATCCCTCTTCTATAAACAGGTCGATTGGGACAGTTGTGAGTATGTGAATGATTACGTGCACCATAATGCTTGTGATCTATCGCTTTAGTACAACGCCAAATTGCATAATGATGATGGGTTTCTTTATCAGTATAAGGTTGCGGATTATCTATTTTTATTTTGCCAATAAGATAATTGTGAATCTGTGTATTAAGCTCTTGACTTGAAAGCTGTTTTAAATAACCTTCCTTATTACTAATCGCCTCTGCATATACAGAATTTGAGATTATAACAACAAAAGGCAATAGCCATTTTAGAATGTTAATCTTCATATTTTCTCCCTGTTAATTATTGAATCCTCGTTTCTAAAGACCTGCTAAATTCCGGTCTTAAAATTTTTTATACAGCATATTACTAGTATAGGCGTAACATTGGTTAATAGTATTAACTTATAAAAACAATTGCCTTTATTTAGGAGGTTTGTTGCGAAAAAACATAATTTCATTATATTTATCAATAGATTGGTTTGTTTTTTGAGCTAAAACTTGAGATGATAAATGATAAGTGCTATGTTACCCTGCTTTATTAGTTGGGTGGATTGTTTGTATGAATATGGAAGAGTCGTTAGGTCTGAATAAAAACTTTGATCATCCTGAAAAAGCTCGAAAGCAACTACAGTTGTATATTAATCTTAAACTAGCATCGACAGGGCAGCCAACAGGAAAGAGTGGCGACGCTGAATTTATGTCCATCGCAAGTGATCTGTTAAAGAGTTATCAGGAAAAAAATAGGCGCTTACATGATTATCAATGTCCTGTTGATGTTCGTATCCAAAATTTTCTCAATCAATATTTAGCTGATTGTGAAGATGAAACTCCAAAACTACCATCGAATACTTTTGTTTTAGATCGCCATGGTGTTGCGCGAGAATTATCTATTCCAGCCGATAGTGATGAGTTTATCTCTGATATTATTTCTAGTTATCGTATTCGCCAAGGGGTTTTGCATAATCCTATCAATGATCGTCGCACCACTAAAGGTTCTTTTCATATTGCTGAGGGTGGTTTGCCGATTCCAGGGGATAAAAAAGCCGTCCCTAAAATAGCTTTTTCACGTCTTTTAAAAGCTGCACTGAATCCGCCTGATGAATTGCTTCAGTTACCTTTTACTGCCGATGAAAAAGAAAAGGCAAAGTTGTTTGTATCATTATTACTGCGGCCTACTGTTTGCCCTGAAATACCGACTATCTCTTCTGAAAAAAGTATGGAGATTCGTTTTTTTGCACCAGGGAACTTGGTAAGTAACCTTGATTTTGTTGAAAGTATTTTTGGTAATGCTGGCAATCCATACCTTGCAGAATATGATGCCGCATTGGATATAGACCACTGGTCTGGGCATACAGGTTGCGTTATTCTTGCACCACATATTAGAGAATTAACGAAAAAGGAATTAGGTTTACCTCATTATGATGATGCCACCGAGGCGCAACGCAAGGATGGTATGAGTTGGAAAGAGGAAGATGAAAAATATAATGACGGTGACGCATTTAAAATAACCTGCCGCACAGAAGAGGGGATTATTGTTACCATCTTGGCTGATAATTATTATGGCTATTGTAAAAAAGAAGTCAAAACACAGCTTAGCTATGCGACCAATCTTTATGGTTTAACAGAAGAAGAACATGCAGGTGGTGCGCTGGCAATACGTCGTCGTAATCATGGTGAAGAATATGGTGTTGATCGTAAAACTCGTCTTGATCCTAAAAAATATAATTTTGCAGAAGTTGTAAAAGTCTATGGCGAAATTATGGATGTTCAACCAGAGGGGTATGCGATTGATAAAAAATACCCTGAGGTTATCTATATTCCCACTGACATTCGTATGAACCTGCAGGCACAGACTATTTGTTGGGAAAATGAAAATGGCAAACAACAAATTAAGTTACAACCAAATAAAATTTATATGCAACCTTGCGGTTATAAGGTTGAAATGGAACAGCATCCTGCTGCACCCTCATGGCGATTGATTGGTACAGAGGCAGAGGGGACTTTCTGTCATAAACCCTGTACGGTATCAGGCGGTGGTAAATCTGAAATCTCTAAATCTCTCAATGATGCCGTTATCTATGGCACAGTTTATGTAGAAAACTTTAAAAAAGATATGAAGCAGGTTGCTGAAATTTTTGAACGTGATTATAGCGATCATTTATTGCCTAAATTTGCCGATGAAGATAGTGATCCTAGCAGAAAACCCCTAAATCCTAAACGTAGCTTAGGTTCTGTTATCCGATTATTAACCCCTTCATCAAGCAATAGGGAAGAATTCAATGCTTGGTTAAAGACCATTCCACCGCATATTTTATCACAGGTATTTGTTATAAAGCGTATGCATCAGCCTGAGTGGGGAGATAATTGGCTCAAACATTTTCATGTAGATGTGATTAATGGTAAGCCAGCACATGCTTTAAAATACGATGGTCGTGATCTGGTTGCCTCCTATTTGCGCGTGGGTTTAGGTAAAAATGGTAAATGGCGCAACTATAAAGTTAGACAGGATTTTATAGCAACTGAAAAAATCCAAATGGAAGATGATATTAGTGCTTCAGTGGTTGTTAGTGCTAAAATTTTGCCTAATTTATCGCCTAAATCAACCACTAATCCTAGCCTTAAACTGGTTAAAAACTGTGAATATCGTTTATTTCAACGTCCAGATGAAGCCATTCACCGTGGTTTTGATACTCAAACTGAAATTGATATGGCACAGCCTGATAATTTCATTGCTAACTATGAGCCATTAATAGGCGAAAAGCTTGAGATGCTAGTTGAAGATGTGGTGGAATTCCAAAAATATACCCCACCAATGCGTGATTTATTGCAAGCCGCTTATGATCAAGGCAATCAGTATGTTGTCTCCTCTGCTGATCCACGCATGATGGCAGATGGACCAAGCCAGAATCCACGTTATTTACAGTTACGTCCTGATCTTCAAAGACCCGTACGAACCTATATTGCAGAAATGGGCGCACGATTTAAGCGTCTAGTTCCTCTGGGGCAACCAATCATTAATCCTGTCAATGCGGTACTCACAGGTCGTCGTAACAATCCTGCAGAAAACGGGATTCGCCCACTAGCAGTCTATAACCCGATTCACTATCAAGAATTACCTGAATTATTTATGGACTTTATCTGTAGTGTCACGGGTAAATCGCCATCAACCACAGGTGCAGGTAGCGAAGGCGCTTTGACTAAAGGACCTTTTAATGCCTTGCGTCCAACTGCTGATCTTAATAATACCTTGGTTTCCTTTATTCTTACAGGCTACGCAGGTTTCTCAAGTGCCGCAGGTTATATTGGTGCAAAACTACGGGTCGATCATGATATTAGTTTATTAGTTCCTGAAATATGGGCGCGTTTAAACGAAACTGAGCGAGATCCTAAGTTTTTAATTGAAAATGATTATTTAGAGAAAATTGAGAATTTTAATTACAAGGGTCAACGGGTTAAAGCCAGTCGCTTGGGTTATCGTATTACAGAGCGTTTTATCTCTGCTTTTCTAGGTAGAATCTTTGATAATCCAGCGGTTGTCTTTGATGAAAAAATACTAAAACCTGAAACTCAAAATGAAGATGAATACGTTGACGGTATTAATAATATTGTAGAAGCGCAACGAGTTGTGGCACAAGGTTATCTTGATGATGGCAGTATTAAAGATGCTTGTCCGCCACTTAAAGCAATACTTTATATTATGGCAAAAGGTGAATATAAGGGCAGAACTATTCAGCATCAGGAGATTAGAGATTTATTCAAGCGTGAGACAATGCTGAAATCAAACTGGTATCAACAACGCCTAAAGACAAAACAGAAGCGTGAAATAGAATTATGGAAAAAGCATTGTAAGAATCTACAAGATTTTATGGCATTAGAAGGGCATGATGATGTTATCGAATCGCTTAAAATTCAAACTCGCCTAGATACTGCTAAACGACAATTAGAAATCGTTAGCCAAGCAAGTTATCTGGATAGTTTAGAAGGAACAATTGGAGCAGACCCTTTAACAGTTTCACTGGATAATTAAGGCTCTGCCTCACCTAATGGCATCGGGGAAGAGCCAAGCTAAAGCATTGCTTATTTTTAGCCAGAACGGGTTTTGTAAACCCGTTTTATTCATCATTGTGAATCTTAACAACTTCCATCAAATGAACAGGCAATATCATAATCAATTCCTGATTTATTTGAGCGAACGGGTCTTTTATTGTTTTTCATCTGCACAGAGTGGCTACATTTATCAATAGTCCACCCACTCATATCACCATTAAGATCAACTTGATTCCATTTTTTATGATGTTTTAGTCTTAGCGTATTTATATTTTGTCGTATTGCATTAGCAATGCCGTTAAGTTGTTGGCAACGTTGTCGATAATAAGATGATTTTGTGGATGAAAAATCAAAACTAACTAATAAGGCTTTTACCGCTATGGTTGGCACATTAGTTTGGATAAAAGAATAATCTTGAGTGCTTAAATCTGAACGTTCATATTCAGTCAAGAGGGAAGGATCATTTAAAGGGACAAAATGCACCTGTTGTAACATTGCTTGGACACTTTTTTTTGAGGTGTTAAAAAGATTACTAAAACCAGGGCGAGGCTTTCCTGCAACTACAAACACAGCATCCGCCTTATTTTTTAAGACTAATTTAATCCCCTCATTGACGGCAAGATTAAGACGCTTTGCAGGTTTAACCCCCGTTATTTTTAAAATATTCCAAGCAGTCATATTAGTGCCACTGCTTTTAGGTCCAACGACAATGGTTTTACCTTGCAAATCGTTAAGAGTTTGTATTTCTTTGCGTGCAAATAAATGCACTTCTTCATTATAAAAAGGAAAAATAAGGCGTAAACGTTTTGCGGCTCGTCTAAATTTTGGATTGCTACTTTTGCTTAAATAACCCAAAACATCCGACTGCACAATCGCAAAAGCTGCGTTTTCACGCGACATCATGCGCTTAATATTATCAATAGACCCTTTTGAAGGGCTGACTAAAACATAGGTACCCGATTTTTTACTAATAGCAGCAATATCTTTCCCAAATTGTAAATAAGTCCCTGTTTTAGACCCCGTTACCATACCAATTGGCTCGGCAGACAAGGGATGTGTAAAAAGGAGCAATAAGAAAATAGTAAGATAATTTAAGCGCATAAAACCTCCATCATTTGATAGTGAGTAGGACTAAATAATCTACTAGCAAGTTCCATCTAGGCTACAATCTAAATCAGTATCATCAATGATGTTATCGCAATCACCTTTGAGGCTACAATCTAAATCCGTATTGAGGTTATTTTCTGTTTTATACGGCATTGTTTCCAACCACTCCCCATTTTTACAATGATCGCTATTGCTACAAAATTTGACGCGGATAAATTGCTTTTTTGTTATCTCATCCATCTCTATTTCTCTAAGCTTTCTTCCTTGTTTTTTTATCTTTTCAAATAGGTGGAAATACTTCTTTTTATTGCCTGCATACTGTTTAAGATTGAAATCAGAACGAAGAAAAAAAAGATGCTTAATAAGGGTGGATGCTGTTTTTATATCATTTTCCTCAATAGCAATTAAAGCAAGATAGAGATAAGAACTTAAAAGCTGGGGACGATTTTTATCCTTTATTGCCTGTTTTTTTATCCCTTGAAAAATAATTTTAGCTTGAGTAAAAAATTGATGATTAAAACAATTGATACCCTCCTTAAGAGTGAGAGTAGTTGTATCACAGTTTCTTTGGGGAATTAGTTCTGTATTGCCACTGGTAGATGGAACGGGAAAAGAAGGTGGAAGGGTAAATTGACTTTGATTGAGGTTTTTTTTGCTGTGTATACTACCTTGGATGATGCCCAAAAAAGTTAAAAGCACCCCTATGATTAGCATTGCTGTAAATTGATGGGATATCGCCTTATCATCGCTCCTCCCTGTAACTCCAACCATCCCTATCATTCGCCTTCCCCATAATATCTACCCCACTATAAGTAATATATTCCATATCTCCTCGCTCTTGCACCCTATTTTTCAAAATATCTTAAAAAAAGATCGAGCTTTTTAGGAAATCTCCTTCAAAAAAGAAGACTTGTACATCAACTACACCCGATAACTAGCAACCAAAATAAAAATAACGTATATTTATATTCAGAAAATTATCTATAGACGTTCACTTATTAAAATTCATCTTGAGAATTGAAAAGCTAAAGCTTTCATTCCTGTTATCAGGAAATTATTTATGTGAAAAACTATAGCTGCTTTTAATCAGGAAAAAACTCTGTTTTTAACTCATTAACCGAGCTTTTAAAGGTTGCGTAAGATTCTGTTGCAACATCTCGCATAGTGGTATTAGATGTTTTTGATATCGGTTTATCCAATGTGCTACAAGCGGTGATAAATAATAGGGATAGAAAAATAAGATTCTGTGCTAATTTGCTGATATTTTGATTCATACTCGGGGCTCTTTAAACTTCAAATTTTAATGTGACTAAAATAGAGGATCTTAAAATCTATCTATAAAAATTTGCTTTTTATCAAAAATGAAATTTTCAATGAAGAAATATAGTTAAATAATAATTAATCCACTTAAAAGCTAGGAAATTCTGCGTATTTTGAAAACACCTAATTCTCTTAACACAACGGTTGCAAAACTTCCTGTGGGTAGGGAAAAATTTAAAAACAGCTTATCACCTTTAAAATTGTATTCAAATTCATTAACAATTAAACGCAAGGAGCGACGTTCTTGTTTTAATCCGTATTTGATCAAACCATTAGCTAAGTGTTTAAAATTATTAGCTATATTTTGTTCTAGTATTGCAATATCCCCTGTTGTCAATAACGCTCCTTCACCCCATAGCGCTCCTGTGGGGTGAATATCTCCTTGCTGAGTTCTTGCTTCTAAATTGGAATCACCATCATCTGCAAAACAGGATTGACTGCCATTGAGCATAAAAACATCACCTGTTTGGGCTTGATTCCAGCTTCTTTGTTGTATTCGTTGGGAGAGAATATGATTAAAAATCCATGAACGGGCAGCGGATAGAAAGAGACTTCTTTTGGTGCGTGATTTAAGTTTAAACCCTGTATGAAACCAGTTTTCTGCACTTTTTATATTATATAAATCATGTCCAAAGCGTTGTTCACCATAATAATTCGGAACGCCATTTGTTTTGATTGTTTCACATAGTTTTTTAGCTTGTTCAATATCACCTGTCAGGTTGCGAATAATCAAAGAAAAATGATTACCTTTAGATGCGCCTCGACGTAGTTTCCTATCATGACGTGTTTGTTGTAATACTTTAATACTTGCGGGAAGTTGTGGTTGCCAATCGGGAGCTTCTCTGCCTGGCATCTGTACACTAAACCATTGTGTTGTGACTGCATTGCGATCTTTCATTCCTGCATAGCTAACATCCCTTTTTCGTACCTTGGCTATTTTAGCTAATAAACCTGCTACCCAGTCTGTGTTTTCACCTATTTTTTGTATTTGTAAAAAAACATGCTCACCTGTGGTCGAAGGGGTAAAGGAAGCTATTTCATCAACTTTAAAATCATTAGGGGTGGTTTTAATAATGCCGCTCAATAAAGCATCTGTTTTGTGACTAAGGGCTTTGTTAAAGCGGTTCATATTGCTACTTTTCTCTCTGCAACTGTTTGTGCTACTTTATCACGTAAATAGATAGGTTGCGCTTCTTCTATATTAACGGCTTTCCCTTGCTTCCAGTCTTCAATGGCTAATTTTGCAATAGACTCTGCTGAGGGGAGGATATTATTGATTTTTATGAATTTTTGATTAGTTTCAAGATCCAATTGTGGTGCGTATTCATCCCACCCACTGCCTGCAAGCGTCCAAACGGTTTTTTGATTGTCAGTTTTTAAGGCAGTAAGTAAATATTCTGGTTTGCTTACAGCTTCGGTACCTTGCAAGGTCATTAAACCTTTTTTTACTCTATATTTTCCCCAGTAGACTTCTCCCATACGTGCATCAAGGGCGGCGAGACAATATTGAGCATTTTGTTGTTGTTGCATTTGTTGTGCTATGGCAGCCAGTGTTGAAATAGGTAAAAGTAATTTATCTGTAGAAAGTGCGATACCATGGGCGACACCGACGGCAATACGTACTCCTGTAAACGCGCCAGGGCCTCGACTAAAAGCGATGGCATCGACTTGATTTAATTTAATGTTTGCCTCTTCAAGTACCTCATCCATCATGTTTAAAATAAGTTTTGTATGCTCACGCGGTGCAATGCTAAAGCGCGTTATGATTTTACCGCCGATGGCTAATGCGGCAGAACAGGCTTTTGTTGCTGTTTCTATGGCGAGAATAATAGGGGGGGTACTGGAATGCTCAGTCTTCATATTTAAATTTTATGTGTTTTAAAGAAACGTTCTACATCTTCTTGTTTGCTAGTACGTGGAACGCGTGGAAGACTGGCAAGGAAGGTGCGTCCATAGGGTTTAGTACGCAGTCGTGGATCACAAATCATTAAAACGCCTTTGTCTTCTTCATCACGAATCAAGCGTCCAGCACCTTGTTTAAGTGCAATTACCGCTTGTGGTAATTGATATTCTGCAAAAGGATTGCCTCCTGCTTCTCGAATCGCTTTAATGCGTGCTTCTAAAACAGGATCTCCCGGTGAGGCAAAGGGTAATTTATCAATAATGACACAACTTAAAGCGGCACCGCGTACATCAACCCCTTCCCAAAAACTGCTAGTTCCCAATAAAACCGCATTGCCTAACTCACGAAATTTTTCGATCATATCTGCTTGTGATGATTCGCCTTGTACTAAAATAGGGTAATCTAATTCATCTTGGAGTAATTCTGCGGCTTCATTAAGGGCGCGATAACTGGTAAAAAGCATAAAGGTGCGCCCACCAGCTGCTTCTATCACGGGCAATGCAGCGTCAATTAATGATTCTATAAAATCATATTGTTGTGGCTCGGGCATATTAGGCGGTGCATAGAGTAGACCGTGATGCCAATAATCAAAAGGACTATCTAGCAATAATTCAGTAGGTCGTTCTAGTCCAATGCGTTGGGTGAAATGGGTAAAGGATTGTTGGACTGCTAATGTGGCAGAGGTCAATATCCATGCACATGAAACGGCTTCTAATTGCTTTTTAAAAGGTTCAGCGATATCTAATGGGGTTGAGATTAAAGAAAAAGACTGGGTAAATGTTTCGTACCATTGCACGGTGTTATCTTTGGGGTTATTGAGTTGGTCTAGTTTGGTTTTCATTATTGCTAGACGCTCAAAAAAGGAAGCTAGCTCTTTACTCCGTTTTGCCGCCTGCTCCATGATTTTCAGCAGTTCTATTATGATTTCATCAAGATGTTGTATTTCTTGTTGAATAGCGGGTTTGCTTCTAATTTTATACCACGGTTCACGCAATCCTGGTTTATCCATTGCTAAACGAAGATCTGCGACGCATTTATCCAGTTTACGCAGACCGTCTCTTAAATCGGGCATATCAGACGCATTAGCGAGACTTTCAGCTAAAATATCACGGGATAATTCTAATAATTGACGACTATTGAGTACGTCACTAAAAAAAGTAGAGGCAATCTCAGGTAATTGATGCGCCTCATCAAGAATAATGGCATTAGCACTGGGTAATAATTCCCCAAAACCTTCTTCTTTTAATGCCATATCGGCAAAAAATAAATGATGATTCACTACCACCAGATCCGCTTCTTGTGCTTTTTTACGTGCCTCGACCACAAAACAATCCAGATAGTCTTCGCATTCTTTACCAATACAGTTATCAGTGGTTGAAGTGACAGAAGACCAAATTTCGGCATTGCGTGGTACAGAGTTTAACTCAGAAACATCACCTACT
>Ga0256832_1001200_pt1 | contig 17458 bp, 21 predicted proteins | sample 134614metaG_FD_190534 | JGI IMG/M metagenome (GOLD analysis project Ga0256832, IMG submission 190534) | Hydrothermal vent microbial communities from Lau Basin, Pacific Ocean - 134-614 | ecosystem: Environmental > Aquatic > Marine > Hydrothermal vents | place: Pacific Ocean: Lau Basin | collected...
AGCGCGCGCAGGGCCGCAGGCTCGAGCAGCTCGGGCAGCTCGCGTGGATCCAGCAGCTCGGAGGGCATCCCGATGGGGGCGAGCTGGATGCGACCGCAAGCGCTACGCGCGGGGTAGAAGACGTGCACGGGCTTGAGGCCCGCGAGCGCCACGGTCAGGTCGGCCTCGACGTGGGGCGCGTGAGGAAGGCCCGAGGGCACGTCCACGGCCACCACGCGGGCTGCGGAGGCGTTGATGCGGGCGACGTATTCGGCCCACACCCCCTCGAGCGCGCGGGCCAGCCCGGTGCCGAAGAGGGCGTCCACCACCACCTCGGCTCCGTGCAGGTCCAGGTCTTCCAGCGGCTCGATCTCCAGGTGGGCCTCCAGCGCGGCACGGGCGAGCGCCGCGTCCCCGCGGTGCCCTTCGGGGGCGAAGACGCGCACCTCCCGCCCCCAAAGCCGCAGCCAGCGGGCGGCGACCAGGCCGTCGCCACCGTTGTTGCCCTTGCCGGCGACCACCGCGTAGCTGCGGGCCTCGGGCCAGGAGGCGAGCGCCGCCTCGGCCACGGCGCGCCCCGCAGCCTCCATGAGCAACAGGCTGGGGTAGCCCAGCTCCACCGCGCGCGCGTCGGCGGCGCGCATGGCCTCGGGGGTGAAAAGGCGCACGTCAGGCTCCTTTCTCTTCGTGCGCAAGGCGCTCCTTGCGGTTGGCCTCTTCCTGGACCTCCATCTCGCGCACGAACTTCTCCAACTGCTCCACCGTCGCCATCACGATCACCTGGTCTCCGGGCTTGAACTCGCACTCGGCCGCAGGGGAGACCAGGGTTTCGTGGCCGCGGATGATGGCCAGCACGACGATGCCGTAGCGGCGGTTGAGGTTGAGCTCGGCGATCGTTTTGCCCACCAGCGGGCTGTCGCGGGTAACCAGGATGTCTTCGATCGAGATGGGCGCGCCTCCACGGCGCAGGGTGGTTTCCAGGAAGTCCACCACCGCCGGGTGCAGCACCAGGCTGGCGAGGCGGCGGCCGCCGATCGAGTAGGGGTCGATCACGCGGTTGGCCCCGGCCTTGAGCATCTTGGGGATCACGCTGGCGTCCTCCGAGCGCGCCACGATGTAGAGGTCGGGGTTGAGGGCGCGGGCGCTCAGCACGATGAACAGGTTGGCGGCGTCGTCGCCGGTGGCGGCGATGAGACCCTTGGCGCGTTCGACGCCCGCAAGCTTGAGGGTCTCGTCTTCGGTGGCGTCGCCCTCGATCACGACGTAGCCCTGATCCACCGCCCACTGCACCCGCTCGGGGTCGCGCTCGATCACCACGAAGGGCTCCTGCGCCTGTTTGAGCTCTTCCGCGGCCTGGTGGCCGACGCGGCCCAGACCGGTGAGGATGACGTGCTGCGACATGGCCGCAACCGTACGTTCCATTTGTCGTTTCCTCCGTTCCCCGCTGGTTCCCATCTCGACCAGGTAGTCCATGAAAATACCGAAGACGTAGAACAGGCTGGCGATGCCGGTGGTGCCGACGATCATCGTGAGCACGCGCCCGGTTCGGCCCAAGGGGAAGGGCTCGCTGTACCCGATCGTCGTGATGGTGATGAAGGTCATGTAGAGCGCGTCCAGCCAGGAGGCGCCGTAGGGCCGCCACAGGATCCAGTAGCCCACCGTTCCCACGGCGGTCACTGCGGCCACCAGAGCCAGGGGCAGCGCCAGGCGGGCCTCCAGCCGACGCGAGCGCACCATACGTTCAATCTAGCACCGACCGACGCTATGCTAAGCGTATGGAAATCCAGGAGGCGCGGAAGCGGCTCGACTCCAGCGCGCGGGTGGCCGTGCTGACCGGCGCGGGCATAAGCGCCGAGTCGGGGGTGCCCACCTTTCGGGGGGCGGGCGGGTTGTGGGAGGGGTTCCGGCCCGAGGAGCTGGCCACGCCCGAGGCCTACGCGCGCGACCCCGAAAAGGTCTGGCGTTGGTACGCCGCCCGCTACCGGCAGGTCATGCAGGCTGAGCCCAACCCGGCACACCGGATGCTGGCGCAGCTGGAGCGCGCGAAAGGCGACGGCTTCCTGCTGGTTACCCAGAACGTGGACGGGCTGCACCTGCGTGCCGGCAGCCGGCGCGTGGTCGAGCTGCACGGCAGCCTTACCCGGGCCCGCTGCGAGCGCTGCGGACACCGCCAGCCGCTGCCGCCGCCCGACGCCTTCGAGCCTCCCCCGCTGTGCGAGCGCTGCGGCGGCCGCATGCGCCCCGACGTGGTCTGGTTCGGCGAGTTCCTGGACGCCGAGCTGCTGGCCCGCGCCGAGCGCGCCTTCATGACCGCGGAGGTGGCGCTGGTGATCGGCACCAGCGCGGTGGTGGAGCCCGCGGCCAGCCTGGGCCGGATCGCGAAGAGCGCGGGCGCCTACCTGATCGAGGTCAACCCCGAACCCACGCCGCTCACCCCGCTGGCCGACCTTTCGCTCAGGGCGGGGGCCGCCCATGGCCTGGGGCGCCTGCTGCCCGACGACGCGGGGACGCGCGAGGAAGCGGAGTGACGTAAAGCTGCGGTAGGGCTTAGGCGCTGGAAACGGCCGGAGGTGCTCCTATGGACGGGTCGCAGATCCTGCAGATGCTGGAGGGCGGAGACCGCCGCTCGGTCGGGCGGGCGGCGGAGGTGGCGGAGCTGGTAAAAGCCGACCCCGTCCGGGTTGGAGCCTTGATTGCGGGAATGGAAGGCGACGACCCGGTGGTGCGCATGCGCGCCGCCGACGCCTTGGAAAAGGCCACGCGCGAGCGCCCCGAGTGGCTCGCCGGATACGAGGAGCGGCTCTTGAGCCTGATGGCGGCCCAGCCGCAGCAGGAGGTGGCTTGGCACCTGGCGCAGCTGGCGGGACGGCTCGAGCTGACCGACGCCCAGCAGGCCCGGCTCGTGGAGCGGCTCGAGGCCTACCTGAACCACAAGAGCCGCATCGTCCGGGTGCACGCGCTCGAAGCCCTGACCGGGCTGGCGGAGCGCGACGAGCGGTGGCTGCCGCAAGCCTGGAAGCGGGTGAACGAGGGGCTCGACGCGGACAGCCCCGCGGTCCGCGCCCGCTGCCGCAAGCTGGTGCGGCGGCTTTCCCGTCTGCTCGAGCGCGAAGAAGGGGAAGACGGAACCTAGGAGAGGGGCGGAATGAGCGAACCGATCCTGCACGTCACCTCGCGCGCCGCCTGGCGCCGCGCCTTGCGCGAGGGCGGCTACCGCGCCGACTCCCTGCGTACCCAGGGGTTCCTCCACGCTTCGCGCCCGGACCAGGTGGTGGCCGTGGCCAACGCTCTTTTTCGCGGGCGGCGCGACCTCGTGCTCCTCGTCATCGACCCCGACCGGGTCCGGGCCGAGATTCGTTACGAGGGAGTCTGCGGCGAGCTCTACCCCCACGTCTACGGGCCGCTCAACCTGGAAGCGGTGACGGCCGTCCTGGACTTCCCGCCGGACGCGCAGGGCCGCTTCGCGCTGCCCGCGGCGCTCACGCGGTAGAAGGTACATGGCGACCGAGAAGCGTCGCCGGGAAAGGTGGTGACCATGCCGTGCATCGCCCTCGTTCCCCTCAAGACGCGGGTGGGCCGACCGGAGGCCAACTTCGCGCGCTTCCGGGAGGCGGCCCGGACGCTGGAGCGCTGCGACCTGGTCGTGCTGCCCGAGCTTTCGTTTACCGGCTACCTTTACCAAGAAGACGACCTGGAGCGGTTCGCTGAGCCGTTGGACGGTCCGACGTTCCGCCGGGTGGCGGCGCTCGCGCGCGAGCTGGGCACGGGCGTCAGCTTCGGGTTGATCGAGAGAACGCCGAGGGGCTTCGCCAACACGACGGTGATCGTTGGCAAGCAGGGCGAGCGGAAGCTCGTGTACCGCAAGATCAGCGAACCCGCGCCCTTCACCCCGGGAAGTGCGGTGCCGCAGGCCGCGACGGAGCTGGGCATGACGGGCGTGCTCGTCTGCGGCGATCTGTTTACCGAAGAAGCGACGAAGCGCCTCCCGGCCGGGACCGAGCTGCTGCTCGTGCCCATGGCGCGCGCCTTTTCCGGTCGCTCTCCCGACCGGGAGCGCTGGGAAAGCGAGGAGCGCGCGGAATACGCGAGGGCCGTCGCCCGTCTCGGCGTGACCGCCGCCGTCGTCAACGCCCTCGACGCGGAGGGCGAGGAGCGGAGCTTCGGCGGCGCGATGATCGTAAGTGCCCGCGGCGAGGTGCTGGCCGAGTCGCCCCACGGAAGCGACGAACCCCTGCGGTACCGTTTCGATGCCAGCCCCAGAGGCCGCGGCTCTCGGTAGATCTCCAGACCCCCTAAAAAACCCCGGCGCTGGAGGGGGGAAGAGCGCCGGGGCGGAGAGAGGGGGGATGGGGTCTACTTCACCTCGGGAAAGCCGTTCACCTCGTCGTTGTGGAACCAGATGAACTCGTTGGAGGCGTGCATGGTGCCGGCGGTGTCGAAACGCGGGTCGTCCACCTCGAAGCGCCGCTGGTTTTCGTTCCACGCGATGCGGGTGGCGAAGACGGGGGCGACGCCGTAGCTTCCACCGGCCATGGGCGGCTTGGGAATGGTGGGGTACCCGTAGTAGAGCGGCGGCTCGTCCTGCTCGAACTTGCCCTTGGCCACGGGAACGGGCGGTACCGACTGCTGCAACCCGCTCAGGTTGACGGCGCTTTCGAAAAAGTTGGCGAAGAAGCGCTCGGCCCGGTCCTGATCGATCGCGTCGCCCAGGAAGAGCCGGCTGGCGTTGATCGCGCCCATGATGGCGGCCACGTCGTCGATCGTGTGGGTCCTGGCGCCCTTGAACATGCCGTGGTCGAAGTTGTACCCGTCCACCAGCTCCTTGTAGCTGCGCGCCGCCACCCGCTGGAAGAACGCGTCGCCGGTCACGCGCCAGGCTTCCACGAGCCCGCGCACCTTGTAGGCGAGTTCGCCGGGGCTATCGGTCGCGCGGCCGGTGAGCTGCAGGGCCTGGCTGCGCAGCAGGCCCTTGACCGCTCCGTTGTCGTCCTTGAGGGCGGCGTACCAGGTGAGCGCCTGAACGGCCTGCGAGAGTTCCCGCGCGCCCTGCGGTTGACGGTGGGTCAGGGCGGCGTAGAGGCGGTCGGCCGCCTTAGCGAAGAAGCCCGCGGCCTGCGGGTCGCGGTAGCGGTTGCTGGCGCTGTGGGGCAGGGTGGGGGCGGCCAGGTAGTCGGCCAGGTTGGCGTAGGCCTCGAGCATCACCCACTGCCCGATCCAGTCGATGCCGCCGTCGCTGTTGGGGATCAGTCCGTCGGCGCGGGTCATCTGGGTGGCCAGGTACTTCGCCTGCGTCTTGGCGCTGGCGTTCATGATCATGCCCACGAAGCGCCACTGCGCCCCGAAGTCGCTCGCAGGAGTGCCGAAGTGGTCGTCCACGTGGAACTGCTTGGCCCACTCGGCCTCCTTCATGATCGTCCAGCCGCTGGCGGAAGCGGTGGTGCGCTTTTCGAAGCCCGCCGGGTCCCAGTGCTGGGTGTCGAAGTCGTTGGGGTTCAGCTTGGTGGTGTAGTGGGGATCGCCGCTGGTGTAGACCAGCTTGAGCAGCGTGATGCCCTTGCGCACCGCCGGGGCGTTGCCGTCGCCCGGGTTGGCGTCGACCGCCTGCATCATGCGCTTCACGACCTCTGCGGGGGGTTTGAAGGTGAGGCCCAGCCCCGAGCGCATGACCAGGTTGCCCAGGTTGTAGCGCGAGTACCAGTACCCTTCTTCTTCCGCGTCCACGGGTTGAAACTCGGGCAGCCCCTGCTTGAGGCCGCTGCCCGCGAGGGCGATTGCCGCCAGCAGCACCCCTACGATCGAAAATCCTATCCTTTTGTGCATACCGTGCTCCTTTCGCTCCGCGCGAAGCGGGACAACCCAAGGCTAGACCTCAGCACGGCATGGCCCGGTAGCGCGTGCTACCTGCGTGTCGGCTGCGCTACATGAACGGGCTTTGGAATTCAGGAGCGCGGCTTGCGCCCGCGCCAGGCGAGCTTGAAGGGTACTTCGCGCAGGTCCAGGTCCTCGCGGATGCGGTTCTTGATGAAGTTTTCGAAGGCGCGGGTGACGAAGTCGGGCTGGTTGACGAAGAAGACGAAAAGCGGCGGGGCCACCTCGGGCTGGGTCACGAAGAAGATCTTGAGGGGACGGCCGCGGAAGTTGGGCACGCGGGTCTTGGTGAGCCAGACCTGCACCCAGCGGTTGAGGTCGGCGGTGTCGAAGCGCTGGCGCGCCTTGTGGTAGAGCCGCGTCGCCAGCTGGAAGATCTTGTGGATGTTCCGGCCGGTGGCCGCCGAGGTGTAGACGATGGGCAGGTGTTCCAGGTGGGCCAGCTTTTCGCGCAGCGCCCGCCGCACCTCGCGTTCGGCTTCCTTCGGCACCGCGTCCCACTTGGTGACGGCCAGGATGACCGGCTTGCCGGCGTCCAGGGCCTCGTTCGCCATCTTCAGCTCGCGGTCGCCCAGCTCGAAGGGGTCCACGGCCAGCACCACCACGTCGGCCTCCTGGATCACCCGGTGGGCGCGCTGGATGGCGAAGTGTTCCACCGCGGTCTCGGGCCGCTTGCGGATGCCGGCCGTGTCCACCAGCACGAAGCGGGTGCCGCCGTAGTCGAGCTCGACGTCGATGCTGTCGCGGGTGGTGCCGGGTTGGTCGGAGACGATGACCCGGTCCTCGCCCAGGATGGCGTTGAGCAGGCTCGACTTACCGGCGTTGGGGCGGCCGATGATGGCGATGCGGATGGGCGGGACCTCGACCTCGGTCTCGCCCTCCTCGGTCGGGAGGGCCGCCCAGATGGCGTCCTCGAGCTCCTCCAGGCCGCGGCGGTGCTCCACCGAGGTGGGGATGGGCTCGCCGAAGCCGAGGGCGAAGAGCTCGCCCAGGTAGGCCTCGTGCTTGGGGTGGTCCACCTTGGTGGCCACCAGCCGCACCGGCTTGTTCTTGCGGCGCAGGTAGTCGGCCACCTCGTAGTCGGCCTGGGCCAGCTCGGCGCGGCCGTCCACCAGGAAGAGGACCAGGTCGGCTTCCGCGAGCGCCCGGTCCACCTTCGCCTTGATCTTGGGCTCCCAGGCGTCGCCCGACCAGAGGCCGCCGGTGTCGACCAGCTTGAACCGGCCCCGTTCGGTCTCGACCACGGCCTCCTTGAGGTCGCGGGTCACGCCGGCTTCGTCGGCCACCACCGCGTCGCGGCGGCCGAGGAGGCGGTTGTAGAGGCTGGACTTGCCCACGTTGGGGCGTCCGACGATGACGACCTTGCGCATGTTCGTTGGGGCTCCCGGCCCGAAGCTTCAGTTTACCGTACGCGCGCGGCGCTGCCTAGGGGGCGTGGAGGCGTTCGAGGGAGCCTGGGACCTTACGCCGCGGCGATGTGGGAGATACCGGGTGCGCGGCGTGCGCTTGAGGGCCGCGTTCGGGTGCGTGAAGCGGCGTGTTGCGGCGGGCTGCTGGCCGCCTAAGGCATCGGGTGCGCCAGGGCGAAGGCGCGCACCCCTTCGCGCAGCTCCTCGGCGGGCCGGGTTTCGCGCAGCGCGGCGTCCATAAACTCGGCCACCTGGGCCATCTCGCCCGGCTGAAAACCGCGGGTGGTGATCGCCGCCGTGCCCACGCGAATGCCGCTGGTGACGCGCGGCGGCTGGGGGTCGAAGGGGATGCCGTTCTTGTTGACCGTGATGCCCGCGCGGCCCAGGCGCTCCTCGGCCTCGGCGCCGGTCAGGCCGGCGGGGCGCAGGTCCACCAGGAAGAGGTGGTTGTCGGTGCCGCCCGAGACGATGCGGTAGCCGCGCCCTGAGAGCTCGCGGGCGAGCGCCTGCGCGTTCTGCACGACCTGCTCGGCGTAGGTTTTGAAGCTGGGGTCCATCGCCTCGAAGAAGGCCACGGCCTTGCCGGCGATCACGTGCTCGAGCGGCCCGCCCTGGATGCCCGGGAAGACGGTCTTGTCGATCTTCTTGCCCAGCTTGGGGTCGCGCGAAAGGATGAGCCCCCCGCGGGGACCGCGCAGCGTCTTGTGGGTGGTGCTCGTCACCACGTCGGCGTAGGGCACCGGGTTGGGGTGGACGCCCGCGGCCACCAGCCCGGCGAAGTGGGCCATGTCCACGACCAGGTAGGCCCCCACGGCGTCGGCGACGTGCCGGAAGCGCTCGAAGTCGATCTCCCGCGGGTAGGCGCTGGCCCCGGCGACGATGACCCGCGGCTTGTGCTCGCGGGCCAGCCGCTCGACCTCGTCGTAGTCGATCCGCTCGCTTTCGGGGTCCACCCCGTAGCTCGTCACCCGGTAGAGCTTGCCCGAGAAGTTGACCCGCGAGCCGTGGGTGAGGTGCCCGCCCGCGGATAGGTCCATGCCCAGCAGGGTGTCGCCCGGCTCCATCAGCGTGAAGTAGACGGCCATGTTGGCCTGCGAACCCGAGTGCGGCTGCACGTTGGCCCACGCGGCGCCGAAGAGCTCGCGCGCGCGCTCGATGGCGAGGGTCTCGACGCGGTCCACCACCTCGCAGCCGCCGTAGTAGCGGCGGCCGGGGTAGCCCTCGGCGTACTTGTTGGTAAGGACGCTGCCCACGGCCTCGCGCACCTGGGCGCTGGTGAAGTTTTCGCTGGCGATGAGCTCGAGCCCCTCGGCCTGCCTGCGGGCTTCGAGCTCGATCAGCTGGAACACGGTTTCGTCTCGGGAGCTCATGTCGAGGCGATTATAACCGCGGGGGCGGTATCATGGACCCATGGAACCCAAGCCCTGGTGGGTGCAGGTGCGGCTGTTTCTGGTCGTGGTCTTCGTGCTGCTCGTGGCCGTGGTGATCGGCCTCAACTTCGCCCAGCGCACGCGCTTCTGGTGGTTCGGGGTGCACGAGGTGGCCACCGCCTGGTTCCTGCTGGCGGCGCTGGCGCTGGGGTTCGTGGCCGGGCTGGCCACGACCTGGTGGCGGAGGAGGGGTCGTGAGGGTTAACCTCTACGCCACCTTTCGCGACGTCGCGCGGGTGAAGCACCTGGAGTTGGAAGGGGCCACGGTGGGCGAGGTCCTGGAGCGGTTGCTGGAGCAGCACCCCGAGATGCAGGACGAGCTCTTCGAAGCCCCCGGGGTGCTCTCGGAGCGGGTCTCGGTCTTCGTGAACGGGCGCGACGTGCGCTACCTCGGGGGACTGGCGACGCCCGTCGGCCCCGAAGACGTGCTCGACCTCTTTCCGCCCGTAGCGGGCGGCGCGTTGGGCTTCCACGGCCCCGACGCCGACGGGGTCTGGCGCGCCGAACTGGGCGGAATCTCGCCCTGGCTGCTGGCGGCCTACCTGCGTCGCTGGGGCGCGGTCGAAACGCGCGGGCGCTGGTGCTGCGGCGACGCCTGGGTGCGTTTTCGCAGCCTGCCGCCGCGCGTCGTCGGAGGGCTGCGCACGGGCCGGCTCGCCGTGGAAGTCGGCGGCCCGGACGCCCGCCTCTGGGCCGAGCGCATCAGCACCGGCGCGATGCGCGGCGGGGGCTAGCCGTGCCGGAACCCGCGCGCGCTGGGCCCCGAGCGGACGCCGCCGTGGAGTTGTGCATCTGCTGCGACGCCGAGACGTTAGAGCGCCACCCCTTTCACCCCGACCTCGACGTTTTCCGTCCACCCGAGCGCCAGCACGAAGCCCTCGTGCGGCTGGTCGCGGAAGGGACGGGATGCGTGAGCGCCGCTTTTGCCGAGGGGTTGACGGTGGCCTACGTGGCGCTGCAAAAACCCGACCCCTTCGAGCGCTGGAGCGACGATCCGACGGGCAAGATCTGGGAGCTGGGTGCGGTGGAGGTGGCTCCGGAATGGCGGGGTTGCGGGTTGGCCAGGCGCTTGCTCGAGCTGACCTTCGCCACCGGGTTCTTCGACGACAAGGTGGTGATCGCCCAGCTGCTCTCCTGGCACTACGACACCGAGCGCACGGGCGTGAGCCCCTTCGCCTACCGCGAGGCGCTGATCCGCCTCTACCGCGGGGTGGGGTTCAGGGTCTGGCGCACCGACGACCCCGAGATCGCCGGACGCATCGAGAACGCGTTGATGGCGCGGATCGGGCCGAAGGCGCCGCCCGAGGCGGTGGAGCGCTTTCACAGGCTGCGGCTCGCGGGCACCGCTCCCTGGGACTTTTCGTTCTAGCCCGGCGGTAGACTGGAGCTGACGGAGGTGCGATGCTCGTACGCGATGTGATGCACTCCCCGGTCGTGACGATCTCGACCGGGGCCACGCTCGAAGAGGCCAACACCCTCATGTGGGAACAGGGGATCCGGCATCTGCCCGTCGTCGAGGCGGGGCGGGTGGTGGGCATCATCACCGACCGCGACGTCCGCCTCGCGACCAGCGAGCTCTCGCCCATGCCCTACACGCCGCAGTCGCGGGTGGAAGAGGTCATGACCTCGCCGGTCCTGACCGCCGACCCGATGGATCCGGTGGAAGAGGCGGCGCGGGTGATGCGCGACCGCAAGATCGGCTGCATGCCCGTCGTGGACGGGCGCGAACTGGTGGGCATCATCACCGGGATCGACCTGCTCGACGCCCTGGTGGCGCTTACCGGGGCGCAGCTGCCCAGCGGCCGCATCGAGGTGCGCCTGCCCGACCGCCCCGGCAAGCTGGCCAAGCTGGCGGCCTTCTTTGCCGAGCGCGGGGTGAACATCCATTCCCTCCTTACCTACCCCGACGAGGGCGGCTTCGTTCGCAACGTCCTGAGGGTGGACAGCCTCGAGACCCGCAAGCTGGCCGAGGGGCTGCGCGAAGCGGGGTTCGAGGTGCTCTGGCCGCCCGAAAAACCATGGTCCAGGTAGTCTACAGGCCCGAGTACCTGACCTACGACTTCGGGCCCGATCACCCCTTCAGCCCCTTGCGGCTCGCCATGTTGAGCGAGCTGCTGCAGGAGCTGGATCCGGGGTTCAAGCCGCGGGCCCCGGAACAGGCGACCCGCGACGACGTGCTGCGGGTGCACGCCGAGCGCTACGTGCGGCGCGTCGAAGACGCCAGCCATGGACAGCCACCGCCGGACCTGGCCGAGTACGGCCTGGGCGCGGGCGACACCCCGGCCTTTGCGGGCATGGACGCCGCCGCCCGCTGGCTCGTGGGCGGCAGCCTGGCCGCCGCGCGCATGGTGAGCGAGGGCGAGGCGCGTAGGGTGCTGCAGCTGGGCGGGGGGCTGCACCACGCGCAGTTCGACCGCGCTTCGGGGTTTTGCGTCTACAACGACCTGGCCGTGGCGATCCACCACCTGCTCGAGGCCGGTATGCGCGTCCTTTACGTGGACGTGGACGTGCACCACGGGGACGGGGTACAGTGGCTGTTCTACAAGGATCCGCGCGTGCTCACGCTCTCGCTGCACGAGTCGGGGCGCTACCTCTTCCCGGGGACGGGCGGGGTCTACGAGATCGGCCAGGGCGGGGGTACGGGGTACAGCTGGAACCTGCCGCTCGAGCCCTATACCGGCGACGCCTGCTACCAGGAGGTCTTCGCCCGGGTGTTCGACCGTGCGCTCGCGTGGTTCCGCCCGGACGTGATCCTGCTGCAGGCCGGCGCCGACGCCCACTTCCTGGACCCGCTGGCCGACCTGGTGCTCACCACCCACGCCTACGAGCGCGTCTTTCGCAGCGTTCTGGAAGGCGCCGAGCGCTACACCGAGGGCCGGATCGTCGTCACCCTGGGGGGCGGCTACTCCTTCGACGCGGCGGTGCGCGTCTGGGCCTTGCTCTACTTCTTGATTCAAGGGCGTACCCCTCCCCAGCGGCTGCCCGAGGCCTGGCGCCTGCGGTGGGAAACCCGCCTGCAACGACCGCTCGCGGCCGAGCTGCACGACGTCCAGCTGCCTCCAGAGGTGCCGCGCCGGCCCGAGATCGCCCGCTACAACGAGAGCAACGCCCTGCGCCTGCTGGAAGTGGTCAGGAAGTACCTGAACCCGAGTTGACCCGCTCGAACTCGATCAACCAGGCCTTCACGCCCTCCATGCCGGCAAAGCCGCCCACGCGGCCGTCGGCGTGGATCACCCGGTGCGCGGGCACCACCAGCAGGAAGGGTACGCTCCGCAGCCCTGCGCCCACCGCCCGCGGGTGCAGGCCGAGCTCGCGCCCCAGCGCGGCGTAGCTGGTGGTGCGGCCGTAGGGGAGGTCCTGGACGTAGCGCCAAAGGCGGACCTGCACGGGGGAGGCGCCGCTGAGGTCGAGCGGGGCTTCGCACCGCGCCGGCTCGCCCGCGAAGTAACGTTCGGCGAAGTCGAGGAAGGCCTGTACGTGCTCCCAACCTGCACCCGCGGCCTCGTCGCTGGGCGCGCCCACGAGCCGCACGCTCAGGAGGCCGCGGGGACCGGCCTCGGCCCGGATCAGACCGATGGGGGAAACGAAGTGGGCCCAGGCGTCGTTCACGAACGCGCCAGCACGCCTTCGAGCACGATGGTGAGGAACTTTTGCAGCTCGGCGGTGAGGCTTCGTTCGGGAGCGTGCCCGGCCCAGCGCAGCACCGCCAGCAGGAAGGCGTCGGCGATGGAGTTGGCCATGCGGTCGAGGGAAAGGTCGGAGCGCAGCTTGCCCGACGCCTGCAGGGGGCGCAGGATCTCGGCGATGTACTGGGCCATCGGCAGGGCCTCGTAGGCGGTATGGGCGCGCTCAGGGTCGGGGTTGACCAGCTCGTAGACCAGATGGGAGAGGAGCTCCCGCCCCAGGTCGCGCTCGCTTAGCTCGGCCAGGCGGTTCCAGAAGGCCTCGAGCACCTCCACGGGGGGCGTGCCGCGCTCGAGCTCGGCCTTGGCCTCGTTCCAGGCGAGCTCGAGCAGCTCGGCGCCGTAGTGGAGCAGCACCGCTTCCTTGTAGGGGTAGTAGTTGAAGAAGGTGCCGCGTGAGACGTGGCTGGCCTTGGCGATGTCGAGCGCGGTGGTCTGCTGGAAGCCCCGCTCCTTGAAAAGCTCGATGGCGGTGCGCAGGATACGCTCGCGGCGGCGCTGTTTCTGGCGTTCCCTAAGGCCTTGCATAAAAACAGTATACCCGCTACAAAAATAGGCTCAGCCGCGCGCTGCGGGGGTGAATTCGAGTTCCCAGACGAGGTCGCGCAACAACCAACCGCGGCCCGGGAACACCAGTTCCCCCGCGAGGATTCCTTCCACGAGGTAGCGGCGCAGCCGCTGCGGGTCCACCCCCGCGGCCACCAGCTCGCCGAGGTTGCGCCCGTCGAGGAGACGGGAGAGCTCCTGGTCCGCGTCCGCACGCCGGCGCCGCGCGGCGGGGTGGCGGACGCGCAGGCCGTACCAGGCGTAGCGGCCGAGCGGGCTCAGCTCTTCGTTACGCAGGCCGCTCCAGGCGCGCTCCATGGCGATGATGAGGGGGACGCCCCAGCCTTTGGCGGCGCTGCGGACGCTGCGGCCGCCGGCGAAGACGTCGTAGGGCGGCGCGGCGTTCAGGCTTTCCAGTACGCGCGAGGGTGAATCGATCGCCTGCAGGAAACGGCGCAGCTCATCGTGCAGGCGGGCCCACTCGGCCAGGAACGTCCGCAGCGGGCGGATCACCCGGCCCGACTGCAGCCCCTCCTCGAAACGAAACGCGCCCTCGGAGGTGGTGGGGTCGAACGAGGCGATGGCCTCGAGCCCCTGCCAGTCGAGGATGCCGCCCCCCACCACCTCGCCCGCCTGCAAGCGCAGCGTAAGGGGCGGGCGGCCCTCGACGCGCAGCACGCCCGACTTGCGGCCCTCGTGCAAGAGCTCGAGCAGGTCCACGAGGGGCATGGTGCTCAGGTCGCCTTCCACGTGCACCCCCCTCCGACCTCCAGGGTGAGGAGCCGCCCCTCGGGCCCGGCGTAGTCGGCGAGCGCGCGGGCCACCTCTCCGCCCGTGCCGTTCACCAGCGCGGCCAGACTGGGCCCGGCCCCGGCCACGAAGGCCGCCAGCGCTCCGGCTGCTTCGGCGGCGGCCAGCGCCTCGGCGGCCCCCGGCATCAGCTCCAGCCGGTAGGGCTGGTGCAGGCGGTCGCGGGCGGCTTCGGCGAGCAGCTCCAGCCGACCCGCGGCCAGCGCCGCGCTCCAGAGCGCCGCGCGCGCCAGGTTGTAGCGGGCGTCGGCGTGGGGTACCTGCCTGGGCAGCACGCCGCGTGCCTTTTCGGTGGAAAGCGGCGAACCCGGCACCGCCACGACGAAGCGCAACCCTTCGGGGTGGGCGAGGGCGACGTGCTGCAGGGGCTCGGTGAGGGCCAGTTGAAACCCGCCGAAGACCGCGGGAGCCACGTTGTCGGGGTGACCTTCCAGCTCGCTGGCGACGGCGAAGACGCCCTCCGGGCCCAGCGCGCCGTCCAGCCAGCGGTCCGCCAGCGCCGCCCCGGCCACCCGCGCTGCGGCGCTCGAGCCCAGGCCCCGCGCGAGCGGGATGGGGTTGAAGACCCGGACCTCCACGGTCGGCGCCGCACGACCCGAGCGCGCGAAGGCCGCACGGAAGGCTTGGTGCACGAGGTTGTCCGGGGTGTCGGGTACGAAACCTTCCCCGCTGTAGTGGAAGCGGTCCGTCTCCGCTGGGGCCGCCTCGGCCTCGAGGTAGAGCGCCAGGGCCACCCCCAGCGCGTCGAAACCGCTCCCCAGGTTGGCGAGGGTAGCGGGAACGTGAACGCGTTCCATCTCCTGGAGTTTAGCCCAAAGCCAGGGCGAGGAAGTCGACCACGCCATCGGCCACGTACTGCACGGCCAGCGCCGAGAGCAACACGCCCAGCACCCGCGTGACCACGTTCACGCCGGTGCGCCCGAGCAGCCGCGCCAGCCGCCCCGAGAACACCAGCGCCCAGTAGGCGAGCAGGAGGACCGCCAAGGCCGCGACGATGACGACGAACAGACCCCCCGGCACCCCCCGCGCCTCGGCGGTGAGGATCATCATGCTGGTCATGGCGCCGGGTCCGGCCAGCAGGGGAATGGCCAGCGGAAAGACGCTGATGTCGTCGCGCAGGCTGGCCTCGGCCTTTTCCTCGTCGGTTTCGCGCTCGCGGTGGGCGAAGACCATGTCCACCGCGATCTTGAAGAGCAAGAGTCCGCCGGCCACACGGAAGGCGTCGAGGCTGATGCCGAGGTACTCGAGCAAAGCGGGTCCGAAAAAGGCAAAGGCCAGCAACACGCCCCCGGCCACGCGCACGGCGCGTGCGGCCAGGCGACGCTGCTCTTCCGCCGGGCGCCCGCCCGCCAGCGCCACGAACAGCGGCGCCAGCCCCACCGGGTCCATGACCACAAAGAGGGTGAGCAGCGCCTGACCTGCGAGCAGGATCACGCGAGAAAGCCGGCGAAGTCGTCGACGATCTTTTCGGCGTCGGCCGCGGTACGGGCGATCACCAGGATGGTGTCTTCGCCCGCGAGGGTACCCACGATGTCGTCGCGGCGCAGCTTGTCGATGAGCAGCGCGATCCCGGTCGCGTGCCCGTCCTCGGTGCGGATGACGATGACGTTCTCACCGCGGTCGATGTCCTTTACGAACTCGCGGAAACGGCTGGCGATTTCGCGCGCCACGTCCTCCTCGAGCTGGATAGGGGCCAGGGCGTACTTGTGCTTGCCCTTTCCCATCGGGATGCGCACCAGGCGCAGCTCGTTGATGTCGCGCGAAACGGTCGCCTGGGTTACGTTGAAGCCCTCCCGCTGCAGGCGGGCCACCAACTCGGCCTGCGTGGATATCTCTTCTTTCGATACGATTTCCTGAATCTTCTTGTGCCGTTTCTCCTTATTGGGCATTGCGTTCGGCCTCCTTGCGTGCGAGAAGATCGTGGATGCGGTCAAGGATACGGTCCGCCACGTCGCGCTTGCTGCGGAGCCCCGTGACCTCGACGTGGCCGCTGGGGTCGATGAGCTCGACCTCGTTGAACTCACTGCCGAAGGCGCTCTGCGCGCGCGTGGGGAAGTTGAGGGCGATCAGGTCCAGGCGCTTTTTATCCAGCTTGGCCCGTGCCCGCTCCCGCCCCTGCTGGGTTTCCATCGCAAAGCCGACGAGCACCTGGCCCGTTTTCTTGCGGCGCCCCAGCTCGGCCAGGATGTCGGGGGTGGGCACGAGCTCGACCGTGTTCACGCCCGCTTGCTTGGGCGTCTTTTCCGGGGCGGTTTCGGCCGGGCGCCAGTCGGCGACGGCGGCGGCCATGACCACCGCGTCCGCTTCGTCGAAACGGGTCAGCATGGCTTCGTACATCTCCTGGGCGCGTTCCACGCGCACCACCTCGACCCCCCAGGGGTCGGGCAGGTGCGTGGGTCCGCTGACGAGGACGACGCGCGCGCCACGGTCGCGCGCGGCCTCGGCCGCGGCGTAGCCCATCTTGCCGGAGGAGGGGTTCGAGATGAAGCGCACCGGGTCGAAGTACTCGCGGGTGGGGCCCGCCGTCACCAGCACGGTGTAGCCTTCGAGGTCCTTGGGGGTGAGGTGGTGGCGCACGTGCTCGACGATGGTCTCGGGCTCGCTCATCCGCCCCAGGCCCTCACCCTCGCCCACGGCGGCCAGGGCGCCGTGCTCGGGTCCAACGAAGGCGTGCCCCCAGGCGCGCAACCTTTCGACGTTGGCCTGGGTGGCCGGGTGGTGCCACATCTCCGGGTTCATCGCCGGTGCCCAGAGGACCCGGCGCGCGCCCGCGAGCACGGTGGCCGTGATCAGGTCCTCGGCCAGGCCTGCGGCCGCGCGCGCCAGCCCAGCCGCCGTGGCGGGGGCCACCACCATCAGGTCGGCCCAGCGGGCCAGCTCCAGGTGGAGCGCACCCCCCTCGGGTGCGAACCAACGCGCCTCGGTACCTACCGGGCCGCCGGCGGCGACCGCGAGCGCCGTTTCGGTGGTGAAGCGCAGCGCGCGTTCGCTCGCGGCGGCGCGTACCTCGTACCCCGCCTCGCGCAGACGGCGCAGCAGGAACGGGGTCTTGAGCGCGGCGACGCCGCCGCCAGCGGCGACCACGATGCGGCCCGAACCCGAACGGCTCACGTCGCGGCTACTCCAGCTCCGGCTCGGTGGGGTAGACCTCTTCCATGACGCGGCTCAGCTTGTCTTCGGGGACCAGTCCCTCTCCGATCACCAACCGCCCCGATTGCAGCTCCCGCATCGCCCAGGTGACGGGGTTGGGGTCGGGCAGCTCGCCCTCGATGGTGCGCATCTTGGGCCACTCGGGCGGCGCCAGTACGGTGTTCTTGAAGTTGAAGCGCAGCAGCTGTTGCGCGCGCTTGGCGATGACCACGGTGAGCTTGTACTTGTTGTCGGTCAGTTCGAGCAGTTTATCGATTCCAGGTTCCGCCACGTCTACCTCCCCTGCATCCGTTTGGCGATTTCGTCGAGTTCGGCTTCCAGTTCCGGATCGCGCCGGACGGCGCGTTCCAGGGCCGGGCGCATACGGTTAACTATGCGGCGCCTCGCTAGGATTATACGCTCCAAGTCGGCCACCGCGTCCGCGATCAGGTCGTTGACCACCACGTAGTGGAAACGGCCGGCCAGGGCGATCTCTTCACGGGCACGCTCGAGGCGCTTCTCGATCTTTTCCAGGCTGTCCTTGCCCCTGAGCAGCAGCCGCTGGCGCAGCTCGCTCAGCGAAGGGGGAACGACGAAGATCAAC
>Ga0256832_1001201_pt1 | contig 17442 bp, 10 predicted proteins | sample 134614metaG_FD_190534 | JGI IMG/M metagenome (GOLD analysis project Ga0256832, IMG submission 190534) | Hydrothermal vent microbial communities from Lau Basin, Pacific Ocean - 134-614 | ecosystem: Environmental > Aquatic > Marine > Hydrothermal vents | place: Pacific Ocean: Lau Basin | collected...
AGTCCATTGGCAGAGGCGATAAATCCAACCATTAATATCGCCATTTGTGGATTTGTAGTTTTTTAGCGAACGGAAGATTTGGATAAAACACTCTTGCATGGCATCCGGGACATGGTCCTTGGACATATAGCGGCGGCAAATAGTCCGAACCTTTGGCGAAAAGCGAATATAAAGTGCTTTCTGTGCCCCGGCATCTCCCTTCAGGCAATCCCTTATGAGTTCTGATATGTGCTGTTCTTGAGGAATCACCAGTGCTGGATTACTTTATTTTTGCCGTGTAATAAGCCCGTGAATGGCGGGCTTTTGTGCCCGCCCGGACATCCTCCGTAACAGCATTTGATAATTCAAACCTCAGGCGCTCATTTCTTCCCCCATTGGATGTCATTGCGACATAAGGGGCAGCGTCCAGGGTCAATATCTTTACAAGGTTTTTAGGGGCGCCATTATCAAAGGAAATCCATAGACCGTTTTTAAATTTTAAATAGACGTGATCCAGTTTTCCCAAAGTGGAAGATGCTGTAAAATGAAAGGAGCTATCGATATTATTCCCGATGATGCTGTTGATGCGGACATCGCAACTATCGAATTCATATTTTTTGGTATTGGTGATGATAATGGCGCTATTGGTTAAAGTCGGATCACAAGCCCAAATGTCGTTGATGTCCAGTGTGTCTTCGATGTAATATCTTCTTGCGATACCTGATTTTCCTCCCATTGGGTCAAAAGAGGATAGCTCCAAGAAGGGACTTCCACAACTCACATGCTTAAAGCGAAAAGATCCGTTGGTTGCAGTTAACACCAACCGGTCCCTGCCGTTTTCTTGCCCGATTAGTATATATCCGGACCGAATGGGGGTGCCGTGGCAATCGCGCAAGAACCCTCTAACCGAAACCGGGTCAATGAGATTCTCCTTGATTATAAGTTTTGTAGGAATATTGGATTGGGAGGAGGCTTCCCCACCTTGAATAACCGCTCCGCATGCATCTAGTACAGACCAACGAAGCGGTTCATTCTCGGGGGTAAAAATAGCGAATCGTCCATGGTGAGATAATCTTATTATTTGGTCCCATTGATTTTGGTGATCCGACCAATGCAGGACTAAGTCCTCAGCCGGAGAGCCATCATCATAAGTGACTTCCGCAACCACCCTCGCGATGGGGTAAGCGTTCCCCAGGCGATAGCGTCCACTTCCTGCGAGGCGGACAGCATAGTCGTTCTTCGTGCGCTTTGCGGTACCTGCCGGCAGCCATCTCCTCAGAGCAGCATCCCATTTCCACAGCGGGATATTGTCCGGGGCTCTGGACAGGTGTTGGACCGGAATGGTAAGGGTGCCGTCTATCGGCCGGCCGGGGACTACTTCTTCTCCTGAACCTTGGGCAGAAAAAGTAATTTCGAAGTCGAACAGCCGGTTTACTCCTACCTGCTTTCCCTCTTTTTGGCCAAGGGGGAAATCATTTTCGCCGTTTTCTCTCGTGAGTATTCCTCCTTTGACGGATATGTGTTCGATGAGGGTATGGTCCGCTTTCTTAAATGATATAGAATTCAAATCGAGTGCCATTTGAGCAGACTTCCAAACGCCCGGATTTTGGGATAGATCTACCTCTTCACTGAATGCGAGTCGCGGTAGTACAGCATTGAGACCAAAAGTGTCTCCGGGGAACGCTTGGTACAAATATTGACGCGTAAGAAAATTAGGGTGTTCTACACGTATGAGCCCCTTTGTCTCAAGACTGCTGACCAGCCCCATATTGAAAAATCCGTTCTCATCGCTTAAGACAGTCTTGTCTCCGAGATGTATGCGCGCCTTGGGTATGGGGCGCCCCACCGTGCTGATCACCTGACCGTACACGGTGGATTCTACAATGACTTCCGGTGCTCCCGGGTCAAAATCAATCTTCACCGAGTCAACTTCCTTTTGACATCCTCCCATAAGAAGATATAGTATGAAGACAATGGCAGACGTAGTGAATTTTGACATAGTTGATTTCGTTATTGGAGAAAGCAAATGGAGCTTTTATCCCTATCTTATCCTCCGTTATGGGATTCGCTGCATGAAGTGAATATTTTATCCACAAACCCCTTTGAGTGATGAGCAGCATACTTCGCTCAAATATACTGAAAAGTTGAAATTGTACAGAAGGTTACAAGGCATGGTGTGTATTACAAACTGCACTATTTATTTAGTGGTATTCTCCTGTAGGCCTACGGACCCAATACGCTATACGTTACGTCCTCCTTTTTGCGGGATGCAGTGCTTTGGCGGGCGGAGAGGCAGGTAAATGCCGGATGATGCCGCTTTCGAAAGGCGTCCAGATGGCGGTGGGGATGCCTGCCTTTTTGAAGGCTTTATTGGCCCAGGTGTTACAGGTGTAAAATAGCCAGTAATGCCCTTTGGCAGCGTAAAAATAATCGGAGGGGCCGTAATGAAAGGGGCGGTACAGTATCTTTTGTCCATTTTCATCCTTCACAAAGGTGTTTTGAATAAACTCGAATAGAGCATCCATTTGACTATCGCAAATGATGAGTTGCCTCCATGTGGCGGATCGCCTCAAATAACCCCTAACACGCAAGAGCGCCGGGGTGGGTATAAAAGCCGCCTTCAATGCTCCTTTGATAGACAGGCTATCCCACTCGTGGGCCTCGGTGTAAAAGGCTTTCTCTCCCCAACCGAATGAGGTGTACCTGTCCTTTCTGTCGTGTTGAATCCCCTGTTTTAACGGGGAAGGAAGTGCCGAGTCCGGAAAGATGATTTCGATGTGGACCCCACTCGAATGGACGTATATGGTGTCGCCCGGTTGGGAGCATGGAGGAACGGGATGGGTGTGCAGTCTGGAGAGCAATGCCGCACTCCCCAGATAGGCCAGGACCAATCCGGCAAGCAGGAGGAGAAAATACAGGGCGTAACGGAGTGTTTTCATTTTTTCGTAGTTTGCGTTTTTTAAAGTCAGATGGAACCATTGCTGATGAATGAATGGCTGTGTTGAATATCAGATAATTATTAAGATTATACCTGTTCCATCTACTTATTTTTATGTATAGGCATCACAGTTGTGTTAGACGGCACCTTTGGATTTGTACCAAAAAGTAAGTATAAAGGTAGTAAAACTTGGTTTGAACGGCATCATAAATAAACGACATTATTTAATACATGCGGTGTTCGAAATAGGCACGTTCGATATCCTCCCGATGGTCCGGGTGGGCAATGTTGACCAAAGCTTCTATGCGATCGCGGACGCATTTGCCATATAAATTGGCGACCCCGTACTCTGTGACGACGTAGTGGACATGAGCCCGGGTGGTGACCACACCGGCCCCCGGTTGCAGAAATGGGACAATGCGGCTTCGACCCTTTTTGGTGACCGAGGGAAGTGCAATAATCGGTTTCCCCCCTTCGCTAAGAGAGGCCCCTCGAATGAAGTCCATTTGCCCGCCGACCCCGCTATACATGCGCATACCTATTGAGTCGGCGCAAACTTGACCTGTGAGATCTACTTCAATGGCAGAGTTGATGGAGACCACTTTTGGGTTTTGACTGATAATGCCTACATTATTCGTGTAGTCGGCCTCTTTCATTTCGATGAAGGGGTTGTCATCCACGTAGTCGTATAGTCGCTTGCTGCCGACCAAAAATGTAGTGACCGCCCGGCCACGATTGACTTTTTTGTTGTTTCCATTGATGACATCGTCCAGGATGAGATCGACGACTCCATCAGAAAACATTTCCGTATGGATGCCGAGATTTTTGTGATTGCCCAGTCTGCTTAATACGGCATTGGGGATACTCCCGATCCCCATTTGCAAAGTGCTTCCATCCTCTATCATTTCAGCAATCAAATCTCCGATTTTTCTTTCAATATCGTTGGGCTCCTTGGTATCATGCGTGGGGATAGGGTAATCGACATCCACTTTTGCATCGATCTCGGAGATATGTATGATCCCATCACCGTGTGTCCTAGGGATTTGTGGATTAATCTCTGCTATGACGTAATCTGCATTTTCTATGGCCGCCAATGTGGCCGCTACCGTCGTACCCAAAGAACAGTACCCATGTCTGTCAGGGGGAGAAACCGAGATGAGCGTCACGTTTATTTTGATTGCATTCTTCTTTAGCAATAGGGGAAGTTCACCGAGAAAAACCGGGGTGTAGCAACCGTTTCCGGCCTCCAAGGTGTGCCTGACATTGGGCCCAATGAAAAAGGAATTAACATAAAAGCTTCCTTTCATCTCTGGAGCTGCGTATGGGGCTTCTCCTTCGGTGTGTAAGTGACAGATTTCTACATTTTCTAATTGCTCATAGCGTGCGGTCATCGCTTTGATGAGAACTTGCGGGGCGCCGGCCACCGCTTGGATATATACGCGGTCGTTAGAATGAATGGCTTGTACGGCTTCCTCTGCTGTGATCGCACGATATTTCATGAGAGATGGATTTGAAATTATATTTTGCCGATGTTGAATTATTAACGTCTTAGGAAAATTATAGTTCGTGTACTTTGTTTGCCTATTGTAATAAATTCGTTAGGCAATAATAATATATCTGGTCTGTTCCTTTAGGAAACTATAAGTGAGATGGTAGAGAGAAGCAGGAAATGATGTTAAGTATATAGAAATTTCATAGCTTTGTTATACATTTACTCCATGAGTTTTAGTTCATGGAATCTTAATTGTGATCACTAGAAAATCAATTTATGGCATCAGCGGCTCTAACAGTTAAACAATCAAAGGCAAACGTAAGTAACGGTTTGTATGATCATCAAGATTTGAAGTATCTCCTTAAAAAGGTGGAGAAGATTCCTGTGACGATCTGGGAAAATTCAGAAGCGGCTTCGAAGCATATTGCCAGAACCATTGCCCTGGCTATCCGGCAAAAACAGCAGGATAATGCACCATTGGTCCTGGGCTTGGCAACCGGTTCCTCTCCGATTAAAGTATATGACGAACTGGTGCGCATTCACAGGGAGGAAGGGCTCAGTTTTAAAAATGTTGTGACTTTCAATCTCGATGAATACTTTCCGATGTCACCCAAATCACATAACAGTTATGTGTATTTTATGAATGAGTATTTGTTTGACCATGTAGATATCCCCCGGGAAAATATTCATATTCCGGACGGAACGATAAGCATGGATGAGTGGGGCGCTTATTGTTTAGAATATGAAGGTTTGATCGATAGCTATGGGGGGTTAGACATCCAGCTCCTCGGGATTGGAAGAACGGGGCATATAGGATTTAATGAGCCGGGGTCCTGGGAGGATTCACTCACCCGGTTGGTCAAATTGGACGCCATAACGAGAAGGGATGCCGCAGCTGATTTCAATGGCATTGAGAATGTACCATACCGGGCAATTACGATGGGAATTGCCAGTATTCTAAAGGCGAGAAAGATATTCTTAATGGCTTGGGGGCAGCATAAAGCGGGAGTCGTCAAGGCCGCTGTTGAGGGGGAGGTGACCTCTGCACTTCCCGCTAGTTATCTCCAGCATCACCCCAATGTGAAGGTGTTTGTGGATATTGGAGCAGCGGAGGAGTTGAGCCGGATAAAAACTCCTTGGAAAGTCGGTATTTGCAATTGGAAGGATGACTTGATTTGTAAGGCTGTCATATGGTTGTCGGATACAGTCGGTAAGCCGATACTAAAATTGACGGATGAGGATTATTCTGAACACGGACTCAGTGACCTGATTATAGAGCATGCTTCCAGTTATGATATCAATATCGATATATTTAATCGCATTCAACACACCATTACCGGTTGGCCGGGAGGGAAGCCCGGAGCAGATGATACCCATCGTCCCGAAAGGGCCAAACCCGAAAAGAAGCGAGTCATCATCTTTAGCCCACATCCGGATGATGATGTGATTTCGATGGGGGGGACCTTTTTGAGGCTGGTAGAGCAAGGACATGAGGTCCACGTGGCTTACCAAACCTCCGGTAACATAGCTGTGCATGATCATGATGCCTTGAGATATATAGAATTTGTTCAGGAGATTACCTCCGCAATGACCCATCAACAGGATAGTGCTCTTGTGCAACAGTTGGATGTGGCAAAAAGATATTTGCAATCCAAAAGAAGCAATGAATTTCCTGTGCCGGATGAAGTGCGAAGGGTAAAAGGCTTGGTGCGGAGAGGGGAAGCTAGAGCCGGTGCGAGATTTTGTGGATTGACGGATGATAAAATTCATTTTTTGGATATGCCTTTTTATGAGACGGGAAGTGTTAAGAAGATGGGGCTAACAACTGAGGATGTACAGATTGTCGCGGATTTGATAGAGAGCGTAAAGCCCCACCAGATATACGCTGCCGGGGACCTCGCTGATCCTCATGGCACCCACAGTATCTGTCTTAATGCTATTTTTAAAGCAATTGCGCTACTTGAAAAGAAAAAATGGATGAAAGATTGTTGGGTGTGGTTGTATCGTGGTGCTTGGAATGAATGGCCCCTTCATGAAATTGATATGGCCGTGCCATTGAGTCCCCTCGAATTGGAAAAGAAACGCAAAGCCATCTTTATGCACCAATCTCAAAAGGATAGCCCTCCGTTTCCCGGCTCTGACGAAAGGGAGTTTTGGCAAAGAGCTGAAGAGCGCAACAGGGATACAGCGGGTAAGTATCGAGCATTGGGTTTAGCCGAATATGAAGCAATGGAAGCCTTCTCCAGGTGGAAGCCAAATGGGGCCAACATGGAATAAATTATTTAATTGGCAATGCGTTTTATTGTTGTTGATTGCAATAAAAAAGTAATAAGCTGATCATGCGCGCATCGTGTAACTCATTGAAGGTGTATAATATATGCTTTGTAGAGGCTCCACTTTAATTGCTGTGTATAACCAGCTAATTATATGTAAGTTACATTTGACAAAAAAAAAGCATATAAATAGGTGTATTCTGCAAAACTATTCATAGATTTGTGCCTTGAAAATTGTGCTTCGTTATGCTGATAGATTAATATTTTGGTGGTAACTTTGCCCAGTTTTTACGATTTATGAGTTGGACGGGAATTGTGGCGGCGTTTTTGCTCATAGGTAGCATATCCGATTAATTTAGAACAAGTAGTTGAGATGAGTAAATCTTTGAAGATTTTTGCGTTATTGGCGGTGGTGCTGGTATTGGGGTTGCAAATGAGTAAAAACGAAGCGGCTACCGGTGTTGAGATTTGTGATAATGGGATTGATGACGACAACGATGGGTTAACGGATATCAACGATCCGGATTGCTCTTGTCATTTGAACGGAGATACACTGTTATTTACTTCTTCACTCATCCCGAATTCTTCGTTTGAAGAAAAGAATTGTTGTCCTACCAACATCGCTCAGCTTTCATGTGCAAAGAATTGGATTCAGGCCTCCAATGCAACTACCGATTACTTTAATACCTGTGGATATATGGGGGATGTCTTTCGTTCGGTTCCTCCCATGCCCCTCCCCGCTGGCAATGGATTTGTAGCCTTCCGGGATGAAGATAATTACAAAGAATACACCGGTGCTTGTCTGAATAGCCCTTTATTGGATGGGGTGGAGTACCGATTGCAATTTTATGTCGGATTCGGTAAGCCCGGACAGGTATGGGCGAGCGCCAGTCCGTTTCACCTGAGTATCTTCGGTGCAAAATACTGCTCGGACTTGCCTTTTGGGATTGCAGGGGTCAATTATACGGACTGCCCGATGGGATTACCCAATTGGATTGAGATAGCAGATACCTATGTGACAGGAAAGGACGAATGGGTTAAAGTTACGGTAGATTTTGTTATGAATCAAGACATCGAAGTTATTGCCATTGGTCCTTCTTGCGATAAAGTACTCAAGGAAAGTTATTATTTTTTGGATGGCTTGCAATTGGCGGAAAAGAAGGCCTTTGAAGTGAAGCAAGTAGATGTTAAAGCGGATGTATGTCGTGAAAGGGTAGTCTTGACCGCACCTTCCTTTCCGGGAGTCCAATATCAATGGTATAAGGATGGTGTTGCTCTTCTTGGCGCAACGTCAAGAACCTATACGATTAATGCCGCTCCGGAAGCCAATTACCAGGTGCGCCTGATGATAAACGGCGATTGTCTCGTGACGGATCCGTATCATTATAAGTACCTTAAAAACCAATTTTCTTTTGATACGGTAGTGTGTGAGAATGCGGTTATTTCCTGGGAAGGCCAAACTATTTCGAAGAGTGGGACCTACACAGCGAAGTATTCCAATCAATTTGGATGCGACAGTATCCTCACTCTGAATGTCATCCAAAATCCCACTTCCTATCAGGCCATCGACACCATGATTTGTCAAGGAGAAAGCCTTGCCTATCATGGTCAAACCTTTACTACTCCCGGTGTTCACCAAATTCATTTGACGACACATCTCGGTTGTGATAGCCTGATTGAAATAAATCTGGGTTTTCATCCGGTTTTTAATCAAAGAATTGATACATCCGTATGTGCAGGAGAGGCCGTCCAAATCGGGAGTGAAACGATTGATAAAAGTGGCTCGTACTCCTTTAACTTGCCCTCCAAACATCAATGCGATTCAATCATCGAATTACATCTCACCGTTCTCCCGGAAATCGTTCGACAAATAGACACTATAGTTTGTGAAAGCGAGCAGGTTTTTGTCGGTGGACAATGGTTTAGTGATAAGGGATCTTATGAAATTGGATTGACGAGCGAGACGGGCTGCGATAGTACTATTCAACTGACAGTTGCCCATTATCCTGAGTATAGTATTCAAAAAGATACATCCATCTGCTATGGAGATTTGATTACCATCGATAACCGGACGATATCCAAGACCGGAGACTATACCTTTAATTACCAATCGATACATGGTTGCGATAGTGTTCGGGTGATACATGTCGATGTGATGCCGGAACTTTCTGCTAATGTCAAAATGGATGCTCCCATTTCATGCAATGGTGCAAATGATGGACGATTAGCAGTCCTTTCTCAGGGAGGGAATGGGACTTATGCATATCGATGGAATAACGGAATGTCTGAAAGCCAGATTAAGGATTTATCTCCCGGTGATTATGAAGTGACAGTTACAGATGGGATGGGATGTCAAACTATTGAGCATTTTACCTTGGAAGAACCTGAAGTCTTACATTCCGAGTTAGAGTCAGCGCATCCTACTTGTTTGGACCCGGAAGGGGGGAAGATTTTGGTGCGCTCTATGACCGGAGGGACCTCGCCTTATCAAGTAAAGATCAATGGTCGGTTAATGGACCCTGTTACAATGAAAGATGAAAATTATCCGGCAGGGACGTATGATGTCCAAGTGCTTGATGCCCATGGATGTACGTGGGAAGCGTCGGTGGAGTTTACAGAACCCGGATTGGGAACCATTGATTTGCAAACGGATAAAAAGGAGGTTCGACGTGGACAGAATATTTCTTTACAGCTGGAAATGGAGGATTTGGCTATGCCATTGAAAAGCATAAAATGGAGACCGGACGCATTGTTTAATTGCAAGAATTGTGAGTCAGTCGATTTTCTGATGGATCGTTCCAATTTGAACGTCGAAGTGGAAGTGGTAGATGATGATGACTGTATTTATACACGAAGTATTCCGTTTAAGGCGGATGGAAAATTCTTCACCCCAAATGTCTTTACTCCTAATGGAGACGGTTTGAACGACGTATTCAAAGTATTTTCAGATGACCAATCTGCCACTATTCTTCAGTTGCGTATCTTCGACCGTAAGGGCCAGCTCGTATTCTACGTCCATGACGTCAATATAGAAGATCCGTCTTCATCCTGGAACGGGGAGTTTCGTGGGAATCCTATGAATCCCGCTACCTTTGTCTATACGCTTGAAATTGTTGACCAGCTGGGAATTCATACCATATTGTCCGGCGATGTTACGTTGGTGCGCTAAAGTGCTTTTTGGTCAGTAAGTCCACCATTTCATACCGAACAATGAATGGGTTAAAATCCTCTATTGGCATTCGTCCGGTTGTAAGGAACCTTTATGAAATCCAGCATACTTCCCGGTTTTACTCCTAAGAAGAAAGTGTAAGTGCCCCGCTGAGGCTGCCATGAAAATCGCATGCTCCAACAGTGCAAGTCCCGGGTAATCCCCAGGTCCGGATAGGTGATTTGGCGGGTTATGAAATTGTACCCTATATTGTTCAGATTAACTGCCCAGTGATCTGCTAAGGGGATATTGCCATTAAGTGTCAATGTGTTTCTCGTGATGGACTTCGTCGTTTCTTCCGGTTGTTGGCGAATGCTATATACCAATTCGTGTCGAAGGTTAAACTGACGGAACAGGTCGAAGACATCCGGTTCGTTAGTGGATGCGCTTGAGGTATTTTTTCTCTTGTCTTTTTTGAAGAACCTATCTTTCAGCTGTTGGAAGGTCGCTCTTGACGATAATGTAAAAGTGGCATAATCAAATCGCAAGGGACGTCCGCTTTTGTCATATTCCAGCACTTTACTGCGTATGATTCTTCCCTCAGTTGTGCGCAGGCTACTGTATGGGTCCATGCCCATGCTAAAACGCAGATTGGAGATACCTTTGATGATTTGCAGGTAGCTGGAAAACGAAACCGGTGACCACTGGAAGGAATCCGCAGAGAAATTGTAACTTCCGGAGATATTGAAATAGTCGAATAACTTAGTTTTTTTAATGCTTGAATCCCGTCTTGAATAGTATTTGGCTTCCAGATTATTCCCAATTCCATAACTCAAATTGAAAGACTGGGGCTTCGGTCGAGGGGACCCGGTGGCTCCTGAGAGGAAGATGGAATAGGCCTCTTCCCTAATGCTGAGGGGATCGGGATCGGTATCGATTTTTTTGAAGTATTGGTAGCGCTCGTTGGTGTAATCCGGCGAGTAGGTGAAGTTGATATTAGGTGTAATCTTATGCCGGATGCCCCGGATAGGACCTTTGCGGAGTAAGAGGGTTCCGAAGAGGGAAGTGTTGGCACTGATGCCGGAACTGAATTCGTGAAACGGCGTGAATTTGTGTATCGTGTCCAGAACAATGTACTCTACTCTGGAAGATGGATTGCCGGGAGTGGTCAATGAATCCATGAGGGTTTTTTTCAATTGCTTGAAATGCCAGTATTCATTAAAAGATACCTGAGGGGTGACATTGATGTATTTGAAGAGCTTGAAGGTGTAGCTCGAAGAGGCGCTGTGCTTTGCGTCATATGTGAGGTTCTTCCATGGATTGGATGTCAATAATAAGGTGTCTTTTGTCCTCAATTGGTTGGCGAATAGGAAAGTGTAGTTGGCTGTAATGTCATCGTACCATTGGTGACCTTTTTCAATGTTTTTGAACAAGGAAGTCGAAGGTTGGGTGAAGGAGATTTGGGGGAGTTGGATAAAGACGTCTCCTGTGTTGGTGTTTTGTCGGTGGCTTAGACCAATGGCTAAGCTGTAGCGTTTGCCCGGAAAGGTCCTGCGGTAATTGAGGTTGGAAGAGTACGTGTTTCGGGATACATTTTGTGCCGTGTTGTAGTTGATTTGCTCATAGCCATTAGTCTGGATTTCTATTCTACCCCCAAAGTGATGGTAGGGATTGGCCTTGGATGACTGGGTATGCGAGTAATTGATGGAGAAGGAAGTGGTAGCCTGTTTGTGATAATCTCCGGGCGGCTCGATATAGCGCTTAGAATATCCCAGAGTCAGCCCCCCATTGTATTTGTAGCGGACATTGTAACGGTAGTTGCCGCTAATCCGGTATGAAATGGGTGTGTTGAAGTAGATGTCACCCATCAATGTGAAATCCATGTAGTCATTGATGGCGAAGTACCACCCTATATTTCGCAGTCCGTAACCCAAATTGCGATCATACGTGTAGTCCCGCGGAAAAATAAGGCCGGAATGAATCTCCGGACTGATAGGGAAAAACCCAAATGGAATCCAGAATGGGGTAGGGAGGCCATCCAATTCGATATGAGAAGGTCCGATCACCGCCAATTTGTTGGGGATGATCTTAATCTTATTACTCCGGATGCCAAAGTGTGGGGAAGGCAAATCACAAGTGGTAAATATAGAAGATTGGTTAAAGAGAATATCATCTTTAATAGTAGAATCCCCCTCCGCGGAGATAAACTTGGTTTTGTGCCCTCTGATAAACAACTCGCTGTACTTGCTCACCGCATCGTAGATAATCCCTTTCTTTGTCTTGAAATTGTAGCGCATGGTCTTAGAAGTAAACGCCTGATCGCCATCTTTAAAATTGGGAGGGCGCACTAATTTCCCACTGCTATCCTTAATCCCTGTAGCTAAGAGTATATTGCTGTCTAAGTTTATCCGGATGTAACCGGCTTTTAGTGCCATGGTGCCATAGTTGAGATACGCGTCACCATATAAATATACTACGCTTTTGGCATAATCAAACTTGATGGAATCATTTGGGCCATTGGTCCCATAATCTACCTCTTCGTCCAAGGCATCGTTTGAAATCCGGAAAGAAACCGTATAGCTCGAGTCTGTTGCAGTGGAGTCCACTAAAGGCATGTGTTGAGAAAGGGAGTCGGAAGGATGACCGATCACTAACTTTGAAGAGTCTATTTGCGCATTTAGCCAACCATTGGACAAAATCATCCACAATAGTAGAAAAAGGGTGATATGCTTGACATTTGTTCTCAAATGGATAATGTATATATGTTCTATTGTTTATATATATAATAAAGTTATATATAAAATAATATATATAATAAAATTATTCTATATGAAGAATCTCTTCTAACTTAGCGCATCAAAAATAAGTAAAAGATTTCGACTTTGCATTCTGAGTTTAGATTTAACATATTCTTAACGCTGTTTATTGCTTTTGGTGCCATCCAAATGTACGGGCAAGAGAGCAATCATACGGGTGTTCATGTAATTGTCCTGGACGCCGGACATGGGGGGAAGGACCCGGGGGCGATCTACCGTGGCGTGCGTGAAAAAGACATTACCTTGGAGATTACCCAAAAGCTGGGTAGGATGTTGGAGAGACGTTTGGGCGATGTGAAGGTCATTTATACCCGAAAGGACGATCGTTTTATTACCTTGCATGGGAGGGCAGAAATCGCAAACAGGAATAAGGCGGATATATTTGTCTCCATTCACTGCAATTATTTCAAGAAGAACAAACACAAGCACGGTTCCGAGACGTTTGTAATGGGCCTGCACAAGATAGAGGACAATCTCTTGGTTGCAAAAAGGGAAAATGCCGTAGTGAGCTACGAGCGGGATGCGGGAGCACATTATGATTTTGATGTCAATACGCCCGAGGGCCACATCTTTTTATCCATGTATCAGAATGCCTCTCTGGATAGAAGCATACGACTAGCGGATGATATTGAACAGTCGTTTGTCGCCAAATTAAAAACGAGCTGTCGCGGTGTCAAACAGGCTGGGTTTTATGTCTTGTATAAGACCTCTATGCCGAGTGTGTTGGTGGAAACGGGTTTCCTGACCAATGATCAAGACCGGGCACTTTTGACTTCTGAGACCGGGCAAGAACGCATTGCGGAGGCGATATTTGAGGCGATTGTTAAGTACAAGGCCTCTACTGAAGGCAAGGAAGTTGCTGATATCGTGCATGTGGATAACAAAATTCACCCTCGCCATTCACAGAGTAGCAAACAAGTGACCTCTTCTTCTCGGAAATCCCGGGAGGGCGATCGCTATTACGTCGTGCAAATCGCTGCGACGACCAAACGTCGCCCCGACTTATTGCGGACGGTGAAGCACTGTTCGGAGACCCATCAGGGGAAATTTTATAAATATAAAGTTGGCCGGTTTACTACATTTGAAGCGGCAGGAGCGTGTAGGGAAGAGATGCTCAAGCGAGGGTTTGACGGAGCTTTTATCATCGCTCAATAGCGTGTAATGCCAGATGACTGAGGTGCCCCCAATAATTCAGACAATAAATTACGAGAGTTAGTAAAATATTTCAAAATGCCGTATCTATATGCCAGCGAGAGACTCCCTCAGGTTCGTAATACCCGAGGTTGATATTGATACTTGTCAATATTGGGGAGTGTCAATATGTCTTGATAAGCTACTTTTAGCTTAAATTTAACCTTTCGCTTCTTCAAAGGTAACACTTCTATTTGATTATTTTCATATAGTGCCCAAAATTTGGAAGGGGGCACCCCTATGGTTCCGCTATGGCTTCTTTCATTATTGTAAAAAGTATAAAAGGCTCAGCATAGACGACAAGTATTGCATGAACGGGGTGTATGACAAAATGCACTTTTCTGATTTGAACACCTGCAATAATCCCGTAGGGATGCCATCTTTGTAACCCGTACGAGCGACAGCGAAGTGCGGGGATTATAAGAGCACCCAGAGCCGTTTTGGCGGTATTTTTGCCCGACGCAATAGGTTATATGCTTGAGAAGTGTTGCATGCAAAAATAGTGACAAAACAATGCAATGGCTCATTTTAGTGCATTTTGTAATACACACCATGAACGCATTTTCCATTTTGATTTAGAGAATAGACCTATCTTTGCTTTTTTATACAACACATACAGATGAAGAAGGAAGTAAGAATTGGTATATTGTTTTTTACCGCCATGTTGGTCCTGCTTGTAGGGTACAAGTACCTGCAGGGGCTTGAGTTGCTGGATAATTCGCGGCATTACAAGGTGCGCTACGACAGTGTGGACAAATTGGAGAAGAGTAGTAAGGTATATGCCAATGGTTTTCAGGTGGGCTCTGTGACCGACTTATACCTGGACCCGGAGGATCCGGACTATGTTATCGTGGAGATAAAGGTCAAGCCGGAGATTACACTCCCTAAAGAGACCCACGCGGTTTTGGTGGATGAAGGAGTATTCGGCGGGAAGTCCCTCGCCTTGCGCTTTGACCATATTTGTAAGGAGGGCAATTGTATTGAGGATGGGGATTTTATTCCAAGCGGGAAGGCCGGTCCGTTAGAGGCTTTTCTAGGTGACCCCAAGCAGATAGATCCCTATCTCAATAAAGTCGGGTCGGGTATGGATAGCATCTTCAAAGCCCTTTCCACTCAAATAGATGATCCCTCCAATAAGGATAAAGTCACACAAATGATTCGCTCCCTTCACCTCACTGCCGTTAATCTGGGGAAGATTAGTGCGGAAGTGCAAAAAATGACCGCCGGCTCCTCTGAAAATATCAACAGGATGATGGCCAATCTCAATGCCATTACGTATGAGATACGACGCAATAATAACCACATCGCCGCTACACTCGCCCATTTGGATACAGTAACCGGCCAACTCTCGGATGCCGGCTTGAAATCGTTGATTCAAAACACTTCTTCTACTGTTACCGAACTTCAATCCGGCTTGGCTGCGTTTAAAGCGACTTTGGGTGGAGTGGATCAAACCGTAGGCGAAACCAAATCCCTCCTGTCTTCGATTAACAACGGGGAAGGAAGCCTGGGGAAATTGAAGAAGGATAGTTCCCTCTATATCCAACTGGATGCTACGATTAAAAACCTCAATAAGATGATTGAAGATATGCGCCTTCACCCCAAGCGATATGTTCATTTTTCTATATTTGACTAAACCTCAACGCACATGTTGTCCGTCTTAATTCCCATTTTTAATCACGATGTTACGAGGTTGGTGGGGGAGTTGACGATGCAATGCAGTAAAGCCAAGATTCCCTTTCAGATATTGTGTTTTGATGATGGCTCCAAAGAGAAGTATTTGGTGGCCAACCGGGCGTTGGACGGGGTATATGGGGTGAGTTACATCGAGTTGGGAACCAACATCGGCCGCTCTGCCATACGCAATAAATTGGCCTACAATGCCATGTACGATTATTTGCTGTTTTTGGATTGCGACTCGGAGATCCGCTCCAAGAAGTTCATCAAGCGCTATGTCAACGAGATGAAGCAGAAAGTGCCCATCGTTTATGGAGGCAGGCAATACAGCAAACGCCCCCCGCGAAGCAAAAAAAAACGGTTACATTGGACCTATGGTGTCAAAAAGGAGGCACGTCCCGCTAAGCGTCGTGCAAAGTTGGGCAACCTGGCCTTCCAATCCAATAATTATCTCATCACGCGCGATCTCGCTTTGGAGTTCCCCTTTGATGAAAACATCCGGGGATATGGCCATGAAGACACTATGCTGGCCTTGCGCCTCCAAAGTGCCCACCATTTCATAAAGCACATCGACAATCCCATCCTGCATCGTGGAGTAGAGGAGACAAAGAATTTTTTGGAGAAGACCAAGGAAGGTCTGCGCAATCTCGTCCTATTGCGACAGGAATACCCAATCATGCAAACCCCGGTCACAAGCGCTTATGATACCCTTCGAGGGATGTGGATGCACAAAGTGTTCCGTTGGATTTATAATCGTTGGGAAGACCGGATAATGGAAAATTTGTACGGTACCAATCCGTCCATGCGCCTTTTTGACTTTTATAAGTTGTATCATTACAGCAGGTATGTGGAGAATGGCACTCCGGACAAGAAAGGTTAGTGAATGGCATTGAGAGCATTTTTTGTAGGGACAAAAGAGCGGGGAGGAAGCGTACAAAAAGATGCCCGGAACATTTTCAAGGATAGTTTTCTGAAAAATTGTACTTTTGGGCAATGTTCCGTAGAGGGGAGTAATGCTTAAGCCCCGGATGGTAGGGATATAGTTTTGTTGTATTAAAATGTAATAAGAATGGGATTATTGGAAGATAAGAAAGTGTTAATTACCGGTGGTTCGAGAGGCATAGGACGCGCCATGGTACAGCGATTTGTCGAAGAAGGCGCAGATGTCGCATTCACCTTTCGCTCCTCTGCAGAAGCGGCAAAGGCGATGGAGGCAGAGTTTAAAGGCGGCAGTTCAAAGGTCAAGGGGTATCAATCGGATGCGGGTTCTTTTGAGGAGGCCGGAAAGTTGATCAAAGACGTGGTGGATGATTTTGGACGAATAGATGTCCTCATCAACAACGCGGGCATCACCAAGGATAATCTGCTTATGCGCATGTCCGAAGAGCAATGGGATCAAGTCATCAATGTCAATCTGAAGTCGGTGTTCAACTTGACCAAGCACATTATGCGAACGATGATGAAGCAACGCTCCGGTTCGATTATCAATATATCTTCCGTCGTAGGGGTCTTTGGCAATGCCGGGCAGGCCAACTATGCCGCCTCCAAGGCCGGAATTATCGGTTTTTCGAAATCCGTTGCAAAAGAAGTGGGCTCCCGCAATATCCGTTGCAATGTATTGGCACCGGGATTCATCGCTACGGATATGACAGAGCAGTTGGATGATGCGACCAAGGCCAACTTTCTCGCAAATATCCCTCTCAAACGGCTTGCTCAGCCCGGTGAAGTAGCAGATGCAGCGGTTTTCCTGGCGAGCGATATGTCTAAATACATCACCGGGCAGGTGCTCAGCGTTTGTGGAGGGTTGAATATTTAGAAATACCCCCTCCACTACTTCGGTAAAGTCAGGCACATGGCATAAAACCCGTCGGAAACATACATCACTCCTTTCTCTCCGTCGATCGCTACACCATTGGTAAAAGAACCCG
>Ga0256832_1001202_pt1 | contig 17434 bp, 11 predicted proteins | sample 134614metaG_FD_190534 | JGI IMG/M metagenome (GOLD analysis project Ga0256832, IMG submission 190534) | Hydrothermal vent microbial communities from Lau Basin, Pacific Ocean - 134-614 | ecosystem: Environmental > Aquatic > Marine > Hydrothermal vents | place: Pacific Ocean: Lau Basin | collected...
CCATCAACATCATGCGGCGGATTATGCAGGACACAGGGGCGGAGGTAATCCACCTGGGGCACAACCGCAGCGTGAAAGAAATCGTGGATGCGGCCATTCAGGAAGATGCGCAGGCGGTGGCATGCACGTCGTATCAGGGCGGGCATATGGAATTTTTCAAGTATCTATATGACATGCTCCACGAGCGGGGAGCGGGGCACATCAAGGTGTTCGGCGGCGGCGGGGGCACCATTCTTCCCGAAGAGGCCGAAGAGCTGCACCGCTACGGCATTGCGCGCATCTACCTGCCCGACGACGGGCGCGTGATGGGCTTGCAGGGCATGATCAACGACCTGATCGAGCAGGCCGACTTTCCGACGGTTTCTTCTATTGAAAACATTGACTTCAACGCCGTTAAAGCGGGCGACCCGCTGCATCTGGCGCATGCCATCACCTATGCCGAGACGCAGCCGGATGAGCGGTTCGACCTGTTCCGCTCTTACCTCGACATGTACCTCGAAGACCGAGCCGTGCCGGTGGTAGGCTTTACGGGCACGGGCGGAGCGGGCAAGTCGTCGCTGGTGGACGAGCTGGTGCGGCGTTTTCTGAACACCTTTTCGGATAAGCGGATCGCGGTGATCTCGGTGGACCCGACGCGACGTCGAAGCGGCGGGGCGTTGTTGGGCGACCGCATCCGGATGAACTCGCTGTCGAACCCGCGGGCGTATATGCGTTCGATGGCCACCCGTTCGACCGACCGGTCGCTCTCGCCCTATGTGAAAGAAGCCATCGATGCTGCAAAGTTGGCGGGCTATGACCTGATCGTGCTGGAAAGCTCGGGCATCGGCCAGGGCGACACCGCCATTGTGGATTATGCGGACGTGTCGGTGTATGTGATGACGCCGGAATACGGGGCGCCGTCGCAGCTGGAAAAGATCGACATGCTGGACTATGCCGACATCGTGGTGATTAACAAGTTCGACAAGAAGGGCGCGATGGATGCGCTCACACAGGTGCGGAAGCAGTTTCAGCGCAACCACGGCCTGTTTCACGTGGAGCCGGAAAGCCTGCCTGTGGTGCCCACCATCGCTTCGCAATTCAACGACCCGGGCACCAACAACCTTTTCAAGCTGCTGATGGAAACCGTGGAAACGAAGACCAAACGATCGTTTCCGGTGCCTTATGACTACATTAAAAAGCTGCCCACGCGGGAAGCGCTCATTCCCGCCGAGCGCATCCACTATCTGGGCGAGATTGTGGAAAGCAGCCGCAAATACAGCCAATGGGCCCGTGAACAGGCGCAAATCGCCTCCCGCCTCTATGCGCTGCACACCACCATCGAGACGCTGGAAAAAGACAGCCATAACGTCGGCCTGATGGAAGCCCTCCGCCGCCAATACAGCGAGCTGGAAGCTCAACTCGACCCGGAAAACCTGCAAAAGCTGCGGACGTGGCCGGAGGTGATGAAGAAGTATGCGCAGGACGAGCTGGTCTATTACGTCCGCGGCAAGGAACGGCGGGCGCCGCTGGTGCACGAGTCGTTGGCGGGGTTGAAAATCCGGAAAGTCGCGCTACCCAAATATCGAGACTGGGGCGACATCCTCTACTGGCTGCTGACGGAAAACGTGCCCGGCGAGTTTCCTTATGCTGCGGGTGTTTTTCCCTTAAAGCGGACGGACGAGGACCCGACCCGCATGTTCGCCGGCGAAGGGACGCCCGAACGCACCAACCGACGGTTTCACTATTTAAGTTACGGGCAGCCGTTCAGCCGCCTCTCGACGGCTTTCGATTCGGTAACGCTCTACGGCGAGAATCCCAGCGAGCGGCCCGACATCTACGGCAAAATCGGCAATTCGGGCGTGAGCATCGCCACCGTGGACGATGCGAAAAAGCTCTATTCGGGCTTTGACCTGGCCGACCCGCTCACCTCGGTGTCGATGACCATCAACGGCCCGGCGCCGATGATGCTGGCCTTTTTCCTGAATGCCGCCATCGACCAGCAGTGCGAGAAATACATCCGTGCCGAAGGGCTGGAAGCAGACGTCGAACAAAAGATCGAAGCCATCTATCGGGAAAAAGGCATGCCCCGTCCTCGGTATGCCGGCGAGTTGCCTCAGGGCAACGACGGGCTGGGCCTGATGTTGCTGGGCGTAAGCGGCGACGAGGTGTTGCCGCCCGAGGTATATGAACGCATCAAAGCCGACACCCTCGCCCGCGTGCGCGGCACCGTGCAGGCCGACATCCTCAAAGAAGACCAGGCGCAAAACACCTGCATCTTCTCCATTGAGTTTTCGCTGCGCCTGATGGGCGACGTGCAGGAATATTTTATCCAGCACAACGTGCGCAACTTTTACTCGGTGTCGATTTCGGGCTATCACATCGCCGAAGCGGGCGCCAACCCCATCACGCAGCTCGCTTTCACGCTGGCCAACGCCTTCACCTATGTGGAATATTACATGGCGCGGGGGATGGACATTAACGACTTCGCCCGGAACTTTTCCTTTTTCTTTTCCAACGGGATGGATCCGGAATATTCCGTCATCGGGCGGGTGGCCCGTCGGATATGGGCCAAAACCGTCAAATACAAATACGGCGGCAACGAGCGGGCACAGAAGCTGAAATATCACATTCAGACGTCGGGGCGCTCGCTCCACGCCCAGGAAATCGCCTTTAACGACATTCGGACCACGTTGCAGGCCTTGTATGCCATCTACGACAACTGCAACTCGCTGCACACCAACGCTTACGACGAAGCCATCACCACGCCCACCGAAGAGTCGGTACGGCGGGCCATGGCCATCCAGTTGATCATCAATCGGGAACTGGGGCTGGCGAAGAACGAAAACCCGTTGCAGGGCTCATTTATCATCGAAGAGCTGACGGATCTGGTGGAAGAAGCCGTGTATGCCGAGTTTTTACGCATCAACGAGCGGGGCGGCGTGCTGGGAGCGATGGAACACGGCTACCAGCGCAGCAAGATTCAGGAAGAGTCGATGTATTACGAGATGATGAAAAACACCGGCAAGCTGCCGATTGTGGGCGTAAACACCTTTATCGGAAAAGACGGCTCGCCCACCATCGTGCCCGGCGAGGTGGTCCGCTCGACGGAAGTAGAAAAACGCCAGCAAATCGAGAACGTGCAGGCCTTTGAAGCCCGTAATCGGGAACAGGCTGCTGCTGCGCTCCAACAACTGGAAAAGGCCGCCCTTGAGAAAAAGAATATCTTTGCATCGCTGATGGAAGCCGCCAAAGTGTGCTCATTGGGGCAGCTGACGCATCTGATGTATCGGGTGGGCGGCCAATATCGGCGGACAATGTAACAGCTATGACGGTCGGAATGACGCTTTTATTCGGGATGCCCGGGGGCGGCGAATGGCTTTTGATTTTTCTGGCGATCTTGTTGCTTTTCGGCGGCAAAAAGATTCCTGAACTGATGCGCGGCATCGGCAAAGGGATTCGGGAGTTCAACAAAGCCAAGGAAAAAGTGCGGGAAAGCATTCACGAAGGGATGGCGGAAGAAGACGACACGCCGCCGACGCCGTTACCGAAAGCTCCGGAAGAATCTGTTTCCTATAAAAAGAACGCCTGAGCGCCCATTTTGCCGCTATCGGTAAACGTTCCCGAAGATGCCGATAAATCCTCCGCTGCCCGATAAGGCGGGTACGCCCTCTTTCGAAGCCCGCGTTCAGGCGGCCCTCCGCAACATCGAAGCGGTTTCCGACCACAACATCTATCTGGAAGTCTTTGCCGAGGAGGCGCTGGAGCGGGCCCGCATGCTGGACGAGCGCCGGCGGCACGGGGAAACGCTGGGGCCGCTGGCCGGATGGATTATCTCCATCAAAGACAACATCTGTTACGAAGGCCATCGGTGCAGTGCGGCCTCGAAGATTTTAGAAGGCTTTGAGTCGGTGTATTCAGCGACAGTGGTGGAACGTCTGCTTGCCGCCGACGCCGTCATCATCGGCCGGACCAACTGCGACGAGTTTGCGATGGGCTCGTCCAACGAAAACTCGGCCTTCGGCCCGGTGCGTAATCCGATAGACCCTGAGCGGGTGGCGGGGGGGTCGTCGGGTGGTGCGGCCGCCTCGGTGGCGGCGCATACCTGCGATGTGGCGCTGGGCAGCGACACCGGCGGTTCCATTCGCCAGCCGGCGGCCTTTTGCGGCGTGGCCGGCCTCAAACCCACCTACGGGCGCGTGTCCCGCTACGGGCTCATCGCCTACGGCTCATCACTGGACCAGATCGGCCCAATGGCACATTCGGTGGAAGAGATGGCCGGGGTGTTGGACGTAATCGCCGGGCCGGATGACTATGACGCCACCACCCTCGAAGGGAAAGAAGACTTTACCGGGCTTGCCGCCCGCAAGCCGGAAAAGTTCGGGCTGATCTCCTCGTTCTTTGCCCATCCTTCCGTCGATCCGGCCTTGCAAAGCCGTTTTCAGACGCTCCGCACGCAATGGGAAGCGGACGGGACGACGCTGCTCGACATAGCGTTTCCTTACACCGACCATCTCATCGCCGTCTATCAGATCATCAGCACGGCCGAAGCTTCTTCCAACCTGGCCCGCTATACGGGCATGCTGTACGGCCGCCGCACCGAAAAGGCGGAAGACCTGGCGGCGCTGATCCGGCAAAGCCGCGCCGAAGGCTTCGGCCCCGAAGTACAGCGGCGGATCATGCTGGGAACATTCGTCCTTAGCAGCGGCTACTACGATGCTTATTATGAGAAGGCGGCCAGAGTAAGGGCCCTTATCCGGCAATTTTTCGATCAGGTGTGGAAACAAGTTCCGGTTGTGGCGATGCCCGTGACGCCTACACCACCGTTCCGAATCGGTGAAATTTCGGATCCGCTGACGATGTATGCACAAGACCTATTCGTTATTCCCGCCAACTTGATTGGTGCGCCGGCTGTTTCCTTGCCCGTCGGCCGAACCGCCGATGGGCTGCCGGTGGCCGTCCAGCTGATGGCCCCGCCCGGAGAAGATCGGGCCCTGCTTGAATATGCCCTTTATTTACAGCGGCGGCTGAGCGGGTAAATGCATCGCGGGCAACGTTTTTCGGCAACTTATCCGTTTTTTCTATATTTGCTCGTTCGACTACTAAATGGTAGTATGCGTTTTCCATATATGAAAAATTTTATCGTACGTTTTTTGATAGCCGCTTGTTTATGGATGAGTGGCATCGTTATGCATTCCAAAGCGCAACAGGTGCCCGATGATGTGTGTGCAGCCGCCGAGATGATTGATGAAGGGTATGAGATATACAAGAACTGGGAACGGCTGCGGGTGATCCGGATTCGTCCGAACCCGCTGAATGACCGGACACCCGCTAATGTGTCGTTGGACTCGGCCCTTATTGTGAAGCGGTTCGACACGTTGCGCCGCCTCAGCGAGGTGCCTGTTTACCTTGACTATCGGGTGTTTCGGTTTCTGGAAGTGTATCTCATCGACAATCAAGACAAGACCGTCGGCATTCTCTCGCGGGCGCCGCTTTACATACCGATGATCGAAGAGATGCTCGATCGTCACGGGTTGCCTATCGAATTGAAATACATGGCCGTTATCGAATCGGCGCTTACGCCGACGGCCCGTTCGCGGTCGGGCGCGGTGGGGTTATGGCAGTTCATGTATTACACGGGCCGACTTTACGGGTTGCAGATCAACACGTTTGTGGACGAGCGGCGAGATCCGGTTCGGTCCACCGAGGCCGCCATTCGCTACATGAAAGACCTGTATGCCATGTTCGACAACTGGCTGCTGGCCATCGCCGCCTATAATTGCGGCCCGGGCAACGTCCGCAAAGCCATCCGGCGGGCCGGCACTTCCACCGATTTCAACAAAATTTACTATTACCTGCCCCGTGAAACGCGCGGCTATGTGCCCGCCTTTATGGCCGCGATGTATGTGATGAATTACGCCGACCGACACGGCCTCTTTCCCGATTCTGTGCAATGGACGTGGGCTGACCTGGATACGGTTCACCTCGACTCGCCGGTGCATTTCGCCTCGCTGGCGGCCCGGCTGCCCGTTAACAAGGAAACCCTCCGGGCGCTTAATCCCGTATATCGGCGGGACTACGTGCCCGCCGTTCCGCCGCATCACGTGGTCACGCTTCCCTATGCGGCGGCGGCGGCATTTATCGAACGGGAAGATTCCGTTTACGCCTATCAACGGCGGACTTATTATCAACCGCAGCAGGGGGTGGTATCGGCCGCCACCGCCCGGGCTTCTTACGCACCGGCTTCCGGCTATCGGGTGGTCTATTACCGTGTGAAAGAAGGGGACAACCTGGGCTATATCGCCGATTGGTTCGACTGCACGGTGCGCAGCCTCCAACGCTGGAACCGGCTTCGCGGCCACCGGATTCGGACCGGACAACGCCTCAAAATATATGTTCCCCGCCGGCGCTACCAATATTACGCGGCGATTAACGCCATGACTTTCGAAGAAAAACAGCGGTTGCTTAACGTGCATGCCACCCGACGCACCTCGTCCCGAAAAAGCAACTGCAAAAACTGCTACACCGTCCGGCCGGGCGACACCCTCTGGGAAATTGCCAACCGATATAACCTGTCGGTCCGGCAGCTGAAAAAAATGAACAAGCTGTATTCCAACCGGTTGCATCCCGGACAGGTGTTGCGGGTGAGATAAGGCACAAGCCTCCATCAAGTTCTGCGCACCTGATTCGCTTTTGAAAATCCTTTCCGAAAAGGATAGTTTTGCGTGCAAAAGCGTTATCAACAACTAAAATCCCATTATGAACAGCCCTTCTCACACCTCCGACTCTTCTTGTGGTGAGATTGTATATAAATCGGTCATTACGTGTCCGCACTGCGGCCATCAGGAAACAGAAACGATGCCTGACGATGCGTGTGTGTTCTTTTATGAATGCAAAAAGTGCGGTGAGATTCTGCGTCCGAAGGCGGGCGACTGCTGCGTGTTTTGTTCCTATGGTTCGGTACCCTGTCCGCCCATTCAGCAACAACGCTCCTGTTGCTAAACAATGACATGACTCCTGTGAGGAAGCTGGTTATTTTTCTCCTGTTGTTGTGGATGGGCCGTGCGTCGGCGCAATGGGGCGGGCATGAGCTGATTCAGTTTTCGGGGCGGGTGTTGTCGAAGGTTCAGAAAGAGCCGATTCCCTATGCTTCGGTGTTGATTGCGAGCACGCATCGGGGGACCATTGCCAACCTTCAGGGATTTTTTGCCATTGTGGCGAAGCCGGGGGATACGTTGCGCATTTCCGCCATGGGATTTAAGCCGGTGTATATTCCGGTCCGCAGCATCGAGGGGGGCAGTGTTTTCCGCAATGTGTATCTGGAGGTCGATACCCTTCTGCTGGAAGAGGTGCGGGTCTATCCGTGGATTTCGCCGCTTCATCTTAAGCAGGCGTTTCTTCACATGCCCACGGAGGACGACTTTTATACAATTGCCCTTCGGAACCTTCAGGAGGCCCTGGTGCGGGAATATTTGCGGCAGGCGCCGCTGGGCGCTTCCGGCAATCAGGACATGGTCATTCAAGAGTTCTGGCAACAGCAATACACGGCCGGCGGACAGCTTCCGGTCACCTACTGGAATGTGGGCGGACGGGCCGTGCCGGCGCCGTTTCTTAACTACCAGTTCTGGCGACAACTGGTGACGGCGCTGCGGGAGTTGCGCCGATAATCCTCTTTCCATCCGTCTCTTTTACCTTTGCCCTTGATGAGCGGCATCTGGAATATTCGCACGTTTATGAAACCCCGGCAGGTGCGTCCCTTTCGCTACGTCAGCCGGTATGAAAAAAATGATAAGAAAGGCCGCCCTATCAACTTGCGGGAAGACGACTTTTATTCGGTTCACACGCCCATTTCCCGCCGGCTGAGGGGGCAGATACCATCAGCCCAACAACGCCGCTACCGGATGCCGCTGCTGGGCTGGCTGATCGTGCTGGCTGTGGCCGTCGGCTGGGCGTGGACGGAAGGGTGGATATCGACAGATATCCTCGCCGTCATCGGCGCACTGCTCATTGTATGGTTATGGCTTCGAAAAAAGACGCTGCCCGACACCAGATAAGGCTGCTTCCCGAGCCGCTGGCCAACCAGATTGCCGCCGGAGAAGTGATCCTGAGGCCTGCATCGGTGGTCAAGGAGCTGCTGGAAAACGCCGTCGATGCACAGGCGCGCCACATTACGCTCCGCATCGAAGAAGGCGGGAAAAAATTCATTCAAGTCAGCGACGACGGCATCGGCATGGATGAGGTGGATGCCCGGATGAGCCTGGAACGACATGCCACCTCTAAGATTCAATCGACGGAAGATCTCTGGAATATCCGCACCATGGGATTTCGGGGCGAGGCCCTGCCTTCCATTGCGGCCGTGGCCCGCATCGAGATCGTGACGCGCACCCGAGAACAAACCACCGGCACCCGCGTCGTGGTCGAAGGCGGCGAACTTGTCCGACAAGAACCCGCTGCCCGCGAGCCGGGCACTACGGTCACCGTCACGCACCTTTTCTATTACACGCCCGCCCGGAAGAAGTTCCTCAAAAGCGACCACACCGAATTTAACCACGTTCAGGAAGCGTTCATCCGGGTGGCACTGGCCCATCCCGATATCGCCTTTTCATTGATTCATAACGACGAAGAAATCTATCACCTTCTGTCGGGAACGCTCCGTCAGCGCATCGTCCAGCTGTTCGGCAACCGCTGGGAGGCGCATCTGGTAGAGATTCAGGAGGAAAGTCCGTTCGGCAACCTCAGCGGCTATCTGATGCATCCCCGGGCCGCGGTGACCCGCCGGACGCGCAACTATCTGTTCGTCAACCGGCGGTTTGTGCGTCATCCACACCTCAGCTATGCCATCCGAAAGGCCTATGCCGAATTGGCCGGAAAAGAATCTCCCGCATCACCCTTTTACGTGCTTTTTATCGACGTGCCGCCGGATACGGTGGACGTCAACATCCATCCTTCCAAGACGGAGGTGAAGTTTCACAACGAAAACACCCTTTTTTCTTTTCTCTACTCGACGGCCCGACAGCGGCTGGCCACGGCGGCATTGGGCAGCCAACTGCTTTTCGAAGAGGGCGACCTTCAGCGGGCCATCGAACAGGTCATCTCCGAGCGGGCCACGCACCCGCCGGCCGCCGTGGAATCTGAAAGTGCTGCGCTTCCAGCCGTGGAAGAAACGCCGCCCACGGAAGCCCTGCCACTGGAAGAAGCGGAAGCAACACCAGCTGCTTCGCCCACACCGGCTATGTCGTTATTCCTCATCGAAGGTATCGGGCTGGTTAAGCTTAAGAATCGCACCTTGCTGGTCGATTTTCAACGGGCCCTCGAACAACAATTTTTCTTGATGCTGACGGATGAGGAAGGGTCTGTGCCTTCTCAGCAGTTGCTGGTGCCGGAGTTTGTCAACCTATTGCCGGAGGAGATGCCCGTGGTGCAGACGATGTTGCCGGTTTTGCGGGCCGCCGGCTTCGACATGGACGAGTTCGGCGACCTGTCGTTTGTGTTGCACGCCCTGCCTGCTGCGCTGCACGGGCGCGTGTCGGGTCTCGACTTCGTCCGCAGTGCCGTTACCGCCTTTGAGGAAATACAGGCTTTGGACGACGCCGAACGGGCCCGCCGGGCCGTAGCCCATGCGTGGGGACGCCACCGCGTCGCCGCTTTCGACGCCGAACAAGCGGAAGAGCTCCTCGCCGCTATTTGGAGTGACCCCCGAATGGCCGCCACCGCCGACGGAAGAAGTATTTCCCGCCCCCTCCATCCGAAAGACCTGCGCCTCCTGCTCGACCGCCCACATCATTAATCTCATTATCGATGGAACAATATCAGCCGCCCCGCTATACCCTGCTGCCGGAGGTCACCAAACATCTGCTTATCATCAACATCCTGGCCTTTTTCGGCACGTGGGTGCTGGAAAGCCGCCTTCACATCGACATCGTCCGTCATCTGGCGCTCTATCCGTTCTCCTCCCCGCTGTTTCGCCCTTATCAGCTCATCACCCACATGTTTTTGCACGGCAGCCTGACGCACCTCTTTTTTAACATGTTCGCCCTGTGGATGTTCGGCAGCGTCGTAGAACGCATCTTGAGACGCCAGCGCTATCTGCTGTATTATTTTCTCACCGGCATGGGGGCGGCCTTTCTTCACCTGCTGGTTCAAGAGTTTCAGATTCGGCCGTTGCTGGCGGAGCTCTCGGCGGCGGTCAACGTTCCCCCCGGCGAATTGCTGGCGGCGCTGCCTGCTTCGTTACGCGGCGCCGCCTACGCACTCATCAAAGCCGGCGTTCCCCAGGAAAGCGGCATTCAGCTGGCCCGATTGCTCTTCACACCCACGGTGGGCGCTTCGGGAGCGGTGTTCGGACTTCTGCTCGCCTTCGGGTGGATGTTCCCCAACTCATATGTGTATATCTACTTTTTCTTTCCGATGAAAGCCAAATACTTCGTCATCCTTTACGGCGTGTTGGAGTTGTGGTTCGGCATTCAAGGCAATCCGCTGGACCACATCGCCCATTTCGCCCATGTGGGCGGGATGTTGTTCGGCATCATCCTGCTCAAAGTCTGGAAAGTCCGGAAAATCATATAGGGCGATGCAGGTGGCCTTTTTCACGCCCGGCCCCACACGCCGCCCTTTCTATCGAGACGGCATCGGCTTTTATCTGGAGCGCATCCGCCGCCTGTGGCCCAACGTCATTTATCAGGAACTGTCGGCCGGGAGCGGGACCACCGCCGAACACACCAAAGAGAAAGAAAGTGCACTGTTGGCCGAACGGCTTCAAAAGGGCGACCGGGTGGTGGTCCTCGACGAACGGGGCCAGCTGTTCACCACCGAAGCCTTTGCCCGGCAATGGCAACAGTGGCTCCACCAGTCAATCCGGCGGTTGGTCTTCCTTTCCGGCGGCGCTTACGGGGTCACGCAAGCCCTGCGGGATAAAGCACACATGGTGATGGCGCTCTCGCCGTTGACCTTTCCGCACGAGCTGGCCCGCCTCATCTGGGCCGAACAGTTTTACCGCGCCCTGACCCTCTGGAAGGGCCTGCCGTATCATCATTGAAAAAAGCCATGATAATCTTCCGCGGCCTTTCCTTGACGAAAAGGCCGCACCTTCTAAATTTGCCCGCTTAATCGGCACCGCTTTGACCATCCGCACCTTTTTCGCCGCCTGGCTCTTCCTCTCCGCAGCGGCGGGCCTTGCTCAGGTAAGCTTTCAACGGGTCTATCACGACGTGGGCAACATCGGGCTGGCGGTGACCAACGTGGGCACTCTCGGCAAGCCTGATGTTCGGCTGCGGCCCGACGACGGTGTCTCGATGCGATATCCAATCAACTCCGGCATCGAGCACCTCTTCGAGGGCGGCCTGTGGATCGGCGCCCGTGTGGGCGGGCAGGTGCGCGTCTCCACCGCCGCCGTGGATGCCGCCGGCGGATATAACACCGGTGCCGCCGGATTTGAATTTACGGCTTTGTCCTCTATTCAGGAACGCTCCTCCCTTCCCGCCAGTCCTTTCTTCTCGTCATTGGCCGTGTCGCATCAGGACTTTACCGTCCGCTTCACCGACTCCAATCAGGTGATCCCCGGCACGTCGATCAAAATTCCCGACCACGACCTACCGCTGAAAGCTGTGGTTGAGCTCCGATCGATGGCATGGAAGTTTTCCTTCGCCGAATACTTTGTCATTCTTCAATATACCATCACCAACACCTCGTCGGAAGTGTGGGATTCGGTGTATGTCGGACTTTACACCGACCTGGTGGTGCGTAATGTGCTCGTGACCCGAGACGGCGGGACGGCCTTTTTCAACAAAGGCGGCGCCGGGTGGATCGACAGCCTTTCCACCATTTACGTCTATCAGGTCACCGGCGATGACCTGGACTTCACACAGACCTACGGCGCCTCACAGGCCCTCGGCGTGGAATGGCGCGGCCATTTTCTTCATCCCATGAACTCTTCGCTGCCCGACTCTTTGCAAGCTGTTCAGGTCAACCCCAACTTCTGGACGTTTCGCAATTCCAGCGGCGGCGATTTCAGTTTTCCGGCCACCGACGTGGAGAAATATTACCGTCTTTCGCATGGGATGGACGTGAGCGACAGCTCACCGCTGGCTGCTATTCTTCAACAGCCCGGTAACCGCATCCAGCTGGTGTCGGTGGGGCCGATTCCCCGCGTGGAACCCGGCGAAACCTTCACCTACACGCACGCCCTGGTGTGCGCGCCCCAACTGCCCGACCCCGACAATCCCGGCGCCGCCGACAGCAAAGCCCGACGGAAACAGCTGATCGAGCACCTCCGGTGGGCCCAGCGCTCATTCCTCGGCGAAGACCGAAACGCCAACGGACAACTGGACGAGCAAGAAGACCTCAACCACAACGACCGACTCGACCACTTCATCCTTCCCGAGCCGCCGGCCGCCCCGCACGTGCGGGTGGAAACCGGCCCCGGCACCATCGACATCTACTGGGACGACGCCTCGCTCCACAGCATCGATCCCATCTCCCTGAAAAAGGACTTTGAAGGCTTCCGCCTTTACCGCTCCAATGCCGGCGAAGACCTCGAAGGAACGCCCCAACTCCACCTCATCGCCCAATGGGACAAACCCGGCAACACCATCGGATATAACAACGGCTTTGAAAGCATCCAGCTCGATACGCCGCTCACCTTCCCTGACGATACGCATACCTATCACTTTCATTATCGAATTACGGGCATGCTGGACGGATGGCAATATGTCATGGCCCTGACCGCCTTCGACGAAGGCGATCCCGCCCTCGAAGTGCCCTCGCTGGAATCCAGCTTCAAAGACAATTCCTTCTCGGTGTTTCCCGGGCCTTCCGGAGCCAACGGCGCCGTCGGCGTGTTTCCTAATCCGTATGTGTTGAAGGCCCGATGGGACGGCCCCACCTCCCGCCTCCGCAAAATTTACTTCTATAACCTTCCGCCTGCTTGCACCATCACAGTGTACACCCTCGACGGCGAAGTGGTGACCCGACTGGAACATCATGCCGCTTCTCACGGCGAGGATATTCAGTGGTTTCGGAATTTCGCCGCCCGAGAAAACCTCGTCATCGCCGGCGGGATTCATGCATGGGACTTGCTCAGCCAACACGGTCAGATGATCAGCAGTGGACTGTATCTCTTTTCCGTCACCGATCATGCCTCCGGACACACTCAAACCGGTAAATTTGCCATCGTCAAATAACGCTTTCAAACCACGCATATTATGCTGAAACATTTGCGATTTTTCCTGACGACAGCCACATCGTTTGCTGTCGGCTTTCTGCCGCTTGCCGCCCAGCACGGGCCCGTCACGCCCATCGACAGCGTGCAATACGTCTTGCCGCAAGACCTGGCCAACGGGACGGCCGACCCGTCTTACTACTCCTATGGCGACACCATCACCATTGAAGGTGTGGTCACCTTTGCGCCCCGCCTTTACGGGCTGAGTACCAACCGCAAGGGCACGTGGCTGCAAGACACCACCGGTGCGCCGTGGAGCGGCATTCACGTGCTGATCGACCCCGGCGCCATCGCCTATGCGGGCGGCGTATCGGACCTGAACAACGTCGTCAAGTTTTACCAGAATTTTGTGCCGGGTTTTCGCGTGAAGCTCACCGGCGTGCTGTCGGACTACAGCGGCAACACGCAAATCCTGATCCTGCCCGTCGAGTCGGAAATCACCAGCCTGACGCCCTATTCGGTGGCGCCGGTGGTGCTGCCCATCAGCACCTTCGAGCAAAACGACGGCGCCGGCGGACAAATTCAGCAGGTCAGCACCGGCGAACCTTACGAAGGCATGCTGGTGGAGTTTCAGAACGTCTCTGTGGTAAACCGCACCACCACCAGCAACGGCACGCGCTGGTATTGGTCGGTGCAAGACGCCCAGGGCAATCAGATCCGGATTCGGGACGTGTCTCGCTTCTTCCGGAACGACAACCGGGCCGACACCAACCTCCCGGGCTACACCTTCACACCGCCCGCCGAAGGCGCGTTTCTCTCTTATATCCGAGGAATCATCCTTGAATATAACGGCTACTATTATCTGGCCCCCCGTGATACGACTGACCTGGGGCCCATTGTCTTTGCCCCGCCGGCGGTGCAAGACGTGCAGCGCTCGCCCATCGTCCCCGACGACAACGACCCCGTGATTGTCACCGCCCTGGTCACCGACGACAAAGACTCCGTCCAGAACGTCCGCCTCTATTATCGGGTGGCGCCCGACACCACACTCCACATGGTCACCATGAACGCCGGTCCTACGCCGAACTATTACGAAGCCACCATCCCCGCCCAATCGGACGGCGCGCTGGTCAGCTACTGGATTTATGCCGACGACAACATCGGAAAATACACTTACTATCCCGACTCTTTCACCGCCGGTCTCAAATACATGGTCAAAGCCAACGGCATTCAAACCATCCGGGACATTCAGGAATCGCCCTTTGCCGGCGGCGGTTCACTATGGAATCGGGATACGCTCGACGGCATTAATCTTCGCGTCAAGGTAACTTCGACACTCGACCCGCTTGATCTGGGCATTGTGGCCGTTCAAGACGGCACGGGGCCCTATTCGGGCATTTTCGTGCGGGCCCGCACGGGCGACGGTATCAGCAGCTGGCAGCGGGGCGACTCCATCCACATCACCCGGGCCTACGTGTATGAGCGCTTCGGCGTGACCTACCTTTCTGACCTGAACTATCAAAAAGTGGACTCGGGCGGCCGTCCTTATCCGCCGGTCAAAGGCGTCAGCATTGACTCATTGGCGGCCGATGCCATGCCCTACTGCGAGCAATACGAGGGCATGCTGCTGCAATTCGACAGCGTGTATGTGGTGGACACCAACGCCGATGCCGCTATCGGCCGAAATTATGGCGAATGGACCATCGGCGCCGACACCAGCGGGCCGGCTTTCCGCTCCGACGACTTCTCGGGCGGCATCCCGCCCAACTTCAACGTGGACTCACTCCAGCCGGGCATGTTGCTGGAATGGATTCGCGGCGTGTTGTTTTACAGCTACGGACATTTCAAGCTCCTGCCCCGCAACCTTAATGACATCGCTCCCTTTGCCGCGGCCGATACGTCCACCAACGACACCACCAGCGGCCTGGCCCCCTGGCAACAACGCCGTTTCGTCGCGTATCCCGATCCGGTGACCGACCGGCTCTTTATTGAAGGCGTTCCCGACGCCGGCACCCGCCTGTTGCTGTTTAATCAGGCCGGACAGGCCGTGTGGCACGGGCCCGTCCGGCGTTCCGGCATTCGGATGCGGGGGCTGCGCCCGGGCCGATACAGCGGCGTGATATATCACACCAAAAGCGGCCCGCAGGGCGTTATTAGGTTTATAAAAGTCCAACAACGATAACGAACCTTTCCCCGCAGGTGTAGGTTTTATAAAGGCAAGTTTTCACGACCGTGCATAAAAATTGAGCCAGCCATGGAATTTCAGATGACCCCCGAGTTTCACCAGATCATTAAAGCCAGCCAGACCGAGTCGTACCGGTTCGGCCATTCCATGGTAAGGACAGGCCACCTATTGCTTGCCATTCTCCGGTCGGGCAGCCGGGATGTGGAAAAGCTCCTGGGCCTGCTGCAAATCGACCGAAACTTGCTGGAAAGAGACGTTGAAGAATATATCCGTGCACACGCCGCCCCTTCCGCCGTCTTGCCTTTTGATGAGAAAAACGCCGGGAAGTTCTCTCCGGAAGTCAGTCATATCATCAAAAAGTCGTTGATTGAAGCCGCCAACGCCAATGACTCCGACATTGATGCACTGCATATTCTGGCATCACTGCTGCGGCGGGAGGATTCACCGCTGACCGCCATCCTCAAAAGCCACCACCTCGAATACGACTACGTGGCGGCTTTTCTGAGCCAGCGCAACACCTCGTTGCGCAGCCACGGCGAAAGCGCTGCATCCTTTGAAGAAGAGGAAAGCCTGTTTTCGGAAGGGGAAAGGCGACGGGAAGACCGGGCCGAAGAGCCCACGGCCTCCGCCGAACCGCCTTCGGAGCGGGGCGGGGAGCGCCCCCGTCGGGAAGGCGGCGGCCGGGTCCGACAATCGAAAACCCCCACCCTCGACCATTACGGCCGAGACCTCACCGACCTTGCCCGAAAAGGACTGCTGGACCCCATCGTGGGACGCGACACCGAGATCGAGCGCGTCTGCCAGATCCTCAGCCGACGGAAGAAAAACAATCCCGTGTTGATTGGCGACCCCGGCGTGGGGAAAACTGCCATTGTGGAAGGGCTGGCCCTTCGCATCGTCAAACGGGAAGTGCCTTTTACGCTGTTCGACCGGCGGGTGGTCGTGCTCGACATTGCAGGGCTGGTGGCCGGCACCAAATATCGCGGCCAATTTGAAGAACGCATCAAAGCCATCCTCACCGAGCTGGAACGCAACCCCGAGGTGATTGTGTTCATCGACGAACTGCATACAATTGTGGGTGCCGGCGGCGCATCCGGTTCGCTGGATGCGTCCAATATCTTCAAGCCGGCGCTGGCCCGCGGCGACATTCAGGTCATCGGCGCCACCACCCTCGACGAATACCGCCAATACATCGAAAAAGACGGCGCCCTCGAACGCCGATTCCAGCCCATCATCGTCTATCCCACTTCTCCGGAGGAAACGCTCCTGATTCTTCAGCAACTCAAAGAAAAATATGAAGAGCACCATCACGTGCGCTATACGGAGGAAGCGTTGGAAGCCTGCGTGCGGCTGAGCGAACGCTATATCACCGACCGTAACTTCCCCGACAAAGCCATCGACGTGATGGACGAGGCCGGCGCCCGGATTCACATGAGCCACCTGGAAATGCCACCCGAGATCAACGAGCTGGAAGAACAAATCGAGCTGATTCGGGCGGAAAAAGAACAGAAAGTCGCCGAAAAGCGCTTCTATGAAGCGGGGCAACTTCGCGACGAGGAGACCCGCCTGATGCGGCGCAAAGAGGCAATGTTGGCGAAGCTGGAAGACGACGCCCGTTCGCGGTATTATGAGGTGACCGCCGACCACGTGGCCGAAGTGGTGGCCATGATGACCGGCATCCCGGTGCAGCGCATCGCCGAGTCGGAAACCGAGCGGCTGATCAAGCTGGAAGAGCGCCTCAAAGAACACATCGTTGGGCAGGAAGAAGCCGTCCAGAAGCTGGCGCGGGCCATCCGCCGGAGCCGCGTCGGCATCAAAGACCCACAAAAACCCATCGGAAGTTTTCTCTTCCTGGGGCCCACCGGCGTAGGTAAAACCCAACTGGCCAAGGCATTGGCACAAGCCCTTTTTGAATCGCAAGACTCGCTCATCCGCATCGACATGAGCGAGTATATGGAAAAATTCAACGTCTCCCGCCTCATCGGCGCCCCTCCTGGATACGTCGGTTATGAAGAAGGCGGCCAGCTCACCGAAAAGGTGCGCCGCCGCCCCTATTCCGTGGTCCTGCTGGATGAGATCGAAAAAGCCCATCCGGACGTCTTTAACATCCTCCTCCC
>Ga0256832_1001203_pt1 | contig 17426 bp, 20 predicted proteins | sample 134614metaG_FD_190534 | JGI IMG/M metagenome (GOLD analysis project Ga0256832, IMG submission 190534) | Hydrothermal vent microbial communities from Lau Basin, Pacific Ocean - 134-614 | ecosystem: Environmental > Aquatic > Marine > Hydrothermal vents | place: Pacific Ocean: Lau Basin | collected...
CATCGTCCCACTCCTCCAGGGGGCGACCGACAATGCGACAGTGGGCATCGCCCTTGCCGATGCACTCCACCTCCTTGTAGACGATCGGCTTGTTGAAGAAATGGCTGGTGTATCCGCAGGCATAGCCAATCTGGCTCCAGCATACCGGCTCGCTCGATACGCCGTAGAGCCTCAGGCTCTCTTCCGCTTCATAGGAGTTGTGCCACAGAAACTCGCCGTAGAAGTGTCCCGAAGAGAAATCCATTTCCAGCTTGACCTTCTCGACATTGACGACGCCCTCCAGCGAGTGAAGCTGCGGCCCCACCATGAATGCATCCTCGACGCTGGCATCATGGCGGATCTTGCGCGCCAGCGTGGCGTCGGTACTGCCGGAGGCGTAGCCCATGCGCGCAATCACGGCCTGGGCATGGCGTGTGCCCAGGCTCTCGATCAGTTCATGCCGGAGCGCGCCGAAGGTCGCCGTATGCAACAGCAGCATGCGCTGTTCATCGAGCCAGATCCGTCCCGCCTCCGGTTCGAAACGGATCTGCTCGAGTAGATCGCCATAGGACGGCACGTCATTCATGGGGTCTGTCCGCCTTTCACGAAATCGCGTTCACCGCCACCAGTGATGGATGCGAACCGACTGTCTGATATCAACGCGGTCACGGGTTTTCCAGGCTGAGGAAATCCATGACCAGACGATTGAACATTTCCGCATGCTCGATCTGGGTCCAGTGACCGCAGCGTCCGAACAGATGCAGCTGAGAGGGCCCGATCCACTCGAAAAGGGTCAGCGCGTTGCCTACCGGAATGACGCGATCCTCACGGCCATGGACGATCAGCGTGGGCTTCTCTATTCCGCGTATCGACGCCTCGTCGGTCACCATGGCGTCCACCCAGCGCTGGCGAGGCGCGGGAAACATGGATGAAAACGACTCCTGAAAGCCCGGTCGGATACTGGCCTCATAGCGAAGTCTGGCCAGTTCGTCGGTGACCAGTTCACGATCGTAGGCGAATATGTCCAGCAGTTCCCGCATGTTCTCGATCGACGGCTGGTATCCCCAAACCTTGTCGAGTCCCTCGGTGAGCTCGAACGGGACGCCAACGCTGCCCATCAGCACCAGATGGTCCACTCGCTCGGGGTGATGCGCGGCGACCGACAGCGCCAACGCACCGCCGAACGAGTTGCCGACCAGGGAAGCCTTTTCGATCTCCAGCGCATCCAGCAGACCGAGCAGGTGGTCGGTCCAGAGCCGCATGTCGTAGGTAACGTTTTCCGGTCGTTCGCTGAAGCCGAACCCCACCATGTCCGGCGCAATGACGCGAAACCGCCTTGCCAACGCCGGAATGGTCAGGCGCCAGTTCGCCCAGGCGCTGACGCCCGGGCCGGAACCATGAATCAGCAGAACGACCGGCCCGCTACCCTCATCATGATAGTTGGTCTCGATGCCAGCGGCGACGATCGTCTTGCCAATTTCCGGATTGTTCATTTGCCCTCTTTAGCGAAATGGTGTGACTGACTCCCTTCGAGATTCGGCCTCGAGCTATCGCCCCTACGCTGGCCGATGGTTCAAAAAAAGCGATCGAAATGGAGCTGATCGAACGGCACCCTGTAGTCGATCATCGCCATGCGCTGGACCGCCTCGGTCATCGGCGGCGGACCGCAGAAGTAGAACTCGAACTCCGGCATGCGATCCCCCAGCGTCTGCTCGACCAGTTCGTGAACGAAACAGCGGGGACCCTCCCACCCTGCTTTCCGCGCAAGCGCGGCATCCGAAACGGCCGTGTGGCAGATCAGTTCCACATCGGACGGTTCAAGCGTTTTCAGAATCCGCTCCGTGCAGATGTCTTGCGGACCGCGCCCGCCATAGAAGAAGTAGACCTTGCGCCCCGAAAACCGTTCACTGGACGTGATGGCGCGGACGATCGACACGACCGGAGAGAGGCCCGAGCCACCGGCAATCAGCACGATATCGCGTTCGTTGTCCTGCCGCAGCCAGGCATTGCCGTATGGCCCATCGAGCCCGATACGATCTCCCGTACCGAGCCGGTCGAACAGGAACCCCGTCCCCTTTCCGCCGGGCATGCGCTTGATGATAAATCGCCACTGTCCATCCTCGTTGGCGGTATTCGACATCGAATAGGCCCTCTCCCCGTCGATACCCGGCAGAGAGAGCATGGCAAACTGCCCCGGCAGAAAATCCGCCGCTCCTTCCGAGACGAAGCGGAACTCCGCCATGTCCGGCGTCAGCGCCTTGCGACCGACGAATGCAACCTCTCGCCTCGACGGTCGAATCGGGGGCGCGCTCGCCTCGACCCGCGCCTTGATCCGACAATCGGATATCGGCCGGCACTGGCAGGCCAGCAGGCGTCCCTTGCGCCGATCCCTTGGCGAAAGCCCCGGCGCCTCGGGCCAGAGGTTCTCCACCTCACCCTCCAGCAGATCGAACTTGCAGCTGCCGCATCCTCCCGAGTTGCACTCGTAGCTCAACGCGACGCCGTTGCGCAGCGCCCCACGCAACAGGGTGTCGGTAGCGTCGCAGTCGATGACCCCGTCGCCTTCCGACGATGAAACCCCGACGCGATATCGTTCCGCCGACACGGTCACCGGCTCCGACAAGAAGCTGTTTCTGTCATGGCGCCAACCTCGCTGGGGCTGCCGCGCTCAGGCCAGGCCGAGCTGCGCGTGGAAATCCCGTACCGCATCCCTCGCCGCGGCGGATGCCCCTTCCGATTCGGGCAGCGCATTGCAATAGGCATCGATGGCGGCATCGGCCATCGGCATATACTGCTCGACCCATCCCTTGAGCACCGCCTCGTTGCCCTCCGTCTCCAGCGCCATCTTGACCAGCGCCCCAGCCCAGCGACGATGTCGCTCTGCATCCCGCAACTGGGCCTGCGTCAACAGGCCCAGCAGGGTATCGCCCTGACTCCGGGCGGTATCCCCCATCTGCACGAGCAGCGCCTCCTCCACCGCCGGCTTGAGCACCAGATTGATGGCGACGAACGATTCGCCCCAATCCCAGGCAACCAGCGCCTTCTCCGCCAGTTCGCGGAACCCCTGCCAGGCCGCGTCGGATTCCCAGGTTTGACGCTCATTGTCGCCGAATCCGGCATCGGGCCAGGTCTTCGACAGCTCTTTGGTGCGATAGGCGGTATGCGTGACCCAGCGCAGGCTGTCGGCCGTCTGGTAGGTCGCGCAGTTCGTAATCGTGCTCGACGGCGCCATCTGGTGAATGTAGGCCGAACCCAGCTGCAGCGCATGAAAGAGATAGCGGGCCGGGGTATAGAGACGCGCCAGCGTGGCGACCCACTCCGGCGACAGCATCTGGTCGTGCCCGCGCTCGTTGAACTGGTCGAACAGACCCATGACGTAGGTCTCCTGACCGTCCTGCAGCAGATTGTAGGTGCGGTAGATCAGCTGATCGGGATCCCTGAACGCATCCCAGTCGTCATGCTTGAGCGGGCTTTCGTTCCGGTACTGGCGGTACCATTGCGCCATGTGGATATCCGGATCCAGCTCCCAGGGGTTGTCGGGGTTGTCCATATGGTAGTGGAGATTGGTGGAGACAATCTCGTATTCCGAAGGCCTGCGCCGGCTGCCGGCAAGGTGGGACCAGGTCTTCAGGGGCTTGAGTATTTCTGGTTGCTGTTCGGGCATGGTGTTCTCCTGGTGGTATCTGTTCGTAACTACTGAGGGGCAATCTGAACAGTTACAGATAGATTCTCGATCAAGCCGAGTAGTTACATCTGTTCTACTATTTTCCGGATTGCCGCCGGGCTCAGATCCGTTTTTCGAAAAAGAACCGGGCGCGATCCGAATTCAGATCGATCTGGCCCGCGAACGAGCTGAGATTGATCTCTATATCCTGCATCCTGAACGGCCTGCCGAGGCATTCCTCCATCGACTCCCGCGTCAGCACCAGCTCGTCCTCGGCGGAAATCCGCACATAGGCGACCCGATCCTCGACCTCGATCTCCTTGTCCGGATTGTCCATCTCGGCCGCCTCGATCGCAGCCTGGGCAACATCGCCGGCGCGCATGACCGGCCCGACGCGATTGTTCAACAACGCATCGGCTACATTGGTTGCACTCATCTTTGCTTTCCTCACTAAATTCGTTGCGGGGCCGCCGGCATCGGCGTCCCCAATGTCAATCAGCTATGCGACTTGAAGGGCTCGACGCCCGCCACATCGACATAGATGTCCTCTCCTTCCACCTTGACCGGATACTGCGCGAGCTGGCAGTCGCTCGGATTGATGCCCTTGCCCGTGCCGCAATCGAACTGCCAGAGATGCGCCTTGCAGGTGAGCACCTTGCCGTCGAATTCCCCTTCGACGAGTTCGATTTCCTGATGGGGGCACATCGCCTGAAATGCCCTGACCTCGCCGCCATCGACCGCGACAATCAGCACATCGACGCCCGCGGCGGTGGGGAACGCATCCATTTCTCCCTCCCAGACATCATCGAGCGTACAAACCTTTTCGAATGCCATACGCCGCCACTCACTCGTCCATGAACAGAATGTCGAGCGTTTCGGTCGGGCGCAGTCCCGCCTCGCTCACTTTCATGTCGCGAGGGAAAAGCGTGCCCTTTTCGTGATGCCGCACTCGCAACACCTTGCCGGGCTGGCGCCGCACCCTGCGGTCGATGGAGTGATGGGCGCATTTTTCCGCAACCTCGTCCATCGTGTCCTCGGTATCCACGGGAACCAGTTGAATGACGAAATCGCGCTCGAAATTGGAGTGGATAGGAAATAGTGCCATTGGAATTTCTCCTCGTTGCTCTCTGTTGTCAGGCTGCGTTTTCGGTCGCCTGGCGATAGGCCTCGACCCAGGAATAGCCGTGCGCGTCGTCACCCATCTCGCCCGGCGCAAGTCCCATGTAGGCCAGTCCGCCCATCAGATCGGGCGGCTGAATTTCGCCGGCAAGAAAGCGATCGATGAAATTCATGTGCTTCTTGTACCGCTCGGGATCGACCTGGAAGCACCAGCGATCCGGCTCCGAACCGAAATGGTACAGGCGGCCTTCGTGTTCGAGCTGATAGTCCTTGACGTTCCAGCCATTGCCAGGGGTTCCGACGATCGGAATGTTCGACATGTTGCAGATCGTCGGCAGGGTTTCCGGACCGGTCAGCTCGGGCTTGCCGTTCTGCAGGTTGTCGACGATGACATCCCATGCCTGTCCCCAGGTATCGTTCCAGCCCGGATATTTCTCTTCGAGCCACTCGCGTTCAGCCGGCGTGACCCCGGCGGCGGGATTCCACCAGACCGTCGGACGCCAGTACCAGACCCCGAGATGCATGCCGTGGTGCGTTTCATCCAGGGCCCGCATGAATTCATCCCAGTACCACGGCTTGTCGAGCCCCAGATCGATCAGCTGCCGCTCGAACTGCGCGATGATCCACTCCTGCATGAATTCCTTGAACGACTGCTTGCGCGCCTCCAGCGGCGTGTAGTAGTCCATGATCGGGCCGGTCAAAACCGAGAAGAGCTTCCACGAGCGCCAGATCGCCACATCGATCATCTGCTGCGCTTCCTCTTTCTTGCCATGCTCCAGCAATACCTTCAGCGACGGTCCTCCCTGCTGGGCGTGTCGCGACTCATCCGTCTGAATGCTGGAAATCAGGCTCGCGAAGGTGTGGTCCCCGGCTTCGGCGGCATCGGCCGCGAGGCCGAGAAACTGCATGTTGGTAAATCCGGTCTCGAACGCGAAGGTCAGCATGATGGAGACACCGACCGCGTCGCGCGTCATCATCATGTCATCGAACAGTGAACGTGCCGCGATCGCGCCCCACTCGTTCGTGTGGTAGGCCTTGTGCGCCCAATCCCACTGGCGGCTGCGCTTGACATTGGCATGCGGGAAAAACAGCTGGATCTGACCATGACGGTTCTCGTCCATCATGCCGAAAACCGCCATGTTGCGGTTGCCCGGCGCCTTGGCGAAACGCGCCATTCTCGCCTCGGCAATGCTGGCGGCATATTCCGCCAGCGCGATGGCGCCGTAGTGGGCGATCATGGTGCTCACCCAGCCAGGGTCGGCGCGATCGACGAAGGCATCGCGCTCCAGCGCCGCCTTGACGGAATAGGCGCCGGAATCCTTTTCTCTCTGCGTGGTGACATATTCCGGATAGGTCACCTTGTAGGGCTCATCGTAACTTTCCCAGTCTTCCATGCTGATCCCGCGCGCGCCGCTCATCTCTTCGGGAAAAAGCTCGTCTTCGCCGACATAATCCGGCGTCCAGTTGGTGGCCCGCGTCAGGTCGTACCACTCCTCTCTCTGCATTAGTGCCATTTCGATACCTCCTTTGGTAACAATGTATATCTGGTTTTATTGCGCCATCCTCGCAGGGACAGCGTCTTCCGCGAGCGCCTGCTATCGCCCGAGCGATTCGGCCGTCTCGCCACCGATTCCCCACTCCGAACTCGCCACCTCGTAGATCACCACGCGGATATTCTCGCGCGGCGCCCCGATCGCATTGTGGATCGCTTCGGTCACCTGCCGAATCAGTTCGGCCTTCTGTTCCTTGTCTCGTCCCTCGATAATCGATATCTGCGCCAGCGGCATCGTTTTCTCTCCTGTTCTATTCGAAGCGGACGGTGACGGAACCCAGATCCTGATAGCGCACGGTGATGCTGTCACCCGCGCTCACGGCAACGGCCGCGGTGATACCGCCCGTCATCACGAAGGTGCCGGCCGGGATCGTCTCCTGCCGCTCCGCCAGCATGTTCGCCAGCATGGCAACGGCCGCCAGCGGATGGCCCAGCACCGCGGCGCCCGCACCCACTTCGACGACCTCGCCGTTCTTTTCCATGACGACGCCGAGATTCTTGAGATCGAGCCCATCGAGCCGGCGCATCGTCCCGCCGGTGACGAAACGCGCCGAGGAGGCGTTGTCAGCGACCACGCTGACCAGATCGAACTTGAAATCCCGGTAGCGCGAGTCGATCACTTCCAGCGCCGGCAGGACGCATTCGGTCGCCGCCATCACGTGGGCAATGGTGCAGCCGGGGCCCTTCAGCTCCCTGTTGGTGACGATGGCGATCTCGGCTTCGATCTTGGGGTGAATCAGTTTTCCGGTGTCGATCGCCGCGCCGTCGGGCACGGAAAAGTAATCCGCCAGGAAGGCATAGATCGGCGTATCGACGCCCATCTGATCCATCTTTGCCCATGATGTCAGCCCCATCTTGAGGCCCGCGATACGATGTCCGCGTGAACATTTCCTGCGCCTGATTTCCCACTGGATGTCGTAGGCATCCTCGAAATCCATATCGGGGTAGTCGTCGGTGATCTTCGTTACATCTTCCGCATTCAGTTCCGCCGCCTCCAGATGAGCGGCCAGCTGGCGAATCGTCTCCCGGCTCAGTACGCCCATCCGTTCAGCCCTCCACCCGCAGCATTTCGAGCGCGACATCCTCTATCATGTCCTCCTGCCCGCCGACGGTCTTGCGCCGCCCCAGCTCCATCAGGATCGCGCGCGAAGAAACGCCATGCTTCGCCTCCGCCCGCCGCGCATGCAACAGAAAGGACGAATAGACGCCGGCATAGCCCAGCGTCAGCGCATCACGGCTGATCCGCGGCAGGCGATCCCCCATCAGCGGAACAGCCACGTCTTCGGCCGCATCCATCAGCTTTTCCAGATCGATGCCGGTATCGGCGCCGTACATGTCGCAGACGGCCGCAAACACCTCCAGCGGCGTATTGCCCGCGCCCGCGCCGAAACCGGCGACCGAACCGTCGATTCGGTTCGCGCCCGCCTCGACGGCGACGAGGGAGTTGGCGACGCCCATGGCCAGGTTGTGATGGCCGTGAAACCCGAGTTCGACCTCTGCCGGCAGTTCACTCCTGAGCAGGCCGATCTTCTCACCGACATCCTCCGGCAGCATGTGTCCCGCCGAATCGGTCATGTAGATGCAGTTGGCGCCGTAACCAACCATGAGCCGCGCCTGCTCCAGCAGTTTTTCCGCCGTCGCCATGTGACTCATCATCAGAAAGCCGACCGTGTCGAAACCCTGCTTCGCGGCATAGGTGATGTGCTGCTCCGCCGTGTCGGCCTCGGTACAGTGGGTCGCCACGCGGACCGTCTGCACGCCGAGATCCTCGACCATTTTCAGATCCCGCACCGTACCGATCCCCGGCAGCAGCAGCACCGATACCTTGCTGAATTCGAGCACCGGTATCACGGCTTCGAGATATTCCTTGTCGGTGTGCAGGGAAAAGCCGTAGTTGACCGACGAGCCGCCCAGTCCATCGCCATGGGTCACCTCGATCAGCGGAACCTTCGCCTCGTCGAGGGCCCTGGCCATCGCCCGCATCTGATCCAGCGTGAACTGGTGGCGAACCGAATGCATGCCGTCACGCAATGACATGTCGTGTAGCGTTACTTTTCTGCCCTGGATATTCATTTGCGAGCCCTCATGCATGTTCCGCGAGCATCTGTTCGGCGAACATTTCCGCCGTGCGCGTTGCGGCAGCGGTGATAATGTCGAGATTGCCGGCGTACTCCGGCAGATAGTCTCCGCGCCCCTTCACCTCGAGAAAAACACTCACGCGGTGACCGTCGAAGATCGGTCCTTCCTTGACGCGAAAACCCGGCACATAACCCTGTACCTCTGCTTCCATGTCTCGTATCGACTCGATGAGTCCTTCCTGATCGGGTTCCTCCTCGGTAATGCAGTGGACCGTATTGCGCATCATCAGCGGCGGTTCGGCGGGATTGATGATGATGATCGCCTTTCCGCGCCGCGCCCCGCCCACCGATTCGATCGCGCCGGAGGTGGTTTCGGTAAATTCGTCGATATTCTTTCGCGTCCCCGGACCGGCCGACTTCGAACCGATGGTGGCGACGATTTCGGCATAGCGCACCGGCTGGACGCGCGAGACCGCATGGACCATCGGAATCGTCGCCTGCCCTCCGCAGGTCACCATGTTGACGTTGTCCTCGCCTTTTCCCAGATGGTCTCTGAGATTCACCGGAGGTACGCAGAAGGGGCCAATCGCGGCCGGCGTCAGGTCGATCACCCTGACACCCCTTGCCGTGAGCTTGCGGGAGTTTTCCGGATGGACGTAGGCGGATGTGGCGTCGAAGGCGATTCTGATTTCGTCGTCGTCGATATGATCCAGCAGGCCATCGACACCCTCGTGGGTCGTTTTCAGACCATTTTGACGCGCCCGCGCCAGGCCGTCGGATGCCGGATCGATACCGACCATCCAGACCGGATCGAGCCAGTCGCTGCGCTTGAGCTTGAACATCAGATCGGTGCCGATATTGCCGGAGCCGATCAATGCGCATTTGATTTTCATGTCGTTTTTTCCGGTTGATTGCTGTGCATGTTGTGCCTATGTCGTCATTCGAAGCGAACCGAGGTGTGGCCGATGCCGCCGATGTCCACGGTCATGAAATCGCCCGGCTTGACCGGCTGAAGCGGCACCAGCGAACCCGACAGGATCACCTCCCCGGCCTTCAGCGGCGTCCCGAGCCTGCCAAGCATGTTCGCGAGCCAGGCCACCGTTCTCACCGGCGAGGCGCCGAGCGCGGCGGCCCCGGCGCCCGTCGAGACGACACTGCCATTGAGCTGCAGGGTCATGCCGCAGGTGGAGAGATCGACCTTGCGCGGATCGGCGGCAGTCTGTCCCAGCAGGAAATAGCCGCAGGAGGCGTTGTCCGCCACGGTGTCCTGAATCTTTATCTTCCAGTCCGCTATGCGCGAATCGACAATCTCGAAACAGGGGACGACAAAATCGGTCGCGCGCAGGACATCCGCCGCGGTGACGCCGGGTCCGACCAGGTCGCGCTTGAGCACGAAGGCGATCTCCCCTTCGGCCCGGGGCTGGATCATTTTCGTCGACAGGGACAGCGGCTCTCCCTCCTCGACGACCATCGCGTCGGTGAGATAGCCGAAATCGGGTTGATCCACGCCGAGCATGTTCTGGACCGCCGCGCTGGTCACGCCAATCTTCTTGCCGATGACCTTTTCGCCGTCCAGATCGATCCGCTTCCGCAGCAACGCCGAGGAAATCCGGTAGGCATCCTCGATGCCGATGTCATCGACGGTCGAGGTGATCGGCGCGATCGTGCTGCAACCACGCAGCGCCTCGTAAAGCGCGTCGGCGAACCGGTTGATCTGCTGTTCTTGCATCGAAGCTCCTCAGTACTTGAGACAGATGTTCTGCAGTTCGGTATAGAACTCCAGCGAGTAGTGCCCGCCCTCGCGACCGATTCCCGACTGCTTGGCGCCACCGAAAGGCGTCCGCAGGTCGCGCAGGAACCAACTGTTGACCCAGCAGATGCCGGTCTCCAGCGCTTCCGCGACACGATGCGCCCTGCTGGCGTTGGTGGACCAGACCGATGCCGCGAGGCCATACCGCGTATTGTTGGCCAGAGCTATCGCCTCCTCCTCGCTGTCGAACGGCGTGACATGGCAGCAGGGACCGAAGATTTCCTCCTTCACCACCTTCGAATCCTCCGGCAGCCCGGTCCAGATCGTCGGCTGTACCCAGAAGCCGCCCGCCAGCGCCTCGGGCATTTCCGGCACGCCCCCGCCGGTGACAACGGTCGCGCCCTCCTCCGCCGCCATGCGGTAGTAGCCGAGCACCTTTTCCCGGTGCGCCTCGCTGATCAGCGGTCCCAGGTTGGTGCAGGCATCCGAAGGTTCACCCAGCGTCAGCGCCTCGGCCGAGGTCCTGAGACGATCGACGAATTCGTCGAAGACGGGGCGCTCCACATAGAGGCGTTCGGTGCCGAGGCAGACCTGACCGCAATTGGCGAAAACCGAACGGGTGGTTCCCTCGATCGCCTTCTCCATGTCGGCATCGGCAAAAATGATTCCCGGATTCTTGCCGCCCAGCTCCAGCGAACAGTCACGCACGCCCACGGATGCCGCGGCCATGATTTTCTGGCCCGTTGCCGTGGAGCCGGTAAAGGTGATGGCGTCGATGCCCGGATTTTCGATCAGGGCATTTCCGGTCACCGCGCCACGACCGAGCACGACGTTGTAGACGCCGTCGGGCATGCCGGCCTCCTTCATCACCTCGCCCAGCAGCGCCGTCGTCCGCGGCGTCTCCTCGGAAGGCTTGACCACGACGGTATTGCCGCAGGCAAGCGCGGGGCCAACCTTCCAGGTCATCAGCAACAGCGGAAGATTCCATGGGCCAATGACCGCAATGACGCCCTTGGGTTTTCTTTTCGTGTAGTTGAGCGCGCCGGTGCCGTCTGGCGTCGCCATGTGAAACGCCTCATCCGCGACGTTCTTGATCGTATCGGCGAATATTCTGAAATTGGCCGCGCCCCGCGGTATGTCTATATGCCGCGCCAGCGAATAGGGTTTTCCGGTGTCGAGGCATTCGGCTTCGAGAAACGCCTCGAAACGGTCGTTGATGCCGTCGGCCACGCGGTAGAGCAGCTCCACCCGCTCCTGTATCGTCATCTGGCCCCACGGGCCCTTCAGCGCCTCTCTGGCGGCGGTTACCGCGGCATCGACCTCCGCCGATCCGGCTTCCCGAAACTCGCCAACGACACGACCGGTATGCGGCGCGATATTCTCGATCACCTCGCCCGTCCCCTCGACATGGGCACCGCCAATGAAACTCCTCAACTGGTCCATGCGGAACACTGCCTCGATACTGTTTTGTTCATTTCATGACTCCCGTCCGGCGTTGTTCTCCACGAGACTCCGACTCAACACTGTCGCGCCTGCTCGCGCGCAGGCTTCATCCTGTTCTTCCGATCCACCCGAAACGCCGACCGCGCCGACCAGCCGATCATCGAGCAGCAGCGGGAGGCCGCCGCCGAAGGCGACCAGCCTGGGACGCTGCAACAACCCCTCTCTGAGCAGGCTGTCGCTCTCCAGCAGCGCCTGCCACTCACTGGTGGGAAAGCCGAAACCGGCGGCGGTATAGGCCTTGTCGATCGCGATATCGATGGAATGGAGAAACGCGCCCGGCATCCGCAGAAACCCCGCGAGATTGCCGCCACTGTCGGCGACCGCCACATTGATGGCGATGCCGAGCGCCTCGGCCTTTACGACACTGGCGCGTATCACCAGAGCCGCGCCCTCCCAGCTGATGATTCGCTGTTCTACCGACGTTTTCATGGGCAGACGGAATCAAGGCAACAGGGGAGCGACACCACAAAGCGGGGATCAGGTATAAACACTGGTAAACGACTCCACCAGCTCACCCGTGTGATAGAAAATCCCGCGTCCGAGCTGATCCTCCGTCCAGGTAATGACCGGTCTGTCGGGCTGCGCCAGATAGCCGAGACCCGCAAACGTTTCATTGCGATTACCCGACGGGTCGAAGAAATAGATCGTGTAGCCGCGGGTTATGCCGTGCCGTTGCGGGGTAACGTCTATCTTGACCCTGTTTTTCGCCATGACATCCGCCGCCTTGAGCACGTCATCCCAGCTGTCGAGGAAAAAGGCGGCGTGGTGCAGTCCGCTGACGGGGCCACCGACAAAGGCGATATCGTGGGGCGTGTTGGTGCAGGAGAGCCAGGTGGCCGCCTGGATATTGCCCTCCGGCCCGACGACGACCTGTTCGACGAGATAGAACCCCAGTACATCGATCATGAACTGGGTGGACTCCGCGACGGTATTGATGCCGGCTTCCGGATTCAGCTCGCACATCAGCAGGGCATGATCGAGCCAGTGAACCCCGGCGCCCTTCAGGCCATCCGGCCACGGGTCCGGGTTGATGTTGCCAACGGCCGTGCCGACCAGCTCCTTTTCGGCGTAGAGTCGCATCACGTGTCCGCTGGGCAGGCTGAACCTGAGCGTGCGTCCAACGAAGGGCAGCACGCCGGCAGCCTCCTCCTCCACGGCAAGACCGTAGTCGGCAATCTTCGTCTTGAATTCGTCCAGCGCGGCGTCACTGCTCACCTTGTAGGCAATGTGATCCATCCCCGCCTTGTCCGCCTGTGACAGAATGACCGAGTACTTGTCCCACTCGTCCCACCCCTTCAGATAGACGTTTCCGTTTTCATCCTCGTGTACTTTCTCCATGCCAAGCACATTGGTGTAATGACCAACGGCGGCATCCATGTCGAGTACGCGGATATTGATATGCCCAATTCTTAACACACTCATGTCGAAAATCTCCTCTCTTTCCAATTGACCAACGGCGGGTCAAACAAAACCGTATTTCTTGACGGATGCGCTCGGGTTGCGAATATTCTTCGCCAGCTTTCCCACCACCTCGACCCGCAAATCACTGCGCGGGAAGGCGCGGCAGGCCAGCACAATGCCGCTCGCCTCCTCTTCACGGGAGACGTGTTCCCTGCTCATGCAGCCAACCTCGTAGTCCCCTGCGGCAATCCTGATCTTGCAAACGCCGCATCCCCCACCATGGCACCCGGAAGGGATGCCCCTTTTTCCCATCGCCACCATGCCGGACAACAGGGCCTGATCTTCACGGCAGAAAAACACTTCCTCCGTATCCTCGATCGAAATGGTCCAGCGGCGATATGTCCCGATCACCCCGCCACCCTAGATCGCCTTGAACAGCGGACTGCGGCTCCTGGCCTCGCCACTGGACTGGTTGAAAAAATTCTCCGTATAGATGTCTCTCTCGAAAAGGCGCCCCTGCATCAGCGTCGTCACGCAGGCATCCACCATCGGCGGCGGGCCGCAGAGATAGGCCTGAATTCCGCTGAAGCGCCCGTCATATATTCGCCGGGCCGCTTCATGGACGAAGCCGCGCTCTCCGCGCCACCCCGACTGCAGCGGCTCCTCCGACAGGACCGGGATGTAGTGGAAATTCTCGTGCTCGTGGTCCAGCTCTTCGAAGAGCTCGCGGTAATAGAGTTCGCGTTCATTTCGCGCACCATAGATCAGCGTCACATCCCGCGTCTCCGCGGATTCGAACAGATCGAGAATCATCGATTTGGGGCTCGACAGTCCCGACCCGCCGGCAAGGAACAGCATCGGTTCAGACCGCGACTTGCGCACGAAGAAGCGGCCATACGGCCCGGTGAAACGAAGCCGATCGCCCTTTTTCAGGGTGTTGTGCAGCCAGGTCGTTGCCTGACCGTTTTCGACCAGACAGACGTTCAGCTCGACCAGCTTTCTTTCGGAAGGCGGGCTGGCGATGGAAAAGGCGCGCGGGCGCTCGACGCCCGGGACTTCGAGGTTGACATATTGCCCGGCCTGGAAAGCGATGCCGCTACCCTCGATGGCGAGAAAGATCGCCTTGATTCGCGGTGTCAGCGTATCGATCCGGGTTACCGTCCCGGTGTAGTCGAGAACCGGGTGACCTTCCGCATCCTCGTCCTCCTCGAGATCGGCCTCGATGACGAGATCGCTGATCGGCGAGGCGCAGCATGCGAGGCACTTGCCCTCGTCCCGCTCCATATCCATCAGCGCGAACGGCGACGCATCGCCCTGATCGACTTCGCCCTCGAGCACATCGACCTTGCATGTGGCGCAGAGGCCGTGGCCGCAGGCGTGGGGGAGATAGACGCCGGCACGCAGTGCGGCGTCGAGGATCGTCTGATCCTCCTCGACGGTAATCACCTCGCCAAGCGGCTCTATGGTCACTTCATATGACATGAAACCCCTCGACTCAGCTTCCGGAGCCCGCGATGCCGTTCAATCCGGGCGTCCTGAAGCGTACGACCGACTTGTGGCCGATGCCGTTCTCCGCCAGGCTCTTTTCCATGTCCGGCTCGAAGCCCGCGCCATCGAGCATCCACTCGACCTTTTCCCATTCGATTTTCGGCCAGTCGGGATGTGCGCCGAACGCGGCGGGCATCACCTCCTGCACGAAGGCCCCGAAAGGCATGTCCGGCGGCAGGGGAAAGGCCATCGGGCTCGATATCATCAAATGCCGATCCCAGCCGACGATCACCATCTGATTGCCATGGAAGTTCTCTACGCCGTCTTTTACCAGCGGCGGATATTCACCAATTGCTCTTACGCTCATCTATCTTCTCCAGCTCGTCATCGTCAGGGTCGCGGCAGAATCAGCCATTGCTGACCTCGGCGGGCGGTTCGTCGTCCAGCAGGCCCTTCCACTGCTTCCAGCGCTGCTCGTCCGGCGATCCGACATAATCCATGTTGTCCGCGCCGAGATTGATGTGATACCACTTGAGCACGTCCTCCAGCGATGCGCCGCCGCAATTGCCCTGGAAGATCTGTTGCGGCGGCAGCCAGGCCTGAACGTATTTCTCCGGCTCCCGGTCGAATATCTGTTTGCAGGGATCGGAGCAGAAATGGTATTTGTCGCCCATGTATTCACTGCTGCGATAGGCGATCTGGGTGGGATCATCGGGCTCGGTAAAGCCCATCGGAATCTGGCAGGTCTGACAGATGCACGGCAGCGTCTGCGAGTAGTAGCGATTCCCCTGCTCCTGCTGTTCACGCCAGTGCTCGTAACGGGGCCGGTAATACTTGTCGAAGCTGTCCGGATATTTTTCCGACAGCCAGGCCATTTTTTTGTCGTCGGGAACCCAGGTGTGGAAGGCCGCCGCTGCGGTGTGGTTGTAGAGAATGCCCCAGACCTGATGGCTCAGATGGTCCTTCTCCTTTGCGCAGATGTCGGCATACCACGGCATCTTTATCCCGTAGCGCTCCAGATCCTTGAACAACGCGCCGCCGTTCTCCTCGAAATAGATCTCCCAGGCTTCCTTCCAGGACATCGGACTCTCCGGCAGCATGTAATCCATCATTGCGCTGACCAGAGACAGCACCTTGTAGCCACGCCACAGCCACTTGTCGATCCATTCCTGCACGATGGGCACGTTGTCCTCGTGCTGCTCGAGCATGAACTTGATTGCCTGCAACCCCAGCGTCATGTGGCGCGCCTCATCGGACTGCGCCGAGAAACCGAAGGTGACGGTGGACATGTCGCCGTTATAGGCCGCGCCCGACATGAAGGGCACGAACAGCAAGTTCGTCAGGACATACTCGAACGAAAATCCGACCGCCACCATGAACTCGAACGGACCGGCCGTCATCGCATCATCGAAGAACGACTTGGGAACGGAGAGGTACCAGACCCGGTCATGCCAGTGCGGGAAATCGTGAAAGCCGTCGAAATACTTGTTGTAGTGGCTGATGGTATGGATCTGCGTCTGCGTGTGGCGCAGTTCATCCAGCGCCTGCATCTGACAGGCCACTCTCGCCCCTTCGCCCTCGAAGTGCCTGCCCTGCCGGGCGAACCCGCGATGCGCCTGATACTCCAGCGGCGTCACCCCCTGGATAAACAGCTTCAGGGCGTTGACGTAACGCGCATCGGTAAGATTGAGATGGCCATTGTTCTGCGCGAAAGCATCCATGATCGCATAGAGTTTCTTCTCCTTTTCGCCCTGATATTTCCAGTAGGCGTCCATGGTCATCCGGAATGGATCTTCCCAGGCATCCCAGTCCTTGACCTTGATGCCTTCGTACTTGTCATAGGGGAATATCTTCTCCTTCGGCTGGTAACTTGGCTCCCAGCCAAGGCGGGTCATGAGCTTGTAGCGCTCACGCATGTTCAGTCGCTTTGCCATTTCGTTAACCTTTGAGCTGTCGTTGTTCAGTTCCAATAGATCGAGAAGGCGTCGTCGTCTTCCTCGACGTTTCCACCGAAAGAGATCAGGACCAGTTGAATGTCCTGCGGATCCCAGTCCGTGCCGGAGATCTCGGCCACCGTATCGCGGTTGATGACGAGTCTGTCTTCCGCGGTGATCCGCACCATCGCCGGCTGGTGCTCCAGTTCGGCTCCCGGGTTGTCCTTCAACGCCGCCTCGACGATCGGGCGGGCCTCATCGACGTCCTGCAACGCCAGAAATACCTTGCTCATTCTTCCACCCCTCCGTTACAGGCTGATGCCATTCTTCGCGGCCCGCTCTTCCAGGCCGGACGTGATCGCGGCAAGCGCGCCGTCCCCGTTTTCGAGTACGGCGGCGGCAAGCGGCGCCGCGGCCCCCCGCGCCCGCTCGGCCCACTGTTCGTACCACTCGCCAAGGATCGCCTTGTTCGCCGTCGATTCGGCCGCGGCCGTCGCGATCTGCTTGTCGACCCAGCGCCGGGACTCGTCATACCAGTCGACGGTAAATTCGGTCAGCATCGCGTAGGCGCTGCCGCCTTTCGCCGTCAATTGCTGTTCGAGATGCTGGAAAAAGAGGGGATGGATAACGGCATCGAGGATGAGGTTCTGGGCGAGAAAGAGTTCGAACCAGTCGCTGACGACCAGCGAATCCTCGACCGCCTTTCTCAACGGCTGGAAATCGGCCTCGTCAACCCACCGCTCTTTCGCATGATCGATTACCGAGGCATCATTGCCCGACAGCAGCAGGCCGATGCGCGTCAGATACTGGGCATTGCCCAGCCGATCGGCCGCATGGAGCATGGCAGGCGCGGTGATCGCGGTACCGTAGCCGCTGGCGCAGATCTGAGAATTGTTCATGTTGGCGCCCCACTCGTAATGCCGAAGGGGGACGACGAAATCGAGAATCACCTGCTTGA